>Ga0210384_10008313_pt1 | contig 10829 bp, 10 predicted proteins | sample IncBWH2MmetaG_FD_160574 | JGI IMG/M metagenome (GOLD analysis project Ga0210384, IMG submission 160574) | Forest soil microbial communities from Barre Woods Harvard Forest LTER site, Petersham, Massachusetts, United States - Inc-BW-H-2-M | ecosystem: Environmental > Terrestrial > Soil >...
TGAAGACGTGTAAGCGACAAGCTTGCCATCGCATCCGTGTTGGTTGCTGGCGAAAGCGGTGGCACGCTCTCGTCCTGCGAGCAGGGCAGTGAGCGAAGCGCTCGAAGCCGTGTCCTGAATAACGCCACCGCCCGTATTGGTCGAGAGAAATTTCTCCGGCAAGCCCAGCATGACAGCGAGCCAGTCCAGGACATGTGTTTCGAGTTCAGTACAAGCAGGACTGGTGGACCAAAGCATGCCCTGCACGCCGAGACCCGAAGAAAGCAGGTCGCCCAGAATGGACGGTGCCGAAGCGTTGCTCGGAAAATAGGCATAGAAATTGGGCGATTGCCAATGGGTAATGCCGGGGAGGAGCTTTTCCACGTCGGCGAGAATTGCATCGAAGGTTTCGCCTTGCTGCGGGGCGTGCGCTGGAAGGGAGGCGCGAATCTCCCCAGGTTTTACCTGTGAGAACACCGGGAAGGTCTCAATGCGGCCGTAATAGTCGGCGATCCAATCGATGACGGCGTGACCGTGGCGGCGAAACTCTTCCGGGCTCATATGAAAGGATTTCGGTGCAGACAAGAAACCTCCATGGCAGCCCGCGTGGCGGCGGACTGAATTGTCCATCATGCCATAAGAGAGCAAGCGCGACTTCACCACGGAGACACGGAGTCACGAGGCAGTTTAGTAAATGCACTCCACTGGCATTGTCATTCCGAGCCAGGTTGATCGGCGAGGAATCTGCTCTTGCCAGCAAAATAGCAGATTCCTCGCGCGATACTGCCGCGCTTCGGAATGACAATCTTGAAGAAATATATAAACTGCGCCTCTATCAGACACTGAGATTCGAAAATGGAATGTGAAAATGAAAACCAGGCAGTGCCAGTGACTTCCTACGGCAGGCGGAATCTCGTCAAGTAGCCTTCGAGGACGAGATGTGTTCCGATGGCGAGCGGCTTCCACCCGTCCCAGCGTGCATGTTCCCGATGAACCAGCCGGGTTTCCGCCGGGAGGCGAACCCATCCCTCTGGAGATTCTTCCCGAATGGATATCCCGAAACCAGCCTGCGCCGGAGGAGACTCCAGCTTCCATTCCAGAAGCGACGCTTCCAACCCTTCGGCGACCGATTCGGTGGGGAGCAAGCAGAAAACCCAGTCGTGCCGCGCTTCCTGAAGCGCCTGCGCGGCGGTGGCCTCGCTTGCATGAGCTGCGATCACGCGAGCCCCGAAGGCGCGAGCGATGCGGCAGGTTTCGTCCGACGATGCATGGTCAACGACCAAGACTTCGTCGCACGGCCGCAACGACTCAACCGCTCGCGCGATCCGTAGTTCGTCGTCGTGCGTGTGGAGAATGGCGGTGATGGAGGGCATGTTAGGAGAGCCGGATGCATCATTCTAGAGCAACCGTCTCGTTATACCCGCATTGCATCGAAAACAGGTCGTGGTGCATTTCAAATATTTATTCAAAATTGTCATTCCGAGCCAGGTTTATCGGCGAGGAATCTGCTCCTGGCAGTCAAAGAGCAGATTCCCTTCGGCTTCGCTCAGGGCAGACTCTCGCGCGATACTGCCGCGCTTCGGAATGACAATGTTGGCGGAGCGCGTTTACCAAACTGCACAACTACCCGAAAACACGAAGGGCGTGGCTTCCGCCACGCCCTTGGCAGTGATAATCAGGGATGACTATCTTTGCGGAGGATTCGGAGAATCATTCGGCGCATTGTTGGGAGGATTGCTCGGAGGATTCTCCGTCTGCGTAGTATCGAGCTTCGGTCGCGCCGCAGTGCGGCTTTGCGTTGTCGGCGTCACTGTTAGCGGCGCCTGCAACTCGAACGTTAGCACCGTCTCCGAAGGGAGCTTGATCTGCTGACCCTTGCCTGCCGCTTGCACGCCGCCGCCGATACCTCCACCGGCTGCTGCGCCAATTCCAGCGCCCTTGCCGCCGCCGGCGATTCCGCCGATGATCGCTCCAATGACCGCTCCCGCTCCAACTTTCTCGGCCGTGTTCTTAGTGCGCGAATTGCCTTGCCGCTCATATTTTGATGTGGAAATCGTGTAGTACTTGTTGCCCACTTGAATACGATCGAGCTGTAGAGACAGCGCCGAGCGCCCTTCGAATTTACCCGCGCTCTTGACGTCGATCACGTGTCCCTCCACGTCGTAGCCTTGCGGGATGACCATTTCACCATCCACAGCTAACGGCGAATCCAGAGTGGCACGAAACGTCTGTCCCGGTTGAGCCGTTTCGCTATCGATGCTATCCACCAAACGCACAGCAAGTGACGTCCCCGCTTGCACCGTGACCTTCGCGGGTGGGGGCGGAGGAGGAGGAACGGTGTGAGCAGCAACCACTGGCGCTACAGGGGCCGTTTGGGCAGCTTGGGCCACAGGCGCGGATTCGACGGTGTCGGCAGCACGAGGATAGCTGCGCTCTACGGACCTGCTGGCGTGCGGTTTGGCCTTTACCACCGGAGCTGGTTTTACCGCGGGCGCGGGTGCTGCGTCGGGTTCTGCGACGGCGGCCGTTTGTGCTGGCCCCACCGTAATGTTGTTCACCACCGTCTTCACGCCCGCGACGGACGCTGCTTCTGCCGAAGCAGCTGTGCGCTCCGCTTCTGTATCCGCGTTTCCGGATAGCGTGACCACGCCATTCGCGGTTTGCACGGAAATCTGCTTGGTCTGGATCGCAGGATTGGCATACAGCTTCCCCTGAATCGTACTGGTAATTTGCGAATCGCCAGCCGAGGCATCAGTGTTGGTTGCGTTGGTGTGCTGCAGCTGCGAGCAGGCTAGCGTGATGCCCAGCAGTAAACTCATCAGAATGCCCACAAAGTACACCGGAAGTCGGCGTTTCATAAGCTCTTGCTCCTTTGGGAAACTTCCACTTACCCTTAGATGCTAAGAGTTTACAGCGCAATCAGAGAAAATGTACTTCCGAGGGGACAAATGCCGCCTCGACGAGCGCCTCTCTCAGACGCACAGCGGTGGGCAAGACTTCAAGTGCTAACGTCGGGTCAGAAAGTTAACTAGTTGTTATGCAAGAACTTATAGTCGATGATCGAGGCCGCTTGTGCGGGTGTGCCAGCCTTGGGGCGAGCATCCTTCGCCCGAATTACCCGACTCTGGCATAGGATGTTGGCGTCCTTTTGGCCGGAGATTTCCTCGGGCATTTCGAAGATCATTTCCAGCAGCGTATTTGCCGGGAACTCATGCTCGCCGTTGAAAAGCACGCCGGATTGGCTGATGTTTTCGATGATGCCAGTAAACCACGTGTGCGTGCTCTTGGCGCGGTAGCGGACAGCTAGATCGACCTTGAGGCGCCGTGCACGGGGCACCCACGTGGGACGCTTTTCCGTATGCGTGCGGCTGCGGCGGAGCGCACTCGACTCGGCCACGACCTCCACGCGCTCGGTGCGGCGCATGGTTTTCCAGTCATACGTGTACTGAGCAGCACAGACCAGGCAAACCTGGTAATAGTGACCATCCTGAGCACGGCGCGGCCATGAAAACTCGTGAGAACAACGGCCTAACGACAACACGTCCATAAGCTTTTGTGGCATAAGTCGGTCCTGAGGAAGTCGTACCCTACGTTTCTATGTTGAACCCTAAGGGCGGAACTGGGTAGGTTACTATCGTCCCATAAGGGTTCAGGTCTTACGGGACGCTGCTCGCAGGCTGGCACTTCGCGCAAAGCGGGCTAAGAGCAGGGGCGGAGGCGGCGGATGTCGTCGGTAACCGCGTTTATTTTGGCGGGCGGCAAGAGCTCTCGCATGGGCCGAGACAAGGCGTTTGTGCCTTGGGAGGGCCATACCCTCCTGGAGCGAGCTCTGGAGCTGGTTGGTCAGATTACGCCCAACCTGCGGATTGTGGGAGCCAGGTCGAAATTTGAGAAACTTGGTGAAGTGGTGGAGGATATCTATCCGGGAAGAGGGCCGCTCGGCGGGATTCACGCCGCGCTGTGCGCGACATCCACGGATCTCAATCTTGTCCTGGCAGTGGATTTGCCGTATGTCACAAAGGCGCTGTTGCAGTATCTCGTAGATCAGGCGCAGAATTCCCAGGCGCTGGTGGCGGTGCCTAGACTGGCGGATGGATGGCAGCCGCTCTGCGCCGTCTATAGGAAGGGTTTTGCGACTATCGCCGAAAGTGCCTTGCGGGAAGGCCGGAATGCGGTGCACTCGCTGCTCGAAAGCGGGACGCCGCGCGTTTTCGACGAGGCGGAACTGACGCAGGCTGGATTTCAAGCACGGATGTTTAGGAACATCAATACCACAATGGACTTGGAAACTGCCGTAGACCCAGCGCCTCCGCGCTAGACTGGAATCGGACGAGCCTTTTCATACCCGAAAAACATGCTTGAGAACCTACCCGAAGCCGCCGTTAGTCCTTACATCGAATTCCGCGAAGTCTCGAAGTCGTTTGGCTCGAACCATGTGCTCGACCGCGTGAGCTTTGACGTTCGGGTGGGCGAGACGGTTTGTATCCTCGGACGCAGCGGCGTTGGCAAGAGTGTTTCGTTGCACCACATGATGGGTTTCATGAAGCCGGATTCCGGTCGCGTCGTCGTCGCCTACCAGGACATTACCAATTACGCGGAAGAGCAACTCGAAGCGGTCCGCAAGAAGCTCACCATCGTGTTCCAGAACGGCGCGTTGTTCGATTCCATGAGTGTGGGAGAGAACGTCGCGTTTCCGCTGCGCGAGCTGCGCATCATGACCGAAGGCCAGATCTATCAGATTGTAGACGGGTTGCTGGACATGGTGGGCGTAAAGGCTATGCGCGACCAGCTGCCTTCCGATCTTTCGACAGGCATGAAACGGTCGGTGGCAATCGCGCGCGCGCTGGCGGCGCAGCCGGAATGCCTGCTCTACGACGAGCCAACCACCATGGTGGACCCGCTCATGGCGCAGCTCTTGGGCGACCTCATCAAGCGGCTGAACATCCAACTCAAGCTTACCAGCGTTGTGGTGACGCACGATATGCGGCTGGCGAAGAAGCTGGCCAATCGCGTGCTCTTCCTACACGAGGGGCGCGCCGTGTTCTTTGGGACGGTAGAGGAAATGGAACAATCCAGCGAGCCGATTATTCGGGAGTTCCTGGAGCTGGATGAATTGAAGATTGTGGCGGACTGATTTTCAGAACTCCAAACTTTTTCAGAAGCCTTCACTCACCAGCCGCTCGACCGTGAGAGCGCTCCCGGGAACTGTGCCACGCATCATCTTCTCCACGTATTTTGCGACGATATCCACTTCCAGGTTGACCGGATCGCCCGGCTTCAGCGACTTCAGGTTGGTGCTCTCGACTGTATGCGGGATGATGGCCACGGTGCAATCGCGGTCTTCGAGTTTGGCGACGGTGAGGCTGATGCCTTCGATGGCGATGGATCCCTTGTGGACAACGTACTTTTCCATCTCCGCCGGGATCTCGATAGTGAGCCACCAGTTGTCGGAATCTGGAATGCGTTCGAAGGCGCGAAGCTGGCCTACGCCGTCCACATGGCCCTGGACAATGTGTCCGTCGAAGCGGGCGCTGGCTCTCATCGGAAGTTCCAGGTTGACGAGTGCTCCGGTTTTCAAGCGGGACAGGGAAGTGCGGCGCCATGTTTCCGGCGCGAGATCGGCATGGAAGGAATCCGGTTGAATGTCGAGCGCGGTCAGGCATACGCCACTGACCGAGACGCTGTCTCCGGTCTTGAGTTCCGCGGGAACGCGGCGGGCAGAGATTTGAATGCGGCGGTTCTCTCCTTGTGCAGTCAGGCGGGTGACGCGTCCGACTTCTTCAACAATGCCGGTGAACATGCGGCCTCCGGGTGGTGTTTCTATCATAAGTCAGCGGTGAGCCGAGAGGATTCTCAGCCGGAATAGGGATCTCTGAGATAGCCTTCCACCGCAAAATCTTTCCCAAAGTGGTGGACTTGCATACTCTGGAGCTCGACCAGACCTTCCATTCCAGACGCGAAGGGAACCGCGTCGCCTCCGAAAAGTTTAGGCGCGACGTAGAGAAAAACCTTATCCACGATGCCACGGGAGAGTGCGGACGCATTCACCTGCGACCCCCCTTCGAGAAGCAAGCTGGTGATTTCGAGTTCTCCGAGCCGCTTCAGAGTTAAAGAGAGGTCAAGAGCATTCTCAGCGGAGCTCGAGACCTGCTCCACGCGAACGCCGAGCTTCTCCAGCGCTTTTTTCTTCGAAGCCTCCGCAGACGAGCAAAACACCAGGACATCTTCGCGTGCGCTTTGAGCCACCCGCGAATCGAACGGTAGGCGCAAATGGGAATCCAGTAGGACGCGAAGCAGCGGCCGTCGCCGTGGAAGGCCGGTACGATCCGTGAGCAGCGGATCGTCGGCGAGCACGGTGCCGATGCCTGACAGAATTACATCCGATTGGTGCCGCAACTGTTGCACATGAGCGCGCGCGGTCTCGCCGGTAATCCAGTCGGAACGAGCCGCGCCTTTGCGAGATGCAGCAGGCTTCGAGGGGAGGGCGATTCGTCCGTCCAGCGTCATGGCGCATTTCAACGTGACCAGCGGCGTTTTGTGGCGAATGTATTTTGCGAAGGCCTCGTTCAGCTTGCGAGCCTCTGCCTCGAATGCTCCAACCTCGACTTCGATTTCTGCCGCGCGCAGTTTGGCGAAGCCCTTACCCGCTACCAGCGGGTTGGGATCCTCCATGCAGCAAACCACACGACTGATCCCAGCCGCAATTACGGCATCGGCGCAAGGCCCGGTGCGGCCTCGATGCGAGCATGGTTCGAGATTGAGGTAGAGAGTTGCGCCGCGCGCTCTCTCCCTGGCTTGTTCGAGCGCCAGAATCTCGGCGTGCTTCTTGTCTTCGTAGGTGTGAAAGCCCTTGCCAGCGACAGTTCCATCTTTTGCAACGATGACGGCGCCCACGCATGGGTTGGGCGAAGCCAAGGCTACACCAGAGCGCGCGAGATCAAGCGCGCGGCGGAGGAAAAGCTCGTCGTTACTGTGGGCTGGCATTCAGATTCTCAAAATGAACTTGTAAGCTTCACAAAATGTAATTGTCATTCCGAGCGTAGCGAAGAATCTGCTCTTTTCGCACTTCCAAGCAATTGCGGATTCCTCGCTGCACTCGGAATGACAATCAGGTGTATGTTTTCTCCGCGTCTCGGTGTCTCCGTTGTGAAACGATCTTGCTGAACTCACTCGAACAGAGAATCCACAAACGCGCGCGCATCAAAGGGCAAAAGATCTCCGACTTTCTCTCCCACGCCCACATAGCGCACGGGCAGCCCCAACTCCCGCGCGATGGCCACGACCACGCCACCTTTCGCGGTTCCATCGAGCTTGGTGAGCACTATTCCGGTCACTCCGGACGACTCCGTAAACTGGCGCGCCTGCTGCAAACCGTTCTGCCCAGTGGTCGCATCCATCACGAGCAATACTTCATGCGGGGCGCTGGGAATGATGCGCTGGGCTGTGCGGCGCATCTTGTCGAGTTCGGCCATGAGATGGCTCTTAGTGTGCAGGCGGCCGGCCGTATCGACAATCACATAATCCATTTTGCGCGATTGTGCAGCCTGCAAAGCGTCGTAAAGAACAGCGGCTGGGTCGCCACCTTGTTTCGTTTTGACAACTTCCACCCCGCTGCGCTGTCCCCAAACTTCCAGTTGCTCGATGGCGGCGGCGCGGAAGGTGTCGGCAGCGCACAGCAGTACGGATTTGCCGTCCGCTCGCAGCACATGCGCCAGCTTGCCGATTGTCGTGGTTTTCCCGGTGCCGTTCACGCCGACAATGAGAATCACTTCCGGCACGCCTTCTACGCGGGTGGCCGGTGGATTGCCGTTGCGCGTGAGCATGCCAAACAACTCCTCTTTGAGAAGGCGTTTCAGCTCACCTGCATCCGCGATTTGCTTGCGATCGGCCTTTTCACGCAGGGTTTTGAGCACTTCCTGCGTGGTCGTGGAGCCGAGGTCGGCGCCGAGGAGCGTGGCTTCCAAGCTGTCCAGCGTGTCGCGGTCGATTTCTTTGGTAAATGCAACTGCTGCCTCGATGCGCTCGGTGAGGTTCTCTCGCGTGCGCGTCACGGCCTGCTTCATCCGGTCGAAAAATCCCGGTTTCTTTTCTTGTTCGTCGGGCTTGTCGCTGCCGCCAAAAAGGCTTCGAAACATGAAATAAGAGTCCCATTGCGATTATAGCGGCAGGGATGCGCATGAATGCGCAGTGGGCACTAGTCCCGATACTAGATGCGGCTGGTTTCGAGAGCCGAAGTGATTTCACGCGCTACAGGGTCGGGAACCTGAGGCGGCACAACCACTCTGCGGGGCACCCGAATTTCTCCGCGCTCAAACACGGCGGTAAACGCGGCCACGGCTTTTTCGTCGAGGCGTTTGCCAACGAGCTTGTGCAGGATAACCAGCGCATCCACCGGTTCATGGGCCTGCTGGTAGGGACGATTCGTGGTGACCGCATCGAAGGTATCCGCCACCGCGATGATTCGGGGTAGCAGAGGGATCTCGTCGCCCTTGAGTCCTCGCGGATAGCCGCGGCCATCAAGCGATTCATGGTGCAGTTCAATCCCGGGAAGCATTTCCGCGAGCTGAGGCACACCGCGCAGGATGTTCGCGCCCTTGGTGGTATGCGTCTTCATGATCTCAAATTCTTCGGGTGTAAGGGCTCCCGGCTTTTTCAAGATGCGGTCTTCAATGCCAATCTTGCCCACGTCGTGCAGTTGCGCGGAAATGCGAACCGTTTCGACCATGGACTCCGGTAAACCAAGTTCGCGGGCGATCATCACGGAATACTTTGTGACGCGATCGGAGTGACCGCGCGTGTAGGGATCTTTTTCGTCGACCGCGCCGGCGAGCATCTGAATCGAGTTCATGAACAGGTCGCGGTTCTCTTCGGCGGCGTGCCGCAAATCTTGCACAAAGTGTTCGAGTTCTTCCGACATGACGTTAAAAGTTTGCGCCAGTTCTCCAATTTCGGTGTGACTGTTCAAGTGAACACGTTGCGAGAAATCGCCGCGAGCAATGGCGCGGCTGGTTTCCGCCAAAATCCGCAGCGGAGTCGAAATCCTGCGTGCCGCATAGAAGCTTACGGCAATGCTCAAGAGCACTGCAAATATGGCCAGCAGGCGGGCCGCCCGTTGCATTTCATAAACGCCGCGGTAGGCTTCGCGTTGCGGCTTCTGTCCGATGACGGCCCAGTCGAGCGATTTTACCGGGCTATACGTGCCCAGCATATCGATAGGGGTCTTCCCAGCTTTCACGGTGAATTCCTTGGTTTCCACGAGCTGGGCCTTGCCGCCGCCATCAACAAAATTGCGCACGATTTCCATGCTCCTCATGTCCTGCCCGGTGGCGAACTCAGGGCTGGAAGCGGCCACGAGGCGTCCCTGGCCGTCCACCACGTAGGTCATCAGGCTGCCATTGCTAGAGTCGCGCAGGCGGCGCACTAGGAACTCAAGATCCTCCACGCAGGCGATCATGCCGAGAAAACGCCCGCTGGAAAGAACGGGTGTGGAAACCAGAATTACGGTACGAGCTTCGTGGCCGCTGCCCAGCGTGAGAGCTTGTCCGGTGTAGACGCGGCTATCGCGCGCTGCCGCAAAGGCGCGCTCGAGTTCGCGCTGCAGAAAAGCGTCCGGCAGGATGCGTCCAGCTGAAATGCCCTTGGCTTCGGAGTTGAGCAGTGTAGCGTAGGCCAGATCATCCGAGGAGGAAACAAAGTTTTCCAGCAGGGCGCGCAGTTCGGGACGTTCCACACTCTGCGCCGTGATGTCCCCGCCGCTGGTTACCTGCACAGCGTAGGAGAGATTCGAGAGCATCATGTGCAGAGAAGTGCGGCGCTGCGCAATATCCTCCGCCAGCGAGCGCGTGACCGTGTTTTGCAAGAGCATTTCGTTGGTTTTCAGGCGGTCGCGGTTGATCTCTTCCAGGCGGGTCGAGTAAAAATACATGGGCACCACACTGATCGCCAGCAGTACGCCGAGGATGACGTACAGGATCGGCAGCCGCGCGGGAGTGGAGAGTGGTGTGCTCAAAAGGGTCCCTAGGCCCGCCTGAGGGAGGAATATGGCGGACAGTGATCTCGCATCGATTTTAACCTTGATCGCCTCCAGTTACGCGTACGGCGGAGCGGGTCACTGATTACGAAAGTTTGGAATTTTCACTGCAAAGAGTGAAGGCAAGTGGACATCCAGAATTGCGATTTCGTCGTGGTTTGGGAGTTTGTTGTGACTCCCGGAGCCGAACGCCAATTTGAGGCCGCCTATGGGCCGCTGGGAGCCTGGGTTGCGCTATTTGCCTCCGATTCCGCGTACGGCGGGACCCGGCTGGTGCGAGACCTCAAAGAGCCTCGGCGCTACTTGACGTTGGACTACTGGGCTTCGCCAGCAGCCTACGATTCGTTCCGGGAACGGCACGTCGCGGAGTATCTAGTGATTGATCGGAAGTGTGAGAGGTTGACGGAGAGTGAAAAAGAAATTGGGCGATTTGAGAGTGTGCCGGGGCAACGTGCGAGGCATCGGTGATACTAGTTCTGTGGATTTGTAGAGCCTGTCTTTGAGACATCTTCCAATTTTGGGGCCGACTTGTCCTGCGCTTCCATGTACTCGCGCAGCTTTTTTACGAGGGCGGAGATGCCCGTGTGGTTGTTCCAACTGTAGGCCACATTCTTGGAGGCAGACCAAATGACCTTTTTGGACGAAGGTTGCCACACGTCGAGAATGAAGAATGACTGTCCGACGTTGACGCTTCCCGTAACATGGGGACTTATCACCGGAACGTAATTGGACTGACCTTTCTCGTACGCGCGAATAACGAGGTCCGCACCCTTTATATCCGGCACCACCGTGAACCGTCCCCATTTTTCGAGCTCCTTGC
>Ga0210384_10008315_pt1 | contig 10828 bp, 9 predicted proteins | sample IncBWH2MmetaG_FD_160574 | JGI IMG/M metagenome (GOLD analysis project Ga0210384, IMG submission 160574) | Forest soil microbial communities from Barre Woods Harvard Forest LTER site, Petersham, Massachusetts, United States - Inc-BW-H-2-M | ecosystem: Environmental > Terrestrial > Soil >...
TACTGTTATTGCGGCTCCACTTAGTGCATATGACATGTATCGAAAGCCTTTGGTGTTAAAAATCCTAGAAAAGGCGGAGCGAAGTATAACACTATCTAGTGTATCTACTGGAATCATACCTAAAGCAAAGAATCCTGCAAGTATTAGAGACACTTGTATTCCTGCAGTTGCAGATGCTACCGCAGATAGAGTTAGTGCAGAAATTTGTGTGGCAGTATCAAAGCCTAAACCAAAAACCAGGCCAGTAACAAGGGCAGATCCAAAGGTACCAAGCATTCCTGTTCTATTTAGAATCTTGGTAGCAAGTATGGCTGAACCGCTTCTACCCCACTTTTTCATGGCATAGATGTTGATAGCTCCAATCGTACCCAAAGCAACAGTCCCTATTACACCACCCCAAAATGCAAGATTGCCAATATTAGTAATACTACCAATTACGTATATTATGAAAATCATTTCAGCTAGTACAGATATCATATGACCTAAGCTGAATCCTGCCCCCACCCATCTGGATTTTTTTACAGCGTTGTGTAAACGTACAAGATTATCTATAGCTGTAATATGGTCCACATCAAATCCATGACGCATTCCAAGGATGATCATGGTTGGAATTGATATTGCAACAAAAGGCCAAATGTCTATCATCTTAAAATATCTCTCTTTTCCTGATTACATGTTGTATATATTTTTGATTCCAACTTTTTTTGATTATCAAATATTTATTGAATTAAAAATCAGTATTTTAATTGGGTTCTAAATCAGGTATATATCTTAAATTTAGTCAATTTTGAAAACGAGATTACAACTACAAATATCGAAAAAAGAACTATCAACGAACTAAATGGAAACTCTGGTATATACGTAGGATTAGATACAATTGAGTTGAATTCTACACCAGCAAAGCTATTCCCATTTAGATTTTCAAATGCTATGGTGATTGGACCTGTGGCGTTTGCTGGAATGGGTACGTTAATGGTATTATTTGTACCAGAATCATATGTCGTTCCAGATTTTTGAAAGATTGGATTATGATTTGCAATTAATGAAAAGTCATAACTTATGGCACCAGCTGTTTGGTTTATAAGATAAGGATCAAGCATTTTAAAGGAAAATGAGGTATTAGATCCTGCAATAATTTTTGGGGGGCTCCAGCTCAGACTGACCTTGAACTGCGCATTTCTTGTAAACTGGACTATTGGAAAACTAGTTTCATTACTTGGAATTAATGAATAATCCATTTCTTGTTTGGGATTTTGTTGTGTTTTTAACAAATTCATAAGGCTTTCTTTGTACGAAATTAGATGAATTATCCTGTCATCTGAAGAATAATCATCTATTATGATTGCCTTATCAGGTAACTTCATTCCATTGACATATGCATCATATTTTGTAACCAAAAAATCTCCCCATGTTTTTGGAATCTGAATTTCTTGATGAACTACACTAACCGCATTTATGTTATCTTTTGACCAATCAAATGGCATCACAAAGTTTATTGATTTTTTTTCTGTATCGTACTGAAAGTTCTTTATCTGATCATAATATCCAATAATCTTTACCGTTTGATGCCCATAGGCATTATCATTAATGGTATGCGTGTCATATTCTGGAATTGATATTTTTGGATCATATTTTAGGGGAATTGGAAGAGGGTCATATGAGTATGCGCTTAAAATTTCAATATGAAACTTGTACAGTCCTGCTGTAAAATCAGGACCCAAGATGTCTACCGTATCGCTGTTGCTACCAAATATTTGACCAAATACGGATTTGTTTTCCTCCACAACTGATGTCTGACTTCCATTGATCTGTACTAGTGTCATCAGTAAAGTGCCTTGGTCTTCCTTGAAGATATGGCTAAACAGGTTTTTTCCTCCTTTTGATATCTCAATCAGAAATGTAACATCAGGAATCTGCTGACCTGTGTTCGAATCATAAAGTTGTAATGCGACTTGTTTGTCGGTACTTCCAGTTGGACTAGTATTGATAGATAAAGTTACATTTCCCTTTCCTACAGATTCTGGGGGTAGGGTTTCACTTGCTAAACCATCGCCGTACGCTGACAAAAACAGAAAACCAGAAAATCCAAACATTACCAATGCAAGAAAATATTTTGTATTATTCAAATGATATCACAGTTCTATACTATGATTAATTTCATTACTCTAAATAAACACTAGAGTTAATTCCTAAAATTTGTTGTCTAATGTTAATGGATAATCATAAAAACTGATTTCGATATTATATATAACTAAATTAGATAAGCATTTTTTAAATCACCGTTTTGGTGTTGAAAATGTTTCTATAACCCCTCTGGAAATTGATAGAACTTTGGTATGTAAGTTGGTTCTGTACCATATACAACCGAAATCTCATCATGTGCATTTAACTGAGTGTCCATCAAACCCGTATTGACTTTTTGACCATTCACAAATATTTCTGGGGTTCCATTTGTTGGAGGTAATACACTTCCAGTAGATTTCCATATGTCAAAAAATTGACCAAGTGTAAATTGTTTAGTTGTGGGAGCCTCTATGTGTATAATTCCGCTTGTGTTGTGTGTATGCAACCAGTACAAACATGTGCCATCTATTATGCCAACCTGTGAAGGAACAATATACGGCTGACCATTAACAAAAACGTCAAGATGTGCATGCACGTGAAAAGTCCCGTATTCAACAGCATCACATTCTATTTCATCTATTAGTGCCGCTTTACTAGAAGTACTATTGTCTAAGTTATAGCTGATAAATGCTATTACCGCAACAATTCCACCTACTACAGCAAGAGCAATCATCTTGTTTCTCATCTTTTTTGGTTGTTTCATTGAATCGTCTGCTTTGTCTACGTCCTTTTCATTTTTTTTACCCATAAATTAGTGAAAATTATATCATACGAGTTATTAATTCAATCGAAATTTAATTATTTAATGTTTTAAAGAGAATTGAAAATATCTGCGAGACGGTCTGCCGATCTTTCCATTAATGTTGGATGATATTTGTTAATTGCTTTTAGAACTGTTTCTTCATCTTTTATGTAAAAGACTTTTTTTAGTTTGATAACTTTGATTTCTACAATATTGTCATTAATTAGCTGACTGAGATAAATAGAGACTGTAGAAGGGGATTTTTTTACTTTTGCAACTATTTTGTTGAATGCAAGTGCTTCTTCCTCAAGTAATGATAATAAAATTTGTCTCGGGGTTTCTTGTCTAAGACTCTTTATCAAAACTGATTCTTCATTGGTAACACCAAGTGGATAGAATCTGGTTTGTCTTGGAGTTCTTTCTACTTTTACAACTCCAATCTTTTCTAATTTTCTTGTATGATAGCTTAATACACCATTTTTCATTCCTGTTTCTCGCATTATCTCACGAAATTTTATTCCAGGGTTTTTTTCAACGACATCAATTATTTGTGAACTTCTATCCATTTCAATCTCTCCGAAAGACACTTAGTGCAAACATTCCTAGGGTGCCAATCATAAGAATATGTCCCAACTCTGCTGAAGAAAATTCACCAAGGTAATATGTATACTGCCAAGCTGCATCTATTACGGAAAATGATTCAGATGCTACAAACATAGAAAAGGCAATCATGGTAAACAAAAGTCTTCTAGTTCTAGTCTTTGAATATGCTAGTGCAGATATAATGCTTAGAAAAACTGCAATACTAATTCCTGAAATATGTAACAAGATGTGAAAAAACTGAAATTGATGAGATATGTGTGGTAGTAAAATAGGTATAGATAATATTCCAACAACTGAAAATATCACTATACTAAATAGGGTGGACTTGTTTTCCACCATCTCGCGGTATCTAAACACAATTAAAATTAGCTTTTCAGAAATTTAAACGAACTGGTACAAGAGTAGAACTAGTATTAATAAAACTAAATTTTTTAACCTGTATTTTTCTTCACTTGTCTCACACTATTCTTGAGATCTGTAATACTTTTTGAGTAAAAGAAAGCTACTACTACAAGTAATCCAGCAATTGAAGGAGCTACCACTTCAGCATAACTAAACCCTAAACGAGGAATACCTGCAGGTAAGTTGTTTGTTTGATTCACTTGAGAACTATTTTGTGTTAAGACGGAATTTACACTTGTTGTTATAATTCCAAGTTTATGTGCTTGTTGTTCTGCCATGATTATATTACCTTGAGAATCTGCAGTTATCCACTGTACGAAAGAATTTGTCGATGGTATGTTAAATTCACGGCATTTGCCTGTTCTGGTATCCATTACTGCAATTTTATCCAAAGTGTGTTGTGCGAACCATAGATTGTGATAATTATCAAAAACCATTCCAAGTGGTAAGCCGTGTGAGTCTAGCGTATATTTTTTAAAAGTCTTTAGTAGTGGACTAAAAACTGATACAGCATAACCGTCATGCTCGGAAACGTAAATGTTGCCTGTTTCTGGATCGGAAATTATGCCAGTAGGAGTTGCAAGTGTGACATTGTTTTCTGTTGGGGCAAATTCATTAATACTGTAATTGTTAGGATCAATACCAGCTATCTTTCCTATTCCTTCTGCTATCCATACTTGTCCTGTTGATTTATCTGTGGTTATTCCCAAGGGCTGGGAACCATTCCCTAGATTTATTGAAGTAAAGTTCTTCATACTAGGATTAAATTTTAACACCTCATTACTAGTTACATCGGTTAGCCAAATGTTATCAGAGCCATCTATTGTTATACCAGAAATAATTCCCTGAGTGGGAATTTTATAAATATGATTAGAGTTGTCATTTGGATTATAATTTCCAAGTGATTTTGAAATGGGATCTGTATACCATACATTATTTCCAGAATCTAAAGCAATAGCTGACACAATGTTGATTGCATCAATTTTATGTTCTATGAATTTGGTTTTATTTAGATCAAATTCAAATATTCTGCTACTGTTAATAGCAGAATCACCAACCCACACTACGTTTCTGCTTTTGTCATACATAGGATAGAAAGGCAAGCTATTGTTTCCAGACGGTTTGAATTCTTGAATATTAACTGCTAAACTGTCCAGATTTGGTTTAACAAGCAAATCATCATAGGATGCAACAAGATTAAGTGAATTTTCCTTGTATTGAACCCCTTCTACTCGTGCATTCCAATGTCCAGGAAATCCAAAGGCCGTATTTGCAGCAAACACTCCGGTTGAAACCTGTTGTGCATCTATAGTGATTGGACCTATTCCCTTATCTACTTGGGTTAATCTTAATTGTACTGATTTCATATCGATTGGATTTTTGTTTGGATCTAAAAATGAGATTTTAAAATCATTATTACCTGTAGAAAATGGATTAATTGTTAGCACTATTCTACTCCCATTTTCTACAAATTTTGTTTCTGTCAATACATTCTCAGATATCGTGTTGTCTGGTACAGCTAGAGCAAAGATGTTTTGTTGTTGTATTGATTGTAGTTGATTTTGAAATTCACTTGATGGTATTCCAGAATCAACAAGTACAGCAACTGAAGCAATTAAAGCTATACCAATTATAGATTCTATTTTTGTGGTTTTACTAAATTTAGATAAAATGGTTTTTGATTCCTCTGTTTTGTCAGATGTTTTATTTTTTGAAACTAAGATCGTAGTTGTGTTGAATGCCTGTTTGTGGATTATCATCTGATTATAAGCACCTATAGCTATCATGGATGCAGCAAGGGAAAGCTTGACGATTAGTATTTTGCCATACGTTGATGACAAGGTCAAGGCAAGATTATTTTCCAGAGAATATAACAAAAATGGACCAGTAATTGCAATTGCACCAAGAATTGTTATTGTAATTGTTGAGAACCTAGGAATCAAAATTGATAGCGTAGGTACACTGATATTTTGATCAACAAGTTGCTTTATCTTTGGCATGAAAATGAATGCGATATAGATTATTCCACCAATCCAAAGAGAAGCAACTACGTTGTGTATGAAATCTAGTATTAACGGTAGTAGCTTGCCAGTTGCTGCGCCATGACTGATTAAACTTGTAGTTGCAAGTATTACTAGACCAATTCCAAATAATCCTAAGACATGGCTCTTTGGAGGAATTGTATTTGATTTTTTTATCTTGTAGTACATGGTAAAAGCTAATCCAAACAATGCAAATGAAGCAATCATCCTCATAATCCAAATACTTCCAAATTTAGTAGACATTGCATCTAAGATCCCTGCATTAATCGAATACGCTTGAACAGCAATCATCGTAAAACCGGAAGATAATATGATAATGGAACCAATCACAGTCAGTTTTAGCATACTTGCATCAATTCGCGCTCTAGTTTCTGTTAACGAGTTTCCTAACCATGAAATTCGTGATATAGGTCCCCATAGCCATAATGTTGCAAATGAAATCCCAACTACTATAATCTGACCAACTAATGCAGGAAATCTTGCAATTGCCTCTGGTATTGAGACCTCTTGGTAGTTATTTGATGTTGTAGGGTTTGTAAAATTTTGAAGAACTGCTTGACCTATTGCAAAGACTATTGCATCTTTGGTTACATGACCATCTGTTTGGTCAAGAACTTTGGTAGTAATGGTATAAATTCCATCCCTAAGTCCAGATGGTAATGATACACTTAACGTAGATTGATCGTCGTTGATGTAATGTAGATCATTTTGCTGTACTTCATTTAGACTAGAATTCAAAACTTTTAGCTGACTATAACGGATATCTATAGGATCACTAAAGTATACATCAACTTTTGATGGCTGAGTTGCTAAAGATTTTCCTTGAGCAGGATCACTTTTTGTGACAAAAGCATGCGCATAAGAATTAGGAATATTTGGAATTACAAATACTATAGATGAGATGATTGCAATGGTTAAAATAATTTGAAATGATAATTTGCTACTAAATTTATCCATGTATGATAATAATAAAGTCAACTTTACTATAAGGTTCTTGCTAAAAACTGGTACAACCATAAAACTAGAATTTTTTTATGAAAATACTAAGGTGAAGTTTAGAAGTTTTTTATTTTTGATATTATTTGATGTTCGATGTTTGTACTAGAAAATATTTAAGCAAACGGAAGATCCGAATTCTATGAACAAAAGGGACGTAGCATTGTTACTAACCGGTATAATATCTGCTGGATTGATATACTCTCATCCTGCATATGCTCATAATTTCGGTGGGGACGAGAGCGCATCTTTTCTTGCCAAAGTATCTGAGATAAAAACAGAAGTTGGTTTTATTGCAAAACATGTTTCAGATTCTAAAGCAATTGATTACTATTCAGATGCTTTAGGTGAATACTGGAATGCAAATGATACGAAGGAAATGGGGGAGAGAAATACGTTATTACAAAAAGAAATTCCGACCGCAATTAATTCTACTATGAATGATGCAAGAGCTGGAAACCAAGCTGCTGTTAATGCTGACGTTTCACAACTAAGTGGGTATCTTGATGAAGCTATTCCAGTCAGAATTGACAAAGATAAACTTAACAATTCCACCGTCCAAGCATTGGCAGTAACTTTTATCCTAAAAGAAGCTTTAGAGAAATATGGTGACGCAATAAACAGTACGGTGAGTCTAAATGATATGTCACAAATGAATATGAATGGTAGTAGCATGTCTGGCAGTAACATGCAGATGTCAGTACCCATTGTTGACCAATTAAAGTATGAAAATTCAATAGGTCTTGCATCTGCAGCTCATCAAATGTTCAATGATTTAGCTGCAAAGAACGTGGACAAATCTACTTACAACGATAAAGTATCTGCTGCATTCACAAAGCTCTTACAAGATCTTAATAACAAAGCAGACGGGAATACGATAATGATGGATGTACATATCAAGATCCATCCAGATCTTGTTAGTGCGTATAATATTCAAACAGTGCCAGAATTTCCGATGCCCGCATTATTAATAATAATCTCAATAATGGGTGTGATAGCAATTACAAGATTTAGATCCATAAAGTTAAGACAATAAATATCAGATCATTTACTTGAAGCTAAATGAAAACAAGAATTGTAACTCTCGCATCTACTTTTCTTCTGATTTTACTAATATTTTCCATTTCTCCCTTTGACATCAAACCAGCATTAGCACACATAACCAAGGCGTTTGGTAATTATCTTGTAACAGTTGGTTGGCAGAATGAGCCAACATATGCTGGATTATTGAACGCACCTATACTTGAAGTGAAAAAAGGTAGTGGAGACAGTGCCAAACCTGTTATCAATGCTCTAGCTAACATGCAAATCTCAATAAAATACGGTTCAGTAACAAAACAATTGGATTTTGTTCCTGATAATACAGTAGATGGACAGTATGTATCCCCATTGATTCCTACAAGAGTTGGAACTTATAGTCTTATTATGAAAGGTACTATAGAAAATCAGAGTATTGATACTGAAATACCACTAGATGATGTCGCAAGCATAGATACTTTGAATTTCCCACAATCTTCTTCTGCGGGTTCTTCAAATATTGGACAAATTAGCACAATTATTAATCAACTAACAAGTGACATTGAAGAGGCAAAAAATAACGCAAATTCAGCTGCCCAAAGTGTTACAAATGTTGGTAAATCGTTTCAAGAAGTAAAGGATACTACCGATAGATTATACATGATAAGCATGACAGGAATAGGTATTGGTGTTGCCGGAATAGTTATCGCGGTATTTGCTATTTCACGTAAAGGTGAGAAAATTTGATTTTTGATAATAAGTTGTCAAAGTTCATTTTTGTATTTATTTTGTTGCCATTCTTAATTTTGCCTGTATTTGGACAAACACAATCACAACAAGTTAAACTAACAAGTGGTGGAACCATAAACGTTGGATTCTCTACAGATCCTGCAAATCCAAATCCTGGAGATCAAACCCAGCTTAATATTAGTTTCATAAACAAGCAAACCAATGTCATTCAGCAGCACATAGATTACAGAGTCTCAGTAACACAAGGACAAAACCAAGTTTTTGGAATTCCAATTACTCACACTGCAAAGGGTTCTGGTAGTATTCCATATCAATTTCAAAGCGCAGGAGATTACCAAGTTATAGTTAGTGTAGAAGGAATTTTATTCCAACCAATTCCGCCAGAAACTGCAGTATTTTCTATTACTGTTGGTGGATCGCAACCTGCACAACAAGTACAACCTAACCAGACAACGCCTCTAGAGAAACCAAAAAGCGGATGCCTCATTGCAACTGCAGCATTTGGGTCAGAGCTTGCCCCACAAGTGCAATTTCTAAGAGAATACAGAGACAATACCATAATGGCAACTGTAGCTGGCTCTAGCTTTCTTTATGCATTCAATACTGTCTACTATTCTTTTAGTCCAACAGTCGCTGATACAGAAAGAACACATCCATTTTTACAAGAAACTGTAAGAGCAGGAATAACTCCACTTCTTGGAATTCTTCATATTGCAAAGTTCTCAACAATTGGAAATAGTAATCTTTCAGTGATAATGTCAGGAATAATGGCATCATCACTTATTGGTGCAACTTACCTTTGGCCTGCAGGTCTTGCAGTCAAGTCTATTAGAGAAACTAAAAAACCAAATCCAAAAATTGTAATTGGAATAATTTCTGGAGTACTGTTTTTGACACTAATCTCAATTATTGCAGATAATTTGCAGTTTATGATGATCACAACCTCTGCAACAGTTTTGACTTTTGTAGGACTAGGAGCAGTCTATTCTTCTTGGGCAATTGCAAAAATAGTGAAAAAAGCAAACACGTTTTTATAGTCGCCTAGAAATAGCAGGATCCATGAAGTCAAAACTAATAGGTTCACTCTTCGTTGTTTTGACTCTAGTAGTTGGCGTTATGGCATTTGCTCCATCGGCATTTGCAGATCAGTCAGTCACCATAGCTAAAGGTGCTGGCGCTTCAGCAAGTGCAGCTTGTGTGACAACAAATGATTGTTTTGCACCAAATCCAGTAAATGTCGCACCAGGTGAGACAGTTACATGGTCAAACCCAGATACAGCATCCCATACTGTAACAAGTGGGAAACCAGACAATTCAACAGGCAATATAGTAGCTGCTGTTTTTGACAGTAGTTTGCTTGGACCTGGAAAGACATTCTCTCACACATTTACAGCTGCTGACGTAGGAACAATCAACTACTTTTGTCAAGTTCATCCATGGATGGCAGGTCAAGTCATCGTAGGAACAGCGGGTGGAGGAACAGGTGGCGGTGGAAATACGAATGGTGGAATGACAACAGAACAAATGATGTCCAGTGATGGCTCAACGCAGGTTTCAATCGATATCACACCAGCAGCTCCAACAAGTGGTCAACCATTTACAATAGCAATAACGTTCAAAGATGCTAGTGGAAATCTGGTAAAGCATCAAAACTATAACATCTCTGTAACACAAGATGGAAACTCTGTTCTATCAAATGCAACAGGACATACTCATACGGGCAATGATGTACAAATGACAAGTAATCTTGCTTCTGCACATCCTGTTGATATCCAAGTAACCCTAAACGGGGTTGGATTACCAGGAACCGATCCTTCAACATGGACTGGTCCAAAAGGTGATATGGTAAGCTTTCATGTTGTTCCAGAATTTGGTTCAATTGCATCATTGATTCTTGTAATTGCCATAATTAGCGTGGTAGCAGTTACCGCAAAGACTAGAGGATTTCTAAAACTCTAAACCTTCATTTTCTTTTTATTATTAATCGACATTGTAAGATTAATAATATTTGGGTATGAACAGAATTAGTGAAAAAAGCAAACACGTTTTTATAGTCGCCTAGAAATAGCAGGATCCATGAAGTCAAAACTAATAGGTTCACTCTTCGTTGTTTTGACTCTAGTAGTTGGCGTTATGGCATTTGCTCCATCGG
>Ga0210384_10008318_pt1 | contig 10827 bp, 7 predicted proteins | sample IncBWH2MmetaG_FD_160574 | JGI IMG/M metagenome (GOLD analysis project Ga0210384, IMG submission 160574) | Forest soil microbial communities from Barre Woods Harvard Forest LTER site, Petersham, Massachusetts, United States - Inc-BW-H-2-M | ecosystem: Environmental > Terrestrial > Soil >...
CCCAGATCGCCCAGCGCCGTTTCCAAACTCTCCTCACTTACAACCAACCGGCGCCCCTTCGCCATCATGTCCTCGATTTCATCAAAGGCCTGAAACAGCCTCATCTTGACGGCGCCGTATTGCTCCGCCTCAGTCAGCCCGCGTCCATGGCGAGCCGCCCAGCCTCGCAGAGATTCGTCGGGCAGGAAAACGCTGACAGCAAAGGTAGTCTTGCGATCCGAGGTGACATCAAAAATATATTCGCTGGCCGGAGTTTCCGCAGTGTCGGGTAGCGCCACCCGCTTACCCACGAAATAATATTGATAGACGTATCCCTGACCACCGGTGTACGTCTTCATGCGACGGAGAGTCATAAGAGCGGTCGTCGGTCGTGAGTCGTTGGTCGTGAGTCCATGATCTGGAGCGCGATTATAGTGAGGCTGACGTCTGACGTCCGAGGTCTGACATCGAAGTCCGACGCCGCTTCTACCCGTCAATCCTCGCTTCCCGCAACCGTTGGACTGCGGTCTCCGAGGTCACCGGCGAGTAATACACTTCCTTGAACGTGTACGACTTCGCCTTGCCTCCAATCACCGGCAGGATTTCGATGTGCCAGTGGTAGTCGTCATCAATAGTCTTCCAATATTCCAGGCTTTTCGATCGAAACAGCGTATTGGGAGAAGTGTGCAGCACGAGATGAAACTCGCCGGTCACGGTGCGGATTCTTTGCAGCGTGCGCCGCAGCAGTGCCGCCAGATCGATCATAGTGGCTGGCCGGGCGAGGCCGAAGCGCTCGAAGGCTGCATCATGAGTCCGCGGGATGATCCAGGTCTCATAGGGCACGCGCGGCGCATAGGGACAGAGCGCGATAAAGTCGCCGCGCACTTCAATCACTCGCTGGTTCTGCTGCAATTCCTGCGAAATAATATCGCAAAAGACACAGCGTTCCTTGGCCTTGAAGTAGTCTCGACCAGCGCGCAGTTCGTAAAGCACCCGGCGCGGAACAAACGTAGTCGCGGTAAGCTGCGAGGTGGGATGCTCGAATTCCTGACCGGCATTCGATCCGTGATTCTTAAAGATGCTGACGTACTTGAAGCGGGCATCGCCTTTCAAGTCCTGAATGCGGTGCGCCGCCAGCAGCAGGAACTGTTCGATCTCCGCGTCACTCGCATTCCACAACTGCCGGTCGTGCCGCAGATTCTCCACCAGCACTTCGTGCGCACCCACCGAAGACATGCGATCGTAAATGCCGTCGCCGCGCCGGGTCGGCTCGCCTTCAATCCGATAAAGCGGCGCGGGATGGACCACCGCTCGCGCCGACCAGGGACCGCCCTCCACCCCTGGCATATTGGAAACCACTTGCGCCGGCATCGGCGAGTCCGTACAAAACGGACAAAAGCCTTCCGCTCGCGGCGCTTGGTCAGGCACATCGTCGCCCGTAATCACCCAGGAGCGGGTAATCGGATCCTTACGCAATTCCATGCGTGTAAGGAAAACATCGGCACCGAGGGCACGTCAACCGGGATATGGAGTACGGTCGCTCCGGGCGAGCGAAGATATGCGCCGTTGCTTCCGAGGCGAGCCACGGAGCAGCAAAAGAAAGAAGGTAGCCCAAGGCGCAAGCCGTGGGTTCGCCAGCACAAGGCACCAAGCTCCGAAGGAGCGAAAGAAACGGACTCATTGTGATCTCCATCACCCGAAGAGCTTCCCAGCGTTTGTTATAATCCGCGCACGAAGCCCGTTGAAATGACCGAGCCGTCCACCCCGTTGATGCGGCAGTATGCCGCCATCAAGAAGGAGCACCCCAGTGCCCTGCTGTTTTTTCGCCTGGGAGATTTCTACGAACTTTTCTTTGACGACGCCGTCCTCGCCGCGAAAGAACTGCAGATCACGCTCACTTCGCGCAATAAAGAAAAAGGCATCGCCATCCCCATGTGCGGAGTGCCTCACCACGCCGCGGAAGGCTACATCTCGAAGCTGATCCGCAAGGGATTCAAGGTTGCAATTTGCGAGCAGGTAGAGGACCCGCGCCTGGCCAAGAAACTGGTGCGGCGCGAGGTGACAAGGGTCGTCACCCCCGGTACCGCGGCAGATTCTTCCCTTGGTTCGGAAGAAAACAATTTTCTGACGGCCATCGCGCAGACCGGCGAACGTGTTGGTTTCGCCGCCCTCGACCTTTCCACCGGAGAATTTCGCGCCACCGAGTTTCAGGGAGCAGACGCCGCCAAAAGAATCCAGGAAGAAATTCAGCAACTACGCCCCAGGGAAGTCCTGTACGCGTCATCAGCTCCGCTATTCGAGGGCAGCCGGCGGAGCCACGAACCATCCGGGGACGCGGCTCGGCCCGGTCCAGTCTCCTCAGCAGGCGGCCGGGGCTACGCCGAAACTCCCCTCGATGATTGGATCTTCGCCCCTGACCACTCCATCCCGCTGCTGGAAAACCATTTCGGAGTCCTGTCGCTCGAAGGCTTCGGCCTATCCGGCAAACCGGCAGCTGCGGCCGCCGCGGGTGCCATCCTCTATTACGTGCGCTCCACCCAGCGCGGAACTCTAAGCCATGTTGACCGCATCGGATTCTACGAGCGCCAAACCTGCCTGGTGCTCGACGCCGTCACCGTGCGCAACCTTGAACTGATCGAGCCGCTCTTCGCCGGCACCGATGCCGGCGTAACCCTGTTCCGTTCGATTGACGCGACAGTCACGCCCATGGGCAAACGACTGCTGCGTTCCTGGTTGCTGCGCCCGTCCATCGACATCGCGGAAATCAACGCCCGTCTGGACGCAGTCGAGACTCAGGTAAAAGAAACCATCGCCCGCGAAGAACTCCGCCGTGCGCTGGATGGCATCCTCGACCTGGAGCGACTGCTCAGCCGGGTCACGTTAGAAACCGCCAACCCGCGCGACGTTCTGGCCCTGGCCGCTTCCTTGGCCAGGCTACCAGCGGTCCGCAAGGCGTTAAAACGCTTTGGGACCGGCACTGCAAGTGTGGTCGCGGCCGACCCGGCCGCGCAGACCGCGCCAGTCGTTAGAGCCGACGAAAAGCTCCCTGAGCGCCTCACCACGCTTCACACGTCGGTCGATGAACTAGCCGATCTTCGCCAGCGCATTGAAAGCACCATCATCGCAGAACCCCCGATCTCCCTCAGTGACGGCGGCGTAATTCAGCCCGGCACTGATCGCGAGCTCGACCAACTGCGCGACCTGAGCCGCAACAGCAAGCAATTCCTTGCACAGATTGAGCAACGCGAACGCCAGCGCACCGGGATCGCAAGCCTAAAGGTAAAGTTCAACTCGATCTTTGGTTACTACCTCGAGATCTCAAGGGCGAACTCACACCTGGCCCCGCCCGACTACGAACGCAAACAGACGCTGGTCAACGCCGAGCGCTTCACCACACCAGAGTTGAAGGAGTACGAATCAAAGATTCTTGACGCCCAGGAAAAAATCGTAGATATCGAACGCCGTCTGTTTGCCGAATTGCGGTCGGCCATCGCGGGAGAGGCCCGCCGCATCCGCCAGACCGCGCTCGCCCTCGCTGAAATCGATGTCCTGGGAGCCCTGGCCCAAATCGCGGCTCTGCGAAACTACTGTCGCCCCAAGTTCGACGACTCCGCGGACATCGAAATCGTCGCCGGCCGCCACCCGGTCATCGAACAATTGGAACTGGGCAGCGGAGACCGTTTCGTGCCCAACGATATTTTTCTCAACTCAACCACCAACGCAATTATGGTGCTGACCGGCCCGAACATGGGCGGCAAGTCCACCTATCTCAGGCAAGCCGCGCTCACAGTGATCATGGCGCAGGCAGGATCTTTCGTACCCGCCGGTTCGGCCCGGCTCGGACTGGTCGATCGCGTGTTTACTCGCATCGGCGCCAGCGACAACCTGGCCCGCGGCCGCTCCACTTTCATGATCGAGATGACGGAAACCGCCGCCATCCTGCACACCGCGACTGCGCGTTCGCTGATCCTGCTCGACGAAGTGGGCCGCGGCACTTCTACCTACGACGGCCTGGCCATCGCTTGGGCAGCCGTTGAATACATCCATGCCCGGACGAGGGCGAAGACGCTCTTCGCCACTCACTACTTCGAATTGACCGAACTGGCCGAGCAACTCTCGGGCGTGAAGAACTATCACGTGACGGTAAAAGAAACCGGCGGCGGGATCGCGTTCCTGCGGAAAGTCGCCCCCGGCACGGCCGACCGCAGCTACGGCATCGAGGTGGCCAAACTGGCAGGACTTCCCCACGAGGTAATCGTGCGCGCGCGCGAAGTCCTGTCCGAACACGAGAACGCAGAACGTCAGTTGATGGAACATCTCACGCCGGGCGCAACTCCTCCAGCGGCGCAGTTGACAATCTTCACCCCGCTATCTCAACCGGTTCTGGACAAGTTGCGGGAGGTCGATTTGAACTCGCTGACTCCGTTAGAGGCGCTGAATCTTCTGGCACAGCTGAAAAAGCAGGTGGAATGACGAATAGCTTCTCTACCGGAGGCTTTCTTGGCGATCTTTTGCGGATGCCTTTGCGGTCTTTGCGGTTAACAGCTTTCTGCCCCAAAGGACGCTGAGAAAATCGAGATTTGATAAGTAAAGTGATACTTAAATAGTTATCCATAATGCTTAGACAAGACAGCTATTATGACATACGGCGCAGCGTCGGCCAGCTCCTGATTATCGGCTTCGACGGCACGGTAATGTCCCCTGGACTCGCTACCCTGCTGACGCGTCTGCAACCCGCCGGCGTCATCCTTTTCGCCCGCAACATCACCGGCGGAGAGCAGACCTACAACCTGCTCAAGGAGTGCCGGGCCTGCGTGTCCACCCCGCTCTTCACCGCTGTCGACATGGAAGGGGGCCGCGTCGACCGCTTTCGCAACGTCATTGGCCAAACCCCTTCCGCCGCTGAGGTCTTCGCCACCGGCGACCGTAAGCTTTTTCGCAAGCACGGCAAAGTGATCGGCGACTCCTGCCGGACATTGGGATTCAACACCGACTTCGCGCCGGTAGTAGACCTGGCATTCGAAGCGTCGAAAACTGTGATGAGTTCTCGCGCCGTTTCGGCAGATCCCAAACAGGCGGTTCTCTATGCCCGCGAGTTTCTCAACGGATTGCGCGCGGCCAATGTAGTCGGTTCAGCCAAACACTTTCCCGGCCTCGGCGAAGCGAACCTCGATACGCATCAGGAACTCCCGTCCATCAACAAGTCGTGGAAAAAGATCTGGGCAGAAGACCTGTATCCCTACCGGACGCTGCGTCGTGAGTTGTCCATGGTCCTGATCGGACACGCCAACTATCCCGCGATTACGCACGACCAAAGCCCCGCATCGCTCTCCAGGACGTGGATCACCGACGTTCTGCGCAAAAAGATCGGCTACCGCGGCCTGGTTGTCTCCGACGATCTCGAAATGGGAGGCGTGTTAAAAGCTGCGCCCGTCGAGCAAGCGGCAGTCGAGCACATCCGTGCCGGCGGCGATCTCTGCCTGATTTGTCATATCGAAGAGTACGTCACCCGGTCCTGTGAGGCCCTCATCAAAGAAGCTGAGAGCAACCGCAAGTTTGCCCAAAGGGTATCGGACTCCGCGGCCCGCGTGCTGGCCTTCAAGAAGAAATCATCCGCTCTGAAGCGCCGCCCACCCGCCCTAACGCCAGCCAGGCTGGAGAAACTCTCGCGCCAGGTCTGGGAGCTCAGCGAGCAGGTCGGTCTGTCCAAGCTGGGAGCCGCGGCCTCATGATCGTCGCAGGCGTCATGAGCGGCACCTCAGCAGATGGCATCAACGTAGCCCTGATCCGTGTCATGTCACCCCGAACCATGTGGATGCGGGCGACTCGTCGCGCCGCGGGCTCAGCTGGACTCGCTTTCAAATTTTTGGCCCAAGCCGAATATCCCTACCCGAAACCGGTCCGCCAAGCCGTGTTGGAAGCAATGAACGCCACGCGAGCCGGCGTGGCCAACCTGGCGAGCTTGAATTTTCTGCTCGCCGAACTCTACGCCGAAGCTGTACTCGCAACCCAACGCCGGTTCCGCCTGAAAGCAGAACTGATCGGCTGTCACGGCCAGACTCTCTACCACCAGGGCGAGCCGGCAAACTTCCTGGGCCGCAAATTGGCAGTGACCTGGCAGACCGGAGAGGGCGCTGTGATCGCGGCACGGGTCGGCATCCCGGTGGTCTCCGATTTCCGCCCCGCCGACATGGCCGCCGGAGGCAAAGGCGCGCCCCTGGTTCCCTTCCTGGATTACCTGCTCTATCGCGACCAACAGGTCGGACGCATCGTGCAGAACATCGGCGGGATCGCAAATCTCACGGCAATCGCGGCAGGAGCATCGCCTAAACAAGTTACCGCTTTTGACACCGGCCCGGGCAACATGGTGATCGACGGAGTTACCGATCGACTCTTTGGCCAGCCTTACGATCGCGACGGCCGGATCGCTGCCTCGGGTGGGGTGCTCGAGCCGGTTGTCGCCGAAGTCCTGCGCCTGCCATTTTTTCGTCGCAAACCGCCCAAGACCGCGGGCCGCGAAGAGTTTGGACGCGAGTTTGCGCAGCGTTTTGGCAAACGCTGTGGAGGGGCGAGCAAAGCGGATGTAGTCGCCACAGCCACAGCTTTGACGGCGCGTTCGATCGCCGATGCTCTGCGCCGCTTCGTGCTGCCGCGTCGCGGAAGTTTTCGAGAATTTGTTGTTTCCGGCGGCGGCGCCAATAATCCGACGCTGCTCGCCATGCTGGCGAATGAACTTCGGCCATTGCACCTGACCATTCGAGCCTCCGACGAATTCGGACTGCCCTCTCAAGCCAAGGAAGCTGCCGCCTTCGCTCTCATGGCGTACGAGACCTGGAACCGTCGACCGTCAAATATTCCCTCCGCCACCGGCGCCAAGCGGCCAGTGATCCTGGGAAAGCTCTCGTATGCATGAGCTGCGCCAAAAAGAATTGTCATCCCGAGCGAAGATGGAGGCGCGCTCGCGCGCCGAAACGAGTCGAGGGACCTGCTGTTTGTTTTTGACTCCGCTGAGAATGCTTCAAGCTCTCGCATTCGTAGCGTGCGTGGCCGTCACCCTCTCCTGCGCCAGCAAGCCCGACCCCAACACCCTGGTGATGATCATTGAGAGCAGCCCTACCAACCTCGATCCCCGGGTCGGTCTGGACGCTCAATCCGAGCGTATCGATGACCTCATCTTCGACGACTTGCTTACCCGCGACGCACATCTCAACGTAACGCCAAGCCTTGCCGAACGCTGGGAGATCCCCGATCCGCTTACCTACATCTTTCACCTGCATCACGGCGTCAAGTTTCACGACGGCCGCCCTCTGACTGCCCGCGACGTGAAGTGGACTTTCGATTCTCTGTTGCAGGGAAAGATTCGCAGCACCAAGTCGGCTGTTTATCGATTCGTAGATCACATCGACGCGAGCGATGACTACACTGTCGTCTTCCACCTGAAGGAGCCTTTCGCTACCCTGCTGTGGAATCTCTCCGATGGCGCCATGGGCATTGTGCCCTACGGCAGCGGTGACGAGATCACGCGCAAACCCATCGGCTCGGGGCCTTTTCGTTTCGTCACCGCAGAGCCCGACAAGGAAGTTGTGCTTCGCCTTAACGACGAATACTGGGGCGAAAAAGCTCATCTCCAGAATCTCCGCTTTATTGTCGTGCCGGATACCACCACGCGGGCGCTCGAATTACGCAAGGGCAGCGCCGATATCGTGATCAACGCTCTGACGTCCGATATGGTGTTGAGCCTGGAGCGCGACCCCAATCTCGCCGTCATGCACGCCCCCGGCACGGTACTCGCCTACCTCGCTTTCAATCTACGCGATCCCATTCTCAAAGATGAGCGCGTGCGGCAGGCGCTCGCCTATGCCATCGACCGCCGCCCTTTTCTCAAATATCTGCTGCGCGGTTTTGCCCGGCCCGCCAACAGCGTCCTGCCCCCGGAGAGCTGGGCCTACAACGGCGACGTGCCTGCCTATGACCTCGATCCCGCCCGCGCCCGCCAGTTGCTCGAGCAAGCGGGATATCGCGAGATCGACGGCGTCCGCTTTCACCTCACCATGAAATCGTCCACCGACGAAAGCACGCGCCTGATGGCGGCGGTGCTGCAACAGCAACTGCGCCAGGTAGGAATCGCACTCGATATTCGCACTTTCGAATTTGCGACCTTCTTCTCCGACGTAACCCACGGCCTGTTTCAGCTCTATTCCCTGCGCTGGGTCGGGGGCAACGAAGACCCCGACATCTTCGAATACCTTTTTCATTCCTCCAAGTTCCCTCCCAACGGCGCCAACCGCGGATACTTCGCGGATCCGCGAATCGACGCGCTGGTCGATCAGGCCCGCCAGGAACTCGACCAGAACACTCGCAAACAGCTCTACGCAGAAATCCAGCGCACTCTGGCCGACGAACTGCCCTACATCAATCTCTGGTATTTCGACAACGTGCTGGTGCACTCCAGGCGAGTGCGCAACCTGACACTGAATTCTTCCGGTAACTACGATTTTCTGAAGACAGCAGAGCTGGTCGATGGTCGTTAGTCGTCGGTCTTCAGCGGGTATTCGTTGGGTAGCACGAACGACCAACGACTAGCGACCAACGACCGATTTTCACGTGTTACCATCGAAACATAATCTTCAAGTATGCATATTCTCTTCATTGGCGACATTTTTGGACGTCCCGGACGCAATATTGTTAAGGATCGTCTGTCCGGTCTGGTGAAACACCACGCCATTGATCTTGTGATCGCGAACGGAGAAAACTCCGCCGGCGGATTCGGTATTACCGGAGCGCTGGCGGAAGACCTGTTCGAGTTGGGCATCGATGTCATCACTACCGGCAACCACATCTGGGACAAGCGCGAAATCATCGACTACTTTCAGAGCGCCGACGGTAACCAGCACAGCCCGGCCCGTCGCCTGTTGCGCCCCGCGAACTATGCGCCTGACATGCCCGGCTGGGGCGTCTACGAGGGCAGCAAGAACGGCGTCCCTTACGCCGTGATCAATCTTCAGGGACGCGTGTTCATGGCCGCGAACGACGACCCGTTTCGCGTTGCCGATCAACTATTGAAGGAGATCAAGGCCAAAGTGATTTTCGTCGACCTGCACGCCGAAACCACGTCCGAAAAACTCGCCATGGGCTGGTATCTGGATGGCCGGGTGACGGCCCTGGTCGGCACCCACACCCACATTCCAACCGCCGACGAGCGCGTCATGCCCGGCGGGACCGCCTATATCACCGACGTCGGTATGACCGGGCCCTACGACAGCGTAATCGGTGTGCAAAAGGAAATGATCATCGCCCGCTTCCTGAACAACATGCCCGCGCGCTTCGAAGCCGCCACCGGTGACGTGCGCCTCTGCGCCGTGGTGGTCGATTGCGATGAGGCAACCGGCCGCTCCAGGAAAATCGAAAGACTAATGGTGAGCTGAAGTCTCTGTCATCCTGAGCGCAGTAACTCTTTCGCGTCGCGAAGAAGTTACGCAGTCGAGGAGCCTGCCCGAGCGAAGCCGAGGGGACCCCTGCAATCTGATCGAATCCCAAGTTCAAGCTGCATCGCGCCAAGTTCACGAAGGACACGCTACTTCCTCAACTGTTTCTCCAGCTGCTCTCCGTTGCGCGCTGGAAGATACCGCAGTCCAGCCCGCGCCAGCGCCGTGTACACAGCTCTCGCTTCTGGAATCTTCTTCAGCTCCTTCAGGTGTTGTCTCACAACCAGTGCATCCCCGCGCACAATCGGTCCGCTGAACGCTCCCGCCGGACCAAGCTCCGCATAGTTGGCCAAAGTCTGCCGCACAATCGGCAGCATCTTCCTGCGGGCCTCGGCTGTTGAAAGTCCCGCCGCGCGCGCCACTTTTTCTCCGGTTACCAGGAGTGCAATCAGCAAGGGCGAAGTAAACGCGCCCCACGCGTGATAAGCCGTCTTCTTATTCCTGGAAATCGAAAATACTTCCGCGTCCAAATCCCTTACAATTCTGCGAGCCGCGCGCACCGCGGCCGGATCGCCTTCGAGCGCAAAGGGCACATGCTTGAGTGAAGGAACCGATCGCTGTACAAATGTCATCAGAGGATGGAGCGAAGCCACCGAGGCACCGCGAAGGCGCAATCCGCGCAGTTCGTCACTCGACAAGGCTCCGCTTGAGTGCAACGCGGTCTTACCTTTCCAGTCCACCACCTGTGCGAGTCGCCGCGCTGCCCGAGCAATCTCGCGGTCGGGCACGCTGAACCAGACCAGGTCTCCGTCAAGCCGCGATCGCGCCCCCGTCGCCCTGGCCTGTACCAGTTTGGCGAGTGCGCGGGCTTTCCGGCGAGATGCACTACTGCTTCCGAAGACGATCTCGCTGATATGGTATCCCGCCCGCCTCAGTTCCAGTGCCAGCGCGCTCCCCAGCCTTCCCGGCCCTACAATCGCGATCCGCGGCTTGAATGCCATCGCCGCAGCATAGCATTTCCCTTCGCGGCGGCTGTCCGGCGGGCGCTACGAAACTCTTTACGAGGTTTCACTCCGGATCGACTCGGCCGCGCTGCAGCGCCCGCTCCTTTATAGTATTTCCCATGTCCAAATCATCCCCAAAGAAGCCCCGCACTATCAAGGCCCGCGTGCTGTCCTCCCGCGAGGTCTACCACGGACCCGCGTTCCGCGTGACCGCTGATCAGGTTCTCGAACCCAGCGGCGTCCGCACCCGGCGCGACATTGTGCACCACTCCGGTTCCGTAGTGATCCTCGCGGTCGAAGAGGGCGACTCCGAGCCCCGTGTCCTGCTCGAACGCCAGTACCGTTATGCAGCTCGCCAAATGCTTTGGGAGCTGCCCGCCGGACGAATTGACAAAGGTGAAAATGATTTGCACGCCGCC
>Ga0210384_10008319_pt1 | contig 10824 bp, 9 predicted proteins | sample IncBWH2MmetaG_FD_160574 | JGI IMG/M metagenome (GOLD analysis project Ga0210384, IMG submission 160574) | Forest soil microbial communities from Barre Woods Harvard Forest LTER site, Petersham, Massachusetts, United States - Inc-BW-H-2-M | ecosystem: Environmental > Terrestrial > Soil >...
TGACCCAGCCCCCGGCCACGATGCGCGGGCCCGGCACCAATCCGAGCTGGATGGCGTCGCGCAGCGCCAGCACCTCGGGGTTGCCGGGGTTCATGAAGCTCGAGACATCGCGAATCGTCGTGAACCCCGCCTCCAGGAGCAGCCGGACGTTGCGGGTGGCCCAGAGCGTGAGCATCTGGGTCGTGCTCTGGAGCATCCCGAACAGGATGTGCGGCTCGCGCGGGTCGGTCACGCCGTTGACGAGGTGGACGTGCAGGTCCATGAGGCCGGGGAGCACCGTCCGGTCCCGCGCATCGATGACCGTGGCCTCGGGCGGCGGCGAGCTGACGATCCCGGGCTCGATGCGCTCGACCAGATCGTTGGTCAGATGCAGGGTCACGTTCTGCTGGACCGGCCCGCCCGTCCCGTCGATGAGTCGTCCACAGCGGATCAGGACTTGCTTGGCCACGACGCTCCTCCGAATTTGGGCATCACCTCGGTGGCAAAGAGCTTGAGAGACCGCACCGCGACCTCGTGAGGGAGGCCGAAGCTCGCGTTGTAGTTGAAGATGTCCACCCCGAGGGCCTCGTACTGGCGCAGCTTGGCCACGACCTCGTCCGGAGTGCCGAACATCATGTTGGCGCGCATGGCCTCGGGTCGATAGTCACCGCGCGCATCGCTGGCCGCCAGGTCGATGGGCTGTGGAAATCCGTTGATCACCGGGCTCTTGTTCTGGAACAGCCCCATGAAGATCCGGACCCCTTCCCGCATGGCGTCGACCGGGACCCGCCAGTCCGCTGGATCCTCGTACACGCACGTCATCCGCGAGGTCGAGAAGCGCGGACGGGGCTTGCCCGGATGGTGGGCCATCGCGGTCTTCATCTTTCCCAGCAGGTTCTCGACCTCGCCGAACGGCAGCCGATGGGCCGTGGTCATCAGATTCAGCCCGTGCCCTACCGCCCAGTCAAAGGTGTCCGGGTCTCGGGCCGCAACCCAGATCGGTGGACGGGGACGCTGGATGGGCTTGGGCGTGGCGGTGGCCGGCGGGAAGCTCCAGTGCTGGCCGTGATGCTCGTAGTCGCCGGCCCACAGCCCGAGCACCGCATCCAGGGTCTCACGCAGGTGCTCACCACCGCGCTCCTGCGGCAGGCCCCCGAGCATGCGGTCGAACTCAAACTGGAAGGCCCCGCGGGCCAGCCCGAGCTCGAGCCGGCCCCCGGTGAGCAAGTCGGCCATGCCGGCCTCACCGGCCAAGCGGATCGGGTGCCAGTAGGGCACCACCACGACCGCCGTTCCCAGCCGGATGCGCCGGGTATGGCCGGCCCAGTGGACCAGCTGCATGAGGGGGTTGGGACCGATGTAGTACTCGTGGCCATGGTGCTCGACGGCCCAGGCGATCTCGAAGCCGGCCTCCTCGGCCAGGGTCAGGAGCTCGAGCAGATGCTCCGAGGCCTCCACCATCGATTGGTCCGGAGACTGTCGCTCCATGTGGAGGGCGATGCTGAATTTCACGGGTCACCTCCGGACACCGGCGTGGATTCCAAGCGAATCGCTACCCGGCGCGATCAGCGATTCAACCAGACAGTCTCAACCGACTGAATGGTGCCGGTCAGCGACTCGGCGCTGCGCAATCCCTCCACCGTGCGGGACCAGAGATCCACTCCCACCGCGTTGTAGAGCGGGATCATCGGCGCCTGATCGGAGACGATGCGCTGGACCTGCTGGTACATGGCCTTGCGTCTCTCCTGGTTGGCGGTGGTACGGGCCGACTCGATCAGCTCGGTGGCCTGGGCGTTGTTCCACTGCGCGTAGTTGGCGCCGCCGGGCTTGAGGTTGCGGGCGCTCAGGTAATCGAGAATGATCGAAGGGTCGACCTGCCGCGAGATGAAGATGCTCCAGAGACACCCGGCGGTGTCTCGCTCCTGGCGGATGCGGGCGATGTAGGTGCTCCAGGTGTAGGCCTTGATGCTCGCGTCGATGCCGACCTGCGCGAGCATCGCCTTCAAGGCTTCCGAGAGCTTCACGCGGAACCCCTCGGTGGCGAGGATGGTGACCGCGAAGCGGTTCGCGCCCTTCTTCGGGAATCCGGCCTCGTCGAGCAGCTGGTTGGCCTTGGCCACGTTGTACTCGGACTTGATCGAGGCGTCGTGCGCCCACCGGAGCGCGGGGAGATCGCCGACGATCGAGTCCTGCACGCGGCCGAAGCCCTGCAGGAGCGCGCGGATGATCAGCTCCTTGTTGATCGCGTATCCGATCGCCTGCCGCACCTTGGCGTTGTCGAACGGCGGCTGCGCGCAGTTCATGAAGAGGTTCTGGTTGAAGTTCTGCGGGAACTCGCTGGTCACGATGTTGGCGGGCTTGGCCTGGACGAGCTGTCGGACCTGCGCGTAGGGCAGCCCGCCCGCGATGCCTTGCGAGAACACCGCGTCCAGCTCACCGTTCTTGAAGGACTCGATACCGGTGGCGGCGTCGGCCACGACCTTGAAGATCACCCGGTCGACGTACGGGCGGCCCTTGCGGAAATACTTCGGGTTGGCGTCGAACGAGAGGAAATCCGACCGCTGCCATTCCTTGAGCACGAACGGTCCGGTGCCGACGGGCTTCGTCAGGTGCGGGTTCTTCTGGGGATCGGTGCCGGCCCATAGGTGCTTCGGCAAGATCCCGAGCTGGGAGATGCCCTGCATCAAGAGGACGTTCGGTCCGTCGAACTTGAGGACCGCGGTGTACTTGTTCGGCGTCTCGACGGTCTTGAGGTTCGGCACGTAGCCCACGAGGGGCGAGCCCATCTTGGGATCGATGATGGACTCGAAGGTGAACTTGACGTCGTCCGAGGTCAGCTCCTTCCCGTCGTGGAACATGACTCCGGGCTGGAGCTGGAAGGTGAACGTGTCGGCCTCCGGCGACACCGTCCAGCTGCGAGCCACGCCGGGCACGAACTCGCCGCTCGGACCGTAGTCGGTGAGGCCGTTGTAGACCATGCGCATGACTTCCGGAAAATTGTTGCCCTCGAGCACCGGGTTGAACCCGACCGCCGGCTCGATCTGGAGGGCCTTGAACGTCCCGCCGCGCTTGGGATCGGCGCCGCGCGCCGCGCGGGTCGCGAGGGGCGAGACGACACTGCCCGCGACGGCGGTCATGGCCGCCCCGCGGACGAAGGCTCGGCGTGTCATCGACAATGGCGAGGGTGGCGCGGGCCGACGGTTGCTCATGTGAGACTCCTCACTCCGGTCGTCGTCTCCGCGACCGGCGGCGGACGTGGGTGATGCCGGGGAGGTGAACGCCATCGTCGAGCGGCGATTTTTACCTTGGCTTAACTTTCGTAAGTGAGGCGAATTCTAGGGGCGCGCCACCCCAGTGTCAAGGAGGCCCGCCTCTTGACACGCTCTCCGCGCGGATGGCATCGTAAGCAGTCCCCGCCGTCGGCAAAGGAGCGATTTGGATGCGGAGCCTCCGATTCTGCCTTTCGTGCATTCTCGCGTGCGCCGTCGTCACGACGGCGCCGCGCCGGACACCGTGAGCGACATCGGCACGCGGCTCCGGGCCCACCGCCGGGCGGCCAACATCACGCTGCGCCAGGTGGCGGAGAAGAGCGGCCTGACCGCCGCCTACCTCTCGCAGGTCGAGACCGGGCGAACGACCCCCTCGATCGCGTCCGCCAAGCGGATCGCGGCGGCGTACGGACTGTCGCTCGTCGGACTGCTCGCGGAAGACGACGACCGCGGGGACAGTATCGTCCTGCGCCGCGAGGAGCGGCGCCTGCTGATATCGGCCCGGAGCGGCGCGGTCAAGGAGCTCCTGGTGCATCGGCAGGGGGGCAAGCTGCTCGAGCCACTCTACGTCGTCATTCCGCCCGGGAAGGGATCGGATGGCCAGTACGACCACGCGGGTGAGGAGTTCGGCTTCGTGCTGTCCGGAACGCTGGAGCTCAGCGTCGAGGACAAGGTCCATCGGATCCGAAAAGGCGACGCCTTCTACCTCAAGTCCACGCGGCGACATGGCTTCCGGAATCCCAATCGGAGGTCCCGGGCGATCGTCCTGTGGGTGATCACTCCGCCCTCGTTCTGACGACCGTTTCGAGCGCGCGACGACGTCGCGACCGAGGGCCTCACGAGAGACATGGACGAAGGGAGGTCGCCGGTCGGAGCGGGAGTTTGTCCGTGACCCTCATTGGCCAAGCGTGGTGCCGACGCGGTCAGGGCTTGGAGCGGGCGCGGAGCGCGCGCCACACCCGCTCCGGTGTGAGCGGCAGCTCACGGAAACGTACCCCGGTGAGCCGGGCGAGCGCATTGCCGATCGCCGGGCTCACCGGGATGAGGCTCCCCTCGCCGGCCCCCTTCGCCCCGAAGGGTCCGGCGCCGTCGCCATTCTCGACGAAGAGGCAGCGGATCCGGCCCGGGAGATCCTCCGCACGAGGCACGCGATAGTCGACGAGATTGGCGTTGAGCAGCTGGCCGCCGTCGTAGACCATCTGCTCCAGCAGCGTGTGGCCGAGTCCCTGCATCACCGCGCCCTCGTCCTGTCCCTCGCACTGCTGCGGGTTGATGCGCCGACCGACATCGGCCACCGAGACGTACTCGTCCACGACCACCGCACCGGTCTCCTCGTCGACGTGCACTTCCACCGCCCCCACCGCCATCTCCCAGAACGGTGTGCTCCCGCCGAGGGGCGCGCGGCTGCGCCCGGGCGCCACGATGCCCCGCCCGATCAGCTCGCCCCCGCTCATGCCGAAACGCTCCGCGAGCAGGGCCGGGTAGGCGAGTCGGGTGCCGCGGGCCACGACGTGCCCATCGTCGAGCCCGAGCTCGGCCGGCGGCGCGTCGATCGCCTTGGCGGCGATGCGCAGCAGCTGCTCGCGGATGTCCTCGGCGGCCTCCTGTACGGCGCGACCCATCAGGGTGGTGGAGCGACTCGAGCTGGTCGTCTGGTCGTAGGGCGTGATGGACGTGTCGGGCGTGGCGACGCTCACCCGTTCGATGGAAATCGCCAGGACCTCAGCCGCGATCTGCGCCAGCACCGTGCGCGCGCCCTGTCCCATCTCGACGGTGCTGGCCAGCACCGTCGCACTGCCGTCGGCGTGCAGCCGCACCATCGCCTCCGACACGGTGGGGCCGATGCTGGCCTTCATCATCATGGCCACACCCCGGCCCCGATCGGGGGCGGTCGCCTGCGTCCAGTGGATGGCCTCCGCGGCGCGGTTCAGGCTCTCCTCGAACTTGCCATCGACCGGCGTGTCGCCCGGCTCGAACTCCTCACCGTGCGCCAGCAGGTTCTGGCGGCGCAGATCCACCGGGTCGCGATCGAGCCGACGGGCCGCGTCATCGAGAAGGGATTCGACCGCCCAGGCGAGCTGGGGCACGCCGAAGCCGCGGAAGGCGCCCCCGGGGGTGGTGTTCGTGTACACGGCCTGGCTGTGCAGTACCACGTTCGGGATCCGGTACGGGCCGGTGGCGGTGTAGGTGCCCTTCTGGATGATCCGCGGGCCGATGTCGGCGTAGGCGCCCACGTCGAAGTCGGCGATGCACTCGGCGGCCAGGAGCCGGCCGTCCCGGCGGAGACCCAGGCGCACCCGCACGCGGGCGTCGCAGCGGCGCACGGTGCGAAAGGCATCCTGCGCGGAGATGGCGAGCCGCACCGGTCGGCGCACGAGGCGTGCCAGCGCGCTCGTGATCGGCTCGAGCTTCGCGTAGGTCTTGCCGCCGAAGCCGCCCCCGAGCAGCGGCACGATGATGCGGATGCGACTCAGCGGGACCCGGAACATCTTTGCCAGCTCGACGCGCACGGAGTACGGGTTCTGCGTGGACGCCCACACCGTGAGCCCGTCCTCCTCGTCCCACGCGGCCATCGCGGCGTGCGGCTCCATGGAGTAGTGCTGCACCCGCGGGAAGTAGTAGCGGTCCTCTAGCGTGAGGTCGGCGTCGGCGAACGCGGCGACGCCGCGCCCCCGTGTAAGGTGGAACTGGTGGCAGACGTTGGTGCCCCGTATGGGCTTCAGCGTGGACAGGTCGGCGAAGTGGCCGGCCAGCGGCTCATCGGTGTGCACAAGCGTCGCACCGGGCGCCAGGGCCTCCTCCAGCGTCGTCACGGCGGGTAGCGGCTCGTAGTCCACCACGATCCGGTCGAGCGCCTCGGCGCCCGCGCCCTCGTCCTCGGCGACGACGGCGGCGACCGGCTCGCCCTCGTAGCGCGCCACGCCGATGCTCAGGATGGGGCGGTCGCGAAAAGCCGGGCCGAAGTACGGATCGCACCAGGTGAGGTCCGCACTCGTGACGACCGCGTGCACGCCGGGCACCGCGCGCGCGGCGGCCACGTCGATCGAGCGGATCCGCGCGTGCGCGTGAGGCGAGCGCAGCAGGGCCGCGTACAACATGCCGGGCTGGGCCAGGTCGGTGACATACCGGGCTCGGCCGGTCACCTTGTCGATCGCGTCCAGGCGGCGGACGGAGTGTCCTACGACCCGGAAGGGCCGAGTGCGCGTCACGCCGCCGTCGCCGATCCCGCCGCGCAAGCGAGGATGGCGTCCACGATCTTCCGGTAGCCGGTGCACCGGCAGAGGTTGCCGCGGAGGTGATGCAGCACGTCCGCCTCTGTCGGCCTTGGCTGCTCGTCCAGGAGCGCCTTGGCCGACAGCAGCATGCCCGAGGTGCAGAAGCCGCATTGCACGGCGCCGTGGTCGACGAAGGCCTGCTGCAACGGGTGCAGCGCGTCGGGCGTCCCTAGCCCTTCCACGGTGAGGACCTCGCGGCCGTCGGCCTCAACGGCGAGATAGCTGCAGGCGCTCACCGGCGTGCCTTCGACCAGCACGGTGCAGGCCCCGCACACCTGCATGTCGCAGGATCGCTTGGCGCCTTTCAGATCAAGCCGGTCGCGCAGCACGTCGAGCAGCAGCGCGTGCGTCGGCACCTCCAGCGCAACGCGATGACCGTTGACGGCGAGTGTGATGCTAGACAACGACGGTGTGGGGATAGCGGGCATCGATGACCTGGCGCGTGGCGCGGGCGGCGGCGACGCGAAGAGCGCGGCGGATGAAGACCTGTGCCATCTCGAGCTTGTAGTCGGCCGAGCCGTGGAGATCGGTGGCCGCGCTGATCACGTCCATCCCACTCCCGGTCAGATCCGTCCGCCCCGCCGCGAGCTCGTCCACGGGCGTCCCGCGCAGCCGCCGCTCGAGGTGGCCCAGCCGCTGGGGCCGCGGGCCGACGCACCCGAGCGCCAGCCGGGCCTCACTCACGCGCCGGCGCTCCGCGTCGAGGACGAGGACGACAGCCACGCCGAGGGTCGGGCGCTCGTACACGCCGAACTTGAGGTACGCACCGGCCCCCTCGCCCGGCGCGGGTCGTATCCGCACCGCGGTCAGGACCTCGTCGTCCCGTCGGACCGTCTCGTAAGGACCCCGGACGAACTCGTCGAGCGGCACCTCGCGCTCGCCTTCGCCGCTCCAGAGACTGACCCGGGCATCGAAGACGAGGAAGAGCGTGGCGAGATCGCTATGCGGATCGGCGAAAGCCAGGTTCCCGCCGACGGTTCCTGCCGCTCGGACACGCGCATTGGCGACGTGACGTGCCACGCCGGCCACCAGCGGGCAGTGAGCGCGCACCGCGACCGAGCGCTCCACCATGAGATGTTGCACGGTGGCGCCGATGCTGACCGTGCCCTCGCTGGCCGCTAGCTCGCCCAGACCCGCAACGCGCTTGAGATCGACGAGCACACCCGGACGGACCAGGCCCTCCTTCATGAGCAGGAGCAGCTCGGTGCCGCCGGCATAGAGCGCCGCCTCGTCGCCGTACTTGCGCAGCAGCTCGGCCAGCTCGGGTAGCGTGGTCGGCCGGTACAGCGCAAAGGGTCGGAGCACGGGCTAGCTCCGCGCCGCCCGGGCCAGGCGACGGCCAAACTCGTCCACCGTCTCCTCGGCCTTGCGCTGGATGACCGCGTGCCCGAGTGCGCCGAGCTTGCCCAGCACCTGCCCCTCGGCCCCGATATGCAAGCGCGTGCCTGCACCGTCGGGCGCACAGTCGAGGGTCACGCGTATCGCGATGTCGGCGCCCACGACCGGATCCCGGCCGCCTGCGCTGAGAATAAGCCGGCCCGGCGGCTCGGCAGCCACGATCTCCACGACGAGGGGCACGGAGAGACTGATCGGGCCGATCTTCTGGGTCATGCGCGCGCGGTATGTCTGGTGCCGCGTCACTTCCTCGGCCTCGCCGCAGCCGGGTATGCAGGCCGCCATGCGTGGCACGTCCCAGAGCAGCCGCCAGAGCGTCTCCGGCGCGGCCTCGATCAGGACCTCATGCGCGAGGTGCACGGGTGGGCTTCGAGCACGCCGGAGACGGACGAGCGTGGGCGATCACTCGAGGGCTCCGGCCGGCTTCAGGATGCGCTCCGCGATCATCTGCATGTAGTCGATCCGGGCCTGGACATCCCGCGGCAGGCTGTAGATGGTGAAGCCGATCCGCTCCAGGCCCATCTCGCGGGCGCCGGCGATGGTCGCGATGCAGTCGTCCGGCGTGCCGTTGACCGTCCAGTTGTCGAGCGCGGTCTCGAGGCTCAGCTGCAACTCCACCATGCTCGATTCCTGCATCTCCCAGGTGCGGTACATGTTGAAGGTCCGCTCGAGGTACTCGCGCGCGGCAGTGCGGGCGGCCTCCTTGCTAGCCCCTACGATGAGGCTGCGGGAGGCCCCGACGTGGCCCGGCGTGGCGGCGCCGAGCTTGCCGCGCTCCTCGCGGAAGACGTGCCCCAGCCCCGCGATGTCGCGCCAAGCTACCTGCGGCCCGAAGAAGACCCCGTCGGTCAGGCGCGCGGCGCGGCGGGTGGCGCCCTCGCTCTGGGCCCCCATCTCGAGCGGCGGGTGTGGAGTCTGGTAGGGCGTGAAGCCCATGCGCCCCCTGGTGACCGCGGTGTAAGTCCCCTCGAAGGTGACCTCCTCGCCGGCCCAGAGGCGCTTCACGAGCGCGAGCGACTCCTCGAGCTTGGGCACACGGTCCTTCCGGCGGAGCCCGACCAGCTCGAGCTCCTGCTCGCGGTAGCCGATGGCCACCCCCACGTCGAGACGGCCGTGGCAGAGATGGTCGAGTGTGGCCACGTTCTCGGCAACTTCCACCGCGTTGAGCATCGGCAGCAGCAGAACCGAGGTCTTCAGGCGCATCCGGCCGGTCTCGGGCGCGAGCCGGGCAAGCATCGGGAACGGCTGCGGCCATACCGTCGGGTGCGAGACGAAGTGCTGGCCGATGGAAACCCACGCGAAGCCCATGCGGGAGGCGGCGGCGACCACCTGCACGGCCTCGTCGATGATGCGGGTGGCCCCGCGGTCGGTGGGACTCCAAAATGGCGTGAGATGGAACCCGATCTTCATCGGGCCGGAGTGTAACACCAAGGCGAATCAACCAGGATTCCCGAAGTGACCTCGAGGTCTCTTACCCGCCCGGCTGCGAAATGGACTTGACGGGCTGCCCGCCGGCAAGTATCCAGGGTCCATCACCAGTCATCTAAGGTCATCTAGGCGGAGGGACTGCGATGCCAAAAACGACTCAGCTCACGCTCAGCCTCGTGTCGCGACCCGGCACCCTCGCCGCACTTGCCCGTACCCTGGCCGATGCCGGCGTCAACATCGTCGCGCTCCGCGCCGACGAGGTGTCCGGCCGCGGGAAGATTCGGCTTCTCGTTAGCAACCCTACCCGGGCCAAGCGCGCGCTCCGTAAGGCGAAGTACGGGGTCAGAGAGGAGCCGGTGTTCGCGCTGCGGCTCCGGAACAAGCCGGGGGCCCTCGCTCGGATCGCGGCCCGGCTGGCAAGGGAGCGGATCAACATCCGCTCGATCCACGCCACCACCGCGGGTCGCGGCTCCGCCGTGGTCGTGCTGACGGTCGGAGGCAACCCAGCGAAGGCTCGCCGAGTGCTGGGGCGCTAGCTCCCGGCGGGCCGCCAGTCCTCCGTCACTCGATCACCTGATCCGCCCGCAGCAGGAGCGAGGGCGGGAACGTGAGGCCGAGGGCCTTGGCAGTCTTGAGGTTGAGGACGAGCTCGAACTGCGATGGCTGCTCCCATGGCAGATCGGCGGGGGTGGCCCCCTTCAGGATCTTGTGCACGTAGGTGGCCGCCCGCCGGAAGAGCAGGGTGATATTCTGCCCGTACGACATGAGGCCGCCCGCGTCCACATAGTCCCGGCTCTCGTAGATCGCGGGCAGCCCGTTCTGGGCGGCCAGCTCCACGAGCCGCTCGCGGTGCGCGTTGAGCCACGCGGACGCCAGAACGTCGACCGCGTCGGCTCGCTCTTTCTTCGCGTCGCTGAATGAGCGTGCGAGATCGTCCAGCCGCACGTCGACTCGTTGCACGTGCAATCCGAGGAGCTGCGCGGCGGTCCGCGTCTCCCTCACGTCGCGGTCGGGACCGGAGTCGAGATACACGAGCATGGCGATCCGGCGGGCGCGGGGCAGCGTGTCCTTCAGCAAGGCGAGCCGCTTGGCGCTCAGCTCCGTGTTGAGGAACGACTGGCCCGTGATGTTGTCGGCGGGCTTGGCGAGGCTGCTGGTGAAGCCCGCGGTGACCGCGTCCCGGGTCGCCGCGACGACGATCGGGACCGTCGGACTGGCCCGCCGGACCGCGCGAACCGCAACCCCGGTCGTCACGATGACTTCGGGCTTGAGCGCCACCAGCTCGGCCGCGAGTCCCTGAAGCAGGTCGGGCCGCCCCTGAGCGCTCTTCACGACGAGCTGGATGTTCTGGCCCTCGACATACCCCAGCTCGCGCAGGCCGTCGCGGAACGCGGTGAACAGGCGCGGCACGCCATTGTCCAGGATGCCGACGAGGGGGATCTTGTCCGCCGGCTGCGCCTCAACCCCGCGTGGCCCGG
>Ga0210384_10008326_pt1 | contig 10820 bp, 8 predicted proteins | sample IncBWH2MmetaG_FD_160574 | JGI IMG/M metagenome (GOLD analysis project Ga0210384, IMG submission 160574) | Forest soil microbial communities from Barre Woods Harvard Forest LTER site, Petersham, Massachusetts, United States - Inc-BW-H-2-M | ecosystem: Environmental > Terrestrial > Soil >...
CGCAGCGCTTTCAGGGGATGATCCGCCAGCTAGGCTACTCCGAACAGCGCTACATCGCCGACCAGCGCCGGGTGTCGCTGCGGCGGCAAATTGCCGGCTCGATCGGGGCGGGTCTCGCGCCGTCAAAAACGCTGATCGAAGCGCTCAGCCGCTTCCAGAACGAGCAGCGCTCGATCGACTATGTCAAGCTCGACGCGGCTCAGGCGGGCACCATTGATCCGCCCTCGCCGGAGACGCTGGCCGGCTATTTCGACGATCGCAAGGCCCTGTTCCGCGCGCCCGAATATCGCAAACTGTCCTTTGTCCTGATCACACCCGAGGAGATCGGCAAATGGTCCGACGTGTCGGACGAGGACGCGAAGAAACTGTTCGAGCAGCGCCGCGACCGGCTGGGCACGCCGGAGCAGCGCCAGGTGTCGCAGATCGTGTTTCCGAATGCGGAAGAAGCCCAGGCCGCCCGCAGCCGCATCACGGGCGGATTGTCGTTCGACGATCTCGCCAAGGAACGCCGGCTTAGCTCCACCGACGTCGACCTCGGCATGGTCGCGAAATCGGCCATTCTCGATCCCGAGATCGCCGATGCCGCCTTTTCGCTGCCCTCGGGCGAAGTGAGCCAGCCGGTCAAGGGTAAGTTCGGCGTGGCGCTGGTCAAGGTCGGCATCGTCCAGCCGGGCGTCGAGCCGTCTTACGAAGGCCTCGCCACAAATCTGAAAAAGGAAATCGCCACCGAACGCGCCCGCACCAAGGTCGCGGAGCTGCGCGACAAGATGGAAGACGAGCGCGGCGGCGGCGCCAGCGTGATCGAGGCGGCGCAGAAGCTCGGGCTCACCCCCGTCACCGTCGAGGCCGTCGATCGTTCGGGCCGGACGCCCGGCGGTCAGCCCGCAACCAGCATTCCGAACGGCCTCGATGTCGTCTCGCAGGCCTTCAACAGCGACGTCGGCGTCGACAACGATTCGATCGCGTTCAAGGGCGGTTATGTCTGGTATGACGTGCTTGGCATCACGCCGTCGCGCGAGCGCAATCTCGATGAGGTGAAGGATCAGGTCGAAGCCAGATGGCGCGACGACCAGATCTCCGCCCGGTTGCGCACCAAGGCGACCGAGATGGTGCAAAAGCTCGAACAGGGCGGCAAGCTCGCCGACGAGGCGGCGGCCGCGGGATTGAAGGTCGAGACCGCCGCGGGATTGAAGCGTGATGCCTCGCCGGCCGGCGTTCCCTCCGGCGCAATCGCCGCGGCGTTCCGTACCGCAAAGGACGGCGTCGGGCAGACACCCGGCGCTGGCGGCAGCGAATGGATCGTGTTCCGCGTTACCGATATCACGGTGCCGCCGGTTGATCTTGCCGCTGACGACATGAAGAAATTGAAGGAGACGCTGGAGCGTTCGATGACCGACGAACAGGTCGCGCAATATGTCACCAAGCTTGAAAAGGACATTGGCACCAGCATCAATGAGGCCGCCTTCGCGCAGGCAACCGGCGCGAATAACTGAGCATGATCCGGAATGAAGGTTGTCCGCCCACTTGGAATTCGCCTCATCCTGAGGAGCGGCCGCTTGGCCGCGTCTCGAAGGATGTGCCATCGTCATGGTTCGAGACGGCGCAAGAGCGCCCCCTCACCATGAGGTCTCGAGTCTGAAAGCACGCGATGGACGACCTCAAATCGATCATTGGCAAAGTCGCCACCGGCGCCACGCTGTCGCGCGACGAGGCCGCGTCGGCCTTCGACAGCCTGATGTCGGGAGAGGCAACGCCCTCGCAAATGGGTGGACTGTTGATGGCGCTCAGGGTACGCGGCGAGACCGTCGATGAGATCACGGGTGCCGTGTCGGCGATGCGCTCCAAGATGTTGCGCGTCACCGCGCCTGCGGATGCCATCGACGTGGTCGGCACCGGCGGCGACGGTTCCGGCTCGGTCAATGTGTCGACGTGTGCCTCCTTCATCGTCGCGGGCGCCGGCGTCCCCGTCGCCAAGCACGGCAACCGCGCGCTGTCGTCGCGCTCGGGCGCGGCAGACGTGTTGTCGTCCCTCGGGGTCAAGATCGACCTCCGGCCCGAACAGGTGGGCCGTTGCGTGCATGAGGCCGGCATCGGCTTCATGTTCGCGCCGGCGCATCACCCCGCGATGAAGAATGTCGGCCCGACCCGCACCGAGCTTGCAACCCGCACAATCTTCAACCTGCTTGGACCGCTGTCCAATCCCGCCGGCGTCAAGCGGCAGATGGTCGGTGTGTTTTCAAGACAATGGGTGCAACCGCTGGCGCAAGTGTTGAAGAACCTCGGCGCCGAAGCCGTCTGGGTCGTGCATGGGTCCGACGGCCTCGACGAAATCACGCTCACCGGCCCGACATCGGTCGCGGCGCTTGAGAACGGCCATATCCGCACCTTCGAGGTAACGCCGGAGGAAGCGGGCCTTCCTCGTGTCGGCGGCGAAGCGCTGAAGGGCGGCGATGCCGATGCCAATGCGATCGCGCTGCAAAGCGTGCTCGACGGCAAGCCGAGCCCTTTTCGCGACGTCGCCTTGCTGAACGCGGCGGCGGCGCTGATCGTTGCCGGCCGCGCCAAAACCTTGAAGGAAGGCGTCGCGATCGGCACCAAATCGCTGGACAGCGGTGCCGCAGCCGCGCGCCTCAAACATCTGATCGCGGTCTCCAACAGCTGAGGAAATCGCGATGTCCGATATCCTGACCAGGATCGAAGCCTACAAGCGCGAGGAGATCGCGGCCGCCAAGCGTGCCCATCCGCTTGCAAGCATGGAAGCGCTGGCCAAGGCGGCCCCTGCGCCACGCGGTTTCGTTGGCGCGATCCGCCGCAAGCTCGCGGACGGTGAGTACGCGCTGATCGCGGAAATCAAGAAAGCCTCGCCCTCGAAGGGGCTCATTCGCGCCGACTTCGATCCGCCGGTACTTGCGAAGGCCTATGAGGCCGGAGGCGCGGCCTGCCTTTCGGTGCTGACCGATACGCCCTCGTTTCAGGGCCATCTCGATTTCATGGTGGCGGCGCGCGCGGCGACCCGGCTGCCGGTGCTGCGCAAGGATTTCATTTACGACACCTATCAGGTGGTCGAAGCCCGCGCCCATGGCGCCGACTGCGTCCTGATCATCATGGCCGCGCTCGACGACGCCGCGGCCAGAGACATCGAGGACGCGGCGATCACCCACGGCATGGACGTGCTGATCGAAATCCATGACCGCGCGGAACTCGATCGTGCGCTAAAACTTCGCTCGCCGATGATCGGCGTCAATAATCGCAATTTGCGCACCTTCGAGACCACGCTTGCGACCAGCGAAGCGCTGGCGCCGCTGATCCCTGGCGAACGCCTGATGGTCGGCGAAAGCGGCATCTTCGCGGCGGGCGATCTTGCGCGGCTGGCAAGGCTCGGCATGTCGACTTTCCTGGTCGGCGAAAGCCTGATGCGACAGGCCGACGTGACCGCGGCGACCCGGGCGCTGTTGGCCCGCGCCGACACGCCGCGCGCGACCGGCACGCGCTAACCCATGGTGCGAAAACCCTTGGCGCGAAGACCCTCCAAAAACGCCCCCGCCCTCACCCATATCGGAACGAGCGGCGAAGCGCGGATGGTCGACGTTTCGCAAAAGCCCGCGACGAAGCGAACGGCGGTCGCCGAGGGCCGTGTCGTTATGAGCAAGGCAACGCTCGAATTGATCGTCTCGGGCAACGCCAAGAAGGGAGATGTGCTCGGTGCCGCGCGGATCGCCGGCATCATGGCGGCAAAACGCACATCGGAATTGATCCCGCTGTGCCATCCGCTGGCGCTGTCCAAAGTCACGCTCGACATTGCGCCCGACAGCAACCTGCCCGGCTGCATCGTGCGGGCCACCGTCAAGGTCTCCGGCCCGACCGGCGTCGAGATGGAGGCGCTGACCGCGGTGTCGGTCGCGTGTCTGACGATCTACGACATGATCAAGGCGGCCGAGCGCGGCGTTCGCATCGAAGGCCTTCATCTGGTTGAGAAAACGGGCGGCAAGTCCGGGCACTATCGGGCCTGAGGATCAGACTGTCAGAGCATCCTCACGGCTGAGTGATCGCGACATCAGGAAGAGTGCTTCCGCCCAGGTGTTATGCTCCGCGTAGGCCCTGACCTCTAGCGGAGGAACCCAGATGTCGACTTTCAAAATTCTTGGCGCCCAATTTCTTGGCGCGATGGCCGTGTTGTCGAGCTTGTCCGCAACGCCGGTGTTGGCCCAGGCCGTGATCTCAGAGCCCGGCTACTGCGCTTTCTTCTATCCCAACGCCAACTGCCAGAACAAAGGGCCTGGCAATCCCTATGGCCACTATCAGCAACCCACTGCCCAAAGGAATGATTGGTCGGACGGCCAGACCGTCGGCTCGGCACCAAAACGATCGCGCGCCTACCGCGCTTCCGCGGTGCGCCCGCAATAACACGGCGAGCCCTAGAACTAGTGCAACGATGTGTTGATCGACGTGAACCTGGTGTTGAGCTTGCTGCCGAGCCCGTTCACGGTGGGTAATCTCTGCTGCACACCAATGCGAATACGCGAGTGTGGTCCGAAGGAAATCAGGCCACGCCGCGATGACGCTCGCGATAGGCGCGCGTTTTCATTCGGTTGCCGCACAAGCTCGACATACACCAGCGACGCGTCGCAGGCTTCGAGCGGTCAAAGAATACCCGCCGGCATTCTTCCGACGCGCACATTTTCAACCGGTCCAGGGTTCCGTTGACCGAACCATCGTAGAGTTCCGCGACGACCGTCGACATACCCGCCAAGGCATCGCTTCGCGCAGGCCTAAGCACCATGCTGCGGTCGTCCCGCGTTTCCGCGACAAGCGGAAACAGCCGCAATGCGCGGTTCAGCGCCCGGGCGGCATCCTTGTCCTCGCGCCGCTCAGCGGGATCGTGCCGGAGATAGTCGCGAACGCATTTGCGCAAGTCCAACGCTGTCTCGAACATCGCGGGCGTAATCCTGGCGCTCGTGAACAATAGCCCGCGCTGCGACATCCACGTGCCAAGCTCGCGCGGCCCGGCGAGCTCGTCGCTTTGCGAATGCTGCACGCCGTGATGGATGAAATGCCGGACATCGAGCGTATTGGCGAAATCGTAGAGATTGGCCAACGGGTCGGGAACCTTGAATTGTCTGGACTGTTTGGACATTGGAACACCAGTAAAACACATTTACCGGTTGACAGCAAGAGAAACCGGTATAGTGTTTATACTGGTGTCAGCTGGCGATTGATCGCCGCCGGATCGCGAACGCCGGGTCGATAATGGAGCTGGAGAATGGATACCGTGGTCGGCGATCTGCACTACCTCGAACTCACCGAGCTCGCTGCATGCATCAAGGCCCGCAAAATCTCTCCGCTGGAGGTGACGCGCGCACAGCTCGACCGCATCGCCGCGCTCGACGGCGACCTCGGCAGTTATGTCCATGTGATGGCCGATGCCGCGATGGCGCAAGCCGAAACCGCGGAAGCCGAAATTGCCGCAGGCCGGTATCGCGGGCCGCTGCACGGTGTTCCGATCGCGCTCAAGGACCTGTTCTGGACGAAGGATTTTCCGACGGCCGCCGGCACCTCCATCCATGGAAATTTTCGGCCAGATGAAGACGCAACCGCGGTGCGCCGCCTGAATGAGGCCGGCGCGGTAGTGCTGGGCAAGCTGCAGCTCACGGAAGGCGCCTATTCCGATCACCACCCATCCGTGACGCCGCCGAAGAATCCATGGAATGCCGATTACTGGCCTGGCATTTCGTCCAGTGGACCGGCAGTCGCAACCGCCGCAGGGCTTTGCTACGGCTCGCTCGCCTCCGATACCGGTGGTTCGATCCGCTGGCCATGCGCCGCCAACGGACTGACCGGATTGAAGCCAAGTTGGGGACGCGTCAGCCGCCACGGCGTGTTTGAACTCGCAGCGACACTGGACCATGTCGGGACAATTGCCCGGAGCGCGGCCGATGCCGGCGCGATGCTCGGCATCGTTGCCGGACGCGACCCCAAGGATCCAACAGCGGTATCCGATCCTGTGCCCGACTATCTGGCCGCGGTCGGACAGGGCGTGTCGTGCCTGCAGCTTGGCGTCGACGCAACCTGGAACGGCGAAGGTGTGGACGTTGCAACACAGCGCGTGTTGGCGGAGGCGATCGATGTATGGCGCACGCTTGGCGCAAGCATCGTCGATGTGCAGTTTCCCGACGTGAAGCAGATCGTCGCCGACTGGGTCCCGAATTGCGCAGTGGAGGCAGCTGTCGCCCACGAGGCGACCTATCCCGCCCGCCAAGATGAATATGGTCCGGTCCTCGCCTCCGTGATCGAGGCAGGTCACGCGCTCTCGGCTCTCGACTACCAGAAAATCTTGCTGCGGCGACTGGAGTTGCGCGGCCGGGTCGCATCCTTGTTCGAGGCCATTGATCTGCTGCTGATTCCAGTACAGCCCTTCCCGCCCCTGACGCTCACCATGATACGGACGCTTGGCGAGCAGCCGGACCTGATCGCCGGACTGCAGAGATACACCTGCCCGTTCGACATGACCGGTCATCCGACGATCACGCTGCCCGGCGGTTTTTCCGAAGCCGGCTTGCCGATCGCGTTCCAGCTCGTGGCCGCCAATCTGGACGAAGCCACGCTTGTGCGTGCAGGCGCGGCATTCCAGAGGGTCACATCTTGGCATCGCCGCCATCCCCCTCTCACTTCATGGAGGCAACATTGAGTGTCCAATCGACATTGTCGGGTCCGCGCATCTTCCACGGCTGGCTTGTCGTCGCCGCTGCCTTCGCGGTGACCTTTGTCGGCTTCGGCTCCGCCTACACCTTCAGCGCCTTCGTCGAACCGCTGCAGCGCGATTTCGGCGCCTCGCGCGGTTCGGTGTCGCTGGTATTTTCGCTGGCCGGTTTCCTCTATTTCGGCCTTGGCATCGTCAGCGGCCCGCTCGCCGATCGCTTCGGCTCCCGCCCGTTTGCGGTGGCCGGCATGATCCTCACCGGATTCGGTCTTGCCGCCGCAAGTGCCGCCGAGAGCCTGTTGCAGGTCTATCTCGCCTACGGGCTCGGCGTCGGGCTTGGCGTCGGCTGCGCCTATGTGCCCGCGATCGGCGCGGTGCAACGCTGGTTCATCCGCCGCCGCGGCTTCGCCTCCGGGCTTGCGGTCAGCGGAATTGGCGTCGGCACGCTGGCGATGCCGCCTCTCGCCTCGCTGTTGATCGGCACGCTCGGTTGGCGCGGTGCCTATCTCGCCCTTGGCGCGCTAGCAGTTGTGCTCGGCGGCGGACTGGCGATGCTGATTGAGAACGATCCAGGCCGCCGCGGCCTTGGTCCCGACGGCGATCCGCCGCTGTCCCACGCAGTATCGGCAAAGCCGCAGGGCGCCGCTGTGAGCGAAGCCGTCCGGTCGATCCGGTTTGCCAGCCTCTATGCCGCCTGTCTGATCTGCTCATTCGGTGTGTTCGTGCCGTTCGTCCATCTGGTGCCTTACGCGCGCGATCACGGCATCGCGCCATCGTCGGCGGTGTTGTTGCTCGGCGTGATCGGCGTCGGCTCGACCGCCGGGCGCTTTTTCCTCGGCGGCCTTGCCGATCGCATGGGCCGTGAATTGTCGCTGCTTCTGATGTTTGTCGGCATGGCCCTGGCGTTGGTCATTTGGGCGGTCGCGACCACGGTCTGGCCGCTGGTCGCCTTCGCGTTCGTCTACGGCGTGTTCTACGGTGGCTGGGTCGCGGTGCTGCCGGCCGTGGTGATGGACTATTTCGGCGGCCGCAATGTCGCTGGCCTGATCGGCATCCTCTACACCAGCGTGGCGTTCGGCACGCTGGTCGGACCGAGCGCCGCCGGCTTTGCCTTCGACTTCAGCCACAGCTACATGCTGCCGATCCTGTTGAGCGCGGCTGCCAGTATTACAGCCGCCATCATTGTGGCCGCGACCACCAGCGTGGCGGCCGGCAAGACGGCGCTTCAACGCTAGTCAGGCCACGCGGTTAGGTCCTTGTTAACCTAGATTGCTAACCTCACTTCCATTTGGCAGCGTTAGCAATGGTCATGGGCCCGGGCTTGAACGTCTGATCTCGGCGTCCGGCTTGGCAGTGATCAAGACCCATGACGACAAACGCGGCTTCCCTCGACGCCAAAACAATCATGCGCGGCGGCCCGATCCGCTGGCTGATCCTGGGCGGCGCGCTGCTGATCGCCGCGATCGCGATCGGCGCGACGCTGATGGCCGAGAATTTCCGTGAGCGCGCGCTGCGCAACAGCGAGCGCGAACTGGAAAACGCCGTGCTGCTGCTCGCCCGTCACTTCGATCAGCAGCTCGGCGATTTCGAGGTCATTCAGAAGGACCTCATCGACTACGTTCGCTCAAGCGGGGTCACATCCGTCGAAGGTTACAGGAAGAGGATGTCCAGTCAGGATGTCCACCTCATGCTTAAATCGAAAATGAGCGCGCTATCATATGTCGGAAGCGTCAGCATCGTCGACGCGGACGGACAATTGATCAACGCGTCCTCGGCCTGGCCCGTCCCGCCGGTCAGCGTCGGGGATCGCCACTATTTCAAGACCTTCAAATCCGATCCGCAGTCGCCGGAAATGCTGATCGAATTGCTGCATAGCCGAATCACCGGGGCGTGGACCACCGTGATTGCCCGGAAGATCACCGGGCCGAACGGCGAATTCCTCGGCGCCGTTGGGCGAGGCATCGAGCCGGCCAACTTTGAAAGGTTTTTCGCATCGGTGGCGCTAGGGCCGGGCGCGTCGATCTCCATGTATCTCCGTGATGGAACGTTGCTGGCTCGTTATCCCCATGTCGAAGAAATAATCGGGCGGAATTTCAGCAAGGGTCCGACAGGCCAGCGGCAAGTATTTGCGCTGGCCCACCTCACCTCCCGCGCGACCAGTCCGATCGACGGCCAGGACAGGCTGATTTCATCGCGCATGCTGACCAATTTCCCGATTGTGATTATCGCAACGACGACCACGGCGGCGGCGCTGGCCGACTGGCGGGAGCAGATGCGCATCCTGGTCGCGGTGGCGAGCGCTTCGGCTGTCGCCATCGCGCTGTTGCTGTTGCTGGTGGTCCGCAAATTGTCGCAGCAGCATCGGCTGTCGCAGCAGCGGCTGACGCTGGAGAAGCAGCGCCTGGACAAAGCCGTCAACAACATGACGCAGGGCTTGCTGCTGTTCGACAAATCGCAGCGCCTCGTCGTCTGCAACCAGCGCTATCTCGAGATGTACGGCTTGTCGCCCGACATCATCAAGCCGGGATGCACCTTCCGAGAGGTGGTCACCCACCGCAAGGCCACTGGATCCTTCACCGGCGACGTCGACAAATACGTGGCGCGGGTTCTGCACGACATTCCCTTGCGGAACTCCATGGTGGTCGACACCTCCGACGGCCGCTCGATCCTGATCGTCAACGAGCCGCTGGCAGACGGCGGCTGGGTCGCTACCCACGAAGACATCACCGAGCGCCGCCGCACCGAGGAGCGCATCACCCATCTTGCCCATTACGACGTGCTGACCGACCTGCCGAACCGCGCGTTGTTCCACGAACAGCTGAAGCAGGAACTCGCCTGCATTGCTCCGGGTGAGCAACTCGCGGTCTACTACATCGACATCGACGAATTCAAAAGTGTCAACGATTCGCTCGGCCATCTGATCGGCGATGAGCTCTTGAAGTCGGTAGCGGTCAGTCTCACCCGATGCGTCGGCGATTGCGGTTTCGTCGCGCGGCTCGGCGGCGACGAGTTCGCGATCGTGCAGACCGCGGTGAAAACACCTGACGACGTCACCGATCTCCTGAACGATATCTTCAACGCGATCCGGGAACCCTTTGACTGTTTCGGCCATCAACTGTCCACCGATGCCAGTATCGGCGTTGCGCTGGCGCCCGAGCACGGCGTCGATCTCGATCAAATCCTGAAGAATGCCGACATGGCGATGTATGCCGCCAAATCGGCGGGAAGGCGCACCTACCGCTTCTTCGAGCCCGACATGGACGCGCACGTCAAGGCGCGCCGCCGGCTCGAAAGCGATCTGCGCCAGGCGATGGCGGGCGGCGAACTCGAAGTGTACTACCAGCCGTGCCTCAGCCTTCAGAGCAACGAGATCACCGGATGCGAGGCGCTGGTGCGCTGGCGGCACCGCGAACGCGGCATGATTTCGCCGGCCGAATTCATTCCGATCGCGGAAGAGACCGGTCTCATCAATCAGCTCGGCGAATGGGTGCTCTCGACCGCCTGCAAGGCGGCCGCGGCCTGGCCTGACGACATCAAGCTCGCCGTCAACGTCTCGCCGGTCCAGTTCAAGAGCGGCACGCTGGCGCTGAAGATCATGGCGGCGCTGGCCGCGTCCGGCCTGCCGGCAAGCCGGCTGGAACTGGAGATCACCGAGGCGGTGCTGATTCGCGACGACGAAACCGCGCTTGCGATCCTGCACCAGCTTCGCGCCATCGGCGTGCACATCGCACTCGACGATTTCGGCACCGGTTACTCCTCGCTCAGCTATTTGCAGCGCTTTCCGTTCGACAAGATCAAGATCGATCGTTGCTTCGTCAACGATATCGCCGAGCCCGGCGGCGGCTCCTCCTCGATCGTGCAGGCGGTGGTGAACATCGCGGCCGCGCGCAACATGACGACAACGGCGGAAGGCGTCGAGACCGAGGAACAGCAGCGGCTGTTGCGCATGCTCGGCTGTTCGGAGATGCAGGGCTACCTGTTCAGCCCGGCAAAGCCGGCCGCCGAGCTCAACGAGTTGTTTGCCGCGCACCGCCAACGCGTCGCGAAGGTGGCCGCGGGCCAGGCGCGCAAGCGCCGGCAGGTCCCGGGCGCCGCGTAACTTCCGTATCCGACGATCCGCGCG
>Ga0210384_10008327_pt1 | contig 10819 bp, 16 predicted proteins | sample IncBWH2MmetaG_FD_160574 | JGI IMG/M metagenome (GOLD analysis project Ga0210384, IMG submission 160574) | Forest soil microbial communities from Barre Woods Harvard Forest LTER site, Petersham, Massachusetts, United States - Inc-BW-H-2-M | ecosystem: Environmental > Terrestrial > Soil >...
GGATTGGAGTTTTAAGCCACTTGCGTGGCGGCCATGGGGCGCATGGGGCGCACTGGCTGTGAGATTGGAAGGAAGACATGTCATTAACAGCAGCCAAGCGGATTGACGCGAGCAGCCTGAACCTGAAGGAACAGGTGGTGTCGATCAACCGCGTAACCAAGGTCGTCAAGGGCGGCAAGAACCTGAGCTTTTCCGCGCTGGTGGTGGTAGGGGATCCGGGCGCCAAGATCGTCGGCGTCGGCACCGGGAAGGCCAAGGAAGTGCCGGCCGCGATCAAGAAGGGCATCGAAGCCGCCAAGAAGAATCTGCGGAAAGTGCACGTGCTCGCCACCACCATCCAGCACACCGTCCTGGGTGTGTACGGGAGCGGCCGGGTGCTGCTGAAACCGGCGCCGGCGGGGACGGGCGTGATCGCAGGCGGTCCGGTGCGGGCGGTCATCCAGGCTGTCGGAATAACCAACGTGCTCACTAAGTCGATCGGCTCTCACAACCCACATAATGTGGTGAAGGCCACCATTGACGCTCTCGAACAATTGCGGGATAAAGCCGAAGTGGCCGAGCTGCGCGGCCTCGGGATTGAGAAGGTAAGCTAAACATGGCGGGAACCATTAAAATCAAACTGGTGCGCAGTCCCATCTGCACGCCGGAAAAACATAAAGTGATTGTCAGGGCGCTAGGCTTGAAGAAAATGAACCGCATCGTGGTGCGGCCCGATACCCCCGCCTTTCGGGGCATGGTGAAGAAGATTCCGCACCTGCTGGCGATTGTCGAATAAAGATTGTCGAATAAAGGCAGACTCTATGAACCTAAGTCAACTCAAGCCGCCCCGCGGGCAAAAGCACAAGAAACAGCGTGTCGGCCAGGGCATGGGCACCGGGCGCGGCAAGTATTCGGGCCGCGGCGCCAAGGGAGCCAAGTCGATTTCGGGCTATTCAAGAATGCGCGGGTTTGAGGGCGGCCAGATGCCCCTGCACCGGCGCCTGCCGAAGCGCGGCTTCAAAAACATTTTCCGGACCGAATATGCGATCGTGAACGTGGGAACGCTCGAGAAGCTCGAAGGATCGAGTTTCGATCCCCAGGCCTTGTCGGAGCAGCGCGTAATCCGCAAGATGAAGCATGGACTGAAGGTGCTGGGGTCGGGCGACCTGACGCGCCAGATCACTGTGAAGGCGCACGTTTTCTCCAAGTCGGCGCTCGAAAAAATTCAGGCGGCCGGCGGGACAGCAGAAGTCATTGGGAGTTAGGCCATGAAGTTCCTTGAAGCCGTAGCGAACGTTTTTCGCGTACCGGATCTGCGCAAACGGCTCCTGTTCGCGCTGGGTTTGTTGGCGGTGTACCGCCTGGGCGGGCACATCCCCACGCCGGGCATCGACACCAACCGCCTGGAGGAGTTCTTCCAGGGGCAACAAGGGACCTTGTTCGGTTTCCTCGACCTGTTCAGCGGCGGCATGTTCCGCCGTCTGACCATCTTCGCCCTGGGCATCATGCCCTACATCACGGCGTCGATCATCCTGCAGTTGCTGACCGTGGTGGTGCCGACGCTTGAAAAGCTCCAGAAGGAAGGCGAGCTGGGGCGGCGCAAGATCACCCAGTGGACGCGCTATCTCACCATCATCCTGGCGCTGATGCAGTCCTTCGGAATCGCTACCGCGCTTCAGGGTTCGGGGCAGGGGTTTGTCAATCATCCGGGCATCGGCTTCACGCTGCTGACCATGCTCAGCCTGACCACCGGCACGGCGTTCATCATGTGGCTGGGAGAGCAAATCACGGAGCGGGGCATCGGAAACGGCATGTCGCTGATCATTTTTGCCGGCATCGTGGTCGGCCTGCCGAACGCCATCCGTGAAATCGTGACCAAGGTGCAGACCGGGGACTGGAACGCCCTCCAGGTCATCATCATTCTGGTGATGATGATTGGAGTGGTCGGCTTCATCGTTCTGGTCGAGCGCGGCGAGCGCCGGATTCCGGTGCAGTACGCCAAGCGCGTGATCGGACGGCGCATGATGGGCGGACAATCGACGCATCTGCCGCTCAAGGTCAACGCCGGCGGTGTGATCCCGGTGATCTTTGCGAGTTCTTTGCTCGCGTTTCCTCAGACGCTGACGCAGGTGCAGTTTGTGAAGGATTCGCCGGTGCTGAGCGGAATGCTGGGGGCCATCGGTGGATCGACGCCTTTGTATTACTTGCTCTATACCGCGCTGATCATTTTCTTCTGTTTCTTTTACGTGTCGATTATTTTCAATCCCAACGAAGCGGCCGACAACATGCGCAAGTACGGCGGATTCGTCCCCGGTATCCGGCCCGGCAAGAACACAGCCGAGTATATGAACAAGATTCTGACCAAGATCACGGTGGTCGGCGGCCTCTATCTGGCGATTCTGTCGCTGCTGCCGCAGATTATGATCTCGGGAATCAAGTTGCAGCGGCTGCCTGGAATCGGCAATTGGATTGACGCGGCTTTCCCGCGCTGGTTGCTGGATGGTCTGGGTGTGAATTTTTACTTCGGTGGAACCAGCTTGCTGATCGTGGTGGGCGTGGCCATGGATACCGTGAACCAGATCGAGGCCCAGCTCATCATGCGCCATTACGAGGGCTTCACCCCCCGCGCGGGCCGGATCCGCGGAAGGCGAAGCAGCGTTTGAGCACGCTGGTTTCATGAAATGAGCCGAATGTGTCTGATCTTATTCGGCGCTCCCGGCTCGGGCAAAGGGACGCAAGCCAAGTTGTTGTCTCAAGCTTTTGGCGTGCCGCATATCTCGACGGGCGATATGCTGCGCGAGCGGATTGCGCAAAAAGACGCGTTGGGGCTGCGAGTGGAAGGTATCCTGCAGGCGGGCGGGCTGGTCTCCGATGAGATCGTGAACCGTTTAGTGGCCGAGCGCATCGAACAACCGGATTGCGCGACGGGGTTTATCCTGGACGGCTACCCGAGGACTGTAAACCAGGCCGTCGTTCTAACCGGGGTTCCGGGGATTGCGCCGCTGGTGGTGTACTTGAAAGTCGATTATAATGTTATTGTGGCGCGCCTTGCGGGAAGGCGGCTATGCCCCGTATGCGGCGCTGTGTATAATCTATCCCGGGAAGCCCTGAAAGTTTGCAAGAACGACGGCTCCAAGCTGATGATTCGCGAGGATGACCGCGAAGAGGTTGTGAGGGAGCGGCTCAAGGCCTACGAAACCCAGACGACGCCGGTGCTCGAATATTTTCGAGCCGCCGGGTTCCCTTGTTGGGAAATTGAGGGGAACGCAGTGGGGGGCCCGCCCGCCATCGCGCGCCGGATTCAGGAGTTGGTGGCTGAAAAACTCGGCGGCGCGGCGAGAATCAGAGCATGATTGTGCGAAAGAACACGGCTGAGCTGGAAAAGATGCGCGCGGCCGGAATGCTGGTTTATAAGGTTCTGGATACCTTGAAGAAAATGGTAGCCGAGGGCGTCTCGACCTACGAGCTGGAAGTGGCGGCGGAAAAGATGATTGTCGGGGGTGGAGCGCGGCCCGCGTTTAAGGGATATACCAACGCGTCGGCGGGAACCAAGTTTCCTTACGTGTTGTGCACCTCTGTGAACGACGAGATCGTGCACGGGATGCCCTCCCAGAAGAGGATTTTAAAGAGCGGCGACATCGTGTCGATCGATACCGGCGTACAGTTGAACGGATATTACGGAGATTCGGCCATCACCGTCCCGGTGGGTGAGATTTCTGAGGAGACGCGGCGCCTGATCGAGGTCACGCGGGAGTCGCTCGAGATGGCCATCGATAAGGTGCGGCCGGGCAACCGGCTGTTTGATATTTGCGGCACCGTGGAGCGGCATGTGACCGCACACGGTTTTTCGGTCGTTCGGGAATTTGTAGGCCACGGCATCGGCACTCAGATGCACGAAGAGCCGCAGATTCCCAACTACGTGGACCGCCGGAACGAGAATCCGCGGTTGAAGGAAGGAATGGTCCTGGCAATCGAGCCCATGGTGAACGCCGGCGCGCCGGGCAGCCGGGTTCGTGCCGACCGCTGGACCGCGGTGACCGAGGATGGAAAATACTCGGCTCACTTCGAGCATACGGTGGCGGTAACGTCCAACGGGCCATGGGTGCTGACCAGGCCGTGACGCACGCCGTCGAAGCCATCGTGATCGAGCTTCTGCCCAGCGCGGCGTATCGGCTGAAGCTGGCAAATGAAGACGTGGTGTTGGCGCATGCGGCCGGCGCCGACGTCAGGAATTTTATGAGAATGCGCCCCGGCGACCGGGTGCGAGTGGAGCTTTCCCCGCATGACCGAAGTCGGGGCAGGATCGTGGAATTGTTGAAACGAGGATAGCGATGAAAGTCAGAGCGTCAGTCAAGAAAATGTGTGACAAGTGCAAAGTGGTGCATCGCTACGGCGTGGTGCGCGTGATCTGCACGAATCCTAAACATAAACAGAGGCAAGGGTAAAGGCGAGGAGCACTATGGCACGTTTAGCAGGCGTCGATTTGCCGGTGAAGAAACGGACCGAAATCGGTCTCACCTATATCTATGGCATTGGCCGGACGCGGAGCAAATCGCTCTGCTACCGGGCCGGCGTCAATCCCGACACCAAGGTGGCCGATCTCACCGAGGACGAGCTCAACCGCATCCGCCAGATTCTTGAGGCGGAAGGGTCAGTCGAAGGCGACCTGCGGAAAGAAGTCTCGATGAACATCAAGCGGTTGATCGAGATGGGCGCTTATCGCGGCCTCAGGCACCGCCGCGGTCTGCCGGTGCGGGGACAGCGCACTCACACCAACGCGCGCACCCGCAAGGGTCCGCGGCGCGGAACCGTGGCCAACAAGAAAAAGGCAGCGGCCAAGACCTAGGACAATTGAAGGCACTCTATGGCGACCAAAGCACCGGCCAAGGCTGGCAAAAAGAAAACGTTCAAGAAGAAGGAAAAGAAATCCGTGCCCGTCGGCATGGTCCACGTGCAGGCGTCCTTCAACAACACCATCATCACCATCACCGATCTGATCGGGAACGTGCTCGCCTGGTCGAGCTCGGGGTCTCTCGGATTTCGTGGATCGCGCAAGGGCACGCCCTTCGCCGCGCAACAGGCCTCGCTCACTGCGGCTAACAAAGCGAAGGAATCCGGCTTGCGGACCGTGGATGTTTCGGTCAGCGGGCCGGGAGCGGGCCGCGAATCGGCGGTGCGCGCGCTGTCCACAGCCGGGCTGGACGTGAAGTCGATCAAGGATCGCACGCCCATTCCGCATAATGGCTGCCGTCCGCCCAAGAAACGCAGAGTGTAACGAATTTTACTGAGCCGCGACCATAAGGGAGCGTTGTTTGAAATAAGCAGGACGAAGGCGCTGAGCGCCGTAAACTGCACCTAACTGAAGTAAAGGGAGGTTCGATTTGGCAAGATACATTGGTCCCGTCTGCCGGCTATGCCGGCGGGAAGGGATGAAGCTATTTCTCAAAGGCGAGCGCTGCCACACCGAGAAGTGCGCGATAGAGAAGCGCAACTTCGCTCCGGGCCAGCATGGCAAGGATCGCAGACCGAAACTGGTGGGCTATGGCCTCCAGCTTCGTGAAAAACAAAAGGCGCGCCGTTACTACCAACTGCTCGAAGGACAGTTCCGCAATCTGTTCGAGAAGGCCAGCGAAATGAAGGGCATCACCGGCGAGAACCTGCTGAACATGCTCGAACGCCGTCTGGATAACGTGATCTACCGCATGGGTTTCGGGACGTCGCGCGCACAAAGCCGCCAATTGGTGCGGCACGGGCACATTCAGGTGAACGGCCGGCGCGTCGATATCCCGTCTTTCCAGGTGAAGCCGAACGACGTAGTCGCGGTCGTCGCCGGCAGCAAAGAAAACCCCACCATTCTGCAGGCCCGGGATGCCACCGCGCACGCCCCCAGCCCCAACTGGCTCGAAATGGACCGCGAAAATTTGAGCGGGCGCATGATCGGCCAGCCCAAGCGTGAAGAACTGGTTCAGATCCAGCTGAACGAGCAGCTCATTGTGGAATTGTATTCAAAATAACTGAGTTGTATCGAACTAGCTGACTTGTATTCGAAATAAAGGAGCCACATTATGTTTAAAGGATTCCAGAAACCGAAGCGGCTGGTCGCCAATACGGAAACGCTCAACGACCGCTATGGCATGTTTACCGCCCAGCCGTTCGAGCGGGGATTTGGTTCGACCATCGGCACCGGCCTCCGGCGCGTGCTGTTAAGCTCGATTGAGGGCGCGGCCATCACCGCCGTGCGCATCGAAGGCGTAGCCCACGAGTTCAGCCCCATCCCGGGCGTGACCGAGGACGCCACCGATATTATCCTGAACCTCAAACAGGTTCCCTTCAAGATGATCGGCGAGGGCACGCGCACCGTGCGCCTGCGCGCCGATTCGCCCGGCCCGGTGATGAGCGGGCAGATCGAGACCGACGCCGATATCGAGGTGCTCGACCGCAACATGCACATCGCCACCATCGGCGAGGGCGGCAAGCTCTCGGTCGAGATGCGGCTCAAGTCCGGGCGCGGCTACGTCGCTGCCGACCGCAATAACGACGAGGACCTCTCGGTCGGCTACATCCCGATCGACTCCGTGCACTCCCCCGTCCGCAAGGTGAATTTTTCGGTCGAGGCCGCGCGCCTCGGCCAGACCACCGATTACGACAAGCTCACCATTGAGGTGTGGACCAATGGCGCCATCTCGCCCGCCGATTCCGTCGGCCAGGCCGCCAAGCTCCTCAAGGACCACATGGCCATCTTCATCAACTTCGAGGAGCTGCCCGAGTTCACCGAGGAGCCGGCCGAGCGCGCCCTCAGCCAGATGAACGAGGTCTTGAACCGTTCGGTCGAGGAACTCGAGCTCAGCGTGCGTTCCTATAACTGCCTGAAGAACGCCAACATTCAGACCATCGGCGATCTGGTGCAGAAGACCGAGGCCGAGATGCTGCGCACCAAGAATTTCGGGCGCAAGTCTCTGAACGAAATCAAAGAGATTCTGGGAGGTCTAGGCCTGGCGTTCGGGATGAAGTTCGATGCCCAGGGACGGCTAGTCACACCCAGCGGCATCCCCGCCATGATCGGCATACCGCTTCCGGAAAGTGAATATCGCACCACCGGCGGCGAAGAAGACGAAGAGGAAGACGAGGTCAGTCCGGTGGCTGAATAGCCGACCGGTCGAAAACAAGCATGCGACACAAGAAATCCGGTTATAAACTCAAGCGCAACATCAGCGCGCGGCGGGCCCTTTTCAAAGGTCTGGTGACGAGTGTGATCGAGGAGGAGCGTATTATCACCACCGTCGCCAAGGCCAAAGCCGTGCGGCCCCTGGTGGAGAAGATGATCACGCTCGCCAAGCGCGACACGCTGCACACCCGCCGGCAGGCGGCCGCGTTCCTGGAAACGCCCGCCGCCCTCAAAAAGCTGTTTGACAAGCTGGGCACGCGCTTCGGCCAGCGCACAGGCGGCTACACGCGCGTGGTACGCCTGGGCTTCCGCAAGGGCGATGGGGCCGAGCAGGCCATGCTCGAGCTGGTCGGTTCGGAACTCGTCAAGCGTGCCGCCGAACGCGCCAAACGCCGCGAAGAGCGCCTCAACGCGCTGCGCCAGGGCAAGGAAGAAGGCGAAGCGTCCGACCAATAGCGCCTGGCAAGGATTCCGCTACTTTGCGGAAACGGCGTGGGGTTCCATCTGAAACCGTCGGGCAGTTTCTTGAACTGATACGTGATGACCCACGGCTCGGTCAGATACTGCGGAACGAACGTCCCGCACCTACTTGATCTCGACGAGCTCTAGCGCCTCGCGGCTGGGACCTTCGATCATCACGGCGCGCATATCGCCCAGCTTGTAGGGCTGTTTCAGGAACTTGACGCCCTCCGCCCGCAGCTTGACGATCCAGGGTTCGAGGTTCGCCACGCTCAGTCCGATGTGATCCGCCAGATGGCCGCGGCTGCTCACCAGCGGCGTGCCGTTCTGCTGCACGTGCCAAGTCAACGCAACGTCGTCGAAGGTGACGCCGCCCGGCTGCCTCAGCATGCCACCGCGCTCGAGCGAGGGCCAGGAAAGCTCGGGACGCGGGACCTTGCAGTTGGCTTCCGTGTACGGCGCGCGGCCGGCTGCCGTTGTCACCCGCGCGTTGAGGTGCTTCTGGTACCACAGCTCCGCGCAATACGGATCTTGCTCGAACAGGTGCACGTGATTGAAGCGCTCGGCCGGCAGGTTGCCCTGGTATTCGATGATGGCTCCTTCGGGACCTTCGAGGTATGCGAAGCCGGCTCCGTGCGTCGGCTGAATGCCCTTGGCTTTGGCCTCGGCGATTTCCGCTTTGGTCCGCCCGAGCGATCCGTTCGCGCCCGGCCAAGTATCGCTGCTGACTAAGACCGACCCGCCCTCATCGGTGGTATATAGCGGTAGCAGATGGACGTCCTTGCGCTGCTCATACGCCCTGCGGTTCTCTTGAACGTCCACCACGTGCCAGCCGAAGTGCCAGATGGCGGTCTGTGGCTGGGTAGGTGGCGGCGCGTTCACCTTGGTGAACAACACGTACACCTTGCCCGCTTTCAGCGCCGGTAATCCCGCTACGGTCGCTTTGGTGGTGCTCGGAAACTGCCGCATGTAGAACGCGATCGCGGCCTCCGGGTTCGTCGAGTTGAGGTGCAAATGATGAAAGCCCGGAGGCGGCAGCGCGTCAGTCTGCGCCGATAGCAAGCCTGCGAAGGCCAATCCCGAAACGAGCGTGATATTTTTCATCGGAAGGAACCTGGCAGCCGATTATATCGCTAAAACCCAAACCTCGCCTCGCGCACGTTTCCGTTCGCGTCCACCAGCGCCGTGACGCCCGCGAAGCCCGGATTGTCGGGCGTGCCGAAGCGCAAATCCGTGAGCCGCACCTGGACGCCATCTTCGACCGGCGTGACCCTCCAGAAAGGCATCTGAGAGAACTGGCTGAACACTTGAAAGGGGCGTGTGCGCCGCGCCGCCTCGATCGCCGGACCGGGCGGAGCCTGCCGATACACCCGTCCCGCCGCCGGATCGAATTCGCCCGCCAGATTCACCGGAACGATGATCGCGAAGCCGTCGCTCTCCACCACGCCGCGCCAGGCCAGTGGATTGGACCCGATCGGCAGCGCGGCGATGTTGCGTGCTACGGCCCCCTCGTACAGCCGCGAGCTGAGCACATTCACCGCGCGCTTATGCAGAATTTCGCGCCCGCTCATGTAGACCAGCACCGCCAGCAGCGCCGCCCAGGCCCAACCGCGCCGCGCACCCGAAGCCTTACGTTCGCCAATTTCCGTACTCACCAATCGCGCCAGTGCCGTCGCCGCTACGGCCCCCCATAACAGCGCCCAGACCCACACGTCGATCAGGTTATTGATGTCCAGCCGGAAGCGATGATCGGTGAACGGCAGCAGCAGCCGCGTTCCGAACGGGTTGGTCCAGTCGATCAGCGAATGGCTCAGCACTCCAGCCATCGCCGCCAGATAGGAACGCCACGAAAATTTGGCGCGGACCAAAACCATGGGCAGCAGCGCCACTAGCGGCATAAACGCAAACGCGTGCGGGTAGCCGCGGTGATACTCCATATAGCGGAGCCTGTCGAACCAGAAAATGCCGTCGATGTCGGGAGCGTTGGCCGCCAGCATCATCATCGCGGTCCCGCGCGGCGTCGTTTTCTCGAGGCCCGTGCGCGCCATCATCAGGCCCACCAGCGTGTGAGTGATATTGTCCATCTTCGGCTAGCGATATGTTTCGGGCATGAGCAGCGTCAGCGCATCCGGCACGATTTCGAGCGCGGCCGGCGCGCGGCCTGCATATTCGCCGTCGATCTGCACGTGCGCGTCACCCGAAAATTCCACGCGGGCTGTGCGGCAGGTATGCACGCCGGGCATTGATTGCGCGCGGCGCGCCCCCACCGCCAGCATGTAGCCGGCGTAGCGCAGCGGATTCGAGCCCTCGAACAGTACCACCTCAAAATCGTCGCTGAGCAGCGATGCGCCGCTCGCGATTTCCATGTCTCCCCCATAGTTCCGCACCCGTGAAACCAGCGCGAAACCGCAGCGCCGCGGCTCGCCGTTGACGCAAGCCTCGAACTGGCCGATGCTCTGCCCGAAGTGCGTCAGCCCAGCCAGCCAATACGCCAGCTTGCCAGCCCTCGCCTTCAGGCCCGCGCTGACCCGGTTCACGATGCTCGCGTCCAAACCCACGCCGGCCATCGACAAAAAATAGCGCTGCTCTACGTCGGCGTAGCACAGCCGCCCCAGGGCCACGCGGCGCTCCACGCTCGTTTTCAAACCCTCCACCGCCCGGTCCAGGCGCGATCCCAGCCCGATCTCCATCGCCAGCACATTGGCCGTGCCGCCGGGCAGCACGCCCAGCGGAACCCGCGAGTGCGCCATTCCGTTCACCACTTCGTTGATCGTTCCGTCGCCACCCAGCACCAGCACCAGGTCGGCTCCTTCGGCGATGGCCGCGCGCGCGAGCTCGGTCGCGTGGCTCGGCGCATCCGTCGGGAGCAGCAGCGGCTTCAAGCTCGCGAGGCCCAGCGCTTCGATGGTACGTTGGAGGATACGCGCCGGATGGCGCCGGATCTTGCCCGCAGCGGGGTTGTAGATCAGAACCGGCTGACGATACGTGACAATCTCTTGAGTATAACGCGCATCCCGTGAACTCCGTCTCCCAAAAGATCGAGGCCCTACGCGAGCAATTGCGCCGCCACGAATATCTTTATCACGTCCTCGACTCGCCCGAAATCACCGACGCCGAATACGACGCCATGATGCGCGAGCTCAAGGCGCTGGAGGATGCGCATCCCGAGTTCGCCGCGGCCGATTCCCCCACCCAGCGCGTGGGCGGCAAGGCGCG
>Ga0210384_10008328_pt1 | contig 10819 bp, 5 predicted proteins | sample IncBWH2MmetaG_FD_160574 | JGI IMG/M metagenome (GOLD analysis project Ga0210384, IMG submission 160574) | Forest soil microbial communities from Barre Woods Harvard Forest LTER site, Petersham, Massachusetts, United States - Inc-BW-H-2-M | ecosystem: Environmental > Terrestrial > Soil >...
GCACGGCTCGCCGAACAACCGTCCCTGCCCGTAGTGACAGGCGTTGCTGCGCAGGAACTGCAGCTGCCGCCGCGATTCCACGCCCTCGGCGATCACTTCCATCCCGAGGCTGCGTCCCATCTCAATGATGGTGCGCACGATGGTGGCATCGCCGGCATCGTCGGTGGCGTCGCGCACGAAGGACTGGTCGATCTTGAGCGTGCCGATAGGGAACTGCTGCAGGGCCGAAAGCGAGGAGTAACCGGTGCCGAAATCATCGATCGACAGGTGCAGCCCCATGGCGTACAGCTCATCGAGCAGCCGCACGGTGCGCTGCGGATCCGCCATCAGCGTGGTCTCGGTGATCTCTAGCTCGAAGGCGGTCGGCGACACGTGGTGGCGCCGGAACACCGAGCGGCAGCGCAGGATGAAGCTCGCCTGGCGCAGCTGCTTCAGCGAGAGATTGAGCGAGATGCGTCCCGGATCGCTCCCCTCGGCGCGCATCTGGCGGTAATCGAGGCACACGCGATTCAGCACCCACTCGCCGATGTCGAGGATGAGGTTGGTCTCCTCGGCAAGCGGGATGAAATGCGCCGGCGAGATGTCACCGTGCCCGGGCAGCCGCCAGCGCAGCAGCGCCTCGGCGCCGATGATGCGCCCGGTGCGCAGATCGACCTTGGGCTGGTAGCGGATCTCGAGCTCATCGCGCTCGAGCGCGCGGCGCAGCTTGCTCTTGAGCATCAGCCGCTCCACCGCGGCCGCATTCATCTCCGGGGAATAGAACGCGAAGGTATTGCCGCCGTTCTGCTTGGAGTAGTACATCGCCGCATCCGCGTTGCGGATCAGGTCGATGACGTTCTCGGCATCGCGCGGGCAGAAAGCGATGCCGACGCTGGCGGTGAGGAACACCTCGTGCTGATTGAGCTGGAACGGGCGGCTCACCTCGGTCAGCAGCGAGCGCGCCATTTGCGCGATCGGGCCGCGGTTGTCGGCGTCCGCCGGCAGCCCCTCGACGAACAGCGCGAACTCATCGCCCGCCAGCCGCCCCACCACGGTCTCCTTCGGCACCGCTCGTGTGAGGCGCTCGGCGAGCACCTCCAGCACGCGGTCGCCTGCGCCGTGGCCGAAGGTGTCGTTGACCTCCTTGAAGCGGTCCATGTCGAGGTACAGCACCGCCACCACCTGGCCGGCGCGCAGGGCGCGCGCGATGGTCTGCTGCAGCACGTGATGAAACTGCATGCGGTTGGGAATCTTGGTGAGCGCATCGTAGCGGGCCAGGTAGCGGATGCGGCGCTCGGCGCGCTTGCGGTCGGTGATGTTGCGCGCCACGAAAATGTTGCCCTGGAACTGCGGATCGTCGCTGTCGATGCGCGATCCGGTGAACGACACCGGGATGGTCTGGCCGGAACGGGTGCGTACCAGCGTCTCACGCGTTTCCTGCGAAGCCTGCTGCAGGTCGAAGTCGGCGCGCTCGCGCTCTTCCAGCACCACGAGGATGCTCTTGCCCAGCAGCTCCTCCTCGCTGTAGGCGAGGAGCTTGCAGCTGGCGGTGTTCGCCACCTTGATGATCCCGTCGGGGGAGGTGACGAACACGGCATCGGTCATGCTGTTGAGCACGCTGTGCAGGTAGTTCTTGTTGATGGTGGTCTGGCGCAACCGCCCGCGCATGTGCTCGAGTGCCTGCTGCAGATCCGCGAGCGCCTCCTCCTTGACCACCTCGAACGGACGGGTGTAGTCGCCCTGGCCGATGCGCTCGGCGCTGCGGATGAGCGAGCCTACCGGTCGTTGCAGGTAGTTGATGGCGCGCCACAGGAGCGCGGCGGCGGCGACTGCGCCGGCGGCCGCCAGCGCGAGCGCCACCCACCAGGTGAGGCGCGTGCGCTGCGCGGTGGCCGCCTGCAGCCGTCCGGCGAGCGTGAGCGCGGGCACCGGCGCCGCCTGATCGAGCACCACCGTGACGCTCGCGAGAGTCTCTGGGGTGAGGGCCCCTGAAATGTCGACGAAGGTGCGCACCGGCGCCTCCGCCCGCGTACTAAGGGCGCCGGGCTGCGGGGGGGAGCCGCGCTGCCAGCTGAAGAGCGTCTGCCCGGAGCGCGAGGTGACCGTGAGGGCAGACACCGTGGCGTCGTCCACGAACGGTTGCAGCCGGCGCGCGGTGCCGCTCGCATCGCCGGCGCGCACCGCCCCTGTGATCGAGTCCGCGGCATGCGCGGCGATGCTGCGCGCCCGCGCACCGAGCTCGGGGTCGACGCGCTCGCGCGCGGCGTGCTCGGCAAGGGTGCTGAGGGAGCCGGTATCGGCCGCATGGCGCGCCAGCAACAAGCCGGCGATCGCCCCTGCGGCAAGCAGCCCCACGAGGAAGGCGCCCCCGGCGTACCTGAATTTGAAACTGGCGGCAGTCACGTACATACCCGCCCCCGGGGCGTTCCATGTCCCCCGGACGGGTTGATCCCCTTGTTATCTTGGATCGATCTTAACCGCCGTCGCCGACCGAAGGCTACTTTGGGCCTGGGCGCGGCCCTCAGCCGCCGGACCACACTCTCTTTATATGTCCAAGCATCAGCCCCCGCATGGTGGCCATGGGGTCGGGGGTGGCGGCGAAGATCGGCGGCCGGCGCCGCAGCAGTTGCCAGTTCTCGCTGCGCAGGATCTGGCGCAGGTACTCGACGTTGCGGTCGATCGCATCCAGGTAAGGGTTGCGGCCGCCGTAGAGGATCTCCAGGTAGCGGTAGGCCCCGTGGAAGTCGCCGTCGAGGCGGCGGGTGCGCACCTCCATCACGAAATCCGGCGTCTGGCGCAGCAGGTCGAGTCCCGAGGCGTACTTGACCTGCGGGTTGCCGCCGCTGAATGGCAGCGCGACGCCCCCCAGCACGAACTCGGCATACAGGCGGTCGCGGCACTTCTCCAGATAACAGCGGTCGGCCATCTGCGCGATCATGTCGGCGGTGCCGAGCAGGTGACCGACGCTGATGTCGCGCGGATCGGAAACGCGCTCGGCGATGCGCTCGAACGGCATCTCATAGCCGGTGAAGTGGATGATCTCGGTCGCCACCGGCACCCAGGCGCCCAGGCCGAGCACCGGCAGGTACTCCTGGAGAAAGCGCGCGCCGCGCGAAACGTGCGTGCGGGTGAACTCCGCACCGTTGGATTCCCGATCATCGGCGCGGCGCAGGTAGCCGACGTCGTGGAACAGCCCGGTGAGCAGTCCCATGATCGCCCGCGCGCCGCCCAGGCGATGCGCCTCATCGGCCTGCCGCTCGTAGCCCACCAGCAGCCGTGCCAGCGCGAGCGTTATGTCGAGTGAGTGCTGGCGGTCGTGGTAAACCGTGTCCACCCCGTGAAAGCCGCTCACCTCGCCGGCGAATAGTCGCTCGAAGTGCGTGAACGCGCGCTGCAGGGGATCGAGCGACAGTCCCGGCCAGGTCGGGCGGTAGAGCGCTTCGACGGCGGCAAACACCGCACGCGGCGAGCTCACCTGCACGCTGTTGGTTACATCGAAATCGCTGCGCCGGAAGGTGTTGTTCATCGTTGAACTTATGGCTTAACGACCAGTCTAGGCAGGTCCGGCCGCCCCCTGCCGAGACACGGCGCACATTTTGACCTGCCGATGAGGGCTGCGTCTCATCAGTAGATCCGCAGTCCGCCGTACTTGCGACGGATGTGGCGGTCGAGCACCAGTGCACCGAGCACGAAGCCGACGCCCAGCGACAGGAGCACGCTCCCCAGGGCCCATGGCCACAGGCGCCGCGCCGGCTCAGCGCCGCCGGGTGTCAACAGCGTCGCGGGCATCAGCGCCGCCGGGTCCTCGCCCGCTGGCGCCGCGCCTGCTGGAGCCCCGCGTGCCGCGTCCGAGCCCGGGGCTGGAGCAGGCGTACGCTCGGCCCTCAGCTGGGCCATCAGCCCGCTCACCTCCTGCTGCAGCCGCGCCACGTCTGCATCGCGTTGCGCGAGACGTGCGCGCAGCGGCTCCTCAGCCGAGAGGTAGCTGGCGCGGATCCAGCCGTCGCGGCCGCCGTTGAGGCGCACGTGCACCTGATCGCGCACACGCTCGATCACCTCCACCCGCTCGCCGCTCTTGACGGTGGCGATGCGCTCACCACTGGCATCCGGCGCACTGTTGACATTGACCATGACCTGTTCGACGACGTAGAGCGACTGCGCCGGGGGTGCGGCTGCGCCGGTCGCGGGAGGAGCGCCTGCGGGAGGAGCGCCTGCGACGGCGGCGGCGAGCGCGTGCCCGGCGCTGAGGCCCGTGAGCACGAGCGCACCGAGCCAGCCGCGCGCGCGACGTACCGCGCTCACGCCGGCTGGCCTGCGGCGGCGATGCCGTGCTGGCGCAGGAGTGGGCGTACGTCGGGGCGGCGCCCGCGGAAGTCGATGAACGCCTCGAGCGGATCGCGGCTGCCGCCACGGCTGAGGATCGCCTCGAGGAAGCGCCGCGCGGTAGCAGGGTCGAACACGCCGTTCTCCTCGAAGGCCGCAAACGCATCGGCGGCCAGCACCTCCGCCCATTTGTAGCTGTAGTAACCGGCCGCGTAGCCGCCGGCGAAAATGTGTCCGAAGCTGTTGGGGAAGCGGTTCCACTGCGGCACCGGCACCACGGCGACCGCGCGGCGCACCTCGTCGAGGATCTCCCGGATGCGCCCCCCGTGCGCGGGGGAGTACTCGGCGTGGATGCGGAAGTCGAAGAGCGCGAACTCGAGCTGCCGCATCATGGCAAGACCGGCGTGGAAACTGCGCGTGGCGATCAGGCGCGCCTGCTGGTCCGCCGGCAGCGGCGCACCGCTCTGGAAGTGCCCGCCGATGCGCTGCAGCACCTGCGCGTGCCAGGCGTAGTTCTCGAGGAATTGGCTGGGCAGCTCCACCGCGTCCCAGGCCACACCGTTGATGCCGGCGATGCTCGGGTAGTCGACGCACGTCAGCAGGTGATGCAGGCCGTGGCCGAACTCGTGGAACAGCGTCACCACGTCGTCGTGCGTGAGCAGTGCCGGCCGCCCCTCGCCCGGGGGAAGGAAATTGCACACCAGGTACGCAACCGGCAGCGCTGCTCCCGAGGAGAGGCGTTTCCTGCCCACGCACTCGTCCATCCACGCACCGCTGCGCTTGTTGGGGCGGGCATAGGCGTCGAGATAGAAGCTGCCGACCGGCTCGCCCCCCGCCATCGTGAGGGCGAAGAAACGTACATCTTTGTGCCAGACCGGGACGTCGGTGCGCTCAGCTATGCGCACCCCGAACAGCCGCGCGGCGACCTCGAACAGCCCTGCCAGCACGCGCGGGAGCGGAAAGTAGGGGCGCAGCTCCTCCTGCGATACGCGGAACTGCTCGCGCTGCAGTCGCTCGGCGTAGAAGCCCACGTCCCAGGCCGCGAGCGCCTGCCCGGCAAAGGCCTCGAGCTCGGCGAATTCGCGGCCAGCGGCCGCGCGGGCGGCGCCGCTCAGCTCGTGCAGGAAGCCCAAGACCTCCTCCACGCTGTGCGCCATGCGCGTCGCCAGCGCGTAGTGCGCATAGCTCGGGAAATCGAGCAGTCGCGCCGCCTCGTGCCGTCGCCGCAGGATCTCCTCCATCAGCGGCGCATTGTCCCAGCGGCCGGCGCTCGGGCCCTGGTCGGAGGCGCGCGTGGTCCACGCCTCATAGAACGCGCGGCGCAGGCTCTCGGACTCGGCGTCGGTGACCACCGCCACGTAGGTCGGCTGATCGAGGCTCAGGATCCAGCCCGCCGCACCCTTCTCGCGCGCCCGCCGCTGCGCCTGCTCGATGAGCATCTCATTCAAGCCGCGCAGTTCCGCGGGATCGGTAACGTGGCGGCTCCAGCTGTGGGTGGCATCGAGTACGTTCTCTTCGAACTTCGCCTGCAGTTGCGCGAGCTCCAGCATCGCGGTCTTGAAACGTTGCTTGCGATCGGCCGGCAGGTGCACGCCAGCCAGGCGAAAGTCGCGCACCGCATGCGCGATGAGCTCGCGCTGTACGGGCGCGAGCGCTGCGCCCTCCTGCTCGGCGATGGCGCGATAGGCGTGGTACAGCGGCTCGCTCTGCGCGAGGTCGGTCTGATACGCCGACAGCAGCGGCAAGCAGGCGTTGTAGCTCTCGCGCAGCGCCTCGGAATTCATCACCGCATTCAGATGACTCACCGGCGACCAGGTGCGCGAGGTACGGTGGTGCAGCTCCTCGAGCGGCTCGACCAGCGTGGTGAAGGTCGGCCGGCTGAGGGTGGCGAGCTGCGCTATGCGTGCCCGGTTCGCGCTCAGGAGCTCGCGCACCGCCGGCTCCACGTGCTCGGCATGGATCGCCATGAACTGCGGCAGAGGCTCCGGATCGTGTAGCGGGTTCGGCATGCGGGCTTGGTCGCGTGGAACGGCGCCATTGTAGCGGCCCGCGCGGCGGCAGCGCTCGGCTGGCGGGGGTATGGAAGGCTGCGGTGCCCGCCCCCACGCATATAACATGCGCTCGGGGCGAGCCGGCGAGGGTGGCATGGCGGAAGAATTCGATCTAGTGGTGATCGGTGGCGGCAGCGGCGGACTGGCTGCGGCGCAGCGCGCCGCCGAGTACGGCGCCCGGGTGGCAGTGGTGGAGTCGGGCCTGCTCGGGGGCACCTGCGTCAATCTCGGCTGCGTGCCGAAGAAGATTATGTGGAACGCCGCCGAGCTCGGCAGCGCGCTGCACGATGCCCGCGATTACGGCTTCGCAGTGGAGTCGGGCGGGGTCGATTGGGCGCTGCTCAGGCACCGGCGCGACACCTACGTCCAGCGCCTCAACGGCATCTACGCCGCCAATCTCGCCCGCCACCACGTGCAGCTCGTTCGCGGCCGCGCTGCCTTCGCCGCCGAGCATGCCGTGGGTGTCGCGGGCCGCACGCTCAGCGCCCCCCACATCATCCTCGCCACCGGGGGCCGCCCGCAGGTGCCGGAGCTCCCCGGAGCGGAGCTCGGGATCACTTCGGATGGGTTCTTCGCGCTCGCCGCGCCCCCGGCGCGCGTCGCCGTGGTCGGTAGCAGCTACATCGGCATCGAGCTGGCCGGTATTTTCGCCGGTCTCGGCTCGGAGACCACCCTGGTGCTGCGCAGCGAGCGGGCGCTCCGGACGTTCGATGCGATGCTCGGGGAGACGACCCTGAAGATCCTGCGCGAGCAGGGCGTCGAGATCGTGACCAACGCGGCGCTTGTCTCGTTGAAGCGCGGCGCGCACGGCGCGCTCGAGCTCGAGGCGGGGGCGACGCGGCGCCTGGGCCCCTTCGATTGTGTGCTGTGGGCAATCGGGCGCGTGGCGCAGCTTCAGGACCTCGCGCTCGATCGGGCGGGGGTGAAGCTCGATGCGCAGGGCTACATCGCGACCGATGAGTACCAGGCGACGAATGTGGCGGGCATCTACGCTGTCGGTGACGTTACCGGACGGGCGCAGCTGACCCCGGTGGCGATTGCCGCCGGACGGCGCCTGTGCGATCGGCTGTTCGGCGGACAGAGCGGGCGGCATCTCGACTACGAGAACATTCCGACCGTGATCTTCGGCCACCCGCCGATCGGCACCGTCGGACTCAGCGAGCAGGCGGCGCGCGAGCGCTTCGGCGCGAACAACGTCACGGTGTTCAGGTCGGGCTTCGTCGCGCTCTATCACGCCCTCACCACCGCCAGGCCGCGCTCGGAGATGAAGCTCGTGACCGCCGGACCCGAGCAGCGCATCGTCGGAGTGCACATCGTCGGGCAGGGAGCGGATGAGATGCTGCAGGGGTTTGCAGTGGCGCTACGCATGGGTGCCACCAAGAAGGACTTCGACGACACCGTCGCGATCCACCCGACCTCTGCGGAGGAGCTGGTCACGATGCGTTAGCCGCACTGCGGCACCGCAGCCCGCTGTCGCGTATCAGCGGCCTGCCACGAAAGCATGACTCCGACCTGACCCGTAAGGGAGAGGCCGGGCGATGCGTTTCCGCGACGAAGAGTTCGTAAGCACCGATGGGGTTTGGCAAAATAGCTGCCCCCTGCGAACGGATTGCATTGCAAGGGAACGCGTTGGCTCACCCGGTCGCCGCCGCGCGCACGCCGTGCCACGGCAACGTGAGCGCGGCCGTCAACATGACAACACTGATGGAGGGCCGCGCATGCAGCAGCGCGTCGCAGACGCAGAAAGGCCGAGCACCAGGCGGCGCATGATCTACACGGTCCTGGCGGTGCTCGGGCTGATCGCCCTCATCGCCGGGATCAAGGTGCTGATGATCATGAAAATGATCTCCGGCCAGAAGCCGCCGCCGCCGGCGGTCGTCAGCACCGCGAAGACCACCTACCAGGAATGGCAGCCGCAGCTGCGCGCGGTCGGCACGCTGCGCGCCGCGCGTGGCGCGGATCTGGCGCTCGATATCGCGGGGCTCGTCACGCACGTGAACGTCCAGTCGGGTGACGAGGTGAAGCAGGGCCAGGTACTGCTGCAGCTGCGCGACGCCGAGGACGTGGCCTCGCTCCTGCAGCTGCAGGCCGCAGCGGCGCTCGCCGAGGTCACCTTCGAGCGCGTCAAGCGCGAGCTCGCCGTGCAGGTGATCGCGCGGGCCGATTACGACCAGGCCGCCGCCGACCTGAAGGTGAAGCAGGCCGCGGTGGCGCAACAGCAGGTCAACGTCGCCAAGAAGCAGCTGCGGGCGCCTTTCGCGGGGCGTGCCGGCATCGTGACCATCAACCCCGGCACTTATCTCAACTCCGGCACCGTGGTCGTGACCTTGCAGCAACTCGATCCGGTGTACGTCGACTTCTACGTCCCGCAGAAGATGCTCTCCGACATCAGGGTCGGCCAGAAGGCCGCCCTGACGCTCGATGCCTTTCGCGGCCGCTCGTTCGCGGGCACGCTGAACGCCATCAGCCCCAAGGTCGAGAGCGACACGCGCAACGTGCTGGTGGAGGCGATGGTGCCCAATCCCGATCGGCTCCTCACGCCCGGGATGTTCGCCAACGTGAGCGTGGATGTCGGCACGCAGCAGCGCAATCTCACGCTGCCGCAGACCGCCGTCGTCTACAACCCCTACGGGGAGACGATCTTCATGGTGATGAAGAAGAGCGAATTCGACCGGCAGCAGGCGGCCGAGGCGGCCCGCGCGCCCGATCCCGGGGCGAGGCCGCCCGCGGCCAAGGCGGCGAACAAGGGACCGCAGTTGCCGCCCGATGCCCTCGTCGTGCACCAGGCCTTCGTGACGACCGGTGCCACCCGCGGCGATCAGGTCGCGATCACCGGCGGCGTGGGCGAGGGGGTCGAGGTGGTCACGAGCGGTCAGATCAAGCTCAAGAGCGGTACGCCGGTCCGCATCGACAACAGCGTGCAGCCCTTGAGCAACCCGAACCCGACCCCCCAGGAACACTGAGCGCGGCGCGATGAACTTCACCGATACCTTCATCAATCGTCCGGTGCTGGCGATCGTGGTCAGCGCGCTGATCCTCGTGCTCGGCCTGCGTGCGCTGGCGGAGCTGCCGGTACGGCAGTACCCCAAGACGCAGAACGCCGTGGTGACGGTGACCACCACCTACTACGGTGCCGATGCGCAGTCGGTCGCCGGATTCATCACACAGCCGCTCGAGCAGGCCATCGCGCAGGCGCAGGGGATCGACTACCTCTCCTCGACGAGCGTAACCGGCGTCTCGACGATCACCGCGACACTGCGGCTGAACTACGACGCCAACCGCGCGCTCACCGAGATCCAGACGCAGGTGACCTCGGTGCGCAATCAGCTGCCGCCGCAGGCGCAGCAGCCGGTGCTCAACGTGCAGGTGGGCGAGACGATCGATGCGATGTACATGGGCTTCCGCAGCGATGTGCTGCCCTCCAACAGCATCACCGATTACCTGGCGCGCGTGGTCAAGCCCAAACTGGACGCGCTGACGGGGGTGCAGACCGCGGAAATTCTCGGCGGCCGCCAGTTCGCGCTGCGCGCCTGGCTCAGTCCCGCGCAGCTCGCTGCGCACGGCGTCACGGCCGCGGACGTCTACCAGGCGCTCGCGGCCAATAACTACCTGGCCGCGGTCGGCACCACCAAGGGCGAGATGGTCAGCGTCGATCTCACCGCCGGCACCGACCTGCACACGGTGGAGGAGTTCAAACAGCTCGCGGTCAGACAGAAGAACGGCGCCATCGTGCGCCTGCAGGACGTCGCCACCGTCGTGCTCGGCGCGGAGGACTACGACGCCAACGTCTCCTTCAGCGGCAAGCTCGCGGTCTTCATCGGCATCAAGACGGCCCCGGATGCGAACCTGCTGCAGGTCGCGCAGCGGGTGCGCGATGCCATGCCCGACATCCAGTCGCAGCTGCCGGGCGGACTCACCGGGGAGATCGTCTACGACAGCACCAGCTTCGTCACCGCCTCGATCCGCGAGGTCGTGAAGACCCTTGTTGAGGCGCTGCTGATCGTCACCGTGGTGATCTTCCTGTTCCTCGGCAGCCTGCGGGCGGTGATCATTCCGGTCATCGCCATGCCGTTGTCGCTCATCGGCACGTTCTTCGTGATGCTGGCGTTTGGCTATTCGATGAACCTGCTCACGCTGCTGGCGCTGGTGCTCGCCATCGGGCTGGTCGTCGACGATGCGATCATCGTGGTCGAGAACGTCGACCGCCACATGAAGGAGGAGGGCAAGAGCCCGCTGCAGTCCGCGCTCCTGGCGGCGCGCGAGCTCGGCGGCCCGATTCTCGCGATGACCGTGGTGCTGGTCGCGGTCTACGTGCCAATCGGCTTTCAGAAGGGCCTGACCGGGGCGCTGTTCACCGAGTTCGCCTTCACGCTCGCCGGCGCCGTGACCGTGTCGGCGGTGGTCGCGCTCACCCTGTCACCGATGATGTGCTCGCGCTTCTTCACCAGCGAGCAGGAGAGCGGACG
>Ga0210384_10008333_pt1 | contig 10815 bp, 15 predicted proteins | sample IncBWH2MmetaG_FD_160574 | JGI IMG/M metagenome (GOLD analysis project Ga0210384, IMG submission 160574) | Forest soil microbial communities from Barre Woods Harvard Forest LTER site, Petersham, Massachusetts, United States - Inc-BW-H-2-M | ecosystem: Environmental > Terrestrial > Soil >...
CGATCGCGGCCGCCATCATGGGAGATCCCAACGGCTCTATTCCTACCCCCCAACCCGAATACTACCGGCCGATGTTCGGTGCGTTCGGCCGCTCTTTGACGGAAAGTTCCGTGACGTTTGTCAGCCGGGCATTACTAGACAAAGGTGAGACGCTCGCCCTCGCGAAAAAACTTCTTCCCGTGTCCAATACACGCAAAATCGACAAGCGCTCCATGATTTTGAATAACGCTACGCCCCGCATGGAAGTGAACCCTGAGACCTACGAAGTGCGAGCCGATGGCCGCCTTCTTACCTGCGAGCCGGCCAAAGTCGTGCCCTTGGCCCAACGCTATTTCATGTACTGAGGTGACCATGCATCGTGCTTCAATTTATCTCCCCGCGGGCCAATGGCCGCAAGAAAAGGCAGCGGGTTCTCTTACTCTCGATTTCGACGCACGCCATCGCCGCCGGTTTCGTCTGACGGCAGATCAAGGGGACGATATTCTTCTCGACCTTCCGCAAACAGTAGCCATGGCCGATGGAGATGGGCTGCAGCTGGAAGATGGAAGGTGGCTGAAGGTTCAGGCCTCTCTCGAGGACCTCGTAGAAATCAGACATGAAGATCCTATCCAGCTAATGCGACTTGCGTGGCACCTCGGCAATCGGCATTTGCCGGCGGAGATTCGAGACCACGTTCTTCGGATTCGGCCCGACCACGTGATCGAAGACATGCTCCGCGGCTTCGGGGCACATCTTCAAACGGTCCAGGCCGCGTTCCAGCCCGAAGGCGGCGCTTACGGTCACGGCCACCATCACAAACACCATGACGGCCAGCATCATCATGAGTGATCAACAGCATGGTATCTCACAGCTGGCTCTCTTGAGACAGCAAAGTTGGCTTTCGCCTGCATTCCCCGCCGGCTCCTATAGCTATTCTCACGGTGTCGAATGGGCGATAGAAGCGGGACACATTCATGATCGCAAAAGTCTTGTTGATTGGCTGAAAGCAGATCTTTGCTATGGCTCGGGACGAAACGAAGCAATTTTCTTCACGGAGGCCTGGCGCTGCGCGGCAGAAAATGATTGCGAAAAATTGCTTGAAGTGGCGGAACTCGCAGCCGTCTTTCGGGGGACATCGGAATTTGCGCTTGAAACTTCGCAGCAGGCGGCGTCCTGCCTCGCTACATTGCGCCGAGTATGGCCCGATCCTCGCCTAGAGACTCTTTCCGAATTACTCTCGGAGCACAGAATTGCACCGGTATTGTCGGTCGTGCTCGGACTTCGCTCAGCAACGCAAGACATTCCGGCGACCTTGGCACTCCCCGCTTTTCTGCAAAGCTACCTCGCCAACTTGGTAACGGCCGGCGTTCGCCTGGTGCCGCTGGGGCAAACGGATGGGCAACTTGCCATTGCCGAGCTTGAGCCAGCAGTGCTGGCAGTAGCTGCGCAAGCTGGGTGCGCAACGATTCACGATTTGGGGTCGGCTGGTTTCATGGTCGATCTCGCTTCCGCATCGCACGAAACCCAATACACGAGGTTGTTTCGCTCATGACTAATACTTCGAGTTCAGATTCGCAAGCCCATCCTTTGCGCGTCGGCATCGGCGGCCCTGTCGGATCGGGAAAGACGGCTCTGGTCGAGGCGCTCTGCAAACGTCTCCGCGACACCTACGACATTTATGTAATTACGAACGACATTTACACGAAGGAAGATCAACTTATCCTCACACGCGCGCAGGCGCTGCCCGCAGAGCGCATTATGGGAGTCGAAACCGGAGGCTGTCCTCACACTGCAATTCGTGAAGATGCCTCCATGAACCTCGCCGCCATTGAAGAGATGAATAAAAAATTCCCGCATGCAGAACTGTGCTTTGTAGAATCGGGCGGGGATAATCTGGCCGCAACTTTCAGTCCCGAACTGGCGGACCTGACTATCTACGTGATCGACGTTGCCGAGGGTGAAAAGATCCCTCGAAAAGGCGGCCCTGGAATTACCCGCTCTGACCTCCTCGTCATTAACAAGATCGATCTGGCTCCTCTGGTAGGGGCGAATCTTGGGGTCATGGAAGCGGACACGCTCAGGATGCGCGGGAAGCGGCCTTTTGTGTTTTCGAACTTGAAGAGTGGCGAAGGGGTTGAACCGATCGCAAACTTCATCATTGAGAAGGGTGGCTTGGCAAAGAACGCCGCCTAGCATTTATGGTTTGTGACGCGGGGTTTTGACGTCCAACGTGGAAACTAGTTGCTCGGCAGCGGCAGGCACTCTGACCTCGTCCGAGAGCACGATCTGTTTAGCCTCCAGCTTTTGTCCATAAATTTGCTCGTTTGCTTTGTTGTCGGGTCGGATGGTTGAGCCTTCCAGAGAGAGGCCGGCAAAGAGGCCACGGGAACGGGAATAACTCAAAATTTCTGAGCGCAAGGTCACGTCTGTCTCGGCCGATGCGTCGCGGCCGACTGGTCCTGCCGCAACAGAAGCATCCCCTCCCAACTTCACCTTTCCGGCCAGGATCCCGCGAGCGCCACTTTCATTCATGACCAGCAGGACGAAATCTGTAGCCTGTCCGCCGATCTGAAATCCGAAGCTACCGCCCTCAAGAGCCATCATTGTCGGAGCATTCCAGGCTCCCGTGAAGTTTTCGCCTTTTCGACATGTCATCGCACCCCGACCATAACTACCACCAACCACGAACGCGGCCTTCAACACGGAGGGATAGACGACTACACAATCGGCCTTGTCGAGTAAGTCCTGCGGGATATTGTCGGGAATGTCGAGAATCTCCTTCAAAACTGTGCCACAATCTTTCAATCGGTCTTCATCCTTATCTTTATTGGCCGCCCAGGCAACACTAGGACCAGTCGGCTGGAGGATTAGGGTGACGCCCAGCAAGCAGATAATCAGGTTCCTCATTTCGGTTCTCCTTAATCTAGGCTCTGAAACACTGCTCAGCACGACATCGCATGTTACCCGCCAAATGAAAGGATCATACGGATGTTTTGCCGTCAGTCATTTCCCGTTTCTTTTTCCAAAGGCCAGCGTCAGAAACTCTTCGCGAGCATCGGTGCTTCTGAAAAGGCCGCGCATTACGCTCGTCGACATCAGTCCATCGCTCTTGACGCCGCGCATTTGCATGCAAAGATGCTCGCCGCGTGCAAGTACTGCTACGTCACGCGCGTCTGTGATGGCCGTGATCTCGTCAGCGATCTGATGAACCAGCCGTTCCTGCACTTGTAGCCGATGTGAATATTTGTGTGCGATGCGAGCAAACTTCGAAAGCCCAAGAACGTGCTCCGTTGCGATGTAGGCCATGGAAATTTCGCACTTGAAGGGAAGCAGGTGGTGTTCGCACAAACTGAAAACAGGGACTCCAGCACAAACGACCATCTGGTCGGTCCGAAACGACTCGAATGCAAATGTGGTTTCGATCGTGCTGGGGTCGTAGTCGATGAACTCTTTCCACCATCGCGCGAAGCGATTCGGAGTCATCTTCAACCCTTCGCGAGTCGGGTCTTCACCGATTGCCAATAGCAGATTGCGGCCGATCCATTCGAGTCTCTTAACGCTAACTTTCAGCCCAGGGCGAGTAGCTTGTGAACTTGCACGCTCGGGCGCCATTCGCGTTCCTGAACCGTTTGTTCGCCCAACTTTGTCGCTGCCGGGCTCATTGAAAGAGATTGAAGACATATTGCGGTCCTTTGCTTCACGACACCGAGCTTGATCAGGCGGTCGAGTCTCTAGATTTTCTTGGGTCCGCGAATGGCTACTTCTCGTGTTCAGACTCATCACCTGCCCAGGCACATATCGCTTTCTTATCCTGAGCCTCCAATCGCGATTCAGGATGCAGAACCCTATATGCCGCCGGCGGCATTCTGCCATTCGAGACGACTCCGCAGATCGACTCCAGTTCATTGCGCCTTCGCTGTGCTGAATACGTAGTCCACTCGGAGAAGTTCAATTCCTCCCGGCCTTCGCGAATATGTCTGTGGATCCACCATGAGACCGGTGCAACATGGCCATACCCGGGTAAAATCGTGTGATTCGAATGGCAGTTTCCGCAGGCGCGTACCAGAGTAGCGCCCGACTCGGAACCGTGAAAAGGGTCGGTGTTGCGGTAATCGTGCTCGTCAGAAGTCACGATTCCGGTCTGCTTGCTCGCAAGCGAGCCCCCGAACGCGATAAGCGCGATCAATACTACGATCGTCAGCGCAATGATCTTCATTCGACGATGGACCCCTCTTCGAAGCAGAACAGGAGGTCATAAGCCTAGCTGGTCGCGTTCGATTGCTTTGTTGTGTCGAAGGTTAAGCGGGTCATACCACGTAGATCGAGGAATACCCGTTCCTGAATATTCGCGAGTCGCAGGAGCACATGCCCGCAAACTGGGCACCGCGCAACGAGGCCGGGACACTGCAAATACACATGCGCCTCTGCGAATCGCCTCTTTGCACCGCAATTAGCACACTGTCCTTCTGCGCTTGTGATATCCACTGCGAATACCCTGCTCAATTCACCTGCGGCAGCATTACCGTCAAGGTAGTTCATAGGTGCATTCATTTCCGTTCTCCTGTGGCGCCGAAGCGCTCTGTCCTGATCTTCTCCCGATCATGGCCGCCGGCGATGAGGAGGTCGGTTGCATGTTCAACGAATGACGTCGGGCCGCAGACGTAGATGGTTGGCCCAGCGGTCGACGGCCATGTAGACGTCGCAATAAGTGACGCGTCGACACGTCCCGCGGGTCGCGGCCAATCGTTCGGAGTCACTCGGGTGTACGCGTAAGTGATTACTACTGAGTCGCCTTGGTTTGATAATGTCCGCAGTTCATCGCGGTAAAAAACCTTCTCTGGTTCCCTGACGGAATACAGCAACCGGAATGGTGCGCTGCTGCCGGCCGAACGACGCGAGCGAATCATCGCCATGAGAGGAACGATGCCGGAGCCACCGGCTAACAGTTGGATCGGCTCTGTCTGATCCCTCCGCCACACGAACCATCCGCCAATCGGGCCTCGCAACTCTAGCTCATCGCCGACCATGACTTCCTGCGTGAGGTAGGGTGAGACTTCGCCGTTCGGCAGTCGCTCGACGGTGATTTCAATGCGCCCATCGGAACTCGGCGCAGAGGAAATCGAGTAGGATCGGACTGCAGAGTACCCGTCTGGAGCGGTCAAACGCACGTCAACGTGCTGGCCAGCGACCTGACCTGGCCAATCGCGAACTGCAAGTGCGAGCGTCCGCGCAGTCGCTGTTTCGTCGTGCACCGCAACAACTTTTGCGGCACGCCACGTCACTCGTTCGAGTACCGCTGTTCCTTCCATGGATCCCCATAGATGTGGTAGCCGAGGTTTTCCCAAAAACCCGGTTTGTCGTGCGGCATCAGCGTCATTCCCTTCACCCATTTAGCGCTCTTCCACAAATAAAGATGAGGAACGAGAAGCCGCGCGGGGCCGCCGTGTTCGGGCTCAAGATCGGCACCGTCGTATTTGAACGCGATCCAAGCCTGCTTGTTCATGACATCTTTCAGAGGAAGGTTCGTCGTATAGTCGCCATACGAACGGAACATTGCGTAGGGCAAATCTGACTTTACGTCTGCGACCAGGACATCCAGCGGAACCCCCTCCCAGGACGTACCCAATTTCGACCACCGCGTTACGCAGTGCAAATCAGTGGTAATCGTTTCGCTGGGCAACTCGCGAAACGACTTCCAATCCCATCGTTTCAAAACATTACTGCCATCGTCGATCGTGAATTCCCAGCGATCGAGGGGTATGTGTGGAGTTGGTCCTGCCGACAAGACGGGAAAATCAGTAGTGAGATATTGACCGGGTGGGAGCTTTGCTTCTGCTCCACTGCGTCGACCGGAAAAACCTCGCGAGATGATAGTCATAATTCACTCCTGCTTATTCAATCACCACCATAGGGAGGAGGGCCGCCGCTGCGCCATCCACGCGTCGATACCCCAGTTTCGACCAGCGCGCCCCAGCGCGAGTGCAAGCGAGGCCAGGACCGGAACCAGGAGTTCCCAAATCCATGCCGTGCCCCACTCTGACACCCAGAGGCTGCCCAGATACAGAAAGGCCACAAAAGCGGCCGGACGGGTGAGCAAGCCAAAAACGAGCAGTATTCCCAAAGAGATTTCCGTGGCCGCCTGCATGGGAGCGGCCATCGCGGCGTGGCTTGCGGCCATTGCCATGACCGCCTTCCATGCAGCCGGAGAGTGGCTCGCCTTGATGTAGTAGTTGATCAGTCCGGCGTAGCCCCTCGGCGTGTACAAGCCTTTGCCCAGGTTCTCGAAGAAGACCCAGACGAACATCGCGCCGATTGTTAATCGAACCAGCGCCAGACCATTTGCGGCGTAGGAGAGCCCTCTGGATCCGACTGTCACGTCTTGAACTGGACTTAAGTTTGTCGTCATCGAGAAGCCTTTTTGTTCTACTGCAAAAAACATAGTTGCAGTAACAGTGCTGCGTTACCAACCGGTCGAAAACTAGCAATCGAGCTTCCAATCAATGTTGTCCTCAGAATTTAAACGCTTCACACTTTGCGCAAACAAAAATAATGTTCTGTCGGACGACGTGCACACTAGACTCCCTAGCCGCATTCGATAGATGCTGCTGGAGGGTTGTCATATCGACACCATGGCGGAATAGCCATTCCAGGAATAAAGCCATTCTCAGTAAATGTCACAACGCCTTTGCGCGGCATGGTATGCGAGGGACTCATGAATCCGTTGACGAGTCACAAATGAAGGTCCAATGAGGATGCTGCTGGTTCCGGCCTAGCCTCGTGGGCCTGTGGGGCACCAATTACTTAATGCTCGTTATTTCTGCAGCCGGTGCCGCCTTTCGCTGCAGCAGCGGAACTGTTCCCACAAGAATAGCAATGACGAAAGCGGCCGGACCCCAGAACCATCCGGCGTAGCTGTAGCTAAGTAGCGCGTCTATTGAGAGTGAACCTGGGCCTGTAAATGCGAGCGACAAAGCTGCGACAGCAAGAACGAGATTGTATTCATAGCCGCCGTTCTGTGCGAAGAAGCCCTTTTGGATGTGCACGCTGAAAATGGCGACGAGCATCACGCTGATGGCGGCCGCTGCCGCAAGCGGCGTGCCGAGTCCGAGTGCCAGCATGAGACCGCCAATGGTTTCCGTGACGCCGGCCATAAATGCGTGGCGTCGGCCGGGTGGAAAGCCAAGCATCGTAAAGAACTGCCCGGTGCCGGAAAGTCCCGGCCCGCCGAACCAGCCGAACAGCTTCTGTAAACAGTGGGCGGCGATAGTCAATCCGACCGTTAACCGCAAGAGAAGAAGACCTATGTTCATATGCATTCGGCTCCGCTGTCTTAAGGTTGCCTATGTTGGCGGCATCTCATTCTGGTCCGTTGCACGAACCGTTCCAATCGCAAATTCAACGAGTGGACCGCATCACGCAATCAGGCTCAGCAGGACGATTAACGCAAGGATCCAAACCAGAGTCGGGTAGACATCTCCTGTCGTAAAGAAGTCTCGGCGTTTCTATATCGACACGGAGACCTGGTTCCCCTGCATCCGGCTGATCTCGCACTTCAAGACTGACACACAAATGACGGAATAACCGGCATTCAACATTCCCCACTTGGTTTGGCTATTCTCGTGCTCCCACCCCGGCAGCAGATGCGATCGAGTCCTCGAGTCATCAGGCGCTGGTACCGGTTGTTGTTTTGTGGGCTCGCCTGGGCATCGGTTCCTACTGCGCAAAGCTGCATCACGACAATGACAGCCGCTGCATATTCCACCACGAAGATCGCGCGGCGCAAGTCCAAGAGTTTTATTTCGAAGGAGACATGAAGATGCACAAATGGAAACTCGCCATCGCCGTGCTCGCCATAGCACTGTTCGCCGCCTGGTACGCGTTCCGGCCGGAGCGGTTGGTCGTCAATCACCGGGTGACCGAGGGCTTTCCTGGGGGTGAAGACCCTTCATCCGCACAAATCCTTGAGTCCGGCACTTTCTACGGAGTAGTGCACCCCACCGCGGGTACAGCAACCATCTACCGCCTTGGGAACGGAGACAGGGTTCTCCGCTTCACGAACTTCAGTACTTCGAATGGTCCTAATGTGCACGTGTACCTGGTCGCCGCCGACGATGCAAAAGACAGCGCGACAGTGAAGCGGGCCGACTCCATCGACCTGGGAACGATCAAGGGAAACATCGGCGACCAGAACTATGCATTAGGAGCTGATCTGAACTTGTCGAAGTATCGGACAGTCTCTATCTGGTGCAAAAGGTTCGCCAAGAATTTCGGCGCGGCACCATTGAGAACGGATCACGCGATGTTGCAAAACTAGGTTGGTATCTGCCCTGTTGTTTTCCCACCTTCAAACAGGTCAGTCAAATTGGCAAAGATCAAACTCAGCAGAATACGCCTCTGGAGAATTGAGAAGAACCGGCTGGAAAAAAGAACGGCGGGAGCCGGTGTGTTCATGAACACGTACAGCTAGCGAGTGTCGCGCGGGCGGAACATGTGTCTCTCTAGCGAGATGCGGGATTCGAGCTTCACTTTTCGTCGCAGGCGGTGAGCTCTTGGGGAAACAGCAAAACGAGAACCTGCCTCACTACTTGAGTTGGGGAAGTCACAGTCCTTGTACTCGCAGCCAAAGCACAACCCAAACAGCGCAAACCGTAAGCAGGACAGTTAATACCGCGATTATCGTGGCGGATTTAGCTTCTCTGTCCTTATCCCGTTCGTCGGGATCAAGGTAGCGAATCGCTGACCAGATTTCTTCTTGATCCAACTGCTCGTCTTCCATAGCCGGTTCGTCAGAAAGCACTTCGATTTGCGACCTCTACTCGATCACCCAAAGTTGCTCCGCCTTTCTCGCGAAATCTCGCTTAATTAGGAGGAAAACCCCAACGCCAGGCGGAGCAGTACGCTGAGCAGGTTTTTCGAATAGAAAAAGACAGTGATAGTCGCAAGCGCGCATTGCAGGATGTGGCATGTGTTTCTATGTTTCTTGTGGAAGCCAGACCCGCTCGCCGCGCTAATGTCCTGTTGAGCCTTGTACGACATTGAAATGGGGCGGCGCTTTTCCTTCAAAGCTTCCGGGGTTGGCATACCATCAACGAGTTTAGCCATCGCTTCCTCGCGCGACCTGAAGCCGAGCCCGACGATGCTCGGTGCGGCGATGAGATTGGGCAGGCAATTCTCATCCGGATAGGCAATTACCAATATTTCAGGATGATCCTTCCTGCTTGACGCCTGAATGATCGCGTAGTGAACCGTTGAACAACGAACGAGCGCTCCCATAAAACCCACCATCGGACTTTGACGTCGAGAACCTGGCGCTTTTGGTTGGAGCAAATCGAATTCCAAATGCGAGTGGAACCAGCGACTCTGAATTCAAATCCTGTGTCCTGGTGGCGGATTACACGAAGAGCTCTGTGCTTTTCCAATGCGGACATCAAGAAAGAATGTCGTCAGTTCGTTTTTGCAATAGACGCGCTTCGAAAAGGCGGTGGGGCGTCATCCGTCTAAACTGCGACGTTTCGAAGCAACACGATCACCGGTAAGAGAACAACGCTTTCCGCTTTAATGTCGCCCTGAGCCTGCCCTCTTGCGGTTTCTCACGAAGCAGACCCTTGGAGTTTGGCAAGGCGAGTGCATTATTCACACTGGTGTGCAACTTGCCAATTGGATTTTGCCGCTTCACAGTTCGAGCCATTAACACGTTCGCTCGGCAGAGACGTAGGAGGAAACGCCCGCGATGCGCAGAGTACCTAAACTATCGTCAGAGACTCTCGTGAGAGCTCCTCGCGTCATTGGTCTGCTTGTGCTTCTTCTCACAATGGATTTGAAAGAACCTAGTGCGCAGGGCAGGACGAAGGTGAAACGCATTTGAGACGGGGTTCGTCGCGGCAGTGGACGACCTAAAGACACCTATCGATACACCGACAGACCTCATGTGACGCTCGGCCAAAGCCGAACCGACAATTGGGGAAGTATCAGCCGGAGTCTGAAGTGGTCAGATTGCGGCTTGTCAAAACCAGGCTGTTGAAAATGATCTGAGTCGAAATCGCGTCACGGAGTCGCTATCTCAACTACCACCACAAAGATCCCAATGAGGGCGCTGACCTAACTTTCTCAATTGCGACTGTCAGCACGTTGAATCCATGTGCGAAAGGTCGACCTGGATGGCTCCAAACGGTGCCGTTGTATTTGGAACGCCGGTTGCTCCTCGATGTGCTAAGCGGATCGCTGTGACGAAACGCCACAAGAAAAGACGGACGACCTGTAATCGCCGGCTCAATGAGGGCATCATGAATTTCATCATCAGAAGTTTGATTAAGCTTGGCATTCTTAAGAAAGACCTTGACTACCATTTACTTCGTGCGTTGATGGTCATCATTGCCGTGTTTTTTGGATATCAGAAATGGTTCGGTTATGAGGCGCAGGCTTTGATTCCCTATATCAGTCACGGTCCCCTCATCTTCTGGTTGTACCCCGTCTTCGGCATTCGTGGAGCAACCTACTTTCTTGGCGCCTCGGAATGGCTATTCGGAGCACTGTTGCTCGCTGGATTCTGGAACAAGAAGGCGGGGATTCTCGGGGCTCTCGGCTTATGTTTCTCTATGCTCGGAACCTCGACAATCATTCCTTTCATACCCGGCGGTTGGGCCACCTCGGCCGGCGGGTTCCCTGCAATGACCGAGAGGGTTGCATTCCTGATGAAGGATCTGGTTCTCCTTGGCGTTTCTGTCTATTTGCTGCGGCAGGATGTCATAAGAGTCTCACTCGCGAAGGCAACATCATCTGACTCAACCGCAATACTTCGGCAGGATTTATCTCTCACTGGAGTAATGGAAGGCCATT
>Ga0210384_10008334_pt1 | contig 10815 bp, 10 predicted proteins | sample IncBWH2MmetaG_FD_160574 | JGI IMG/M metagenome (GOLD analysis project Ga0210384, IMG submission 160574) | Forest soil microbial communities from Barre Woods Harvard Forest LTER site, Petersham, Massachusetts, United States - Inc-BW-H-2-M | ecosystem: Environmental > Terrestrial > Soil >...
CGAGATGGCCCATCCCTACTGGGGAACATCGCTTTCGCGCCGCTGGCAGCTATTCGAGCATGGTCCGGTAAAGGGATTTGTCGGCTTCGGAGTGGCGGCAAAAACCGAGTCGGATGATCTGAGTGTCACGCGCTGGGACTTTGCTTCTCAGGTGGGGTTGCGCTTTCGCCTGCCCGGCAACCGCGTGATCGGCGAGGTCACCATGCGTCACTGGTCCAACGGCGGCCTGCGGCTACCGAACCACGGCCAGGACTTTGCCACGGTGACGTTTCACCTCAATTCGGGACTGTTTGGTGTCGGCAGAGCGGAGCAAATCCCGATCGACCCGTCGTTCAACCGTGATCCATTGCTGGCTGCCAACAACTCCGGCTGGGAAAGGAAGGGTTTGCCATGAGTGACGACGAACTAGGACAGGTAATTGCCAAGAAGCGAGCGCTCAGGGAGCTGCGCCGCGCGCGCGAGCGCGTCCAACAACTGGAGCGGCAATTGCGCGGCGCGCCTGCAAAGCCAGAGGACCCAACCTACATCCCTGAGTTCCTGCGCCTGCCAGCTCCAGCTGCCTTTCGGCCGGCGGTTCGCGCGCGACTTAGCCGACCAGATGTCCGCTTCGCGCGAACCATCGGCCGACCCGGTGAATCACAGTCCAAACACTAACAAAAGGATGGCTACCATGAGGTTACTGCACATCGACGCCAGCATTCAGGGCGCAAATTCCGCCAGCCGGCAACTGTCAGCGGCCGTGGTCGAGCGGCTGCGCAAGGCCTCGCCTGACATTGAGATCACCTATCGGGATCTTGCCGCCCAACCGCTGTCGCACCTGTCGGGCGAGCATCTGGCCGCGGCGCAAGGCGCGGCGCCGGAATCATCTGCCGTGCAGCAGGACCTTGCTGCCAGCCAGGGCGCGCTGGAAGTATTCCTCGCCGCCGACATCGTGGTGATCGGCGCACCGATGTACAACTTCACCATCCCGAGCCAGCTCAAGGCGTGGATCGACCGCATCCTCGTGGCCGGCAAAACCTTTCGCTATGGCGCGAACGGTCCCGAAGGGCTGGCTGGCAACAAGCGGCTGATCATTGCGATTTCGCGCGGTGGACTTTACGGCGCGGGCGCGCCCGCTGCGGTGCTGGAACACCTGGAGACTTATCTGCGGGGCGTGTTCGGCTTCATCGGCGTGACCAATCCGGAACTCATCGTCGCCGAAGGCCTGCTGCTCGGCCCGGAGCAACGGGAAACGTCCATGCAACGCGCATTGCAGACCATCGGCGCGCTTCACGCCGCCTGACGCATCCATCAATCGTAAGGGAGATTTCCATGAACGCTACCACTATGAACACCACCACCATGAACACTACCACCATGAATGGCACGACTCAGAACGCTGTCACGCGCTTTTTGCCCTTCGTGGGTCGGCTGCTCATCGGCGGCATTTTCCTGCTGAGCGGCCTCAGCAAGCTCCCCGCTTATACGGCCGTGACGGCGGCCATTTCCGGCGCCGGGCTGCCGTTTGCCCCGCTCGGCTATGCGGTCGCCCTGGTCGTCGAGATCGGTCTGGGTTTGCTGTTAGCCCTCGGCTATCGCACCCGTGCCGTGGCCTTCGGGTTAGCGATCTGGTGCGTCGTGACGGCCATCTTCTTCCATAGCAACTTTGCGGATCAGAACATGATGATCCACTTCCTGAAGAACACGATGATGGCTGGCGGACTGCTGCAGATCGTGCACTTCGGAGCAGGCGCTGTCAGTCTGGACGCACGCGCGGGCCGCTGAAGCAGCATCAGCCAGTGGCACGCGGCGCGGGCAAAGGTGGTCCGGTGAATTCCGCTTCGATCGAAAAATCGATGGTGTCGCCGACGCCAATGGTGGTGCCCGGGGCGGGGATGCCAAAGGCGATGCCGAAATCGGAGCGCTTGAACGCACCATGCGCCGAGAACCCGACGCGTGCGTGCGGATCCCTGTCCGGCATACCGGTGTAACCGCCGTTGTACGTGGCCTCGAGCACCATCGGTCGCGTGACCCCGTGAAGGGTTAGCGTGCCGGTGATCTGCATGGACTTGGCGCCGGTCAAGCGCACTTTCTGCGACCTGAAGACAATCTGCGGGAATTTCGCGGTGTCGAGCATCTGCGGCCCCTTCATGATGTCCAGACACATCTGCGGCGCATGATCCATCTCGAAGGATGCCGCTTCGATGGTCGTCACCACTGTGGACGCAGCGATGTTGCTGGGATCGAAGGTCAGCTGAGCATCGAAGCGGCTGAATCGCGTCGTGTAGGTCGAAAACCCCATGTGGTTGGCGCGCAGCACGAGGCTCGCGTGGGAGTTGTCGAGTTGGTATTCACCCGCGGGCGGCAGCGCCGGCGGTGGCGTGGGCGGCGAGCCCGAGGCCTCGGCCGCAAGGGCAAGGCCATTTGCCAGGGCGAGGGTCGCGACCATGAGGGGCACGATCCGCCGACGGAGCGGTAAACGGTGTGAATGATTGGCCATGGCTCTTCTCCAATTCGGGTGGCGCTCCGGCATGGTACCGGGATTCAACGTGGTTGTTCGCAGATACGACGAAACAGACACGGCCGCTTCGACAGCAGCAATGGGGATTTTTCCACAAAGTGCGGAGGAAGACGAACCAGGAGCGGAAAGCCGGGGAGCTGCGGGGACCGTAACGGGAGCGGCGGACGGCTGCGCTACCGGGACTTGTGCCAAACGATGTCCTCGTTATTGCGCCGATCGATCAGCGCGTCGACCTTACCCTGGGCATCCCGGCGGAACAGCAGCCGCCCCTCAACACCCTTGCGAAAAAAAAGATCTCCCGCTTCGGTAAAAAGCTGTTCCTTCGGTTTGTCGAGCTTCTGTATGAAAAGTGCGTCGCCTTCGTTCCACACTTTCCGTGTCACTCCCGCGGCGAGCACGTAGGCGCCGGCGTAACCAGCAAATCTGGCGACGTCGGGCGTGCCCGCAGCAGGATCCTCGTAGTACCGCAGCACTTGTTCCGCTACGATCTGCCATGCGCCGTTACGGCGCACCCACGTATCGGTCGTATGATATCGGGCGTGCACTTCCTGACCGGAGATGACTTCAGTCTCGGCGAGGTCGTAACTCAGGATCGCCGCGTCCCCGAAGATGCGGCTTTCCGGGTGATTGAGCTTGATCGAGCCGGACCAGTCCGCGGGCGGGGGCGTTATATCCGCCACCAGGGCTCTCTTGTCCATGATCCGACCCTTCTCGTCGTGGTCCAGGCTGTCTTCTGCGAAGTAACGTTCCCACGGCTTGCGATCACCCGCGGTTACGCCGTCGAGCAGTTCCTGGGTTCTGCGAACCAGCTCCGCTTGCGTAATCACCTGGTCGCGGTTGCTGCAGCTGGCCGCAGCCGCGAAGACCACGACGCCGGTAAGTAACATTGCGGACCTGAACATAGACGCACGCTGCACGGATTTCACAACTGAGTCCTCGCCAGTATGATCGCCGCAGGAGAGGTTGGCTTGAATCCACTTGACGCCGGTCGCTGGTCAATGACACGCACGGGCCCGTGCTCCCGTGCGTTGCGCCCGGAGTAGAGTGCGCAGGGTGGCCACGGAGCAACGCACTCGATATAGACCGGTTCGATTCGGCGTCGACACCCTCGAGGCCGGCCTCGTGCTGCCCCGCCATCGTCATACGGCCGGCTATGCGACGGTGGTACTCGCCGGCTGCTTCGAGGAGGCAAGCTTCGCCGGGCGTTTCATTGCACGGCCGGGCGATGTTCTGCTCCATGGCGCGTTTGACTGCCACGCGAACCGTGCGATGACTCGCCTGCCACTGCAGATTGTGCGCTTGCCCTGGGATGACAACTTACTGGAGGGCCGGTTTCGGACTCGCGATCCGGATGCGCTGGCGCGGCTGGCGGAACGCGACCCCGCCGAGGCGCTGGAGCAACTGCGCTGCGAGCTGCGTCCAATCCCGCCACAGGAGTTGCATTGGACGGAGCGCCTGGCGCAGACGCTGCGCCTCGAGACCTCCACTCGCTTGGAAACCTGGGCGGAATCCGCCCAGTTGGCACCTGCAACTGTGTCGCGGGGCTTCCAGCGTGCATTTGGCGTAACACCCAAAACGTTCCGAATCGAAAGCCGCGCGCGGCGCGCCTGGAACCTGCTGCTGCGCTCTCCATCACCGCTCACTGACATCGCCGTGGAGCTGGGTTTTTCGGATCTCGCCCACCTCTCCCGAGCCGTCGGCGCCTTGACCGGCGCCCCGCCGAGCTATTGGCGACAGCATGGCGTTGCGGCGGGCCTCGCCGGTCAAGTGCATTCAAGCTAACAAGGGCTTTGGCGAGGATACTTGCCTGAGGTTTTTTGACTCGCATGAGATCCGATGAAGCATGCAATGAGTCGCCGACGGTTTCTCGCGACCGCCGCAGCACTGGGCGCCGCGGCTGCGTGGGCGGGAGCAGTTGCGAGGCAATCGAAGATTGCCTGGCGCGAGGAACGAGAGGCATACCCGGAGGGTGTCGCCTCGGGGGATCCGCTCCCGGATAGCGTTATCCTCTGGACGCGCTACCCCAGCTCCGTCGGTACCGTAGCGAAGCTGCGTGTTGAAGTAGCGCAAGACCCGGCGTTCCGGCAGGTCGTGGCCAGCGCGAGCGCCACGGCGCTCGCCGACTCGGACTGGACCTGCCGCGTGCTGGTCGGGCATCTGAAACCCAGCACCACATACTGGTATCGGTTCACCGCTGCGAACGGCGCGGGGAGCCGCGTCGGCCGCACCCGCACCGCGCCCATCGATACCACGGCTTATCCGGCCAGATTCGCCTTCATCAGCTGCCAGAACGTCACGCAAGGGGCGCAGAACGCCTACCGGCGCATGATATATGAGGACGAGCGCGCCGCTCCCGGGCAGCAGCTGGACTTTGTATTCCACCAGGGGGACTTCATCTACGAGATCGTCTGGTATCCGGAGGATCGCCCCCAGGGGATGTACGACCGCCGGCTGCGCGATCTCATTCGCTACCCGCACGGGGAAAAGATCCAGGACGTTCACATTCCGACCACGGTCGAAGACTACCGGACCGCGTATCGAGCCTACCTCCACGATCCTGACCTGCAGGATGCGCGCGCCCGCTGGCCGTTCATCACCATGTGGGACAACCATGAGTTTTCCTGGCTCGGGTATCAGGGCATGGAGATCTTCGGCGGCGAGACGCGTCCGACTCAAACCCGCAAGGTCGCCGCAAACCAGGCGTGGTTTGAATACCAACCGGCTCGCGTTCACAGGCCCGGCGGCAGCGGGCTCGAGCGCTTCGATGGGCCGCAGGTTGTGGATACGCCGATTACCAGCTTTGACGATCACGGTTTGGGCCAGGAACCCAACAACCTCCTGGCGGTGGCAAGCCTGCGCGGTTATCGGACGATACGTTGGGGGCGGCACCTCGATCTCTTTCTGACCGATCAGCACAGCTATCGCTCGGAAGACCCGCTGCTGCGCCCGGAAGCGCAGGCGCTGCAAAGAGACGATTTTCCCGGCGTCGTCCCCGCAGAAGCGGTTGCGGTGCTGGACGCCGGGCGCGCCTACGCCGGCGGGCAGCCGCCGGATGTGATTCGCTTTGGTACCAAGGAGATCCCGAATTTCCGCAAAGACAGTCCGGTACAAACGATCTTCGGGGTCGAGCAGAAGAAATGGTTCTTCGAGCAGCTGCAGTCCTCGACGGCGACCTGGAAATTGTGGGGCGACACTCAGGGCACCCTGGATTGGCGCGTCGACTTTCAGAATATCCCGCCCGGCATGGGTAAAGCCTGGCCCGGAGCCGGATTCGCCAACGTGGTCATACAAGACCATAGCAACGCCCCCATGGAGCGCGCAGAGATCCATGACTTTGTGCGCGATCATGGCATCACGGGATTCGGCATCGTGTCCGGAGACCGCCACAGCTTCTGGGCGGGACTCGCATCGAGTGCGTTGCCGCCGAATAGCTTCGAGCCGGTGGGCGTCGCCTTCGTCGCGGGCTCGATTTCGGCTCCGGGCTATGTCGAGGCCTACGAACACGGTCTGCCCAAGGATCATCCGCTGTATTCACTGTTTCTCGTTCAGCGAGCCGCAGAGGTCAAACCGCAGCCGGTGATGAACGTGTTGATTCACCATGGCGTGCGAGCGGCATTGGAATACTCACGCACGGGTGATGCTGCCGCGGCGCGGCGGCTCTCGAATCCAAGCCTCGCGCCGCACCTGAAGTTTCTGGACCTCGCCGGTCATGGTTACGCGATCGTGCGCGTGAGCGCTGAGCAGCTGGAATGTGAGTTTGTCTGCATCGAGCGGCCCGTGGAGCGCGCCGCGAGTGCCGATGGCGGCCCGCTGCGCTACCGGGTGGTGCATCGCGCCAGACTCTGGAAGCCGGGGCAACGACCGGAATTGCGCCAGGAGTTCATCGAAGGACATGCTGAATTGTCCATCTGAAACCACATCGTTTCTGCAGATAGCTTCCATCGAGAGAAAGAGGCTTCCGCGCCAGAGCTCGCGCTTCTAGCCTCGCTCCCATGGATGCGAGGTATCTGCCATGAATAACCGCGAGATGACCGCCCTGAGGACGACAACGCAAGCGCCTGCCCGGCACATCACCCACCGCACGCGTGGGCATGCACAGGGCCCCATCACGCGGCTCGTGAGTCCGTCACACGTGGGTGAGCTCATCAAGCCTTTCGTCTTTCTGGACTATTTCGATATCCATCCCGGGCACTCGCCGGCGTTTGGCTTTCACCCGCATTCGGGTATCGCAACGCTTACCCTCCTTCTCAAAGGACAGATCTCGTATGAGGAGACTTCCGGAACGAAGGGCATCATCGAGGCCGGGGGCGTCGAGTGGATGCGTGCGGCGGGCGGCGTATGGCATACCGGCGGCGTCGTAGGCACTGAGCGCGCCAAAGGTTACCAGTTGTGGATCGCCCTGCCGCCCGAGATGGAGAGCATAGACCCCGAAGCACTGTACCTCGAACGCCAGGAGTTCCAGTCGCAGGGTCCGGCGCGCGTGATTCTCGGTCGCTACGGCGAATTCGCGAGCCAGATCTCAGCGCCACGAACCATCAATTACCTGGATGTTGCGCTGAAGAAAGGCGAGACATGGCGCTACCAGCCACCGGACAATCACACCGTGGCCTGGATTGCTGTGCATGCAGGGAAGCTCGCGGCGCCGGCGACCGTGGAGCGGGGCGAACTGGTCGTGTTCGAAGAGTCAAATCGCGCGCTGGAATTTGAGGCCCAGGAGGACGCCGCCTTCATTCTCGGTTCCTCGGTCAAACACCCGCACGAGCTCGTTCTGGGTTACCACTCCGTTCACACTCACAAGCAGGCCCTCGAGGAAGGCGAGGCAAAGATCGCCGAAATCGGCAGGCGCTTGCAGGCGCAAGGCCGGCTTTAAGAGCTGCGTCATTCAGCTCCAAGCGGTTCGCCCGGGCAAGCGCCCGGAGCCATGGTCTGCTCCGTACGCGCCAGAGCCTGCTCGGCAGTTGACCAGAGTTTTCCGCTGACTGCGCAGCCGGCCGCGTAGTTGAACAAAGCCTGCATTGCCTCGGGCTTGAAGTTGAGCGGCCCCCGATACGGGTACTCGACCGGAATTCGCGCGAAGCGAAGATTCATGCCGTAGATGCGCGCATATTCCACGGCGGCCTCCAGAGTTGCACGCAGCGCATGCATCAATTGCGTGGAAAAGCTTCTGCGCAGGACCGGGATGGTTTTGTCTCGCGTGGTCTGAGGAGTGGTGCCCAGCTGGCCATTGATGATGACGTACAGGTTCGCATTCTTCAGCTCCTCGGCGTCAAGAGCCATTATCTGCGCGACCTCCCAGGTGAAGAAAAACGGTGCGGAGGTGCCTCCATCGACGTGCATCTCATCATACGAACCCTGGGAATCACTTACGCGGATGAGCACGGGTGGAAACAGCCCCGGAATGCTGGCCGAGGCCGCCAATACGTCTCGAAACAGGGTGCGCGCGGGCTCGCCGCCGTGAGAAGCAATAGCTCCCATGTCCCAGATCGTGGTTTCTTCCTTGTCGAGATCCGTCGTGGCTACCAGCAGTACCCGTCCTTTCTCGTACTGGGCCGCGACCTCTCGAATCATCGCATCCGTAACATAGTGATCCACCAGTTCCAGCAACGGCTTGCTCTGATACACGCCGGAGCGAAATAAGACTCCGATGCCTCGCGAGCGCAACAGGTGTTCGGTCCTGGCGCTGGCGAAGGCTTCGGTCAGTTCCTGGTCCCACGCCGGCCCCAGGAATGCGAACGGCGCGAGTAGTGCACCGGTGCTGACCCCGGTCACCACCGTGAACTGCGGGCGCTCTGCCCGACGACCCAGACCTACCAGCGCTCCGGCACCAAACGCGCCGCCCGCGCCCCCGCCAGATAGCGCGAGAATGTTGAACGGACCGCCACCCCTCGCCGCGCCAACCCGGCGCCGCAATTCTTCCAGGTGGGTGAGGAAGAATCGGCGGTCGGTAGCCAGCGAACGCACCGTCGCGGGAAAGCCCAATGGCGCTGCGGCGCTAAGCCGGGTCGGCGGCGCAGGTCGTCGAGAAACTGAGGCGCAAGCAGCTACCGCAAGCGCCGCCAGCAAACAGATGACCGGTACGCCTCGCGGCGCGAGTGCCAACAGTCGCATCCAGCGTTGCTCCGGCCTGTGTCTTACCAGCGTCGTGCCTGGCGCGAAATTCTGCGACGCTACAGCTCACAGAGCAAGCATCGAACCAAAAGAACAGTCGATATGCAGGTTCCGATCGGCGACTGAAACCAGTCAGTTCGTGTGGCCAGCGAGGATGCGCTTCTTGCTCTCGTCGTATGCCTCGTTCGAGAGTACCCCGGCCTCGTGCAGCCGGAAGTGCTCGCGCATCTCATCGCGCAGATGCTGCCCCCGCGAGGACCTGCGAGCCGTGCCGGCGATGTCGATGTGCGCCTGCAGCTTACGCGTGAAAGTACGTACCGAGCGGAACGTTCCGAGGCCGCCCGTCAATTCGAGCAGGTTGGCGCGTCCGTGGACACTCAAGAGGCACAAGGTTTCGGTCATCCGATACGCGCTCACGAGCGTTGCGCCTGCGGTCGAGGCCACCAGTGCGGCTACGACGGCCAATAGTTCGCTCCGCCACCAAGGCACCGCCGAGACGCTGATCCACCAGAGGCCCGCCGCGGATAGAGCCCCAAACGCTAGTGCCGCGGTCGTCCACTTCCACGGCAGATGTCGGTACCGCAGTACTGATGGCGCTGCGAAACGCAGATCGAGGACGTATTCAATGACCGGCGCACGGCCGCGCCAGCTCCGCACGGAAAGATAGTAGTAGTCGATGATATCGAGCTCGACCGTACGGCGCCGCAGCGCGCTGTGGAAGCGCAGATGAGCGTGAGTCCGGCGCGCGGTATGCAGCCCGGGTATATCCCGATCGTCCGACTCGAGAAGGATGTGCTCGGTCTGTCGCATTTGCGCCGGACTAGCTGCCGCACGGGCAGCGCAGGTCCGGCAATCCCGCCTCCGCGGAGCGGCCCATCGTCATCGGACAGTAATTGACGGACTGACGCTACTGCCGGCGCGACACTGGAACGGTGAAGAGCGTCACAAAGCTGTTCATGAATGCGCGGATTCCCGGGTGCCGCCACCATCGGCGGCGCCTTACCAAGGGCACATCTCGTATATCAACGTGTAGCACGCCCCCCGGCATGCGCGCGGCCCGCCACTTCAGAACTTATAGGTGACGTTCAGATCGATCATGCCGGCGACCGCGCCCGAGCCGTAAATGGCCAAGCCGGGGCTGCAAATGAACTTTTCCTGGAGGAATTTAGAAGAAGGTGTATTTCAGGTTGACATAGAAGTTTCGCAACAGGGGGTCCGTATTGAGCACGTTGTACCCCGCCGCAAAGTTGTTTTGTGATGCGTTGGTGAACGGCGGATTCTTGTCGAACAGATTCTTAATTCCAAACAACACGGTCAGCTTTTCGATCGGCTTGACGCTGACGTAAGCATCCACGAGCGAATAGCTGCCCACGATCCGCTGGTTGCCGTTGCCGTCGCGGAATTGGTCGATGTACGTCGACCAGAAGCGGTTGCTCAGGCCAGCACCCCACATGCTCTCCGGGCTCGTCCAATCGACCCTCAGGTTGTGCTGCCACCGGTAGGCCGGCGGAAGGTGATTGAACCAGCCCACCAGGTTGCGCTGCGGGCCGCCGTTGTACTGCTGCTGCAGAAATTGCGTGACCGCGGTTCCTTCCAGATCCTCAACGAACTTTCCGATCGCAGTGTGCTGCGTGTACTGCACGCTGAGGTCGATACCGCTCGTCGTGATCCTGCCCGTATTCTGATTGGTCAGCAGGAGGTATCCACAGGTCGGTAGCGTGAAAGGAATGCACTGCGTGGCCGAATCTACCGACGGCGTGAGTCCCCCGGTATTGTTCAGCACGATATCGCTCGTGAACGCGCTGGGATTACCGTAAATCGCCGAGGCCGGGATTGATCCGATGGCGTTCTTGAGAAGGATCCGGTAGTAGTCCAGCGTAATGCCCATATCGGTTATCGGCGAGATGATGACGCCGAAATCAAAGTTCTGCGATGTTTCAGGCGTCAGGTGGCTGTTTCCGCCGATCACCCCCAGTCCCTGCGTCGAGCAGGTTGCGTTGGTAAACGGCGCAACAGCCGTTGGCACTGCGGGCGGGCAGTCCGGGTTCCCCTGTCCCATGGTGCCGGCGGTCGAAGCTGCAATGGAATTCGGTGCATACAGGTCGTTGAGCGTGGGCGCCCGGAAGCCGGTGGAGGCGGTTCCCCTCAAGGTCAGGAAACTGGCCGGCTGATAGCGGATCGACAGCTTCGCGTTGTTGGTCCTGCCA
>Ga0210384_10008336_pt1 | contig 10813 bp, 9 predicted proteins | sample IncBWH2MmetaG_FD_160574 | JGI IMG/M metagenome (GOLD analysis project Ga0210384, IMG submission 160574) | Forest soil microbial communities from Barre Woods Harvard Forest LTER site, Petersham, Massachusetts, United States - Inc-BW-H-2-M | ecosystem: Environmental > Terrestrial > Soil >...
GGCGGCGCCGTGCCATCCAATCATGGCGGCCCCGATCGCTGACGTAATGTGGTCGTAGCCGGGAGCGATGTCCGTGACCAGTGGGCCCAGGGTGTAGAACGGCGCCTCGTAGCAGAGCTCTTTCTCCTTGTCCACCTGCTCTTTGATCTTGTCCAGCGGCACGTGGCCCGGACCTTCGATCATGACTTGCACGTCGTACTCCCAGGCTTTCTTGGTCAGCTCGCCCAGAGTTTTGAGTTCCGCGAACTGGGCTTCGTCGCTGGCATCGGCGATGCAGCCGGGACGCAAGCCGTCTCCCAGCGAGAACGAAACATCGTGCTTGATGAAAATCTTGCAGATGTCGTCAAAGCATTCATACAGAAAATTCTGTTTGTGATGATGCGCCATCCACTGCGCCAGAATTGCGCCGCCGCGGCTGACGATGCCGGTGATACGCTTTGAAACCAGGGGCAGATATTGAATCAGCACGCCGGCATGGATGGTCATGTAGTCCACCCCCTGCTCCGCCTGCTCTTCGATCACTTCCAGCATCACGTTCTTGTTGAGGTCTTCAATGCGTTTGACCCGCGAGATGGCCTCGTAAATGGGCACCGTTCCGATGGGCACGGGCGAGTGGCGCAGGATGGCTTCGCGAATCTCATGGATGTTGCCGCCGGTCGAGAGATCCATCACGGTGTCGGCGCCGAAGTGCACCGAGGTGTGCAGCTTCTTGAGCTCTTCCTCGATGTTCGAGGTCACGGCTGAATTGCCAATGTTGGAATTGATCTTGCACAACGAGGCCACGCCGATGCACATGGGTTCGAGTTCGGGATGATTGATGTTGGCGGGAATAATCATCCGCCCGCGCGCGACTTCTTCGCGGACCAGTTCGGGCGCAAGCTTTTCGCGGTGCGCAACGTACGCCATCTCATCCGTGATTTCTCCCTGGCGCGCGTAGCGCATCTGGGAGAAATTGCCGTCAGTGTTCCTGGATTTGCGACCTGCGATCCACTCTGCCCGGGGTTTGGGAACACTTTGTCCGTTGCTGCCATTGGTCGAAGTCATTGTGAATGATAATCCTCTGGAGTTCTGGCAACGATTATACGCTGCGGTACGAGAGATGATCTGAAGAGCAAAAAAAACCACAACCGCAAAGTTCGCAAAGAGAATCCGCAAAGAAATACCTTCAGCCCGTTTTGCTTTTCCGTCCTTTGCGGATTCTCTTGGCGAACTTTGCGGCAAGCTTTTTGCTTCAAACCATCACATAACATTTTCCCTGCTTGCCCGTCTAAGCCCAGGGCCCTAAAATCAACCGTCGATTCCAACGAGGTCATCCATGCGCTTGCTTCTCTCCCTGCCGGCATTTCTCCTGGTGCTGGCCGTTGCCAGTCTTGCCCAATCCGCGCCCTCCCAACCGTCCGCTAGTCTCGACGCCATCGACAAGACCGTCGACCCGTGCGTCGACTTCTACCAGTATGCCTGCGGCAACTGGCTGAAAACCACGGAGATTCCGGCAGATCAAACATCCTGGGGAAGCTTTGTCGACATTCGGGAAAGAAATTCCGCCATTATGCGCGAGATTCTGGAGAAAGCCAGCACCGCCAATGCGGGACGCGATGCCATCACTCAGAAAATCGGCGACTACTACAGTTCCTGCATCGACGAAACTGCCGCGAATGCCCACGGAGTCGACCCGCTGAAGCCGGAACTCAAACGCATCGCGAATGCTAAAGACAAGGCAGCCCTGATCGAAGCCGTTGCCCGGGTGCAGCTGATTGGACCTAATCCGTTGTTTGGTTTTTATTCGGCGCCCGACCTGCACAGTGCCAATGACGTGATCGCCTACATCGACCAGGGCGGCTTGTCGCTGCCCGACCGCGACTATTACCTCAAGGATGACCCCAAGATGGCCGCAGCGCGCAAGAGCCTTGTGGACTACGCGACCCAGTTGTTCACGCTCATCGGGCAACCTCCCAAACAGGCCGAGGACTCGGCGCAGTCCGTGTTGCAGATCGAGACCGCACTGGCCAAGGCTTCCATGGACCGCACCGAGCGCCGCGATCCCAAGGCCCGCGATCACAAGATGACCCGCGAGGAAGCCACCGCCCTGGCGCCTAACTTCTATTTGGATCGCTATTTTACGGCTATGGGCACGCCCCAGTTTTCCAGTCTGAACGTTTCCAACCCGGATTTCTTCAAGCAGGTAAACAGCGTCCTGGAAACGGAATCACTCGACGCCCTGCGAACCTACGTGAGCTGGCACCTGATCGACGGGGCCGCTCCCTGGCTTTCCCAACCCTTCGTGGACGCCAATTTCAAGATGCAGAAAGCGTTGACCGGACAATCCGAAATCAAGCCGCGCTGGAAGCGTTGCGTAAGTTCCACGGATGCCGAACTGGGCGAGGCGCTGGGCCAGCGCTATGTAGAGCAAGCCTTCGGCACGGATGGCAAACAGCGCATGTTAAAGATGGTGGATGCGCTCGAAAAGAGCCTGGATCAGGACATCCGCAACCTGCCCTGGATGACCGAAGAGACGAAAAAACAGGCCAAACTGAAGCTGGACGCGATTCGCAACAAGATCGGCTATCCCGACGTCTGGCGCGATTACAGCTCACTCAAAATTGTGCGCGGCGATCTGGTGGGAAATTTCCTGCGAGCCAACGAATTTGAAGCGCGCCGCCAGATTGCCAAGATTGGCAAGCCGGTCGACCGCAACGAATGGCAGATGACGCCGCCCACGGTCAACGCCTATTACAGTTCGGCGAAAAATGAAATCGTGTTTCCCGCCGGCATTCTGCAGTCGCCTTTTTTCGACAAGCAGGCTGACGATGCCACGAATTTCGGCGGCATCGGGCTGGTCATCGGCCACGAACTGACCCACGGTTTTGACGATCAGGGACGCAAGTTCGACCCGCAAGGCAATCTGCGCGACTGGTGGACGGCGCAGGATGGCACGGAATTCGAGAAGCGCGCCAGCTGCGTGGCTGACGAGTACAGCAGCTTCGTCGCCGTGGACGATCTCAAACTCAATGGCCGCCTCACCCTCGGCGAGAACACAGCCGACAACGGCGGGGCTCGCATCGCACTGATGGCGCTGGAACACATGATGGCCGACGACGGCACCATGGCGCAAACCATCAACGGCTACACTCCGCAGCAGCGTTTCTTCCTCGGCTACGGCCGCGCCTGGTGCGAAAAACGGCGCCCGGAGTACTCGCGCATGCTGGTCAGCGTCGATCCTCATTCGCCGGCAAAATACCGGGTGAATGGCGTGGTGCAGAACATGCCCGAGTTCCAGAAGGCATTCAGCTGCAAAGCTGGCCAACCCATGGTGCGGGAGAACGCCTGCCGGGTGTGGTGAGACAAACCATGTGGGGACAGCCGCCCTCGGCTGTCCTGTCGAGCGAAGCTCGACGGCCTTTTGCCGATAGCCAAACCGAATGGAGCGTTGCTCCGCCGCACAGCTGAGGACAGTTGTCCCTACGTGGTTCGTGCCTACCTTCCATCGGTGATGGAAGAAACCCCGGGGCCCGTCCCGCGTTGACTTTATTTCCATCCGGCCCCTAAGATGGCTCACCCGAATTCGGGCTCCGGGCGCTGCGGGCAACCTCTCCATGGGCGAAATGATCGGCCAAAACATCTCGTACTACCGCGTGATCGAGAAGCTCGGTGGTGGGGGGATGGGTGTGGTTTACAAAGCCGAAGACACACGCCTCCACCGTTTTGTTGCCCTGAAATTCCTTCCTGAAGATGTCACGCGCGACCCCACGGCCCTCAGCCGCTTCCGGCGCGAGGCCCAGGCGGCTTCCGCATTGAATCATCCCAATATCTGCACCATCCACGACATTGGGGAAGACGGCGACCAGGCCTTCATCGTCATGGAGTACCTGGAAGGCGAGACCCTGAAACATCTCATCGGCAGTCGGCCGGTGGAGATGGAGAAGCTGGTCTCGATCGGGATCGATGTCGCCGAGGCACTCGATGCGGCACACGCCAAAGGCATCGTGCATCGCGACATCAAGCCGGCGAACATCTTTGTCACCTCGCGCGGGGCGACCAAGATTCTCGACTTTGGCCTGGCCAAGGTGGCTGATGATGGGAGCCGGGCTCTCGACCCGACGGACGTGACCAAGACCGAGGGAGGAAACGCGCACCAGCATCTCACCAGTCCGGGATCGGCGCTGGGCACGGTGGCTTACATGTCGCCGGAGCAGGTGCGTGGCAAGACGCTCGACTCGCGCACCGATCTGTTTTCGTTCGGCATCGTGCTGTACGAGATGGCGACTGGCTCGGTGCCATTTCGGGGAGAAACTTCGGGAGTCATCTTCGATGCGATCATGAACCGCGCGCCACTGGCACCGATCCGGTTGAATCCGAACCTGCCGCCCAAGCTCGAAGATATCATCAACCGCGCGCTGGAGAAGGACCGCGAGCTGCGCTACCAGCATGCGGTCGATATCAAGTCAGAATTGCGGCGTCTGAAGCGGGATTTGGAGTCGGGGCGAAGCTCGGCTGTGAGTTCGTCATCGGAGCCGATATACAGCGGAAGTCCCGCGCCGGCGGAATCGGTATCGGGATCGGCGCAGCGAACGAGCGGTTCGGCTCGGGCGGTTGTCTCGGCCCCGTCAGGTGCTGTAGCAACAGTTCCCGCAGCTCCTCAACCGCGGCCGTCATGGCGGAAGTTCGTCATTCCCGCTGTCGTCGTCCTGCTGGCCGCAATTGCTGGCGGATTCTACTGGCGCAAGCATCAAACCGTACAATTGACGGACAAAGACCAGCTCATTCTTGCCGACTTCACCAATCAAACCGGCGACGTGGTCTTCGATTCGACGCTAAAAGAAGCGCTGGCCATTCAGCTGGAGCAGTCCCCATTGCTGCAACTGGTAAGCGATGCGGAAATGCACAACAACCTGCAATATCTGGGACAGTCGGGCGCGCAAAAGATTACGCCGGAGCTGGCGCAACAGCTGGGACAGCGGCTGGGCGTGAAGGCCTATCTGGCCGGGACCATTGCGAATTTGGGGTCGTCCTATGTGATTTCGATTAACGCGGTAAATTGCGCCACGGGAGAAGTGTTCGCGCGGGAGCAGGAGACCGCCCCCGACAAGACGGCAGTCCTGCAAGCGGTTGCGAAAGCCGCCACGGCGATGCGGGCGCGGCTGGGAGAGTCAATGGCGTCGATCCAGAAGCTGTCCACGCCTTATACCAACGTGACCACGACATCGCTGCAGGCTTTCCATGCCTTTTCGCTGGGGGAAGACGAGCATCGCATGGGACGGGATTTTCCTCAGGCTGCGTCTTTTTATCAGGAGGCCCTGCGGCTTGATCCCAGTTTTGCCATGGCATACGCGCGCCTGGGCGTAGCTTATGGGAACCAGGGCGCATTCACAAAAGCGATCGAGTATCTCAGGAAGGCCTACGACCTGCGCGAGCGCGTGACCGAGCGGGAGAGGATGTACATCGAGTCACAGTATGCGCTGCAGCAATTCGATCTGCCCAAAGCGCTCCAATCCTACAAACTCTTTGTGGCGACCTATCCACGGGATACTGCCGCGTGGAACAACCTGGCCAACGCCTACGGACTCGTCGGTGACTTTGAACAAGCCCTTGCCGGCTTCCAGAAGACCTGGGAAATTGCCAAGTGGAACAACGTCGCGGCCAACAATGCGGCGGGTACGCTCATTGGGATGGACCGCCTTCAGGAAGGCGAGCGCTACCTGAAAGAAGCGGTGGACCAGGGCGGGAGCGATGACACCAACTACCACAACAATGCAATGATGGATGATTTCCTGTCGAATCGGCCGGACTGGGACAAGCACGTGCAGTGGGCTGCCGTCCGTCCCGACGGTTTTACCGTGGAATCGGGCGCGGCGGCGATTTACTTCTCCATGGGCAGGATGCATGACGCCGACCGGCTATGGGAGCACTCGGCGCAGAGGGCCGAGCAGCAACACCTGCCCGACGCCGCGGGCGGAATTTATTCTGTCAAGGCGCTACACGATGCCTTGGTCTCGAATTGTTCCGCGGCTCGCGATTCCGCCCACCATGGGCTGACGCTCGACCGTTCCGCAGCGACTGCCCCCGACGCAGCGCTGGCTCTGGCCCTGTGCGGCGAAACCGGCCCGGCAATTGCGGAGATACAACGCCTGGCCGCGGACGTGCCCAACAATACGCTGGTCAACGAAATCTACCTGCCCGAAGTCAAGGCCGCCGTGGCCCTCCTGCAGCATCATCCGGAGCAGGTCGCGGGGCTTTTGTCGCCGGCCGCTCCCTACCCGCTGGTGTCGAAGATTCCTCACCTGCTCGGCCGAGCATCTTTAGAGTTGAAGAATGCGCAGCAGGCCATACCAGACTTTGAGCCCGGCATCCGCTATCGCGCCCTCTCCCTGGGCGAAGGCGCCAACGGGACATCGCAGGTTCCCGACTACGCCCTCTGTTTACTGGGAACGGCGCGAGCCCAAACCCAAATCGACCGGGCGGCGGCCACCCGAAGCTACGAACAACTGCTCCTGCTTTGGAAGAATGCTGACCCGGATTTCATCCCCGCGCAGGAAGCCCGCCGCGAGCAGACGGCTTTGGCGGCTGTGAGCAAAAACTGAGCGGAAGACTCAGTGGGTCCCACCGAATCCCTTGAAGCCCTTGCGCCGCTGCTCGCTGTAGCGGTGGAGCGCGTCATTGATGATGGGGTAGGCCTCCGCGGCGGGCTGGATTTCATCGACCTCCACCGCTTTTCCCTCCAACTGCTTGTAATCCTGAAAGAAGCGACGCAACATGAGCGACCGGTGGGGAGGCATGTCCCGAGCTTCGCGGTAGGTGTTGAATTCCGGATCCTGGGTGGCGACCGCGATGATCTTGTGGTCCTGTTTCCCGGTATCGATCATGGTCATCAGCCCGATGGTACGCGCATGGATCAGGGTCAGCGGCACCACCGCCTCCTGGCATAGCACCAGCACGTCGAGAGGATCGTCGTCTTCAGCCAGCGTCTGCGGAATAAATCCGTAGTTGGCGGGATAGTACACGGCGGAGTAGAGAACCCGGTCCAGCTTGATCAGGCCGCTGTTCTTGTCGAGTTCGTACTTCACGCTTGATCCAAAGGGGATTTCGACAATGCTGTAAAACTCCTGCGGCAGTTTGTCGCCGGGTGTCACGTCGTGCCAGGGGTGGATCATTCGACCTCGCTGGGATAGGGACTCCCGCATTATAGATCGGCCATTCGGACAGCTTGACCTCGACCGCGAGCCAGAATAGAGTCATATCCGGTGGCTCTTATGCCAGGTGAAGCTCGCAAGTACCTCAAATTCGGCAGTGCTGTAGGGGTGATCCTGCTATCCCTGGGGTATCTCGCGTACACCGGCGTACAGGAGAGCAAGAGCTACTACGTCACCATCAAGGAGTTGCGGGGCCTGGGCGACGGCGCTTACACCAAACATTTACGCGTGGCTGGAAATGTCCAGCCCGGTTCGATCAAGCGGACGGGCACGCGCGTGGAATTTGCGTTAGTAGAAAATGACCAGCTTCTGCCTGTGGTTTACAGCGGAACCGAAGCTCCGCCTGATACTTTCAAAGACAACTCCCAGGCGTTGGCGGACGGCAGCTTCGGACGCGATGGTGTCTTCCACGCCAAACAGCTGCAGGCCAAGTGCGCATCGAAGTATGCACCTCAGCAACCGGGGCAGACAGCCAATGCCGCGCCCACCATGTCGAACTAGTTCCTTACACATAGGAGTCTATCCGGCGTGGGCGCCTTCGCCCGCGAACGCTGCCAGTGAGGCGTCAAAAGCCGCGGGCGAGGGCGCCTGCGACACACGGCTCGAGCAAAAGCTCGTTGGGGATATCTCCTCTATCGGCGTTGCGGAGCTTTGCTCCGCCGTGCAGGTGGGACAGCTGCCCCTACGTGGCCGGTGAAGCTCTCGACTTCACTCCTTCCATCGGCTATCTTCCATTACGCATGCACCTGGATGCTTCTCCCGTAGTCACGCTCACCTCGGTGTTCAAGCAGTTCGGCCGCTTCGCCGCGCTCCGCGGCGTCACCGCTGAATTCACATCAGGACGGCTCTACGCGATCCTTGGCGACAACGGGGCAGGGAAGACCACGCTATTGCGGGTGCTGGCCGGTCTGGCTCAGCCCACTCGCGGCACGGTTTCGATTTTGGGGACGACGAAGCTGCGATCGGTATGCCATGAACTGGGTTATATGGCCCATCCCTCACTGCTGTACGACGAGATGAGCGGCATGGAGAACTTGCGCTATTTTGCCCGCCTCTATGGGATCAGCGATCTGACTAACAATGATCCAACGCAGAAAGACGAAGGCGGCGCCGCCAATATGACCGCAGTCGGCCTCGATCCCGCGCTGGCCCGTCCGGTGGCGCAGTATTCGCAAGGCATGCGCCAGAGGTTGTCGCTGGCGCGAGCGCTGCTCAACGATCCCAAACTCCTGTTGCTGGACGAGCCTTTTTCCAACGTCGACAGTGGTTCGGCGCGTGAAATGGTTTTGCTCCTGAGTCGACTGCGCAGCGCTGGAAAAACGATTTTCGTTGTCACTCATCAGGCGTTGTTGCTCGAAGGAACGGCCGACGAATTCGTCTGGATGGAAGCCGGACAGATCACAAATCGCGCCCGCGAACTGCGGCCTGTGGAGACGCGATGAGCAAGTCATCCGCAGTGCCATCGGGCGTAACCGGAGCCACGTTAGCCAAAGATCTGCGCCTGGAGTGGCGATCGAAAGACGCCCTCAACTCCATGCTGTTTTTCTCCCTGCTGGTGGTCGTGGTTTTCAGTTTTTCCTTCGATCCCAACGCCGAAGAATCGCGCCAGATTGCCGGCGGACTGGTGTGGGTAGCATTTCTTTTTGCGGCGGTGGTGGCGCTCAATCAGACCTGGGCGCGCGAACTGCGCAACCATGTTTTAGACGCCTATCGCGTTTCGCCTGCTCCGGCGAATTCGCTATTCCTCGCCAAGGCATCAGGCAACTTTATTTTTGTCGCGGTGCTGGAAATCCTGATGACGCCTTTGTTCATCATGTTCTACAAGCTGCGAGCGCTCGGCCCGGCCTGGCAGCTGATTCCAGTTGCTGCTCTGGGAACATGGGCCCTGGTGGTGAATGGCACGTTCTTCGCTGCCATGTCGCTGCGCACTCGCAGCCGCGAGATCATGCTGCCACTGCTGTTGTTTCCCGTCTCGATCCCTGCGCTGTTGGCCATGGTGAACGCCACCACCGCGATCTTGACGGGCGAGCTTTCGGCGAAGTTCTGGATCGTGTTGCTTAGTACTTACGACGTGGTGTTTACTATCGCTTGTCTGTTGTTGTTTGAATTGGTCCTGAACGCCGAGTGAAGATGAAACGGGTCTTCCCTATCCTCGCATTGCTGACAGCGGTCCTGCTGAGCTGTGCGCTGTATGAGGCGCTGGTGGCGGCTCCCACCGAACAGACCATGGGCAACGTGCAGCGCATTTTTTACTATCACGTACCCTCGGCGTGGACTGCCTTTCTGCTCTTCTTCATCAATTTTGTCTGCTCCATCCAGTATCTGGTGCGTCCCAACCCGGTTGCCGACAAGCTCACCAACTGGACGGTCATTGCGATCGGAATTGCGGCCTGCATCGCCGCGTTCGTAATTCGTCCGCTGCCGGAGGGCATTGAGCCGTCGTCGGTCGCTACTACCGGGCTCGCCATCGCCGGCTTCTATTTCCTGATCAGGAAGTGCTTCTCTCAGCCCAGGACGGATGCTCTGGCCGTGGTGACCGCGGAAGTCGGCGTTGTGTTCTGCACAGTGGTACTGGTCACCGGACCGCTGTGGGCGCGTCCGGTGTGGGGTATCTGGTGGACCTGGGATGTGCGCCTGACTTCCACCCTGGTGCTCTGGCTCATTTACGTCAGCTATCTGATGCTGCGCCGGTTTTCCACCAGCGGGCAGACTCCGGTGCTGGCCGCCGCGTTAGCAGTTTTCGGCGCACTCGACGTTCCGCTGGTGTACTTCTCCATATGGATATTCCGCACCCAGCATCCTCAGCCGGTGATCGGCGGCGGCGGCTCGATTGATCCCCGCATGTTGCATGTCTTGCTGATCAACTGGCTGGCGTTCCTCTGCTTCGCCGCGCTGGTTTGCTGGTCGCGCTATCGCCTGGAGATTCTGCAGAGAGAAGTGGAAGAAACCCAGGCCCTCGAAGCGCTGCTCGAACCTCGGAGCTCACGATGAATTTTCTCTACGCCGCCTACACCGCCACCTGGATCATCCACATCACTTATCTGGGCACTCTGGTGCGGCGCTATCATCGCCTAAGCGGGGAGATTGAAGAGTTGAAGAAGAAGTAGGTGGGGAATAGCACTTGGCAATTGGCACTAAGCCAATACCTTATGACGACCAGTTTTTGGCAATTGCCAAGTGCCAATTGCTGTCTTATCTGGTCCCGCTTCTGAAGTCTGCGGCGGAAGAGCGAAGGAACTCGTATTCTTCGATCATGGCGGCCACGCCAATGCTCGAACCGGATTGCGGATTCTCCACCCGCACCACCCGGGCGGTGAAACGCACGCGTACCGGTTCGGTAAGCGTCACATGCGGCGGAAACGTCATGGTCACTTCAAGGCGGGCACCCTCGGCCAGAGGACGATCAAGATAGAAAAAGACGCCGCGAGCGCTTACATTCTGGGTCTCCGTCAACAAGTCACTGAAACCGTTGCCCGCCACTCGAACCGACGCCGGCAGACGCATGTCGAAGCGGCGCATGGTACGGCGCTCCGGAACCGGAGATTGCATCGAATTTTGTCTTCGCAGATGCATGAACGCAGATCCACCCAATTTCCACCCCAAACGGCGGGCACCACCCACTGACT
>Ga0210384_10008339_pt1 | contig 10810 bp, 7 predicted proteins | sample IncBWH2MmetaG_FD_160574 | JGI IMG/M metagenome (GOLD analysis project Ga0210384, IMG submission 160574) | Forest soil microbial communities from Barre Woods Harvard Forest LTER site, Petersham, Massachusetts, United States - Inc-BW-H-2-M | ecosystem: Environmental > Terrestrial > Soil >...
GTCAAACCACCGTCCTCGACTCCGTTCCAATCGATATCCGCCCGCTGCAGCAAAGGATGACGGCGTATACGATCCGCGGAGGGAGCAATGGGGCCATCCAGCCGCCAGCAATGGCCACGCTAGTCCCCGCCACCCCTATTCCGTGGATGGATATTCCGAGCGGCGCCACCAAAGTGAATGTGGTGGTGCACGGCTACGACGTGTCGCTGGCAAATGCGACCACCTCAGCGCCGGGTGCGCCGGGCTTCTTCCCCACCTACTTCAAGCGCCTATACTGGACGGGCATGCCCATGATGATGGCACAAGGCAATACCCAGACGGTGGGCATAGCCTGGTATGGGGACGTAAACAAATTCAACTGGCCCGACGATGAATTCAGTGCGCTGCTTGCGGGCGTGCCGCTGGCGAAATTCTTTACCGACCAGGCGAATGCCGGTCGCTCGATGCGAGTAGTCGCTCACAGCCTGGGCAATATGGTGGTGAACAGCGCCATCAACCGCTTGATCGTGGATGGACCCTCTACGCTCGGCGCAATTAAGAGCTACGTGATGAATGAGGCCGCGGTGCCCTCCGAGGCTTACGACGCAACCACGGCATTGGGTGCAAGTTCAGCGCTGATATCGAACGCCCAATCGGATGATGGCTACAACGACGACCAGATCTGGGCCAGCCAGTTCCAAAGCTTTACCTCGTCCCAGACCCAGCAGTGGAATGGCACGCTCAGCCCGCTGCTCTATACGCCTGTGCCTCTTCCCCAGTATGGTCTCCGTTGGACGCAGAAGAGACCCGCGGGCGGGGTTCCCGATAATGCCCCGGCCAACGGCACTCCGGCGCGGGGCTCGTGGCTGGGATTCTTCGCCAACAATCCTAACTACGTGACGATCACGAACACCGTGAACGATTACGACTTCGTGCTGGGCGCGGTCTGGTTCGCGGCCGAGTACTGCGAGAAGCCGAACATTATCGCCAGCTTCACCGGAGGTGGGTCGTTTGGGAACTGTTTCCCCAACACCACCATCATGACCGGCGTAGCTTGTGCCTCGATCTTTGGTGGAGAAGAGGTGGATCCTGAAGGGCTCGCTGAGTGTCTCTACGGCCTTACGCCCGGGCAGTATGACGATGCCGATAAGCAATACTGGGGGGCTCTGACCAATACTGGCCCTCAGAACGAGGTGGCTTGGGGTGGCAACACGATCTGCACCCAAGGCAATTGTCCCCACGCGAATATTACGCGGCAATTCCAGGAGTTGAGTTACTGGTTCCCGTCTATCTCATACGCAGAGGGCGCGGGCGGCACTTCACTGGCAGTTTTCCCTGTCACGAATCTCTCGAAGCCCGTCACCAACTCGGTTACGACTTTCGATTTCAGTACCTATTCGCCACAATATAACCCGGGCCCAAGCGGTGATCCTACCGGCGCGCCCACCCATTCGTATATGGCAGATCAGCCCTATTCGATCGTGTCGCCGGCCTGGATTCAGATTCGCAACTCATGGTGCCCACTGTTCCCGACATGCAACTAGGAGTTTTCATGCGCTTTACTGCGTTTAACAATTCGCGCGTCGTGCTTGCGGTGCTACTAATGCTGGCTGTGGCCAGTTCCGCGCAGATGAAGCCCGGCGACCGCAGGAAGGCGTACGGGGACGATCGGGCTTCGGTGGCGGAATCCGTTTTGACCACGCTCTATCCCGGCGCTGAAGTGCAATGGGATCCCGCATTGACCGTCCTGATTCCCGGGCAAAAGCCGCACACGGCTCATGTGCCGGTGGTTGTGAGAGGAAACGAGAAGGGCGAGATGGAGGGCGTCGCATCGGTTGAATTCGATGGGGAAAAGGAGAAGTTCATCTTTGAGGCAAAGCATTTTCAGCGCCGTGATAACCCCGCCTTCTCCACCGTCTTGGTGGTTTTCCGGGCTGACGCAGCCGGCCGCCTCAAGAAATACAAGAAAATCATCCTCGATCCCAGCCAGCCGGTGACCGAACTTAAGACCATGTCCATTCAGGAGTGGCCGGAAGGGAAGGAGTGGCCGACGCTAATCATTCAGTACGACACCCATGTGGCGTCTGAAGATTCCTTTGCCACCATCGAGTGGCACAGTGTGATCGACGCCAACACCGGCAAAGTTGTCACACGCTTGCCCTACGGAATCACAAGAAAGCTAAAGAGTGGCGCGAAACAGGTGTCGGGTTTCTCCATCACACGCGATAGTCCGACCACGATTCAGATAGCGGACCATATCAACGCGACCACCAGGCAATATCCCTGCTCCGAGCCTTGCGTGGTAGATCCCCAGTTGTTGCTGTCGCAATGGGTCCATTAAACACTTCCCGCAATGGCTTGGGCAAAAACTGCGGGCTCTCCGGATTCTCCGACTCGTCCAGATTCCGCAACTTGTTGTGGCCTCATCAGTGGTGATTGACGGGCGTTCCCACGCCGCTAGATTTTGGCGCCAAACATTGCTGCAGACGCCGCTCTCATATTTCTGCATGGTTTTCTGCATGAGGCCTGGCAGAAAGCGCCGCCCCAAGGCCGCATGCGGCGGCGAAAGATAACCATAGCCCAGGAACGGCTCGATTCCGGGTGACGTGAATCAGATACGTGCAGAAGGCGGGAGTGAAGCCACCGAAGATGGCAGTGGCCAGGCTGTAGGCAAGTGCAAAGCCAGACGTCCGCACGCTGACCGGCATGATCTCGGTCAAGAAAACGACCATGGCCCCGTTGTAGCTGCCGAAGATGAAAGACAGCCACAGTTCCACGGCGAGCAACCTTGAGAAAGAGGGTTCGCGCACCAGCCATAACATCATTGGGTAGGCTGTGACCAACATCAGAGTCGTGCAAATAAAGAGCAACGGGCGGCGGCCCACCCGGTCGGAAAGCGCTCCCATGACAGGCAGCCAGAAGAGATTGGACGCGCCAACGCACAGCGTGACGATCAAACTGTCCTTGCTGGCGAGGTGCAGCACGGAACTGCCGAAAGTTGGAGTGTAAGCGGTGATCATGTAGAAGGACACCGTGGTCATCGTCACCAACATGGTTCCGATGATCACGGTTCGCCAGCTCGCAGTGAGTGAGCGCAGAATTTCAGAGATGTTGGGCTTGTGCTTGCGGGCGACGAACTCATCCGTCTCCTGGAGAGAACGTCTGAGCCTAAAGAGAAAGGGAAGGATAACGCAGCCCAAGAGCAGCGGAATGCGCCAGCCCCACACCATCATTTTCTCCGGCGGGAGGATCGAACTTAAGACGACTCCGAGCAAGGCTGCGAACATGACGGCCACTTGCTGACTTGCCGATTGCCAACTGACGTAGAAGCCCTTGTGGCCCGGAGTGGCGATCTCCGACAAGTACACCGACACGCCACCCAACTCCATTCCGGCTGAAAAACCTTGAAGCAGACGTCCAACCAGCACAAGCAGAGGGGCGATCAGGCCGATTGTGGCGTATCCCGGCATGCATGCGATGGAAATGATCCCCACCGACATTAGGCCTAACGTCAAGATGAGTCCGGCGCGGCGTCCGTGAAGATCGGTGTATGCCCCGAGCACGATGGCGCCAAGAGGCCGCATCAGAAAGCCCGCGCCAAACGTCATGAGCGACAACATTAGGGATATGAACGGATTCCCGCTCGGGAAGAATGCATGGCCGATTGCAGTAGCGTAATAACCAAAGACCATGAAGTCGTACATCTCCAGAAAATTGCCGCTGGAGACGCGTATCACGGACCATATCTTCGATTTCCGATCGCGGGCAGGAAGAGCCGGTGCAGCTTCGGGGATAATGTCGCTGCTGCCGGCTGATGGTGTTCCCATATTTTTCTGCTTAGAACGCAACTTACGAAGGCACTCATCCAACGGAAATGGTGCTTGGACCTATGCTTCTCGCAGTACAGAGTTGGCTCCATCGCTCACAGTAACCGTGAGCAGCGGGAGTTCTACACGGAAGCTGCTGCCGTGGCCTTCCTGGCTTGAGACTGTGATCTCGCCGTTATGGGCGGCACAGATCGCTTTGACGATGGAGAGACCTAGTCCGGCTCCTCCCGTGGCGCGAGAGCGAGCCTTGTCGGCGCGATAGAATCGCTCGAACACGTGGGGCAAAGAGTGGGGCGGGATGCCAAGGCCGTTGTCGGAGACTTCGAGGACAGCACTGTTTCCCTCTCGCAAAACACGAACCTTGATCGCGCCACCAATTTGCGTGTACTTGATGGAGTTATCGATGAGGTTCACGATTACCTGCTGGAGGCGGACCCGGTCCCCCAAGACCTGCATGCCACTTTCAACGTGGATGCCGAGGCTAATCGATTTCTCCTCCGCCAATAACTTCATTTCGCCTGCAGTCGATGCCGCCAATTCTCCGAGATCCAAACGCAGCTTATCCATTTTCACTTCGCCGGCGTCGAGACGCGATATTGTCAGCAGGCTCTCGACGATCCGGGACATGCGATTTGTTTCTTCCAGCGCGCTGCCGATTTGATCGCCCAGGGATGCATCCCGGCGATAGTTCTGCGCTATCCCTTCCAGTTCCAATTGCAGAATTGTTAAGGGCGTTCGCAACTCATGAGAAGCGTCAGCGGAAAAGCGATTGATATGCTCGAACGCATTATCGAGCCTCTCGATCATGCGGTTCAGGGACATGGAGAGCCGCTCTAACTCATCGCCCGAGCGTATGACCGGCAGTCGCTCACTTAAGTTCGTGGACGTGATTCCCTCCGCCCTTTTTGTGATCTCATCCACCGGTTGCAGCGACCGTCTCATGAGCCAGTATCCGCCGGCCACGGCGAGTGAAACCACGAACGGCATGTAGATGGCAAAGGTTAACAGAAGCCCATGCAGCACGACCTGGATTTGATGGTACGGCGCGCCGCTTTCGACGATGAAGCGGTTTCCGTCGGACGTAATCACCGTCATCGAATTGATCAGAAGACGATTGCCGGATTCGAACTGAAGCTTGCGGGAGCCATCCATTTCCTTGTCGTTAGGAAGAGGAATTCGCCCTGGATCGAACGTCCCATCCTTCGGGGCGCCCGAAAGATAGGCCACGCCCGCGTTCTGGTGGACGACGCGAATAAAAAGTCCATTGACCCCGGGGGCGTAGGCCTCGTTGATTTCGGTCGCCAGCCATGCCGTATCCTTGGCCGGCATTTGCGAAAGCAATTCGGTGGAAATGGTGCGGCACTGCGCCACCAGCGTCCGTTGCAAGGTCCAATCCAGATATCGCTGCAGACCCAGATATACCGATGCCCCGAACACAATCAGCGTTCCCGCCAGCAGGCCGGCATACCAGGCCGTGATGCGAAAGCGCAAAGATCGCGTATTCATCATGGCTGGGTACCGTGGCCGATGCTGTAGCCCACTCCACGCACCGTGCGGATTAATTTGGGATCGAAAGCATCGTCGACCTTGCTGCGCAAATGCCGAACATAGACGTCGACGATGTTCGTGATGCCGTCGAAGCTGTGATCCCATACGTGCTCGATAATCATGGTTCGCGACAAAACTCTGCCGGCGTTCGACATGAGGTATTCGAGGAGCGAAAATTCCTTGGCTGTAAGGTCGATGCGCTTTCCTGCGCGCCTGACCTGCTGCGCCAGGCGATCAAGTTCAAGATCGGCGACGCGCACTACGCTGCTACGGCTGACCGGGCCACGGCGGAGCAAAGCTTTCACCCGCACCACCAGTTCAGCGAAGGCGAAGGGCTTGGTCAGATAGTCATCGGCGCCCGCTTCGAAATTGCCAACCTTGTCGGCCACTGTGTCGCGCGCGGTTAGGATGAGGACCGGAACCTGAACGTTCTCGGTGCGCAGGCGGCGAAGAACCTGGCTTCCATCCAGCGTCGGCAGCATAAGATCGAGAATCACCAGATCATAGTGATAGGTGGTCGCCAGATCGAGGCCTGCCTTGCCGTCTGCGGCAACATCCACCGCAAACCGCTCCTCGGTCAATCCGCGCGCCACAAAGTTCGATACCTTGGCTTCGTCCTCGACCAGCAGAATACGCATCCGATTTCTCGCCCAGCAAGTATATTGCGGAATGCTCCGCAATCGTTAGAGAACTCAGATGAAAATTTGTTCAGAAATGTAAGGTCGGCTTCTTCCCCCCGATACCGCGCATACCGTGATCATGAATAACGTTTCATCTGGCTTTCATTGAGTGTTAATGTGAAGCGGCCACGATTGAGGTCCCGCCATGCTAAAGAAAAATTGTGCCGGGCTCCTGCTGTTGGTCTGTGCATTCGCTCCCTTTTCTGCTCTCTCACAATCGACCCCGCCGGCGGATCACTGGATTGCGATTCGTGCCGGTCGACTTTTTGACGGAACTGAGAAGCTCGCCGTCAATCAAGTGATTTTGATCAAAGGGAATCGCATTGCCAAGGTCGGTCCGGCAGAGCAAGTACAGATACCCGCAGACGCTGAAGCCGTGGACCTGAGCCATGCCACGGTTCTCCCTGGCCTTATCGATGCTCACACTCACGTCTTCGGTAACGGCCCCGATTTTGATAACCAAATTCTGCGCGAGTCCTACCAGTACCGGACGCTGACTGCCTTGGCCAACGCGCAGAAAGACCTGATGGTCGGCTTCACAACGCTGCGCGATCTGAAGACGCTGGGTGCGATGTACAGCGACGTGGACTTGCGCAACGCGATAGACCGCGGCATTGTTAGCGGACCTCGCATGCAAGTGGCGACCAGGGGAATTCAATCCACGGGCGGGTTTATCATGCGTGGCTATTCTCCCGAGGTCCCTCTGCCCAGCGCTTTGCAGGTGGTGGACTCGCCCTGGGCGGCCCGTGAAGCTGTGCGAGATCAAGTGGCGCACGACGCCGACCTGATCAAGGTATACGCAGCCTACGACTTTCATTTCACCAGTGATGGAAAAATTGTAAGTCCGCCGACCTTTACCGCGGAAGAAGTGAATGCCATCGTCGATGAGGCTCACAAAAAGGGGCGGAAAGTTTCCTGCCACGCCTTCGCTGGAGAAGGTGTGCGCAACTGCCTAAACGCAGGCGTCGAGTCGCTCGAACACGGTGCCGATCTCGACGATGGCGACCTCAAGCTGATGGTCCAGAAGGGGATATACCTGGTTCCGACTCTCTATCATTACCAGCTGGATCGCGAACACGACATGAAGAAGTATGGAGGGCACAACGTCGCCGACGTTTCCGAGCGCAGCTTTCGCAAGGCCCTGGCGGCGGGCGTGAAAGTCGCATTCGGTTCTGGCGTAGGACCGTTCCCCCACGGGACGCAGACGAAAGAATTCGAATACATGGTGAAGTTTGGTATGACACCGGTCCAGGCGATTCGAGCCGCAACCTCGGATGCCGCGCAGTTGATGGGATGGCAGGACCGCATAGGCTCGGTGCAGGAAGGCAAGTTTGCAGACCTGGTGGCGGTCGCCGGTGATCCCACCGCTGACATCACCGAGCTCGAGCGCGTTCGGTTCGTTATGAAAGACGGCCACATATTCAAGAACGAATTCAAGTGAATGACTCCACCAGGAGCGGAGAATAATGAAGAGACGCGCGTTCTTGAGAAATGCAGCCGGAGTTGGAGCATCGCTGGGACTATTTGGAGCCGCCGAGCCAAAGTTCGCTGGCGCTCAGGCCGTGCCCTCCGCGGCCAAGCCGTGTGAGGCGAGCTTTCCGCAAGTTCCAAATGTGACGAAGTATACGGCTGAGTTTGTCGTGAACCTGAGGCTCGCGGACATTCCGGCGGAGGCGCTGGAACTCGGCAAGAAGTCGATCCTGGATGGTCTTGGACTCGCTCTGAGCGGATCGAAAGCCGAGACCTGGACACTGATTCAGGAATATTTGAAGCCTTTCGGTTTTCCCCCACGCGGCGGCGCAGCGGTGCTGGGGTCGTCGGTTCGACTCCCCGCCCGCTTCGCCGCTTTTGCCAACGGAGTAGCCATCCACGTCGACGACTACGACGACACTCAACTCGCCGTAGGCAAGGATCGGGTATACGGTTTGCTGACCCATCCCACGGTCTGCGTGCTGCCTGCGGCCCTGGCGACAGCCGAGATTGAAGGCAGGAGTGGGAAGGAATTGCTGGTCGCGTATCACAGCGGGGTCGAAGTGGAGTGCAAAATCTCAGAGGCCATCTCTCCGCGCCACTATGAAGATGGATTTCACTCGACCGGAACATGCGGAGTTTTCGGCGGGACCGCCGCTTGCGCCAAGCTCAAGGGGCTGGATGTGCTCCACACCTTGCGGGCCTTCGGAGTTGCGGGCAGCCACGCCGCTGGCCTGCGCGAAAACTTCGGCACAATGATGAAACCATTTCACGCGGGTCATGCCACTGAATCCGGTGTGGTCTCCGCTGACTTCGCCGCTGTCGGCTGGACCGCAGCGGAACAAATTCTGGAGGCGCAACGCGGCTTCTTCCATGCCTACGGCGGCACTTACGATCCCGCCTCGATTATGGGTCGTCTGGGCAATCCATGGACATTGCAGAATCCGGGCGTTTCCATCAAGCCCTTCCCCTCTGGCTCTTTGACTCATCCTGGCATGACCGAACTCCTGCGCCTGATCCGCGCCAATTCCATTAAGGCCGTTGATGTTGAACGCGTTGAAGTCGGCACCAATCACAACATGCCCAATGCTCTGATTCATCACCATCCCACCACGGGGTTGCAGGGAAAGTTCAGCATGGAATTTTGCATGGCGATTCTCTTGCTCGATGGGAAAGCCGATCAGACAAAATACACAGACGCGGTAGTCAATCGCGACGATGTGAAGAAGATGATCGAGCGAGTTCACTTTTACGTCGATCCCGAGGCAGAGAAAGCGGGCTTCGATAAGATGACCACCATCATTAAAATTACGTTGAAGGATGGACGCACCATCTCGGGCCGGGCGGATTTTGGCAAGGGGAGTCCAAGCGACCCCATGAGCTATGACGAGGTTGCGGAAAAGTTCCGCGGCTGCGCCGCGTTCGCGGAGTGGCCCGCCTCAAAGGCAAACCAGGTGATCGATCTGGTGAGCAAGCTTGAAGACGCACCGGACGTCCGCACTCTGACGGCGCTCCTGCAATGAGTAGTTGTGGCATTGGCCAAAAATCTGGACTGCGAGGGATCTTGAAGAACTACAAAATAGCGGTGATTGAGGGAGACGGCATTGGGCGAGAAGTAGTTTCCGAGGGCATTCGAGTGCTCGAGGCGGCGGGCCGCCGTTTTGATTTTTCGTTCTCGTGGCAGCATTTTGATTGGAGTTGCGAGAGATATCTCAAGACCGGCCGCATGATGCCGGAAGATGGTCTCGACCAACTGCGTGCCTTTGATGCCATCTACCTGGGCGCAGTCGGTTATCCAGGAGTGCCCGACCATATTTCACTCTGGGGCTTGCTGATTCCCATTCGCCGGAAATTCCAGCAGTACGTCTGTCTTCGCCCGGCACGTTTGCTGGAAGGCGTCACAAGTCCGCTCAGCGGCCGCAAGGCCGGAGATATCGACTTCGTGATCGTCCGGGAAAACAATGAAGGGGAATACTCGGAAGTTGGCGGGCGGATGAACCGGGATACCGAGTTCGACATGGCGATACAGCAGAGTATCTTCACCCGCCGCGGCTGCGACCGCATCATCACCTATGCGTTCGAACTGGCTCGCACGCGAAAAAAGCACGTCACATCGGCCACCAAGTCCAATGGAATTGTCTACTCCATGCCGTTCTGGGACGAACGCTTCGCCGCGATTTCAAAAAAGTATCCTGACGTAAAAACCGACCAGTACCACATCGACATTCTCACCGCGCATTTCGTCGCCCATCCCGACTGGTTCGATGTGGTGGTCGGATCGAATCTTTTCGGCGACATACTTTCCGACTTGGGCGCGGCGGTTGTGGGATCGATGGGGCTTGCGCCTTCTGTCAATCTGAATCCTGAACGGGAATATCCCTCGACCTTTGAGCCGGTACATGGCTCCGCTCCCGACATCGCCGGGAAAGGGATTGCAAATCCGGTAGCCCAGATCTGGTCGGGCGCGATGATGCTGGAACATCTGGGCGAGAAAGAAGCAGCTCACGCCATCGAACAAGCCATCTTCAAAGTGCTGGCGCACTCCGACGTTCGGACCCGCGACATCGGCGGTAACGCGACAACGAAAGAAATGGGAGAGGTCATCGCCGCCGAGCTTTCGACGGTTGCCGTAGCCCGGTGATGCCTCTCCCGTATCCCGCACCTTGTCCGAGCTACTGCAATACTTCGTACACCCGCAATTCCGCCACCTGCTTGTCGTGGTGCGGAACCGCAAGGTAATAGCGCTTCAGTTCAGGCACTAAAACTCCCGTCTTCGCCCGGAATGATGTCGCAATGTGCCCGATGCGCTCGTAATGGTCGGCATTAGTCTCATGGAACACATCCAGGAATTCGGTTCCTGCAAAGTAGATTCGCTTACTCGCGCCGTCAAATGCCATGTCGTCGATCATCGCGGCAGCCGGGTAGCTCGTCACCACCTTACCCGAATCAGAATCCAGGACTACCAATTTTCCGGGTACGCGAGTTCCCAGAAACAGCCGATGTGCATCTTCGTCAAAAGACATGGACGTAGGATTTTTTCCCGTCTCTGAAATGGACCAAGTCGCCTTTAGCTCGCGGCTCTTCCGGTCATAGACTTCCACGGCATTCTTCCCGCGGACATTGACGAACATGCGCGGTCCTGATTTCTCAAAGGCCACCCCCTCGACGTCGTCGGAGTCAATCTTGATATCGCCTTCAGTCTTGCCGGAGTCCACGTTGATGACGCTGATGTAGGCGTTGGGCAGCTTGGCATCTTTTCCACCGTTGACAACATAATATAACTTCGTGGAAGGATCGTAACCGCTG
>Ga0210384_10008340_pt1 | contig 10810 bp, 7 predicted proteins | sample IncBWH2MmetaG_FD_160574 | JGI IMG/M metagenome (GOLD analysis project Ga0210384, IMG submission 160574) | Forest soil microbial communities from Barre Woods Harvard Forest LTER site, Petersham, Massachusetts, United States - Inc-BW-H-2-M | ecosystem: Environmental > Terrestrial > Soil >...
TTCAGAATGGTGCGCGCGTGGTCCAGATCCTTGATCTGCTCACCGCTGAACACGCCCGGGCCTGTCGTATAGATGCGGGGTGCGATCACCTCACCGGTTTCGGCCCGGTCTCCATACGTCAGAAAGTCGGTCGTGGCGGTCTGCGGGTCGCGCGTGGTGGTGGTGCCGTACGCCAGCTCCGCGAGATACTGCCAGACCTGGTTGGAATGGATCTGCGGCGTGAGCCACTGCGGGTGATAATGCGTATCGACGAAGCCGGGCATGATGATCTTGCCGGTGACGTCGATGATCTTCGCGGACGAGGGCACCTCCACGCTGCTGCGCGGGCCGACAGCGACGATTCTGTTGTCGCGCACGAGAATGTCCGCGTTTTCTATGATTTCCTTGCCCTTCATCGTGAGCGCACGCGCGCCGCGCAACAGCACCGTTCCCCGCGGAACGTCGCGCGTCGCCGCGACGGTAATCCGCATTTCGGCCGGCTTGTAGCCGGGCTTCTCCTTCTTTGTCGTATCGGACCTGGATGCTGAATCGAGTCGCGGAACGGCGGGTGCCGCGCCGGTCTTCGCGCTGTCACCCTTGGCCGCCGAAAGACTGTCGCGCTTCGCCTTCGCCTTGGCCCGTGCGTCGGCCTTGAGCGAATCCTCAACCACCTTCGCGCGGTCGAGGTCGTACGTCCAGAGCGCGTTGGCCAGGCCCCACATCACTTTGTGGCCGTCGTGGCTCCAGGCTGGGAACTCGCCTCCCATGTCGTTCAACTTCTTCACGGGAACAGCGGCCGCTTGCGGCGCGGCCACCGATACGGTCGGGGCGGTGGGACCCACCTGCGGGACGGTGACGACGTAGAAGTCCATCCCGACCATGGCGAGTGCCTGGTCACCCCGAGGCGCCATCAGGACGAGTGACGCCGCGGGAGGGGTTGGCGGAGTCGGTTCGGTTGGGTCGTCGTCGCCGAACACCATTCGTGCGGCACGCCCCCCCACCCAGCGCCTGGAGGCTGATTCGACGAGTCCTGCATCGAGAGTAGTCGGCGAGTTCAGTTGCGGAGGCAGCGGTCCGGTCACCTTGAGGTGCGACTTCATGTCGGTACCGTCCCATCGAAACGACACAAGGCCGTCTCGACGTCCGTACGCATAAATCCGTTCCGGGTTCGCCGTGAAGTGCGGATTGCCGAGTCCGCCCGAAGGCATGATCAGCGTAGCCGCGCCGCCGCCGGCCGGAAGCCACACGACATCCGCCGCCGCCGGCCCGAAGAACGCGGCACCCGCCTCCTGCATTTCGCGCGCGGCCGCACGTATCGCCACGATGCGATCGCCATTCGGAGACCACGCCAGATCGGACCACAGCCCGGGATTCTGCGTCAGCTGCGAGACCACCGGAGTCGCTTTGCCGCCCTGCCAGGACGCGCGCATGATCTGCCCGCCCTTCTGGTCGTCCCACGTGACCCACGCGAGGGACTTGGAGTCGGGCGCCCACTCCGGCTGGTGCTCACCCACATCGTTCGACGAGACGCGCGTCGGCTTTCCCCCCGGGAAATCCATGACGTACACGCGATCGAGCGATGAGAAGGCGAGTTTCGTTCCGTCGGGCGAAGGTGCGATGTCGCGGATCTGGTGCGCCGTGAAGGTGCTCGTCGTGTCCACGCGATATGCGAACTTCACCTCCGGACCCATCTCGAGCTTCACCTCCGCCTCGAACGGGATCTTCGTGGCCGCGCCCTTGTCCACCGGAACGCGCCAGATCTCGCCGCCGTATGAGACCACCACTGCCTTCGAGTCGGGAGTGAATGAATAGCCCGGGTACGCGTCCAGCGGTGCACGCGATTCCATGTCGTCGCGCTGGACGGGGAAGGCGAGCCAGTCCTCCGCCTGCGTGTCGAGGTTGCGGATGCGGAGTCCCGTCTTCGTCTGGTAACGAGTCGCGTAGACGAGGAACTTGCCGTCGCTCGAGAGCGCCGGGCGGAACGCCGAGCCGAAGCGCGTAGACATCTGGGATGTCTTGCCGTTCTCGCGGTCGTATACGAAGATCTGGTACTGCGGTCCGATGGCGTTGTATTGCCAATCACCCTGGCGGGCGGCGTACCAGATGTAGCGAGGATCCTTGCCGAAGGCTGCGCCCGTCGCCTTGAGGGCCGGCGGTGCGCCCGTAATCAGGGCGAGGCCATTGCCGCCATCCACGTTGTACAGCCAGAGCTTGGCCGCGCCGCCAAGCCCGCCGGACTTTGAGGCGACGATGTACTTGCCGTCGGGCGACCACTCCGGCGAGACATAGCCGAAATCATTGCCCTTGGTAACCTGAACGGTGTCAGTGCCGTCGAGCGAAACGATCCACACATTGTCGCCGCCGCTTCGGTCAGAGACGAACACAATGCGCTTGCCGTCAGGCGAGAACCGTGGCTGTGCATCGTACCCGAGGCCGCTCGTGATCGCGGTTGCCTTCCCGCCGCTGGCCGGCATGGTGTAGAGATGGCCCAGCAGATCGAAGACGATGGTCTGGCCGTCCGGGGAGACGTCAAGCGAGATCCACGTGCCTTTCGAGGTGGTGAAGGTGTGGGTACGTGCGGTCTTGAGGGGCAGCGACGTCGCGGGCGGCGCGCCCGCTGTACCTGCCGGCCCGCCTTGCGCGCGAAGGAAGTGCGAAGGCGCCGAAGCGGCTGCCCACGCCAGCGCGAGCGGAAGGACGAGACGACTGCGCATGGACAGAACCTCGGGTGCAAGGCGATGCTGGTGGCGTCGCTCGCCAATTTGCGGCTGAGCGCCTGAGGAAAGTATCGCGGCGCCTCTGAAAAATCGAATCCCGGCCCGATGATCCGGGCCGGGATTCGAGTGCCACCAACAGGGGCCGGGCGCTGACAGCGTGCCTGATCCCAGTCCGTGCGTGCTACGGTTTCTTGCCAGCTGAATCCGCGCGGTTCTCGCGGCGCTCGCCTTTCCGCTCGTTGCGATTGCCGCGCTTCTCGAGCGAGTTGCCTTTTCGTTCCAGGACGTTCCCCTGGTGCCGCAGCTGGTCACCCTTCTTGTCCAGCAGGGCACCTGCGCGCTCATCGATTGCACCGGCCTTCGGGTGGCCGTTGTTCTCGAGACGCTCACCCTTCTTCATTAGGACGTCGCCCTTGTGGTCCAGCGCCTTGCCCACGTTCTCGCGGTGCTCCCCCTTTTTCTCGAGTACGTTCCCGACTTTCTCCTGACGCTCGCCTTTCCGTTCCAAGTGCTCGCCCGGCTTTGGGGCGACATTGTTGGCGGGGGATCCCTGCGCGAACAACGCGGCGGGGAGCACAACCATCCCGGCCAGCGCGACCAGGTTGAAACGAATGCCACGCATATCATCCTCCTCGATTGGCTGGGCGCGGAACTGCGCCCTTGTGCCAATCGGACGACGGATGAGAAGCCGCCGTTAGTCCGCGGTCGCCGCTCACCAACGCGACGTGATGCGCCTCACTTGCCGCGGAGCAATTGCTTCTCCGAGACGCCCGAGAAATGGCGCCAGTCACGCGTCGCCTTTCTGGCATACAGTCGCGCGTACTTGAGCAGTTCGCGTCGCCAGCCCTTTGTGTGGGCAAAGGCGATCATGTCGTCCGCCCCTGCCGAGCCCTGTCTGGACACGCTCCGGAGCTGGGCCCATGCGACCGCTTCGCCCATCGTTGTCATGACGCGTTGCAGCCGGCGCAGCTTGCCGTGCCAGTGTTCGAGGGCAACCCGGTCCTCGAATGGCTGGAGCTCGCGCACCATGCAATGCCGGTCGCCAATCTCCACAACCTCTAGCAGCGCGGGCGAGATGGCCTGCATGCGCCGCTGCACGTGGACGACGCGGTCGGCCTCGTTCTTCCACGCGGGCTGCGGAACGGCGACATGTGGCACGAGGGCGGAAGGCGCGGCTTCCTTGATGTCGAGCAGGATGCTCCCGTCCGGGATGCCGTGCCCCCGAACCAGGACCACGAACCGCCGCAGTCCGAGGCTGCCGGTGCCCGCGACGCGCCGCGCGACATCCAGCACCCGGTAGAACTTCCGTTTTCCGCGCGACTCCCCAAATGCGTGGATGTGCTTGACGACCTCCGCGCGATCGTCTCGAGAGAGCTTGAGCGCATGCCGGCCGTCGACCTTGAGCTTCCGTCGGGGGCCGGCCAACTCCGTGCGCACGTTGAGCAGTTCCTCATGGCGGCGCTGCTTGACGCGGCGCAAGAGATCCTTGACCATGCCCTTCGCCGTGGTGCGCTCAACCCAGCGCGCCTTTCCGTCGGCAAGCGAGTCCGAGTACGCAGAAATGAAGGCCTTGGAGAGATCAGTCGCCTGCGCCGGCGAAAGCTTCAGCTTGGCCGCAGCCAGGTGCACGCTCGTCACGAAGCGCGCCAGTTCCCAGGTGGCGGGCGCGAGAGCGGCCTCGTCGAAGTCGTTGAGGTCGAAGTATGTGAGCCGGTTGTCGCCGCGGTAGCTGCCGAAGTTCTCCAGGTGCAGGTCGCCACAGACCCATGCGCGGGGAGCGTCATCGAGCGGCGTCTGACCGGTGGGCCAATCCTCCCAGAACAGATGTGCCGTGCCGCGGAAGAACGTGAACGGGTCGGCCCGCATCGCTCGATACTTGAGCGCGAGCCGTTCCGGTTCACGCGTGGCATTGTACTTCGTGATGCGCGCCAGAACGTCGGGCTCGACGGCGGGGTTTGTCATCCGCAAAAGATGCCGACTGGCGGTGCAATTGTCGAAGTCGGGCTACACTCACGGCGCCTCCGCCTCGCCGCGAAGGCGGGCGTAGTTCGTTTGAGGGATGCCATTGCCCCCTCGCGCGGGCAATGGTGGGTGAGTCGACGCACGCGCACGGCCACCCCAGTACAGGAGGATCATCATGCGGAGAACGAAATACGCATTCGCCGTACTGCTCGTGCTACTCCTCGGCGTGTCCGTTGAAGGCTGCGCGAGCGCAGGCAATGTCTCCGCCGGCCAGGGCGCCGCCGCAGCGCTGCGCGTGGAGAATCACAACTTCAACGATGTGGACGTCTTCGCGGTGCCTCCCGGCGGAGTTCCGCAACGGCTTGGCATCGTGACCGGCGCGTCTTCAGGCACGTTCGTCCTTCCGCGGACGTTGATCGCGACTCTCCCGGTGCGCATCATCGCTGTGCCCATCGGCGGCTTCGGCGCCGCAGGTTCGGGCCCGCTCACGATTTATGCCGGTCAGACGGTGGTGTTCACTGTCGAAGCGGATCTTCACCTGAGTTCGGCTGTCGTACGGTAGGCGCGCCCTGGCACGCCGATTGGTGCGCGCCCTCTTAACCTTTCCGGCATTGATAGCGTCAGTTCAGGGACTGAGGAGGTTTGCCATGTCGCTGCGACTGATGGTCCGGATGACGATTGTGTCTGCCGCGTGCGCCGGCATCACGTCTGCGTGCACCGACTCCTCGTCCGGTGCGAAGACGCTCGGGCCGGGCCCTGCCTCCCTTGCGGGCCCGGTGCGTCCGGAGCTGGGGAAGATCCAGCACATCGTCATCATCATGCAGGAGAACAGGTCCTTCGACCATTACTTCGGCACGTTCCCCGGCGCGGACGGCATTCCAATGAAAAACGGAGTGCCTACCGTCTGCGTCACCGATCCGGCCAGCGGAGTATGCATCAAGCCGTTTCATGATGGCGTGGACAAGAATCACGGCGGCCCGCACGGACAAACCAACGCGGCCGCAGACGTGAACGGCGGCAGTATGAACGGTTTCATATCGGAGGCGGAAAAGGCGCAGAAGGGTTGTGCTGATCCTAATAATCCCAATTGCGCCGGCGCCGGACTCGTGGACGTGATGAGCTATCACGACGATCGCGAGATTCCGAACTACTGGGCTTATGCGCGGAACTTCGTCCTGCACGATCGCATGTTCCAGGCCAATGCATCCTGGAGCCTGCCGCAGCATTTGTTCATGGTGAGCGGCTGGTCAGCGCAGTGCGCCACACCCGACATTCCCGCGAGCTGCGTGAACGCATTGCAGAATCCGCTGGTGGGCACCGGTACTTCAGGTTCGTACGCCTGGACGGACCTGACGTACCTGCTCCACAAGGCGGGAGTGAGCTGGAAATATTACGTGGCCGAGGGCACGGAGCCGGACTGTGATGACGACGCGGCGCTCTGCCCACCGGTGCCACAGCGTACCACCACACCGGGCATCTGGAACCCTTTGCCGTTGTTCACGACAGTGCGGGAGGACAGCCAGCTCGTGAACATCCAGACTCTGGACGCGCTAGAAGCAGACGCCAGAATGGGGACTCTGCCCGCTGTCTCGTGGGTGGTTCCAAACGGCGACGTCAGCGAGCACCCGGTGGCGCTCGTGAGCACCGGACAGGACTACGTGACGGCGGTGATCAACGCCATCATGCAAAGTCCCAACTGGACCAGCACCGCTATTTTTCTGTCGTGGGACGATTGGGGAGGCTTCTATGACCACGTCGTTCCCCCCGCCGTCGACATCAATGGGTATGGCCTGCGGGTGCCCAGCATGGTGATCAGCCCGTACGCCAAGGCCGGCTACATCGACCACCAGACCCTGAGCTTCGATGCCTTTACCAAGTTCATCGAGGATGTCTTCCTCAAGGGCAGGCGCATCGATCCGGCGACTGACGGACGTCCCGACCCGCGGCCGACGGTGCGCGAAAATGTGACAATGCTGGGCGACCTGTCGAGCGACTTCGACTTCACACAAACGCCGCGGCCGCCGTTCCTGCTACCTGCAACACCGCTGCCTTCTCTCGTGCCGTCGCTGGTCGTCACCTCGAGCAGACCGAGCCTGCTCGCGTCGCCACGCACCCACCCGGCACCGCACTAGTAGCGAACGTTGAGCCGGAGGGAGACTGTCGAAGCGGGACCTCGCTCGCGATTGTAGCCGGGATTCTGGATGTACTGGTAGTCGGGGCTGACCTGGACCCACGGGCCGACCTGCATGCGATAGTACGTCTCGACGATCTGCTCCGCGCCGTACACGAGCCGGCCGTCGCCCAGAAGGAATCCATTGCCGCCGGCCGCGAGATAGTCCTGGTGCACGCGCACGATGCCGTGCCGAACCATCGCGAGGGCAAACCGGTCCGCTGAGCGGCGCCAGTGCGCGCCGCTCACCTGCACTCCGCCGCTCAGGTGCCGGTCGACCTCTGTGAATGCGAAGCTTTCGGTCGCGCCGTCGTCCCAGCCATACCGAAAAAAGGCTCCGGTCTCACCGTTGTCTGCAAGTGGCTGTTCTGCATTGACGCCCCAGCCGTATTTTCGCCGCCCGGGAGCGTCGTCCGATACGATGTCGGGACGTGTGGCTCGCGCGGAGGCCAGGGCCGCTGCGTAGCGTCCCATTCGGGCTTCGTTCTCATATGCGAGCGCGCGCACCGTACTGCCGAGCCGTGGAATGCGAACCGTGAGTTCGGCCTGGCTGCCATGTGCGCGATCAAGTCCGCTGTCGAATTTGTTCCCGTTCGCGAAGCTGGGCATCTGCATCAAGGCCGCCCTCAGGCTCCACCACGGGTGCACCCAGCTTGCGACGATGCCGTTCGAGTAGCCGCGCGTATCGGCCGGATAGTCCCACGCGGTGTTCTGGAAAAGCCCCCAATTCATGAACTGCAATCGCGTGGAGTTCGCATAACGGTTGACGTCGAAGAGGTCCGTGATCGCAAACTTTCCGAGCATGACCTCCACGCGGTTGGCGCTCACGACGCCCGGCAGCTGGTCGGCGGCGCGCGCGAGCGTATCGAAAGGCCCGGCGAAGCCGATGGTGTAGCGCAGAAAGAGACGCGCCACGTAGGGCCCGTCGCCGAGGTCGGCCGAACCCTGCCGAATCACGTCACCGTTGCTGATGCCGGCGAGGCCCACCGTGCGGCTCACGCCCCTGCCGCGGATCATCTCGACGTCGAGATAGCCCTCTAGTCCTTTCACAATCCGCAATCCAGCGTACGCGCCATACGCCTCACTCGTCTTCGCATCACCGCCGTGCTGCAGGCTGTTGGGTCCGTCGTAAGTCGCCGGGAATGGAATGAGGCGTTGATGGATGAAGTTCATCTGCGTCCCGAGCAGCATCGGCGACCAGCGCGCCGAACCGGAGTCACCCGCAACCCGGGCTGTGTCGGGTTGCTGCGCGCGAGCGGCGCTGAGCGTCGCGAGACAGAACATCGGAACGAGTAACCGCATGCACACCGGCCCGGCTATTTGCCAATCACTCGTTGGGCGTCCGGTCGACGCTGCCGCCTGCCACAATCGGGGAGACTCAGACCACGAACATCGCGATGCCGGCCGCGAACATCGCCAGCGTCGTGAGGCCTACGACTGCGCGTCCGAGAATGGAACTCGGCTGCCCGCGCATCAGTTTGCGATCCGTGGCGGCGAGAAGAATACCGACGAGAAGGAACGGCGCCAAGAGGCCATTGATCACCGCCGTCCAGTAAAGCGCCTTCACGGCGCTGATGCCGGAAAAATCGAGGGCGATCCCTGCGGAAATGGAGAGTCCGATGATGGCGTAGAAGGCGCGGGCCCGGACGAAGCGCTCGTCTATTCCCTGTCGCCAGTTGAACGTCTCCGCAAAGGCGTACGCCGCGGAGCCGGCGAGCGTCGGGATGGCGAGCAGTCCGGTCCCGACGAGCCCGACCGTGTACAGCAGCATCGCAAAGCGGCCCGCCAACGGACGTAGTGCGGCCGCCACGTCGGCCGATGTCGCCAGATCTGTCTTCCCGTGCGCGTGCAAAGTAGTCGCCGTCGTAACGATTATGAAAAACATCGCGAGATTCGAAAAGAGCGTGCCCAGCCCGATATCGATCTTGCGGTCGGTGATCTGGGTCCCGGTTGTCCCCTGCCGCGCCACCACCGTGCGCTTGCCGACCGCCTTCTCCTCCTCGACTTCCTGCGACGCTTGCCAGAAAAACAAATAAGGACTGATCGTCGTGCCAAGAATCGCCACTAGTGTCGCCCACGCTTCGCGAGTCTGCGGCAGGGCCGGCACCAGCGTGTCGTGGAAGACGGTTTCCCATGCCGGCTTGAGGTCGATCGCCGCAATCACGTAGACGAGCAGGATCAGCGCCAGCCATTTGAGTGTGCCGGCGATTGCCGCATAGCGGAGGCGGATCGTGGCGATCGCGATCCCGATGCCGAATGCGAGCACCCAGAAAGACGACCTGACTCCCGTGAGATCGTGCGCGGCGTCGGCCATGCCACCGAGGTCCGCGCCGATGTTGATGGTGTTCGCAATGAACAGCGCGCCGGCGGCGGCAGCCAGGAGCGAGCGCGGAAACTTCTGGCGGAGCGCGCCCACCAGCCCGCGGCCGGTGACCATGCCGATCCTGGCGCACATCATCTGTACCGCCGCCATCAGTGGCCAGAGGGCCGGTGCGGTCCAGAGGAGCGACGTTCCCAATTGGGCGCCCGCGATGGAATACGTAGCGATTCCGGACGGATCATCGTCGGCGGCGCCGGTAATGACACCTGGGCCCAGTGCGCGCACGACGCGGCGAACAGTCGAAGGCGTGGCGGAGTTTCGTGCTCGCGCAATCATTGCGCGAAGTGTATTGCCGGCCGCTGCCAACGCAAACGGTGCGGAATTCCCCGATGGCACAACGAGCGACTATGCTTCATCTCGACCCGCTCGCGGAGCCACCAGTGCAAGTCGGCATGATCGGCCTCGGACGCATGGGCGCCAGTATGGTTCGTCGCCTGATGAAGCGCGGCCATCAATGCGTGGTGCGCGACGTTTCAGCCGATGCAGTCCGCGCGCTCGTCGCCAATGGCGCGACCCCCTCCAGCTCCGCCGAGGACTTCACGCGACAGCTCCAGAAGCCGCGCGTCATCTGGCTCATGGTCCCCGCGGCGGTGGTAGATGCCACGCTCGAGTCGCTCGTGCCACATCTCGACACCGGGGACATCGTCGTGGATGGAGGAAACTCGTACTATCGCGATGACATCGCGCGCGCCGAACGACTGGCGCCCAGCGGCGTTCATTACGTGGATTGTGGTACCAGCGGCGGAGTGTTCGGCCTCGAGCGCGGCTATTGCCTGATGATCGGTGGTGACGCCAGTGACGTCGGGCACCTCGACACCATTTTTGCGGCGCTCGCGCCCGGAGCTGCTGCGCTGGAACGAACAGCAGGCCGCGAAGGAAACGCGAGTACGTCGGAGCAGGGATATCTGCACTGTGGGCCCCACGGGGCAGGCCACTTCGTGAAGATGGTGCACAACGGTATCGAATACGGCATGATGGCTGCCTACGCGGAAGGCCTGAACATCCTGAAGCACGCAGGGGTGGGCAGAACAGCGCGGGCGGCGGATGCCGAGACGACACCGCTGCGAAACCCGGAGTTCTATCAATACGATTTCGACCTGCGCGAGATAACGGAAGTCTGGCGGCGGGGGAGCGTGATCGCGTCCTGGCTCCTCGATCTCACCGCCAACGCCCTTGCGGCCGACCCGTCGCTGCAACGGTTCACCGGCCGCGTTTCCGATTCGGGCGAGGGACGGTGGACGATCGACGCGGCCATCGACGAGGCCGTGCCCGCGAACGTGCTCGCGGCGGCGCTCTTCGAGCGGTTCAGTTCGCGGGGCGAGGCCGACTTCCAGAATCGCGTGCTGTCGGCGATGCGCTCGGAGTTCGGCGGCCACGCCGAGAAGGGACCAGCCGCGTGAGTGCGCAGCGTTCCGACGCGTTCGTGTTCTTCGGCGCCTCAGGAGACCTGGCGTACAAGAAGATCTTCCCAGCGCTCCTGGCGATGACGAAGCGCGGGCAGCTCGAGATGCCGGTCATCGGTGTTGCGCGATCGGGATGGACCCTGGAACAGTTCCGCGCTCGCGCCCGGGAGAGCATCGAGCACCACGCCACATTCGATGG
>Ga0210384_10008341_pt1 | contig 10809 bp, 10 predicted proteins | sample IncBWH2MmetaG_FD_160574 | JGI IMG/M metagenome (GOLD analysis project Ga0210384, IMG submission 160574) | Forest soil microbial communities from Barre Woods Harvard Forest LTER site, Petersham, Massachusetts, United States - Inc-BW-H-2-M | ecosystem: Environmental > Terrestrial > Soil >...
GCGAAACGACGTTCGCTGCTACGTTAACGTTGAGCGTTGCGAGAAGCAGCGCCAGCATGGCGATTACGACTGCGAACGAATTGCCGAGGCGGCTGAGCACAACTACTGGATCCCAGATGGCTTGGCCGAACACGATCACCGTCGCCGACGTGACTGCAATTCCGATGAATGAGTAAAACGTCATTGTTGTCGGAAGTCCAAGCGCCTGACCAAGCATCTGTTCGCGCTGCCCCTTGGCGTAACGAGTGAAATCAGGAATGTTCAATGCGACCGTGGCCCAGAACGCGACAACCCCCGTGAGTGATGGAATGAAGAATGCAAAGAATTCCCCGAAAGTCTGGAATTTCGAGGGTGCGGAAAGCATTGGTCCGAGGCCGCCCGCATTCGAGTAAGCCCACCAGAGCATCGCCAGTCCAAGAATCAACAGCGCGGGCGCGGAGATTCCCTGCAGGAAGCGGATCGTGCTAATTCCTCGGAGGATTACGATCGCGTTCAACGCCCAGAACAAGAAGAAACAGAGCCAGACGTGGTTCCAGCCGGGAATGACCGCTGCGAGCAACGTGTTGATCGCTTCGCCGCCGATCCAAGTTTGAATCCCGAACCAGCCGCAGGCGACCAACGCGCGCAATACCGCGGGAATATTTGCGCCGAGTACTCCGAACGAGGAACGCGCGAAGACGGGAAACGGAATGCCGTATTCCGCGCCGGCGTGCGCATTGAGCAGCATTGGAATCAGGACGATGACATTGCCCAGAAAAACGGTGAAGAGCGCCTGTTTCCAATTCATGCCGCCGGCAATCATCGCGCTCGCCATCAGGTAGGTAGGAATGTTGACGCTCATGGCGACCCAGAGCGCCGCGTAGTTGTAGGTGCCCCACGTGCGGTGATCGAGGGGAATCGGCGCGAGATCTTTGTTCCACAGCGAGCTGGATGCAACGCCAGGAGCAACGCCGGCGGTTGCGTTGGTGGCTACGTCTTTGGCCATCGGGTTGTGACCTTCCGGAGCGCAAGAGATTCGCGCCGCTTATACCTTTGGCAGCAATCCAGAGCAAGCCCTTTTCTCCGGTTCGCGCAGGATGATGACGATTGAGAGGGCTGATGTGTTAGCCTCGTGCGAGCACGCCAGTTCTTTGGTGCACACCGCGCATGACTCCCCGAACTCCCAGCGAATCTGACCGCAAACCTGCGATCGAATTTCGGCATGTCCACTACACGCTAAGCAACCGCGAACTACTAAATGATGTGAGTTTCTCGGTGGCGCGTGGAGAAACGCTGGTGCTGCTTGGGCGTAGCGGTGCCGGAAAAACGACAGCTCTCAAAATGATCAACCGGTTGCTCGTGCCAACGTCAGGCGAGGTCCTCGTGGAAGGCAAGCTGACAACCGAGTGGGATCCAATCGCACTGCGGCGAAAAATCGGATATGTGATCCAGGATATCGGACTGTTTCCCCACTACACCGTTACGCAGAATATTTCGCTGATTCCGCGACTCGAAGGCTGGCCCGCCGATCGGGTACGAGAACGCGTAAAGGAGATGCTCGAAACTGTGGGACTGCACGGCAAGACTTTCGAGCATCGCTATCCGCACCAACTGTCCGGCGGGCAGCGCCAGCGGGTAGGCGTGGCACGAGCGCTCGCAGCCGATCCCGATATTCTGCTGATGGACGAGCCGTTCGGGGCGCTCGACCCCATGACGCGCGGAGAGATGCAAAATGAATTCAAGACGCTCGAGCGGCATCTTGGCAAAACGGTGGTTATCGTGACGCATGATGTGGGTGAAGCTCTCGTGCTCGGCACGCGAATCGGATTAATGGAAGCGGGCAAACTTGCTTGCCTGTATTCGCCACATGATTTCGTTCACGCAACAGACCCGATGGCAGCCGCGTATATGGCGCAATTGCGAGTGTATGACGAAGCCAAGGGGGAAAAATGACTCCGATTCAATTTTTCCTGCGGCACCACCAAGAAATTCTGCAGGCGACGCTCGAGCACATTTGGCTCGTGGGGTTAACGATGTTTTTTGCGATCGCCATTGGTGTGCCTCTTGGGATTCTGGTCACTCGGAAGCCCTGGCTTTCCAAGCCAATCCTCGGCGGGGCAAATATTGCAGAGACCATCCCGAGTCTCGCACTATTCGGATTTCTGCTGCCGGTGCCTTGGTTAGGGGGACGCGCCGACAGACTCGCGATCGCGGCGCTTACACTTTATGCGCTGCTTCCGATCATCCGCAACACTTCGGCCGGAATTACGGGTGTGGATCGCGCCGTGCGCGAAGCGGCGCGAGGAATGGGTATGACGGACCGGCAAATCCTCTTTCAAGTGGAGCTGCCGCTCTCGTTTTCGACGATGCTGGCCGGAATTCGAATCGCTACAGTGCTGACGATTGGAATTGCGACGATAGCCGCAGCTGTGGGTGCGGGCGGCCTGGGCGAATTTATCTTTCGCGGGCTGGCGATGGTGAACGATCAGTTGATTCTGGCTGGAGCAATCCCCGCTGCGCTGCTGGCGCTCGGAGCTGATTTTGTGCTGGGTGTGCTGGAGCGGCGGTTGCGACCGGTGCGATGACATTGACTCGTGCTGCATCTGCTTTTCTGCTGCTTTGGTTGACGGCATTCCTGATGTCCTGCGGCAGCGAGCACAATACAATCGTTGTCGGCTCGAAGAATTTCTCTGAGCAAGCGCTGCTGGGTGAAATCCTGGCGCAACACATCGAAGCGCGGACGCATCTTCCGGTGACGCGGCGATTCTATCTGGCCGGCTCCTATATCTGCCAGCAGGCGCTTCTCGCAGGGCGAATTGACACGTACGTGGAGTATACGGGAACCGCGCTGACCGCCATTCTGCACGATCCGATTGAGAAAGATCCATCCGCGGTGTTCGGACGCGTGAAGAGCGAGTATCAACAGCGATTCCGGCTGGACGTGCTGCCGTCGCTCGGCTTCAACAACACGTTTGCAATTGTGATTCGAGGGGAAGATGCGCGCCGTCTGAATCTAAAGTCGATGTCCGATGCCGCGTCTCATGCGCCACAATGGCGCGCCGGTTTCGGGTATGAGTTCACGGAGCGACCCGATGGATATGAGGGGCTCGCGCGCATTTACGGGTTGCGCTTCGCAGAACCACCACGAATCCTCGACCTGGGTTTGTTGTATCGCGCGTTGCTGGAAAAGCAGGTGGATCTAGTCGCGGGAAACTCCACGGACGGACTGCTTTCCGCGCGCGACCTTGTGATCCTCGCAGACGATAAGCACTACTTTCCGCCCTATGAGGCGGTGCCCATTATTCGCAGCGAGACGGAGGCACGGCATCCGGAAGTGGGAGCGGCGATTGCAGAGTTGGGGGGAAAGATTTCCGATGAGGAAATGCGGAAAATGAATTTTGCGGTTGACGGGCAGCATCGCGACGCGGCGGATGTGGCGCGGGAGTTCTTGCACGCGAAGGGGCTAGATTGAACTGAGATGGTGATGATGAGGCGGGGCTGTGCCGATGGCCGAACGGACACGCTGTGCCTCTACTTGGGCTTTGAGCATCTTGACGAATGATCAGTCAGTAGTCGAAGTCTTAGATGGAGGCGCCGGGAGAGTAGGGTCGTCGCGGAATGTGTATTCGTTTTTGAGGTCTGAGAATGGCTTCCCATCGAGCTCGGCGTAGGGGTAGACGAAGTAGTTTAGCGGATCGCCCTTTTGGGCCGGTTTCAAGCGAATATCGCGGCCCATGCTGAACATCACGCGGTTCTGGTCGGTAGCGCCGAAGTAGTAGTCGCGTTTTTCCTTGTTTTTCCATCCTTCGGAAGCATCGACGGGAATCCATCCAACGCCATTAACATAAAATTGGGCCCAGCAATGGTAGCTGGATATCACACCGGCTTTTGCGTTCGTGGGCAGCGAAAACCCGATTTCGAAGCGAGATGGAATTCCAGCGGCGCGCGCCATGCCAATAAAAAGCGAGTGAAAATCGGTGCAGTTGCCGTGTTTCGAGTTGCACGCCCAGACGGCGTCGCCGCGGCCCCATCCCGTGCCGTCGTGGTCATAGTGCATCGTCGCGATCACGTAGTCATAGATGCGACGCGCTTTGTCGATTGGCTGAGTTGCGTCTTTTGTCTGCTGGTCAGAAAGCTCGCCGATTACGCCATCAATCGGAACGAGACGGTCGGGAAGCAGGAAGCGATCCGGAGAAACCAGCGGCTGCCCGAGGGGTTCGACCAAAGGTGCGAAGGAGACGCGATGTTCAAAGCGCTCGACATGAAATGAAATCTTGATGTCAAAAGGCTTTGGGGCGTCATCGGCTTCGACAACAACGTAGGCATAGCGGTCGCCATAGTCCTTGTCCCGCTGGATTTTATAACGAACAGGACTTTCGATCTTAAGTTGCGAGATGCCTTGCGAGCGATCTTCATAAGGAAGCGGAAGCCAGATCCTCATCTCTCGCGAACCCGAGGGCATGACCGGAACATGGGTGATGCACGTGAATATGAAATTTCGAGAGGCCGAGACAGGCTCGTCCGATGCAGATATGGGTGAGAGAATCGCCGTCACCGAAATCAGCAGAACAGCGGGAATCACCGTGGAAAGAAGCCGAATGCGCCGCATATTTTGATTTTAGCCGCCGACGCGTTGAAGCGGGCAAGAAACTTTGTCGCAGCGAACGAGAAAACAACAGAGGCGTGGTCGGAACGGATAGCTTTGCGGACACAAAGCTAGAAGAACTATGATTTTGCTGTGATCAGTTTCTCAAACTCTTCGGCCATCTCTTCTTCGCTTACAATTCCTTTGCGCAGAAGGATGCGAAGAATCGATTCGAGGACTTCTTGTGTGGATGGCCCGACTTGCGAGGCCCGTTTGCTTGCCTGCGCGCCGTTGGATGGAGCCTTAGCTGCGGGTGCGTCCAACCGCGGATGAGCGTGTTCCCGTTCGCGGTGCTGTTCTGCTACCGGCGCGATCTCGCGCAGTTTTGCGAAATCTTCCGGGCTGATCGCGGTAAACGCGATTCCCATCCCCATGCCAGTTTGCGTTGCGACCACTTTTCCGCACGCGTGAATTGCTCCCTGGGAAGTATCCAGCGCTAGCTCGACGGAGGAATTGACAGGAAGCGGGGCCAGCATTTCCACGTAACAGCCACCGAAAGAAATGTCCGTCACCTTCACTGGCAGATTCATCGCGCTGAGCTCGTCGAGGACGGTCGCTTCGATTCGGCATGCAACGCGAGGGAAACGACGGCGCTCGATGCTCGGCGGCGGAGCGATTAGACATTCGATTGCATGGACGAAGGGCTGCTTCTGTGGCTCTGCCTTGTCAGGATCGTACGTGTCCGGCGTCCATTCGGCGAGTGGAACCCCCCAGATGTAATTGCCTGGCTCGAGACATTTGACTCCGGCGTGCCCGGAACGCGGCGTGCCAACCTGGCCGATCCATTGAACCCGGTACATCGCTTTGCGGCCCTGATATTCAATTTCAATTTTCGAGCCGACATCGGCGATACCTTTCAAACCGTTCAGCGATGCTCCCGTGGCGGTGATATCGTGGGTTTGCGCGGTGATTGTGAACGGACTTCCGCGACTGTCCTTTCCGCGGACCAGAATAGGAACACGCAAAGCGATTCGCTGTTCGCTGCGGCGCCCCACACGACCTCCAAGAACGCGCCTAGCTTGTGCAAACCGCCTGACACTGAGAGGTATGTTCAGCGTAGCGTTGGGCTAGAGGTGGGTCAAGAAGGACAGCCGGAGATTCGCATAGGAGTTAACAGCACGAAACTGCGTAAGTTAGTTCTATTGGGAGGCGTTCAGAAACTAGTCTGATTCCTGCTGGAGTTTGAAGTGCGCTTCGAGTGCGGCGCAATATTGGTGCTGGGCTTGCAGTTCAGCTTCGAGTTTTTTCACAAGCAGCTCGAGGCGGCGGATTTCGTTTCGCAATTTCTGAATTTCTGCAGGAGGCGCTACGACTGGCCGCGGAAGCGTCGCAGGAGCGAATGCAGGCGAGCCGGGGCGCGGTGCTGAGTGTACGACCGGACTTTCGGCGCGCGGCATGGACAGACTGGCGGCTCCAAAAGGCGTGGGAGTTGCCGAAAACAGATTGTTCAGCACCCTAGCGGCGTGCTGATCGGAATTCTGCGTGGCGTCACCGGCTGCTTGGGATGTACTCGTTTTGGGATGAAGCAAATTTTTGACGCGCGTGATCAGGTCCTGCGGCTGAAAAGGCTTGCGGATCAAATCATCGGCTCTCACTGCTGTGGCGCGTTCGGCGACCGTGCGATTAACGACGCCCGACATTAGAATCACGGGAATTTTTGCGAGCTGTTCGTGCTGCTTAATGAATTCGCAGACTTCATAGCCGTCCTTGTCCGGCATGATGACGTCAGTGATGACGGCGTCCGGTGCAGCTTCTCCAAATTGGGCGAGGGCCGAACTCGCATCGGTGCACGTGATCACGTGAATATTTTCCTTGCGGAAGGCAATCTTGATCACTTCGCGCATCGTGGCGCTGTCGTCAATGAAATAGACTGTGGGAATGCGCGCCGCCGTGAGAGTCGCGGTTTCGCTCATGTGGACTCCTTTTCTACGCTGTGATGCTCGGCGCCCTCTGGCTCCGGATTCTGGTGCACGGGGTTCCCGTTCTCGTTGTGGTGATCCGCGTTCTCGTTTTCTTGATCGAGACTATCCCGTTCGCCCTCGTCGAATTCGCGCATGGCATCTAGCAGCAGGTCGGTAGCTGAACGAAGCACGGTGCGTTGCGTGGCCGCCGCGCCGTAAATGAATTTGTAAACCCCTTTGTCGGAGGAGTGGCAACTCCCGACGATTTGGGTGACAGCTTCGTCGCCGAAGAATGTGCCGCACTCCGCGTGGACAATTTCGCCGCCGCCAAAAAATATAATTCCGTCGGTTTCGCCCGCGTTGATGTGGAGCGCGCCTGTCTGGCGGGCCTGTCCAAGCATCTGAATCACTCCCGGAAGATCGAGATGAGAGAGAGTGCCGCTGAGGGCGGTGTCGGACGTGGGCAGCATCTGAGTGGGCTGGAATCCTTCGTGGCGGCTCACCAGAAAGCTTCGCACGTGAGCAGCAATGTCAGAAGGAGTGCGCCGCCGATCGACGAAATCGTCGCAGCCTGCGCCATATGCTTCGAGTAATGCACGGGCATCGCCACCGCCGACGGCGATCAGAGGAATGTTCGCGGTCTTGGGATCGGCGCGCAAAATTGGAGCCATTTCGAGTGCGCCCATTTCACGTAGATTCGTGGCGCATAGAATTGCGCTAGGCGCATTCCATTCGAGCATCGTGAGAGCGTAGGCAGCTTGCGTGCTGACGGTTACCTCGAAACCCTGCTGCTGGAGCGCGTCGCTGATGCGTTTTGAAAAATAAACGTTGCTATCGATCAACAGAATGCGCGGAGCGCCCGGGGATGGAACACTCATGACTGAGCCTCCGCGCGTCGCGAGGCGTTGTGTACTGCAGGGTCGCTTGTCAGTAGTGCGTCGAAGTTTAAAACTTCAATTGACTCGTCGCCGATGAGCAGCTGGCCGGAAATACATGGCCGGCTGCTGTCGCTGGCTTCCTGTAGCTCGGCCGTGACAAGTTCGCACTCGCCGCTCACGGGAATCGCGCTGGCCTCGGGCCCTCCAGGAAAATTGCGTCGCGCGATCAAGTAAAAGCGGTGAACGGACGAACTTCTCCCGAGCAATATGCTCGCTACATCGTAGACGGGCACGATGCGGCCGCGGCGCACGATCACGCCAGAAACAAGTGGTGACGTGTGCGGAAACGTGTGAAGGCGGACGGGTGGTGCGAGTTCTGAGACGATTGCCGAACGCAACGCGAAACGGCGGCTAGCCAGCTGCAGCAGAACGTATGTGTTGGCGCCCGCGCTTTGAATTTCGGCGATCATGCCTGGAAAGCTCCTGCCAAGTGCGGTGCTGCGATAGCGTTGGTCGCGCGATCGAGGCAGCGAAATTCATCGGTCGTCAAAAAGCCCGAGGGCTGAATCACGGGAATCACATGGTCGTCGATGTATGTGAGACCTCGATACCAGCGTCGTTCTTCGCCCGCAAATGCGAGTGGAAGCGCGTGAATCGAGACAATCTCCGCCATCCGTTCGATGCGGTCCACGAGCACTGCAACGCGCAACCGGCGCAGAATTAAAACGAGGGTCGGACGCGTGACAGGCAGGCCGAAATGCGCGCCGGCATTGACGACGTAATAGGTTTGATGGCTGCGTTCCAGCGTGTGGCGCACTTTTAGAATTTCGGAATGGTCGATTTCATTAGCCGAAACCGCCAGGCTATCCGTGCTGCGAATCTCCTGCACCGCCGCGGCAGCGATCGCAAACATGCGATTCGCAACAGCAAAGAGAATCACTTGCTCAGAATGGCGCGCACGCCGAGTTTTCCCCTTTTCTTGAGCAGCAATCTTCATCGCGCTTCCACCGGGACCAATCGCGCCAGCTTTGCGACGCGCTTTTCAATGGCCGCGCTGATTGTCTCGAGGCTGAGGACTTCGTTAACGACGCCGGTCTTGATCGCTTCCGCCGGCATTCCAAAAATCACGGAGCTTGCTTCGTCCTGAGCGATTACGTATCCGGCTGCCGCCTTGATTGCTTTTACGCCTTTCGCGCCGTCGTTGCTCATGCCCGTGAGCACCACACCGACTGCGAATCCACGCGCGTAAGCGGCAACCGATTCGAATGCTACATCAGCACACGGACGATACCCGTCGATCCGCGGGCCGGCATCCAAAAGGATTTTGCCGGTGGAAGATAGGCGCAAGTGATGCGAACCTGGGCACAAATAGATCACACCGGGTTGCGTAGCCTCGTTCGACTCCGCCTCTTTCACGGGAAGAGGCGCAATCTCCGCGAGCTGCACTGTAAACTGCTTCGTGAAGGCGGCCGGCATATGCAGCACGAGAAATATCGCGCCAGGAAAATCCTTCGGTAGCCCAGCCACCACGCGCATCACCGCAGCGGGCCCGCCAGTAGAAGCAGCGATTACGACAATAGGGAATTTCCCGCCGTTCTGTGCGGCGATCGCTGATGCCGATGCGTAACTCGATGAAACCGGCACCGGCGGATGAGGCTCTGGAAGCTTTGAGCGAGTGGCAGTGCGTACAACGCGGACCTTGGCCGCCATTTTCAACTTTCGAGTCAGCTCTTCGCCCACTTTCTTCATATCCAGATCAACGCCACTCGAAGGCTTGGGAACAAAGTCGATTGCGCCAAGCTCAAGCGCACGCAGCGTGGTTGAGGCGCCCTCGCGCGATTCCGAACTGACAATCACGATCGGCCGCGGATTTTGCGACATGATGAGTTCCGTGGCCTGGAGGCCGTCCACGTGCGGCATGTTGATGTCCATGGTGATCACATCGGGACGCAGCGATTCCGCGAGCGCCACGGCATCGCGACCGTCGCGCGCCTGCCCAGCCACTTCGAGCTGCGGATCGGCGTTAATAATTTCGTTGAGGACTTTGCACATGTATGCGGAATCGTCCACAACGAGCACTCGGAGCTTTTTGTCTGTGCTCTTTGTCATTTCAATTCTGCCGTACCGGTGAAAGCACGCTCTTCCGTTCTTCCGCAGCCTCCATCAGGCTCGTCACCGTTGCAATCAACTGATCTTCCTGTACCGGCTTCGTCAGGAATCCCGCCGCCCCCTCTTTCAGAGCACGTTCGCGGTGCTTGGCTCCTGCGCGAGATGTGACAACGAGCACCGGAATCCGACGTGTAGCTGGTGTCTGCCGCAGATGCGCGAGCAATTCATAGCCATTCATTCGCGGCATTTCGAGGTCAGTAATGATCAGGTGGCATCCCACCTGCGCGACTATTTCCGAAGCTTCAAGACCATCGGACGCAAGCTTCACGCGATAGCCCGCTTTTTCCAGCATCCGACCCACGAATTTGCGCACGCTGATGGAATCGTCGGCAACCACTACGACACGATCGTTAGCCACAGCGTCGACCGCCTCCGCCGGACTGCTGCCAGCCGCAACGGCTTCTGCACCGGGCGCGAAAACTCTAGCCGCGGGAGATGAGGACGGCAACGCGTGACGTTCTGCGGTGTCCGCCGAAACCAGGCGATTCAGGTCGATCAAGAGAATCAGGCTGCCATCAGGCGCAATCGTTGTGCCGGGAAAGAGTTTCACGCGCCGCAGGTAATCGCCGAGATTCTTGATGACGATTTCGTCCTTTCCGAGAACTTCTTCCACAACAATGCCGACGTGTTTCCCGGCCACCTTCACGATGACCATGTGGAAATAACCGTTCAAAGGCTCAAGAGGAGGCAGAGCGAGCTGCAAGTCCAGGCGGACGACTTCGGTGACCGCGCCGCGAACACGCGTCAGCAATTTCCCGCCAACATCTTCGATTTCTTCAGGCTTCAGGCGGCGAATCTCTTCCACAAACGCTAGCGGCAGCGCAAATGTCGACGTACCGCAACGCACGAAGAGCGCCTGCGAGATAATCAGGGTCAACGGGACTTTCACGGTGAAGCACGCGCCGTGTCCCACTTCCGAACGAACTTCAATTTCGCCGTTCAACGCGTGCACGTTGGAGCGCACCACGTCGAGCCCTACTCCACGGCCCGCCAATTCGGTCATCGAAGCGGCCGTTGAAAAACCGGGCCGGAAAAGATATTCGCGGAGCTCGCGTTCGGAAAGCTCGCCTGCTGCCACGGGTGATAACTCGCCGGCTTGGATTACGCCCTGCCGAACGCGCTCGTAGTCGATTCCGCGGCCATCGTCTTCGACTTCAATAAAAATGTGATTTCCGCGGTGGTAGGCGCGAACCGCAATGTGTCCTTTGTCGGGTTTGCCAGCGGATTGGCGAAGTTC
>Ga0210384_10008342_pt1 | contig 10809 bp, 7 predicted proteins | sample IncBWH2MmetaG_FD_160574 | JGI IMG/M metagenome (GOLD analysis project Ga0210384, IMG submission 160574) | Forest soil microbial communities from Barre Woods Harvard Forest LTER site, Petersham, Massachusetts, United States - Inc-BW-H-2-M | ecosystem: Environmental > Terrestrial > Soil >...
CGATACAATCGACGGTGCTCTCTCCCAACGCCCGAACCGGTCTGGTCACCTGCACCCAGGCAGCCGCTGGAACCACGCAAAACAAGAGCTGCCTGACTTCCGCTGGTGGCTCCATTGCTCCCCCAGGGGCCGCGGGCGTCCAGCAATTAAAAGTGAACGCAGCTGTGCCTCCCTACCTCGCTCTCTTTCCTCTTCCCAATGGGGCTGTCAGTGGAAACAGCGGACTGTACAACTTCGTCACGACTCAGAAGAACAATGAAGACCTGTCGACCATTCATCTGGACCACAATTTCTCTCAGAAGGATTCTCTTCACGGAACTCTTCTTTACGACACAGCCTCACTCGACTCGGCGGATTCCACCAACACGCTATACGACGAAGCCATATCTCGGCGCACCACCGCCTCCCTCGAAGAGGTCCACACCTTCACTCCTCGCCTTACTAACTCCTTTCGACTCGGCTACAACCGCTCCGTAGCAATCGCGCCCAACGAGAAAGACGTCATCAATGCCGCAGTCAACAATCCCAGTCTGGCTTTCTACACGGGCCGGAGCGTTGGACAACTCATCGTCTCCGGTCTCACAACCGTCCAGGGAGGATCAGGCTCCGTTGGTACCAATGCCTTTCACTACAACTCCTATCAGCTATACGATGACGCGACTTACGTCGTAGGCAAACACTCCATCACCTTCGGCGGTACAGTCGAGTGGGACCAGAACAACACGCTCGGAGGCGTTCTTCCCAACGGCGAATGGAGTTTTGGCTCAATCAACAACTTTCTAACCAATGTTCCAACTTTCTTTGAGGGCGGAGTTCCCGGAACGCCTGTCATTCCTCACGATCTGCGTCAGTGGATCTACGCAGCCTATGCCCAGGATAGCTGGCGAATCAGGAATAACCTTACCTTGAACCTTGGTCTGCGCTACGAGATGGCAACCAACACGACCGAAACGGCGGACCGGCTCGGCTCGCTACCCACAACTACTTCGCCGGCAGCAGTTCCCGTCAAGTCATTCTTCTCGAATAATCCGACCACAAAGAACTTCGAGCCGCGGATAGGCGTAGCCTGGGATCCGTATCACAACGGCAAGACGATTATCAGTGCTGCTTCCGGCCTCTATGACATCCTGCCGTTGAACTATCTCTTTCAACTTCAGGTGATCTCTAGTGCTCCCTCTTACGAGGAAGGTCGCGTTACTTACTCCGGCTCTGCGGGCAGCGGATTGTTCCCCATTACGCCGTTTTATAAGACCACGCCGCTCCTCCGCGTCATCTACACTCCTCCGACTCCACCCCGCAGCTATGTGATTCAGACCAACGTCAACCTTCAGCAGCAGCTCACAACCAATACAGTGCTTCAGATCGGCTACATCACCTCCCACGGTGTGCATCAGATTTTCAGCACAAATGACATCAACAACGTGCCTTATCTTGGACGGGACCCCAACGGAAACTACTACTGGCCCGACCTCACCAAGGTCACAGGGGCCGCACGTGCCTCTCTTCAGTTGAATCCGGCGGTCGGAACAGAATCGGACTCTTTCTTTGCCGGCAGCTCCGTCTATAACTCGTTACAGGCATCTATCAGCTATTCGGCGCCGAGAGGTATCGTCGGAAAGATTGCCTACACCTGGAGCCACTCAATCGATGACAGCTCTTCCGCTGTCTCCGGGGCCAGTTTCAGCAATTCAGTATCCGGCTTGCCGGCTTTCGATCTCAGTCTCGACCGGGCCGACTCCGATTTCGACCTGCGCAATGTCTTTAGCGCGAATGCGGTCGCTCCGCTCCCCGACATCAAACGGGGCGGACTTTACACCTCGATCCTTCGCCATTGGACATGGAACAACATCTTCAACATCCGCTCCGGCATTCCGTTCACACCCGTTATCGGCGGCGACCCGCTCGGCCTGCTTGGCTCGCAACCTTTCGATTTTCCCGACCGCATCGTCACCAGCCGGAACTGCACTAACGGTCACAAACTTAACTATATCGATACAACCTGCTTCGCATTTCCCACAACCTACTCTTACGCTCCCGGATTTAATGGACCTCGACTCGGCACCAGTCGTCGCAACACACTGGATGGACCGGGGCTCTTCTTCTGGACCACGGGTCTCATGAAGGACCAGCCGATCACAGAACGCGTAAGAGCACAATTCCAGGTCCAGGCCTTCAACGTATCCAACCATGCTAACTTCGCCAACCCGGCCAGCGCACAGACTCAGATCTACAACGTCAGCGGCGCTCTCTCGAGCACTGCAGGCGTGATCACAGGCCCAACGGCAACATCCGGGAGACAACTACAATTTGCTCTCAAAATAATCTTCTAGGCACCCACAGGCGGACGAAACTCGGCGACCCGCCCCCACACCAACCGGTCGGCGCCTTCAACCCTAGGCTACGGCTGGTTGAGGGCGCGCAGCGAAATCGCAGCCTTCTCCTTGCGCATCGCAGTCTTGTCGTCGCTCCACTTCTTCCACTCAGCGTTTGAAACGGCCAGTTCCGCGCGTGCCTTATCCTTGATTACCTCCCGAGCGGCCAGAGCCTGGAGGTCCTTGTACTCGAGCACGATAAAGCTCGACCACGGTGCGCCTGCCGGGTTCTGGTTGACATACGAAGCATACGACGACAACGCACCCGTTTTTTCCCACGCATCGAACTGCGGTACGGCGTAGCCCAGAACGTAGTTGGTGTACTTCGGCATGTCGACCAGCACGTCGTATTCGAGCACAAAGAACTGCGACTCCTTGGTCGCAGGTGCCGCGTGGCTCTCCTTCACGATGTCGGCTGTACTGGAGGTGTCCACTGAAGCGATCAGCTGCGCATCCGCAGGCAAGCCGCCCGGAAAGCTCTCTTCGATCTTCTGCCAGCGTACCAGATCGCTGAAGTGGTTGAACCTTACCACGAGAAACATATCCGGCACACTGTCGCCCGCGTACGAGGTGAAGAGAGCCAGGTAACTTGCGAAGACACCGGCTTTCTTCCATTGCTCGAACTGATCCACGCCTTCGCCCTGCATGATGCTGCGAAACTTAGCCCGAGCTCCCGGCTTGGCCCGGTAGGTCATGATAAGCGCCGTAGGCGCGTTGACCTCAGCCTGTGCAAGGACATTCGGAACCGTCGCCGTACACATACCGACGACCAGAATGGTGATCGTTGACTTGAGCTTCATCGAGGTCTCCAGGTCGATTCTATGCAGCTCCGATTGGCTCTCCTAACAGCGTTGTAGGTCCGGGAGAGGATATGCCGACGAAAGCGCCTTGGACGCACATTTCCATCCTTGAGACCTCGTCTACTTACCGCCTAGCGCCCATGCAGCGCACGAGTCAAAGAGTTTCATGCCATCGGGAATGAGCAGATCGAACTGATCCGGCGCAAGGCCGAAGAAGACGCGACGCGATGGTATAACGAATTCATGGTCGCCATAGACTCCCTTCTCATACGCGAAGATGAAACCCTTCTCCGGCTCGCCGGGAAGAAAGGCGATCACCTGCGCGGAAGGTAGAGGTTTGCCCCAGTTATAGATCTTGATGGCGTGCTTGACTGGCATAAACATCCCATTTGGAAAGCCAGCCTGAATCGGGTTCGGAGCGTTCACCAACCACAGAAAAGATTGCTCCTCTTTTTCGTCTTCTCCATAATCTCTCTGTGGCTCGTAGCCGGTCATGCCGAAAAAATCGAGCAACCAGGGCTTTAGCGTGAAGATTGGTACATTTGTTGTCCGGTAAGAGTTGGTTATCGTCTTGGCCTTCACATCGCTTGCTAGGAAGACGAGGTCATATCCATCTGCGGGCGGAGGGTTGATGTCCGGCACCATGTTCACGATCATGCCGAGCGATTCAAAGTGCTTCTTGATGTTGGCATCCACCGGCGCTGTGGGACTTGAGGTCGCGGCAACCAGCAACATCTTCTTGCCCTTGAAAATAGAATTTGGTTGCTGTGAAGAGGCTGCAAGAGCGCAGAGAGCAATCACACCTACTGAGGCGATCTGCTTGATGCTCATAAAAACCTCCCCATTGAATCTGGTAAAAACCACTGCATCCTTGCAGCGTACAGCCGTGCTGTGACGCGATGATCGGATGGCCTCACTTTGCCGGCGGGCTGATCGTCCATAGCACCGCCGCATCGAACAACGCATGACCCGCTTCCGTCAGATCATCGAAGGCCGGATTGTCGACCGGGAACATGGAGCGACGAGCCGGTGCAACAAATTCGTCAGCCATCGCGGCGCCTTTCTCGAAGCCGAAGATGGCACGTTCATGCGTAGAGTTGGGCAGGGTCGCAATGATGATGGCTGACGGCGGCGGTGTAGCCCACTTCAGCACATCCGCTTCCTTGATGAACTTCACGTAGCCATTCTTAAGACCGGCAGCCATTGGGTGGTTGGAGTTGACGATCTCGAGATACGCCTCAGGCGGATCCTCACTTTCCCTGGCTTCACCATGCTCGCCATAATCGAGATACCGGCGACGGCCCGCCATCTTCAGGGTGTCAGCCATCAGCCCTTCAAGGCACATCAGGGGAATCTTGGCGTCGCGATACTTGTTGGTCGTTTTGTACTTCGAGTTGGTCGCGGAGATCAGGATGAAGTCCTCGCCGTCGGCCTCTGTTTGTGGTTGCGTCTGATCCACCTCTTTGACGATGAAACCGACTTCCTTAAGATGCTCGGCGATGTGATCGTCGGACTCCTCTCCCTCCGGAGTATCAATACGGCGAACGAAGAGTGCCTTCTTGCCCTTGGCGGCTTTCGCGAGAGCAGCCTTGGTCGCCGCCGGATCGTAGGGGCTCGGAGCCACAGGCTGGCTCAGTGCCCAACGGATGCTTGCATCGAAGAGTTTCATGCCAACCCACCAGTCGGCCAGGTCTGGGTCTTTCTCTGCGAGACCATGCACTTCGGTGAGATAGTGAAAGGTCGAGTCCTGAATGTAGAAGCCCACCCGACGCGCTGGAGCCACAAAGCCGCCATACATCGTGACGCCTTTTTCGTAGGTGAACACGCCTGCATGAGTCGGATCGCCCTCGGCATTCACGATGATGTCCGCGCCCGCCGTGGGTTTGCCCCATCCAAAGTGCTGGGGAAGCAGATACCCCGTGCCAAACATCTGCGTCTTGCCGCCGAACTCCTTGACGATTGGGTCGGCGGCGTTGGGGAAGTAACCATAGAGCATTGAGAAGGAGCGCGCATAATCCTGCACTGGGTCGATCGTCTCGAAGTCAACATGCCGCTCCGGTCCCGTCATCTTCATCTCCGGAAAATCGACGGTATTCCAGGTGAAGACCGGTACGGAAACGTCGGCGTACTTGTCGCCGATCTCGCGAGGGTCGGCTGTGGAGGAGAGCACGACGAGATCCTGTCCCGCGGCCTTCGTCGCTGGATCGTCTTCCGTACCCATGGTCACCACGTAGCCCTGCTTCTCGAAGTACTTCTTCACCAGGCCGTCGTCGTTGGTTTCACCCTTCTCCGGCTCGCCGACAACCAGGAGAATCTTCTTACCCTTGGCCTGCGCGGGCGTCAGGATCTGCTGCGCGTTCGTGATGAAGCTCGAGGCAAGGGCAACTGCAAGCAATACGGGAACGATAGTTGTGCGTCTGAACATGGGGGAAATGACCTCTATTTGTTTCAACCAAAGAGTGAGTTAGTAGCCAGCTACAAGGACGACCGGGGAGCCTGAGTTCATCGAGGTGATGAAGAGATGATGGGTTTTGTCGTCATAGGCGACTGAACCCAAGCCAGGAGTGAGCTTGTACTGGCCGCCCATCGAGTAATTGATAAATGCGTTCATCCGGATGCCAGAAAGCGTCCCGTCTTCCTGCGCGACAAAGGCGGCTGCCTTCCACTGGCCCTTCCCTTGTGGCAACCACGCAAACGTCTCGTGCGCGACTCCCGCACCACCCTTCAGCTCGATGAAGGTAAATCCCGAATCGGTATCAATAATTTCGATAGTCCCGTCTTCGCAGCTAACAAAGAGTCTGCGCCCCTTGGTGTCCAGCGCAAGGCCGCTGGGCTTGTCTCCCGTCTTCATCGGATAATCGCCATCGTTCTTCATCGTCTCGTGGTTCAGAACATGCACGACATTCGCGGTTGAGTCGGCGACATAGACATGCCCCATGTTGCCGCAGACGATCTGACCCGAGCCGGTAACAATCTTGCCGGCCTTCACCACCTTGTTGCTGTCGGCACCGATTGTTGTCAACGACCCGTTGGCGCTAACCGCCTCCACCGTCTTCGCATCCATGTCATAGCAGAGCGAGGCTGGTCCTGAGGTCTCGAGCTTGATGGTCGCAGTCGGTTTCATATCTGCGAGCGAGAACGCGATGACATGGCCGGTTTCGTCGCTGGCAAAGCCTTTGGTGGAAGGTGCCTTCTCTTCGCCGTTTACTCCAGGGATCAGCATCACGTCCTGCGCTCCCTTGAGACCGCCGATGGTTCCGATGGTGGCGCCAGTGTCGGCGTTGAGAACGGTGACGCCATCGCCGCCGGCAACGAAGAGACGCCGTCCGTCGCTGTCGATCGCGATGCCCTTCGCAGAAGTTCCCGCCAACTTATACTCTCCGACGGCCTTGTAGGTTTGCGCGGGTAAGGCCGTGACGAGCATGAAGAGAAAGCAAAACCTCGCGGAAACTCGAAGAAGACGACTCATAAGTACCACCGATAGCGAATTTGAAAGCGATGCCAATGTAGAAGTACCAGTTTCGCGATGTCAACGCGTTTTCGCGTGAAAATCCAACAATGAAAGGACTTTTATGCTGCTTTCAGCAAACAGATGAATGCATTTTCAGAAATGTGACTTTAATTTCGCAGAATTAGTTCGCAGCCTGTTCCCATTTATAGAAGAAATCGAAAGTTAATCGAACTTCATCTCAACTTCAGACTCCATGCTCGACGGCCCAATATCATCTCGCATGCCAAGGGTGCGCTGAATTTCAAGCACCCGAGTGACGATCGGGCTAAGATGGACGAGCCCAAAATAGTGGAGCGGAGACGATGACCGAGATCTCTGTTGTGCAGGAGACGAAGAAGCAGTCGCTGTTGGGACGAGTCACGGCGTTCTTTGTCTACCTCTTTGAGAAAATCATGCCGGACCCCTACGTCTTCGCAGTGCTACTGACCTTCCTCGGCGCGCTAATGGCGTGGAAGTTTGCTCCAAACACGACGCCGACAAGCATCGTCGGGGCATGGTACGCCGGAGTCTTCACGATCTTCACCTTCGCCTTCCAGATGGTGATCATGCTGGTAGCCGGCTACGCGCTCGCCACGTCACCCTTCATACACAAAGCATTGGCAAGGGTCGCGTCGCTTGCCACAACACCGATGTCGGCCGTCTCGCTAACGCTGTTTGTCAGCCTAATCGCATCCTGGTTGAACTGGGGTCTCGGTCTCGTCACGGCTGCGTTGCTCGCGCGTGAAGTTGCCAAGCGCGTTCACGTCGACTTTGGCTGGCTAGTGGCGGCAGCTTACAGTGGCTTCGTCATCTCGACCGAAGGCCTGTCGGGATCCATCGCCTTGTCGCAGGCAACCCATGGTTCAGCGCTCAACATCGTCGAAAAGGTCACTGGCCACGGGCTGCCACTCAGCCAGACGGTTTTCACGCGCTTCAACCTGATTCCTATCGCGACACTTCTCGTAATCCTGCCGATCCTCTTTCGCTATATCGGACCAACCGCGGAGAACACCGTCATCGCTGATCCCGAGCGGCTGCGTGCTGAAGACCAGGCGAAGGTTCCGCCCGAAGCGGCAGACACGGTGGGTGCAAAGCTTGATCATGCTTGGATCCTCAACCTCGGTCTCGCCGCTTTCGGCATCTTCGCCCTAATCTTGGAATTGAACCGTAGCCACGGTTCGATCGATCTCAATCTCGTTATCATGACGCTGGTACTAGCAGGCCTTCTCCTCCACTGGAGACCTGTGGCATACATTGCGGCCGTCAAGCATGCGGCACGAATTACTGGGCCTCTGATCCTGCAATATCCGCTCTATGGTGGCCTGATGGGCATCATCACCACAACGGGTCTCGCTGGGGTCCTCTCGAAAATCTTCATCAGGTTTTCAACCCCGCATACACTTCCTTTCTTCACCTACCTCACATCGCTGGTGATCACGCTGTTCGTTCCCTCAGGCGGCGGACACTGGGCAGTTCAAGGGCCGTTCGCGATTCCTGCCGCAGTGAATCTGCACTCTTCGCTCGCCGGCACAACGATGGCCGTGGCGATGGGCGAGTCTGTAGCCAACATGCTGCAGCCCTTCTTCGCCCTGCCAATCCTCGCCATCGCCGGAATTAAGATGCGGCGGATGATGGGCTTCATGGTAATCACCTTCTTCGTTTCGCTGCTTGCGTTCGGCGTGTCGCTGTTGACGCTGGTTCCCCAGCAATAAACACTACCTTCTGCCTGGCGAAGGGGCTGAGCCAGATAGGCCAGCGTCGCGATAAGCATCCTTGTGTGGCGTTGATTGAACTTCAGGTCGGTTGATATCGAGACTGCTTCCGGACCGGGACGGGCTCTTCTTTGTGGACGGGCTCGGGAGATTTCACAAGTGGAAGTTGCACGAGAACAGTTGATCCCTGATCGAGGGTGCTAGTGATGGACACGGACCCATCGTGGGCTGTGACGATGGCCTTGACGATGGCGAGACCGAGGCCGACTCCGCCGGCGTCTCGGCTGCGCGCAAAGTCCGCGCGATAAAAGCGGTCGAAGATATGTGGTAGCACTTCCGGCGCAATTCCAATGCCCTGATCGGCGATCTTCAGACAAGCACTTGAACCTGAGGCGAAGACCGCGATGTCGACTCGTCCGCGCGGCTCCTGTAGGGAAGACTCTGGAAAGTCCTCGCCGGGCTGAGTGTATTTAATGGCATTGTCGATGAGGTTGACCAGGACCTGTTTGATACGCATCGGGTCGGCGTAAACATAAATCTCTCGCTCGCATTCACAGTTCAATGGCAGGCCCTTCTCTTCGGCCAAAAGCCGCATGTGATCCATAGTGGTTCTCACGAGTTCAGACAGATCGAGAACCTGCATAGTCATGCGCTCGCCTCCGGCATCTAACCGCGTGATGGTCATCAAGCTGTTGACGATGCGCGACATGCGGTCAATCTCTTCCAGGGTGCTGACGAGGTTCTCAACAGCCTGCGGCGGCAACTCCTCGATGCGCAGCATCTCCTCGAGTTCACCGCGCATGATCGTAAGTGGCGTACGTAGCTCATGAGATGCATCCGCAGAAAATCGATGATTGTGATTCAGCGCGTCTTCAAGACGATCGATCATCCCGTTGAGGGAATGAGTAAGACGCTCGAGTTCGTCGCCCGTCGGAATGACAGGTAACCGTTCTCCGAGTTTCTTACGGCCAATGTCCGCGGCCTTACCGGTCAGTACGACAAGCGGCCGCAGCGGCTGCGTCATTAGAAGATAACCGCCGATCGTTGCAAGGATGAGGATCAGGATCGTGGCAATGGTAAGGATCTTCGTAAGGGAGTGGAGGGTCTGCTGCATGGAAAAGAGCGAGGTTCCCGCCTCAACTTCAATGAGCCTCCCATCGGTTGCCTGAAAGGGCAGCGAGTAGACCATCACGTCACGCCCATGAATTGCCTGTCGATGGAAGGTGCCTTCCCGGGACAGCCGAGGAATCGTGATCTCGCTGATCTGTATCGAAGGATCGCGCATGTCGGCGGTCTGATACAGCACGCTGTCGCCTACGGAGAGACGAATGTAGTGATCGTTTGGGCTTGCCTCATACGACTCGCGTATCTCGCCCAGCACCCAGGCGTCGCCCTTCGTGGGCAACTTGGCAAGGAAGTCGTCCGAAATGGTGTGCGCGGTGCTGCTGAGCGCGCGCTGCAACGACTCATTTAAGTAGGTGCGAATACACACGTAGATGCCGACGCTGAAGACTACCAACGCCATGGCAAGCAGGCCAACATACCAGGACGTAGTGCGGGCCCGCAGGGAAAACCGGTACTCGCGTAATGGTTTACGGATCATACGGCGTTTTCAGAACGAATCATATAGCCTGTCCCGCGGACAGTACGAATCATTTTGGGATCGCTATTCTCGTCGATCTTACTGCGAAGGTGACGCACATAGACGTCGACAATATTCGTGATGCCATCAAAACTCTGGTCCCACACATGCTCGATGATCATGTTGCGCGAGAGCACTCGATCAGGATTCTGCATCAGGTATTCGAGCAACGAGTACTCCTTTGCCGTCAACTCAATGCGCTTGCCATGCCGCTTGACCTGCTGCGTCAGCCGATCAAGTTCAAGGTCGCCAATGCGCAGTGTACTCGAGCGGTTCACCGGTCCACGGCGCAGCAACGCCTTTACCCGAACGAGAAGTTCCGCGAACGCGAACGGCTTGGTAAGGTAATCATCGGCTCCAATCTCGAAGAGCTTCACCTTATCGTCGACTGAGTCGCGGGCAGTCAATACAAGAATCGGTACGAATTGATTGGTTCGTCGAATGCGTTGCAGGACTTCCACTCCCGAAAGGCTGGGAAGCATCAGATCCAGCAAAATTAGATCGTAAGGGTAGGTCTCCGTATACTCTAGCCCCTCGCGTCCGTCTGCAGTAATATCTACGGCATAGCGTTCCGCGGTGAGGCCGCGTTTCACCAAGGCTGAAACCTTAGGTTCGTCTTCTATAAGAAGTATCCGCATTTGCAGGTCCTATTACCCGTCCAGGTAATGAAGTGCCCCTGAAGCAAAAATGAAAATCAGTTCATCTTAACCCCCGGGCGTGGCCTCAGATGCCTCGAACCTTCACCCTCGACTCCGGTCGGGATCATCATGCTCGGCACTTTACAGGAAGATTG
>Ga0210384_10008343_pt1 | contig 10809 bp, 12 predicted proteins | sample IncBWH2MmetaG_FD_160574 | JGI IMG/M metagenome (GOLD analysis project Ga0210384, IMG submission 160574) | Forest soil microbial communities from Barre Woods Harvard Forest LTER site, Petersham, Massachusetts, United States - Inc-BW-H-2-M | ecosystem: Environmental > Terrestrial > Soil >...
CGCTCTCGCGATCGCGCTGGCCGGGATGGCCATTTTCATGAACTCGCGCAAATTCTTTCTGGTCGCTTCGTCTGAGCTGCTCTCCGCCAGTTCTGTGGCAATCGCGCCAGGCGAGATCATCGTGCAGCGGATATTTTGAGAGTGCAGTTCCATCCGCAGCCCTTCAGTCAACGCGCGCACAGCCGCCTTGGTGGCGCAGTAGACCGTCCCGCCGGGGGCGAACATTTTGATCCCGAAAACCGAAGCCATGTTGATGATGTGACCGCTCTTCCGCTTCTGCATGTGAGGCAGGGCAGCGGCAACCCCATATAGAAGTCCTTTGATGTTGACGTCAATCTGCCGGTCCCATTCATCTACCTTAAGGGCCTCGATCGGTGCGATGGGCATGATACCGGCGTTATTGAGGAGCACATCGACGCGGCCGAAACCGTCGACGGCCTCTTGGATGAGCGCTTCCACTTCTGCGCGCTTCGTCACATCAGTGGCAAATCCGATGGCCTTGCCGCCGGTGGCCGAGATCTCTTGAACCACTGCGTCGATCCGGTTCGAACGCCGCGCTCCTAGTACAACTTTTGCTCCTTGTTCTGCGAGAAGCTTCGCGGTGCTTTCCCCAATGCCGCTGCTGGCTCCGGTGATTACTACAACTTTGTCGGTGATATTTGACATTTTCCTTCCCCTTTTTTCCTTATTTAAGAATTTGCTTTTCACGGCGAGCTGCGCTCCACTGAATGATGGGCCCCGCGATTTCAGAGACCTCCTCGACCAATGAGGTCAAGAAAGCAGATACATCGGTGCAACTCGAAAGATTGGCACTTTGCCCGGCCCATAGGGGCACGAGATCCGATCGGCCCGCCGCCTCTGCCGGGATGGCGAGGTTTCTGACGAGTCCTCGTTGCAACGGATAAGGTAGAATCGCCGTTCCCTCCTGGTTCAACTCCTCCAGCAAGCGGTTGTGGATTCCCCGTGCGAGTCTTCCCGTGAAGCCCTTTGTCAGCGCGGTGTGCCCGGCGTTTTCCCCTCGTAAAGCCTGGCGATGAAGGAGGCTGGCGCCAGACTCCTCGCACGCCAGGAATACCGTTCCCATTTGCACGGCCTCTGCGCCAAGAGCCAGGGCGGCGATTACGCCGCGCGCATCTGCGATGCCACCCGCTGCAATCACCGGCACATCGACGATGTCGACGATCTGAGGGACGAGCGAGAGCGTGCCGGTAAGCGAGTCCTCCGCGGACCGGAGGAATGAACCGCGATGTCCTCCGGCTTCGAACCCGGAAGCGACAATCGCATCGACGCCGGCCTCTTGAAGTGCTGCTGCCTCGTCGGGTGTTGTCGCCGCACCAAGCGTGACGATGCCTTTCGTCCGGCACTCCTCTAAGATTTCTCTTGGCGGGATTCCCACGATGAAGCTGAATACCGGAACGTTCGCGTCTAGCAACACGCGAGCCTGATCTTCAAATCGGATCGACGAATACGGTTTGTATGTCGGACGCGGCGCCCCCAAGGCGGCGAGATGGACGGCAAGTGGAGCAAGGCTCCTATTGAAGGCGTTTTCGTCCGATGTTCGGGCACCTTCGTCTTCCATCGAGACCCACAAGTTCATTGCGAACGGTTTCGATGTAAGGGAGCGAATCTCTCCGATCACGTCCTTGATCGCCTCCGGAGCCAAGCCGTGCGCACCAAACGATCCGAGTCCGCCAAAGTTGGAGACCGCTGCCGTCAATGTTTGTGATGACAATCCGCCGAGCGGACCTTGAATGACGGGATAGTCGACCCCGAGTTTCGCTGTGAGCCGGTTCTCATTCCAGTGGGGCGGCATTACGCGGATACCTCAAAAATCAACTCCAGCTCGACCGGCGTGCCGAGCGGGAGGCTGGCTACGCCATACACAAGTCGGCTAGGGTTTTTGTCTTTTCCGAAAACGTCTTGCAGCAACTCTGAAGCGCCGTCAGCGACCTTCGGCTGCTCGCGGACATCTCCCGAAGTGGCCACCGCGACCCCAAGCCGAACAATCTGCGTCACTTTGTCGAGCGATCCCAGATGTTGCCTCGCGACAGCGAGGGCGTTTAGCGCTGCTAGGCAAGCAGCCTTGCGTCCCGTTTCCACGTCGAGTTCCTCGCCGACGTGCCCGATGAATTTGGCTTCGCGGCCTACAGTGGGAAGCATTCCGGTGAGAAAAAGCAGGTTGCCCGTCTGCACCGCTTCCGTGTAGATGCCGAACGGCTCAGGCGGTGCTGGAAGCTTGATGCCAAGTTGTCTTAACCGCTGCTCGGAAGTGGCAAGACGAGAGCCATTCCCACTTAAGATTTCGTCCTTCGAATCCGTATTCATTGATCTCGCTCCAGAGGCTTCGGTTGATCGCCACAGTCTGATTTCTACAGGTCCCATTGGAGGCTGTGCCGTTCTGGAGGCTCAGCGCCCCACGAAATCTCCCAAGCGATTTTCTGCATCGCCGGGTTTGCAAAAGCCTCGCGCCAGCAGCGTTTTGATTCTCTGCTGTGTAGCCGGTCGTGCCATCGAAGCAACGCAAGCATTCCATCCGGATTCGATTTCTATATCAGGAGGCAAACTAGCGACGTTGACCAGGCGTTTGGTATCCATGATTGTCTGTTTGTCGAAGGAGGCGATCCGGGTGGCAAGCGCATCGACAAATCCGTCAAGGTCAGCATCCGGCATCGACCGATTCACATAGCCGTAGAGCTCGGCCAGGTCGCCTGGAACGTCATCCGCGCCTAGAATTACTTCCAGGGCGCGTCCTCTTCCCATGAGGCGCGACAGTCGCGCCACGGGGCCACCGCCAGGCACCAGACCGGCGCCGACTTCAAACTGCGACAGCATGGCTTTTTCGCGACTGGCAAAACGCATGTCACAGGCAAGGGCAAGCTCACTTCCCATACCAGTCGCCCGCCCGCGAATCAACGCTATCGATACGACAGGTGTACGACTCAGGCGCACCAGCATCTCGGGCCATGGATGCAAGCCTGTAGGTCCAGGAGGGAGATGCGCCAAATCGTCGAGGTTTGCAAGAAAATCCAAATGAATCAGAAAGAAACCTTCAACAGCACTATCAAAGACCACCACCTTAACCTGCTCGTCAGTTTCGATTGCCGTGATGATCTCGTTCACTTGCGGAAGCATCTCCGGACCGAAGATGTTGAGCGGCGGGTGGTCAAGCGTGACTCGCCAATACTCGGGCGAGCGCTGGGCCAGACGTATCTCAGTAGTCTTACTTGCTGCGTAATTCTGATCTTTCATGGCTGTTGTCTCCTCATCATTTGGTTTCATGTTTGATTTTGCGTTGCGGTCGTCTTATGGGGCGTTTTCGTCACGCGGCTTTGGTGAGGTGGTCCCACATAGGGAAACTCGAGTAAGAGATCGCTGTGGGGCCCTACGTTGTCCCCCGTGACCTTTTCATTTGTGAGAATGCGCATGAACAAATCGAACCCATCGTCGGTGAGTGTCCGGCCGTTATCGGGAAACGACGCCGGGCGCGTAGGGTCATAAGGCAGAACATCTGGGAGCAATATCCCCGCCACGCGCTTCGCCTCAGCCGGCGTATATCCACCTGTGTGCTCCAGAGCGTGGGCGAAGGCAGCAAGGAAGCGCCCATCGTCCGCCGGTTCACCTCCGAGGTAGGCATCTCTTTCTTCGACAAGCAAGACAGCCTGGGCAGGCCGCGCTCCGCGCTCCACTTGGATCCAGCCGCCGCCATCACCTGGCGTAAGCGTGCGCGCCCACAGGCGAACCTCTTTTGCCCCCAGAACAGAGTTAGGTACTTCAAGAACGATGCTGCACACATCTTTGTCAGCGAAGAAATCGTCGCCCGTGAACTGCAAGTTGTTCTTCGCGCCTTCCACGTCGCAGAAGAAAGGGTCGCTGCGCCAGCCGACAAAGAACCGGGTATCGCCTGCCTCTGTAACCCTCGCCTCGCGCCCCATTGAAACCGGCACCCCATCAACGATCACCCGCCCGCCATCGCTGGTACCGGCGGCTTGCGGGCCTTCAACGCGATGGAGAATCGCGGTTTGTGCGCCGCGCTCGAAAGCTGAGAAGCGCACCCGGTACGCGATATCGGCAATCGCATCACCATCGGTGTCAATCTTGAGCTCGTACAGTGCTTCGGGTGCGAAGGGCTCGGTCGTAGTAGGCCCAGGAGGGTTTTCGCCGGCAGACGGATGCACGTTCATAATCAGGATGGATTTACTGGCGTCTCCAGGTTTCGGAAAGGCATACAGATCAGTGAAGTCCAGTCGGGCGTCCCCTTGGGGAAAGCCGAAGTCTGGGCCGGAATAATGATGCGACATGGATTAGTCCTCCTCTTGCAGGTCTGCTCTGTCCGGCGGAGTTAGAACGCGGCGGCACCGGCCGCGGCGACGGCATGATCCTGATCGCCGGAACCACCGCTGACGCCAATCGCCCTTACTACCTTGCCATCCAGCTTCAGCTGGATGCCGCCACCAAAAATCATGATTTTGCCGTTGTTTGAAACATGAACGCCGAAGAACTCGCCTCCCGATTGAGAATGCTTTGCCAATTCCTTCGTTTCAATCTCAAATGCACGCGACGTGTAAGCCTTCTTCATAGAGATATCAATGCTGCCAATCCATGCGTTGTCCATTCGAACGTGCGCTACGATGTTTCCGCCTTCGTCAGCCACTGCGATGTTCATGGGCTGGCCAATCTCCCTGGCTTTCTTCTCCGCCGCACTGATTACGCGGCGGGCATCTTCTAATTTCACTGCGGTCATGGGTTCTCCTTTTATGTGTTATGCGGCGGCCCCATGGGGGAACCCAAAATCGGGACCGGCATAATGGTGCGACATAGATGACCTTTCTCGTTCGATCGGGATCATTGGCTCCCGGCTTTCGCCGCAGCTTGCTCGATTAAGTCTGCGACTTCTTTCGGGTGAGAAAGCATTGGCACGTGACTGGAGGGAACGGTGATCGATGTAGCCTTCATTGCTGCCGCTTCGGCCTTCTCAAGCTCCGGCGAAACAGCGCGATCGTTGCTGGCAATCACGGACCAAGATGGCTTGGTCTTCCACGCGGCGGTCGTAATTGTGGCCCCAAAAACAGCTGCTGCAGTGGGACCCTGTGTCGCCGTCAACAGCTGCTTCTCGTTGTCTGACAGATCCTGGGCGAAGTCTTCAGCGACTCCCTTTGGGGTTACGGTCAGAAAACCTTCAGCATCCGCTCGGACTTCGCTGCCTAGCGGAGCCGGCGGAAACGGTTTGGTGATCGAAGCAACAGACTCACCATCCGACGGCGCGAACGCAGCCACATAAACCAACCCGACTACTTTGGGATCGTTTCCTGCCTCCGTGATAACCACTCCCCCATAGGAATGACCCACTAGCAGTACAGGGCCGTCCTGCAATGCGATGGCGCGCTTGGTGGCGGCAACATCGTCAGCTAGGGAGGTCAACGGGTTTTGCACGGCGACCACATGCAATCCCTTGGCTTGAAGCAGTGGAATCACTTTGGACCAGCTTGATCCATCGGCCCACGCACCGTGAACAATGACAATGTTTCTGACTCCTTGAGGGGAGTTCGCCTGAGCGACCGGTCCCGTGTGAAACACCGCTGTCAGTAGGAATCCTGCAACTGCAATCAAAGCAGTTCGGTATGTTTGCGAGAGTGTCATATTTTTCTCCTTCGTTGCATCAAGATTGAAGTCATATTTGAAGTCATAGTTCGTCACGCTCCTGCCGCAATCACAGCCCGCGAGAGCCGGCGCAGTCCTTGTAAAACGGCCTGCTACAGGTCCGGCTTACACCACGTTGAGCGTAACGTCGATGTTGCCCCGTGTAGCGTTGGAATATGCACATGTCTCGCCGTGCGTCGCGTCCACGATGGCCTGGGCGACTTCGCGCTCCAAGCCCGGCAGGCTGATGTTGAGCCGTGCTCGGAGGAAGTAAACGTCGCCAGAATTGCAGAGGTCGATTTCAGCATCGATGGCTGCGTCAGCCGGAAGTTTGACCTTCATCCTGTTGGCCACAAGCCCCATCGCACTAATGAAACAGGCCGACCAACCAGCGGCAAACAACTGCTCCGGATTGGTGCCAGTGCCTGGGACTCCGGGAGCCGAGAACTTAACATCTAAGCGGCCATCATCACTGCGGGAGACGCCGCCGCGCCGACCGCCCGAAGTATGGGTCTTGGCGGTGTACCGCACCTTCATAACTTCCTGGGTGGAACCAGCTATTGAGTTGGTTTCTTGATAAGTGGTCATCCTTATTTTTCTCCGTGCGCCGGTCAAAACCGGCAAGGTGTAGTGAATGAAAGTTTCATACGTTAAAGGACCAGCACCGCGAAAGCCAAAAGACGGATCATGGTTAGCGAGCGCATCCGAATGTTTACTGGGCGTTCGCCCACGTATTCGAACCCGCAAGCTTAACCGCCACATCCGTAAAGAAAATCCGCAGCGGCTTGCCGTCGCCTGTCCCCCGATGGTCCAAGGAGACAAGCAGAGGGCCGACCTTCTTGTAATCCAGCCACTTCGCGTTAACAATGTTGACGATAATCGGCTTTCCGGGGCCCCGACGCCAGAGAAGTTGCTGGATCAGGTTGTCCGGGCCGACGTACATCTCCCAAGTGTCGCCGGGAGTGTAACCGCCGCCCTCGGGCGGGTATGTCATGAGAACGCGCCTGGCGGAGCCCCCGCCCATCGGCAGTTTGTGCATGCCAGAATCTTCCACTTTAGCGGTGGTGTCCCAGCAGGCATGGAAAGGAAGGAACAGCCAATACTGGTTGTTGTTGAAACTCGGATCGATTTCATTCCTCACGTTGTCAGGCTGGCTGCTGAGCTGAGAGCGCACGTAGGTAATCTTTACCGGATTGCCGTCCTTGTCCTTTCCCTCATAGGTGACCCGGTCAGCCTTGGGCTCCCAGATCCAGCTTTGAGAGATTTTGAGTCCGGGAAAATCTATGTTGAAGGTGGAGCGAATCGCATCAATTTGTCCGAACGAGTCGATGCCATAAGCCTGAGCAATTTGTTCGGCGGCTGGCGGACACTGCTGCGCCCATGAGGCCGAGGCCAGAGCCAGCAACCCGAAAATTAGAAGACCAATCTTTGTAAAACGGCTGAAATTTGTCATGAAAGTCCCTCTTTCGAAAGTTAATTTCCCTACACAAATGTAATCCGCTGCTCGGCGCGGGCAGGCCGAGCGCATTGCCGGTCACCATTTGCCCGCGTGCGCGCCGCCATCCACGTGCAGTATTTCACCCGAGGTGAACGTGGCGTCGGTCAGAAACAAAGCTGCGTCGACGACTTCTTTGACCTCACCGATTCTGCCGACCGGGTGCAACCCCTTGAGAAAGTCATGAGTTTCCGGTTTATGCATAGGAGTATTGATCACTCCCGGCGCTATGGTGTTTACACGGATGCCGTCCTTCGCGTATTCAATGGCGAGGGCGCGTGTCACCGCATTCAAGGCGCCCTTCAGCATAATTTGAACGGCCGCCCCTACACCTGCGATCGGTTGGTCAACCAGGGTAGTTGAGATGTTGACGATGCTGCCCGATTTCTGCCGCAACATCTCCTTTACGGCGAGCTGCGACACGTAGAGAAAGCCTGCAAGCGTCGTGGAGACTAAAGTGTTGAAGTCCTCGGTGGTGTATTCGGTGAAGGGCTTCGGAATAAAAACACCCGCATTGTTCATCAGCACGTCGATCCTGCTAAACTTCGATACGGCAGTGTCCACGATCTTCGCCGCCGTGCTTCGATCGCCGATGTCTCCGTCGACCAGCGCAAGATTCGCACACGCAGCAAATGGATTTGCTTTGGTAATGTTTCGCGAGTTTGCAACTACGCTGTAACCTCGTTTCAGGAACGCTTCGACGAGTCCCGCTCCGATCCCTCGCGAGGCACCAGTAACAATTGCTGTTTTCGCCGTATTTGCCATTTGTAAGCTCCCTTTAGCGTCCAGCTCGCACGGACCGTAGAACCTCGCACTCAGCCTTTTAAAGGTGTGTTTGCAAGGACCTCCACTTTTTCCACCTGCGGAGGAACCGCAAATAATTCGCTGGCCCGCGCCGTCAACACCTTCGCGATCTCGCCAGTCAAGTGGGCATTGCGGCCCGCTTCATTTGCAAAAGTGTCGAAGATGCCGAACTTCCTCGGCCCGATCTTGATCGCATACCATTTCAAGGTCGCTTTTTCGTCCAGCGCGAGTGGCTGAGCTGACTTTAGAAATGCCTCGGCATCAGCCTCCTTACCTGCGCGCGCTTCGAGCGTGACTAACAATCCAATTGCTTCCATTGAGCTACCCTCCTGTGTTGAATTCCGGCCAGCAAACAAAAATCGGTTGATCTGGTGTCCGGTTTTGTTGACGCTGTCGCTCTGCTCACAACTGTCAGTAAACTGCAGACCGAAAACGGGCTTGTGCGGATTTCTGCTGGGATGGTCGGAATCTTGCTAAATTCATGCTCCACTACTCTGCCGGTTTGTTGAGAAATTGTGCCGGATTGTCGAACCCGCGCACATCACGAAAAGTAACGTTTTGGCGATCCGCTCGATAATGGGCGGGCGCGATTGGGCCCAGGAGTTTGCTGCAAGGACCAACAAACTAGAAACTAGGAACCCGATTGTGGTTGAACGGTTCGACTTTGCCATGGACTTCCTCCTCAGTGAATTGAAACGAACGCAAAGGCCGCCCGAAGGCGGCCGCTGTGGTACATCAGAACGTCTAATCGTGGTCAAACACGATCACTCCTAGCGTGCCCGCAACATTGTTGTCCGGTCCTGCCGTGTAGTACAGATGGTTAGGTACCCCGTTAGCGCCCGTATTGTCGGGAAACGCGATCCCCCACAATTGGTCGATGACAATCGGTTTTCCTTTTTCGTCTTTGATCTTTCCCACGAACGCCCCGGTAATCGGATCGAAGGCGTTGATCGTGCCGGTATTCGTGTTGTTCGATACCAGCAGCGCATTGCTCAATGGGCCAAAATTCCGAGGTGCCACTGCAACTCCCCATGGTTGATTCAGCGGCGCGCCTTTGATCAACGTCTTCACAAATGTTCCATCTTCTTTGAAGAGATCGACGAAGCCGCCGCTTCCTCCGTTCACATTCGCGAACGTCACGCACAACAAACCGTTGATGTCCTGGATCCCAAACGGAGCAAAACCTGCCGGCAATGTCGTGTCGGTGAAGGATTTCACCAAGGCAAAATTCGCGTCATAGATGTCCACTTTGCCGTTCGCTTCATCTGCGGCGTAAAGCAAATTTCCCGAGGTCCGGCTGGTGATCGCCAATCCTGTGTAAACGGCTTTGTTTGCCGAATCGTCGACCGCCAGAATTGCTTCATTAAAATTCGATTGCGGCGCCCATCCGCTGATCGTTCCATCCAGCGTTGCAAACAAAAAAAGCGGTGTCGATCCCTCCAGTTGAAACTCATTTGATCCGTTAAAAACAGTTCCCGTTGGCGATCCCGGCCCGTTCAAGCCGGTTGGTGAACTCGGCCCATTTCCCGCCGTAGGAATCAATACCTTGGGCTTTGTAACTTGTTTGCCAGATCCGTCGTACAAGGTAGCCCATCCGGAGTTGTTGTCGCTGATCCACCACGGCGTGCCAGGGCCATGCACCAGCCCCCAGCCATTCACGAGGAGCGGATCAGTGTGGGCCGCCTGTTTGACTTGATTCGAAACCAGGTTTTTCAGTTGATATTGCGCCTCGGCCATGCTTGAAACCAATATGGTGGCAAGCCCGAAGCACACGATTGCGAGTGTGCGATGCTTCATAGAAGTTCTCCTTGGTCTGTTGAATTAGTTCCGGCCGATTGACCGACCTCTGCTCACAACTGTGAGTAAACTGCAAATCGGAAACGGACTTGTGCGGATTTCTGCTGGGATGGTCGGAATCTTGCCAAATTCATGCTCCATGAGAGAGAACTCCAACGATTTACACGTGAGTCTTGGGTTTGTCTTGAGGGAACGACGACGAGAGTTCGAATGAGCTACGGCTTGGCCGAGTCACAATTGTTGATGGAGGGCACAGTGCTGAGACGGGTGCAAGGAGCGCTAAGTTACAAATTCCGGACAGGGGCCTGGACGTTAGCAAGGAAGTGAACGGCAACCTGTGAGAGTGAAGTTCTGGCTGCTAACCATAAATCACCAGGCGTGGCGCATCTTCGGGGTAGGTTTCAGACGCGCGAGTCGCTTCGGAGCCGACAAGATCCTGCCGATAGTCTGTCGGGCTAACTCCCCAGACGTCACGAAAGACCTGTGCAAAGTGCTGCTGGGTCTTGAAGCCGCAAGCAACGGCGACGTCCAATACTCGCGCATCGGGAGCACGCAACATCGCTTTAGCACGCTCAAGCCTTTGGCGCAGAACAAATTGATGCGGGGTCTCCCCCGTTGACTTGCGAAACATCCGCGCGAAATGGGCTGTGCTCAATCCTACCGCTTCCGCCATCTCGTCGAGACTCAAGTCGTCTTCCATCTTCGCATGGACTAACTCTTTAATCCTTCGCAAGCGCGCTGCGCCTAGTCCGCCCCGATATATCTCCACAGAACGATGCCTTACTGCATGATCCTTCACTAGCGCTACGGCCATCGCCTGTTCGACAGAATCCAGAAACAGCCGCCCGCTCGGAAACCCAGCCGCCATCTCCGCATGAGCGGCCGCAACCAAGGCACTCAGGCGCGGGTCCGCAAACTTGCGGGAAGGGCGCAGTTCTACCTCGCCGTAAGCTCCGTCAGAACTGGCCATCAGTGCCGCATCGGAAATACCGAGCTGCAGATGCGGGGTCGCCATGAGTCCAACCCACTCTCCGATATGACGGTCGCACAGTGCTAAGTTGCCTGCCGCGTAATCG
>Ga0210384_10008344_pt1 | contig 10809 bp, 11 predicted proteins | sample IncBWH2MmetaG_FD_160574 | JGI IMG/M metagenome (GOLD analysis project Ga0210384, IMG submission 160574) | Forest soil microbial communities from Barre Woods Harvard Forest LTER site, Petersham, Massachusetts, United States - Inc-BW-H-2-M | ecosystem: Environmental > Terrestrial > Soil >...
TTTAGAAGCGAACTCACACTTCGTGCGTCCATCGAAGAGATGAAACTTGATGAACATCGCGGGATTCGTCTCGCTTTGAACTTTTTTCATGACCACACCCTACACGCCTCCGACCATTGATGAATATCTGCGCAAGCGACTCATGCCCGTGGAGGGTGCGATCCCGCATCTGCAGGCCATCGAGATGTACGGCAGTTCCATTCCCGCAGGAACGGTCGGCGGCGATCTGTTTGAGTACATAAACTTTCAACAACGCTACGACATTGATGCGCGCATTCAGCGGGCCTTGAAGCGATCGCAGGAGTACCTCAAGCCCCTGCCGACAGGAGCGCTGCCGCGCAATTCGGTGGACGATCATGTGGAATGGCTGAAATCAAGGTCGGGCTATAACCCTGAGACCGAAGTCCAATATCGAGCCGCGCGAAGTTCGGAGCAGGTACGGGTCGCCGAAGATCTGCGCGAGTTGTACAGCACTGCGGGAGTCCTGCTGGTCGACGCCCAAGGGCATGGCATCATTTCAGCGAAGATCGCGTCCACGGTCCACGACACCTTTCATGCACTCATGCTTTCAGAACTCGATCACCGAGGGAAAACGACGCCAGAATTATTTGAGAGGATCAACTTGCGGCTGGCGCTGTCGGTCACGGCCCGCAATGCGCTCGGGAGGAGTGAGCAAGAGAACGCCCAGGAGATCGCCACTATGCTTTACGGTGAGGTGCGCCCTTATGGGTTCTTCCGATTCGTGAATTTCGGACATCCGCCCCCGCTGGTCTTTTCCGCCGAATACCGTAAGTTTATGGACATTGACAGAAGTCGGATGGTGCAATTCCTGCCGCTCGGCGTGCAGATCCCAGAAGATCACCCGGATCGCAACAGATATTTGTCGCTGGATTTCCGGACGAGACCCGTGAAATCCTCGGATATAGCCGAGCTAACACTGATGAGTCCGGGCGACATATTCTTTCTCTATACAGACGGAGTTTATGACGGCAGCGACAGAGGAGTTCGCCAGCGGCTCGAGGAAGTCATGCGCGAGCACTACCAGCGACCAGCAAAGGACATCTGCAATGCGTTGCTCGAGAACGCTCTAAAGGAAGACGATCGTCTCCGGCGAATTGGAGAACCAGATCGCATCGACGACAAGACAGTTTTTATCATCAAACGAAACTGGGCGGCATGACATGCAGACGCACGAGGAACTACGAAGACGTTCGCAGGCAGCACCTCGCTTGTAGGCTTTGGAATCGACAGCTTTATCGAAGTCACGTCCGGAGCTGCCTTACTTTCGCGAATGTCCGTTGATGCAGATATGAATCAGGAATGGATTTGTGGTCCAAGAAAGCCCCTGGGCTCAGCATTCCTGGGGTTGCTCTGGCGTGTGTTTCCTTGGTCGTCATGCCGTTGCTCTCGCGAGCCAAGCAAAACGTGGCTCGTGCGCTGAGCAGTGCGGCCATGCACGCGGATGCCAAACAGGCGGAATTTTGTACGTATCTGTCCGGCATCCTTCTTGCCGGATTGTTGCTCCACGCTTTGTTGGGCTTTTGGTGGGCCGACCCTGTCGCCAGTCTCGTCATGGTTCCGATCATTGCAAAAGAAGGGATCGAGGGACTGCGAGGGACGGCCTGCGGCGACTGCGCCAGAGGGTGGCCCAGGGCGACGTCCTCTTATTGTGACGCCTTTGTCCGAGGGCGCACGATTTTCAAGCGACGGAGGAGTTGAGCGTTCAGCGCGACGATGATCGTTGACGTGCTCATGGCAATCAGATTATAGGCCGTCGCCCAAACCAGATTTTGAACCATTTTCCTGTACGCAGCGCGTGACAATTCGATCGCTGCCACAACGTCGCGTGGGTCGCTACGGACGAGCACGATTCCTGCAGATTCGACGGCGACGTCAGTACCGGCTCCGATGGCAATACCAACGTCCGCGGTTGCTAACGCAGGTGCATCGTTCACACCATCGCCCACCATCGCTACTTTCTTGCCCCCAGTCTGGAAGTGTGCAACCGCCGACGCCTTGTCGGCGGGCAGCACTTGAGCTTCGACTTCGTCAATCCCGATCCGCTTCGCAACAGAATCCGCGACTGCCCGTGAATCACCTGTGATCATCGCCACCCGCACGCCCAAATCATGCAGCTCTTTCATCGCTTCGGCGGATTCCGGGCGAATTTCGTCTTCCACCGTCACAGTGCCAATCACTCGACCGTCCACAACGACATAAAGCACAGTTTGACCCTCGGATGCCGAGGCCGTTACTGTCTTCTCCAGTTCGGGCGGAACGACGACCTTCAATTCGGAAAGGAGATGCGGCCCTCCCACGGAAACACTATGCCCATCAACGGCAAGAAGGGGATCGCCACGACATTTGTGGCGATCCCAAATCCATTGCCGATATCTCGGTTAACGAACAACGGTCAAACGCACGACGCGGATCATCTCGGCGGTGAAGGCGGTCTCCGAACAAGTTGGTCGAAAGCATGGCGCAAGTCGCGCTAGCGTGGCTACGCCGCCAACGGTGCCAGTGATCCCGAGCATTGGAGCGCGGAAGGTGTCTCTCCAGGACAATCTCGCCAGTTTGGATCTGCAACTCTCCGCCGAACAATTGAAATTCCTCGATGGAGCACAAACACGCTCAGCAAGCATCTACAAGGAGCGGGATGGAGAATCATCAAGGACGGCTTGATCCCAATTCTCGTCCGCGGGCCGAAGAATTCCGTGCTTCTTCATCCTAGCGATTAGCGTAGTGCGCTTCATTCCTAACCGTGCGGCTGCGCCATAGGGTCCGCCGACTAGCCATCCGGTGACTTCTAGTGCTCCCAAAATCAGAGTGCGCTCAGACTCTTTAAGCGTTTTGCACGCAGCAAAAGCGACAACTGAGGCAGACCGGGTTGGGCGCAGAGGATTGGGAAGCAAGCCGTCATTCGACAGTATCACCGCGCGTTCGATCGCGTTCTGCAGCTCTCGAATGTTCCCCGGCCACGAATACGACTCGAAAGCTCTAACGAATTCATCGGGAATGGTGACTATGCGCTTGCCCATTCGGCAGGAAAAGATTTCAACGTAATGTTCCAGCAGAAGACGGATGTCTTCGGGTCGCTCACGCAGGGGCGGAAGCATGATCGGAAATACGTTCAGGCGATAGTACAGATCGCTACGAAATTGGTTACGTTTCGCCATTCGCTCCAGATCCCGGTGAGTCGCCGCGACGAGCCGCACATTGACGCGATGGGTTCGTCCACTTCCGAGACGCTCGAATTCCTGTTCCTGCAGAACACGCAGGAGTTTGGGTTGCAACGGGAGCGGTATGTCGCCAACTTCGTCAAGAAAGAGAGTCCCTTTGTCGGCCAATTCAAAGCGGCCAATTTTTTGCGCGATGGCACCAGTAAAAGCGCCTCGCTCATGGCCAAAGAGCTCACTTTCGAGCAAGTCGAACGGAATGGCGGCACAGTTCAGCTTGATGAGAGGGTGGCCGCTGCGGGGGCTCGCATTATGGATGGCGTGCGCGATAAGTTCCTTGCCCGTCCCGGTCTCTCCCTGGATGAGCACCGTGGAATCGGCCGCTGCAACACGCTCCACTTGTTCCAGAACGATTCTCAGAGCCGGGCTGTTGCCGACGATCTGCTCGAATCGGCGGGCCCGCCGGTCTTGATCAGCCAGTGTCATCGATTTAAGTTCCTGAGCCCAAGCGCCTTTGCGTGATCCCCGACGGCGGCATGAACAGTTTCCAGCAAGACTGCGTTGTCAAAAGGTTTCGTCAAGAACTCCACTGCCCCATCACGCATGGCTTGAATCCGCATTTTGGCGTCGCCATGCGCAGTGATGAAGATGATCGGTATTCTGCATCGCTCGGTCTTTAGCTTCGCTTGCAGTTCAAGACCGGACACTCCCGGCATGCGAACATCGGCGATCAGGCACGCGGCCTTGTATCGTGCTTCGGAATTCAGGAATTTTTCCGCGGAGCCGAAGCAGAGCGTTGGCAGCCCCTCCGATTCGATCAGATCTTGCAGCGCAGTCTGAACCGACTTGTCGTCGTCGACGATTGCAATGAGTCTTGAGCTGTGCTCGCTGCTCATGCGCGAAGCCTAACCGGATTCGCAACGAGTGCGCAATTGGCTCTTGGTCGCGCGTATTACTACTTTGGTGGTAGTCGACTAGAGGCAAAGGCGGAGGGATGACCCTGACTACAGAGCAGAACCAGGCTACTTACTAGGAGAGAGTTTCAGCTTATCGGCCATGCGGACCAAGTCAACCACCGATCCAGCCTGCATCTTGTGCATGACATTGCCACGGTGGATTTTTACTGTGGCTTCGCTTGTCCCGATTTCGGAGGCAATCTGCTTATTGAGCATTCCGGAGACGACGAGAACCATAACCTGTTGCTCTCGCGGAGTCAATGCGTGATGACGCTCCTGCAGAGTATGGATTTCGGCCTGTTCTTCCTGCGCGGCGCGGGCATGCTGGAGAGCCTGTTGAATCGCGTCCAGCAGATCCTGGTCCCTAAAAGGTTTCGTCAGAAATTCCACGGCACCTGACTTCAACGCTCTGACAGACATGGGAACGTCCCCATGCGCCGTAATAAAGATGATGGGGACTTGCATGCCGCTCTCCGCCAACCGACGCTGAAAGTCAAGTCCACTCATCTGAGGTAGTCTTACATCGAGAACTAAGCAGCTCGGGCCACTGGTATGTCTCCTGCTCAGAAACTCCTCTCCACTTGCGAAGCTCTCGGCGCGCAGGCCAACTGACTCGAGGAGATCCTCGATTGCCTGACGCATGCCGCGGTCATCATCGATGATGAAGACCGTGGGAACGGCCGCGGGTTTCATCCATGCGCCTCGGCTTCACCCTGGAGAGTGAAGTGGAAGGTTGCACCGGTTCCCTGATTGGCAGTCGCCCACACTTGCCCTCCGTGAGCCTCCACGATCGAGCGGGTAATGGCCAAACCCATGCCTGTCCCCTGTGGTTTCGTGGTATGGAATGCATCAAAAATCCGTTCAGGACTCTCCGCCGGCAATCCTGCGCCGGTATCGCTGATCGAGACGATTAGCTGACCTTCGGGAGTTGGTCGAGAACTAATCGTCAACTTGCCTCCGGTGTCTTTCATCGCTTCAATTGCGTTCAACATCAAGTTCATGAACACCTGTTGAAGCTGTACCCTGTCGGCTAGAACGTTAGGCATATTTTCGTGCAGTTCGGAATGGATTTTTATGGAGTGCCGAACCGCTTGTTTCCTAAGCAGAGCGGTCATTTCTCGAATGATGTCTTTGAGGTCGACGATCCCGCGCTCAGGAGGCGTACCTTTTTTATAGAAAGACCGCAAATGATTGATCACCTCGGCCGCGCGGTTTCCGTCTTGCTCAATTCTAGATGCTGCCGCTCGCGCCCTTTCAAGGTCCGGTGGATCGCGGGCTAGCCATCGCAAACACGCGTTGGCGCTGGTGATTGAGGCGGCTATGGGCTGCCTGATTTCGTGCGCTAACGCGGCGGCGAGTTCTCCCATCATATTGACGCGATTGACGTGTGCGAGATCGGCCTCTAACTGCCGCAACTTTTCGCGCTCCTCTTCGGCGCGTTTTCGTTCGGTTATATCCACGGTGATACCGACATACTCACCGATTTCTTGAATGGGATTGTGATGTCCTATGCCACGCAGGAATCTGATTGCACCGTCGGCACGGCGAATCCGAAATTCGACGTCGTAATCCGCGCCTGCGCGAATCGCATTCTCAAGTTTTGCTCTTAAGGCCACTTCGTCTTCTACCAGGATCGTGTTGTAGAAACTGTCGAACGGAATTGCACCGTGACTGGAATCAAAGCCATACAGGCGCGCGTTTTCGTCCGACGAATGAAATATCTGCCGTGTGAGCAGATTGCACGCCCAACTGCCGGTGTGGGTGAGGCTTTGCGCCTCGGTGAGGTATGCACGCTCCCGCCGCAATTCCTGTGTCAGTAGCTCATGCTCGGTGACGTCTATCCCGGTCCCGACGAACCCTTTGAAAGTCAGCTCCGTCACCGGAACACCCACGCAACGTACATAACGAGTCTTCCCATCTGGCCGCACAATCCGCTTCGTAAAGTCGAATCCGCGATGCTCGGCAAACATCTTTTGAATTTCATGTTGCATAGAGTCTCGATCTTCCGGGTGTACGAGATTCAGATATCCTTCTACGGTTGGTGGCTTGCCGGTTGGATCAAGACCGTGAATATGGAACAGCTCGGAAGACCAGTAGTCGAACCCCGCAGCGTTGAATGCCCAGCTACCCATATGAGCGAGGCGCTGTCCTTCGCTCAGATAAAATTGGCTTTGCTTCAGGGCTTCCTCGGCGCGCTTGCGGTCAGTAATGTCCTGCACGGTGCCGAACAATTTGTAGGGCCGTCCCGATGCGTCTCTCTTCGCATCGCCTGGCATCGAGCTCCATCGCTTGGGAGTTACGCTGTGGACTGTGCGCACTTCCCCATTGGGACGAACGATCCGAAATTCAGCGTCGGGGCGCACTCCGGCAAGAAGGTCCTCGTCTACTCCCCGGTAGAGAGGCTCGCGATCCTCAGGGTGGACCATCGCGCGTACCGTCGCTAAATTCATAGGACGTTCCTGCGGACTTAGGCCAAAGATGCGGTAGGTTTCGTCCGACCAGACCACGACATCCGTCTCGAGATCCCATTCCCAGTGGCCGACGTGGGCGACGTGTTGGGCTTCTTCAAGCCTGGCTTTGCTCTCCTGTAAGTCTCGTGATAGCTCTGCCAGCGTCTTTTGCACACCCTCATTCGTCATTGTAAGAACCTTACGCTATTTCTATAAGTAAGCTTCGAACAACTTATCCCGTCGGCTTTTCGTCTTCAAGCTCAAGCGTTCCCTTACTCCCCTCCAGGTGGCACCGCAACAACCGTCTTTGGCTTAGATGCAATCGGTCCTCCGTTCACCCGTCGGTGAAGGCTCGGCAGCCAACATCAATACAATAACGGGAGCCCCGAATCTAGGGCTACGGTCAATCCCCGTGCGCTGTCAATAGATGGACAGTGACGATTCCACATCACGCAAAAGCATATCTCTCCCGGCAGGAAGTGTTCACTAGGCAGCGATTTAGCGCACCGGGCAGAGATTGTCCTGGAATTGCGCTTGCATTGTTACCGTAAAGCTTGCTGACGCACGTAGTAACTTGTTCCGGCAGTATCCTCACGACAGGGAGAGCGCGATGCAAACAATTACGAAGCACTACATCGATGGGGCATTCGTTGACTCCCACGGCCGCGAAGTCATGGACATTATCAAGCCGACCAACGGCAAAGTGGTCGCCCGCGCAACGATGGGCGACGAGGAAGATACGCGGCGCGCCATCGCCGCGGCCAAGCGCGCATTCGTCACTTTCGGCCGGACGACAAAGGAAGGGCGCGCGAGCTACCTGCGGCTGCTGCATGCGGCCGTCTTGGCGCGCATCGACGATTTAACGGCCGCGATGGTAGAGGAGTACGGCGGTGTCGTCCAGTTCGCCAGGCCCATTTCAGCCGCAGAAGCCGCGGATCGCTTCGCTATCCGGGAGCTCGTCGAGGCATACGCGCACTGCGCCGATCGTCGTAATGCGAAAGGTCAGATGGCACTCTTTACGCAGACACCCACTTCGTGGTGTATATGAACGCCAGGGATCCCACGCCCTCACGGGAGCTGCACTCGCGCGAGGCGCTCGCTGCAGTCTTCGCGGAGCTGAACAACTATGAGGCCACGACGCACTTCGTCGGACCGAGCACTATCTTCACGCTGACGGCCGATCGAGCCACCGGGGAAACCAACTACTTGGCGCATCACGTCACGTTTCGAAAGTGGAAAGCGACGTTTGATGCTCGCCTCGCTCCGATATCTCGACACGTTCGTGAAGATGGACGGCGCGTGGCTGTTTGCGGAGCGTCGGCTGTACGTCGACTGGTTGGAGGAGCGCGCACTTTCATGACACCGGGTAACTTCATCGCTTCGATGATCACCTTTGCAGTGCCTCGGGGCCGCGCATGAACGTTCCGACGCAGGATCAGACACGCCTTGTAATTGTGGGCGCGGCGGGAATGGTCGGTGGATACGCCCTTCGCTATGCACTCAAGCATCCCGCCGTCAAGTCTGCGACGGCGATCGTTCGCAGGAAGCTCGACATTTCGCATCCCAAGTTGAACCAGGTTGTGCACCGAGACTTCGCGGACTGCTCCGCACTCGCGGAGGCGCTCTCCGGTCAGGACGGAGCGGTCTTTTGCCTGGGTGCATATACCGGAGCGGTGTCGGACGCGGAACTCCGGACGATAACCGTGGACTACCCGATTGAGTTCGCGCGAGTTCTCCACGCCAGCAGCCCCGGTGCGGCATTCTCATTTTTGAGTGGGCGTGGCGCGGACCCGACCGGACGGAGTCGGATGCCTTTCGCACGCTATAAGGGAGAGGCCGAGAAGGCACTACTCGCGGCGAGGTTCCCGCGCCTTTACATCTTCCGGCCCGCGTACATCTACCCTGTGGAGCCGCGAAAGGAACCGAATTTCAGCTACCGCCTCTTGCGCGCAATCTACCCGGCGTTGCGATCGCTCTTCCCCAACCAGGTGATTCGAGCCGACGACTTGGCGCGGGCCATGGTGGATGTTGTCGTGCGGGGAACAGGGAAGCACGGAGGCCCGGTTTTCGAGAACCGTGACATCCGGGCCATGGTCAAGTCGCTTCATACTCACGAGTGAAGCGCTAAATGAAACGATGAACGAACTTTTACGTAACGACATCCTAGTTGAGGATTCTACTTGCGTCGTCAGGTACAATTCACCCGGCAGTTCAAGGTCCCCGCGCTGCAACTACCGGTCTCTAGCGCAAGACCGTGCTGTCTGTGAAGAGGCTGCTGCAGTTTCTGCGCTTTCAGGCAAAATGATCCACGGGACCGTAACATTGTGTGCGAGAGGAGCAGAGTTAAAATGGACATGACGCGCCGACAATTCGCCCTGGCTCTTGCAGCTGCCACCTACCTGCGGCCCTCCTTGTTCGAACCGCTTTCCCCATTAGGAGTTCCCCGCGGCGTCGTTCCCGGCCGAGTTACTTGGGCGCACGATCCGGCGGCTGTGACCTGGGATGGCACAGGTTCGTGGTGGACCGATGCTAATAACCACCAGTCTGTGATTGACCGCATGGTTTCCGGTTCCATTTGCGGTCTTACAAATCAAAAAAGCGACGCCCAGGCATGGAACTCCATCTTTCGATACTTCAATCGTACTCATGGTCGCGGCGACACAGGATACAAGGCTGGAGAGAAGATCGCCATCAAGGCCAACCTGAACAACACAACGGACCATGGCACGATCGAACGCCTGAACTCGTCGCCTCATATGCTGCTCTCGCTGGTCCGGCAATTGACCGGCCCGGGACGAGTGCCGGAATCATCGATCACCATCTTCGATTCGAGTCGATGGATCCCCGGCAATCTCTACGACAAAATTCACCATCAATTTCCGAGTGTTGGGTTCGTAGACCATATCGGAGGCGATGGACGAGTAAAGGCCGAGTTCAAAGCCAACGCGATCCCTTTTTCTGTGGAAAGCAACAACGCTAAGGGGCTCGATACCACGGTCGTTGAGGCCACCTACCTAATTGATGCTGCGGTGTTGCGAGCCCATGTGAGCTCAGGCGTAACACTCTGCGCGAAGAATCTCTTCGGCGCTACGAGTATCAACACCGACTGGCGCAAGAACGCGCACGACGGTTTCCATCACAACAACGATGGTTCGGCAAGTTACTCCGCGTTCACAGATTATTTGGGTCATAAAGACCTCGGCGAGAAAACCATCCTTTTTATTATTGATGGGCTCTATGGAAACGACAACGTGGATGGTCCGCCTCATCGCAAGTGGAAGATGGCGCCATTCAACGATGCTTGGCCGAATAGCATTTTTATGTCATTTGACGGCGTAGCGATCGATTCAGTCGGCTTCGATTTTCTGACTTCGGAATGGCCTGATCTTCCGGACATCGCGAATGCCGATAACTACTTGCGAGAAGCTGCCTTGGCTGATGACCCACCTTCGAAGACGGTCTATGATCCCGAACGCGACGGCATCCGATGCCGCAGCCTTGGCGTACACGAACATTGGAACAATGGGAAAGACAAGAAGTACTCGCGCAATCTCGGAAAAGCGCACGGGATCGAACTTTTCCAAGTCTGAAGTGCGGAACAGACTTGAGACGTCGCGGCCGCTGATTGGTGGAGTTGCGCAATTGCAGATAGATTATCGGTACTCAGGGAGGCAGGATGAGCCGGAGAGCGTTTTCCTTATGCTTCGCAGTGGCATCGATGCTACCGGCAATTGCGTTTTCCCAATCATTCTTGAGCCAGTATAGAGGCCTGCCTTATCACGACAGCCGCTATCAGGGCGGCCCGCAAAAAATACCGGGGCGAGTATTGTGTGCTTACTACGACCTGGGCGGCGAAGGAGTCGCCTATCACGACACCGATCCACAGAACCATGGCAGCGGAGAGTTGAACCCTGCTGATGCGACCTACCTCAACGAATTTCGGATCCACGAGGGAGTGGATACTTCCTACACGAAGTTTCACCGCAAGCCAGATCCGATTGACGACAATCCCTTCGACAAGGTTGTTCCTCCTGCAGACCTGCTCTATGTTGGCTGGACCGAACCCGGAGAGTGGTTCAACATCATTGTGGATGTGACACACGGGGGAACATACGCCGCCGATTTCCTGTACACCTCGAATCGTGGCGGAACAATATCCGTCGATGTGAATGGAAAGGATGCGACAGGGCCCCTGGAGATCGCTTCGACATATGATCCTGCAGACCC
>Ga0210384_10008347_pt1 | contig 10806 bp, 10 predicted proteins | sample IncBWH2MmetaG_FD_160574 | JGI IMG/M metagenome (GOLD analysis project Ga0210384, IMG submission 160574) | Forest soil microbial communities from Barre Woods Harvard Forest LTER site, Petersham, Massachusetts, United States - Inc-BW-H-2-M | ecosystem: Environmental > Terrestrial > Soil >...
ACCAGCGCCTTGCCGCCGGCGAAGGCGGTCGCGGTCGCCTCGTCGATCGCTTGCTCCGGCAGCAGCATCTCGTTATGCGCCTTCCCGGAGGGGATCATCGGGAAGCAATTTTCCAAGGCCGCCACCCGGCAATCGAACAGCACCGGGCGCTTGACCGAGATCATCTCCTTGATCGCACCGTCGAGATCGGCAGGCTTGATCGCCTGGATGCCGACGCAGCCATAAGCATCCGCGAGCTTGACGAAGTCCGGCAACGCCTCGGAATAGGAATGCGACAGCCGGTTGCCGTGCAACAGCTGCTGCCATTGCCGCACCATGCCCATATACTGGTTGTTGAGGATGAAGATCTTGATCGGCAGTTCGTGCTGAACCGCGGTCGACATCTCCTGCATCGTCATCTGCACCGAGGCGTCGCCGGCGATGTCGATCACGAGGCTGTCGGGATGGGCGACCTGCACGCCGAGCGCCGCGGGCAGGCCATAGCCCATGGTGCCGAGACCGCCCGAGGTCATCCAGCGATGCGGCTCCTCAAAGCCGAAGAACTGCGCCGCCCACATCTGGTGCTGGCCGACTTCGGTCGTGATGTAGGTATCGCGGCCGCGTGTCAACTCGAACAGCCGCTGGATCGCATATTGCGGCAGGATGATATCGTTGTTCTTCCGGTAGGCCAGCGAATTGCGCGCGCGCCACTTTGCAATTTCCTGCCACCAGCCCTTGATGTCAGGTTTCTTTGCTTCAGCCTTGAACACCTGCAACAAATCGCCCAGCACGTTGCCGGCATCGCCGATGATCGGCACGTCGATGCGGATGTTCTTGTTGATCGAGGACGGGTCTATATCGATATGGATCTTCTTCGAGCCCGGCGAAAACGCATCGGTGCGGCCGGTGATGCGGTCGTCGAAACGCGCGCCGACGCACAGCATGACGTCGCAATCGTGCATCGTCATGTTGGCTTCGTAGGTGCCGTGCATGCCGAGCATGCCGAGCCAGTTCTTGCCGGATGCCGGATAGGCGCCGAGCCCCATCAGGGTGGAGGTGATCGGAAAGCCGGTGAACTCGACCAGCGCGCGCAATAATTTTGAGGCCTCGGGTCCGGAATTGATGACGCCGCCACCGCTATAGATCACCGGCCGCTTGGCGGCAGCGAGCAACGCCACGGCTTTGCGGATCTGCGCGGCGTCGCCCTTAACGCGCGGGGCGTAGGAGATATGAACATCGGATTTGCGCGGCGGATGATAGGTGCCGAGCGCGAACTGCACGTCCTTTGGCACATCAACCACGACCGGCCCGGGCCGGCCGGTGGTTGCGACATAGAACGCCTCATGCAGCACTTTGGCGAGATCGTTGACGTCGCGCACCAGCCAATTGTGCTTGGTACAGGGCCGGGTGATGCCGACGGTGTCGCATTCCTGGAACGCGTCATTGCCGATCAAATGAGTAGGAACTTGCCCGGTGATGCACACCAGCGGAATGGAATCCATCAGCGCATCGGTCAGCGGTGTCACCATGTTGGTGGCGCCGGGACCCGAAGTCACCAGCACCACGCCGGGCTTGCCGGTCGAGCGCGCGTAGCCTTCGGCGGCGTGGCCGGCGCCCTGCTCGTGGCGCACCAGGATGTGCTCGACCGCGTCTTGCTGAAATATCTCGTCATAGATCGGAAGCACCGCGCCGCCGGGGTAACCGAAGATGTGCTGGACGCCATGATCGATCAGCGCGCGCACGATCATGGCAGCGCCGGTCATCTGGTTCGGATCGTGGCTTTTGTCGCTCATGACGTGTTCCTTGGCTCTTTCGGCTACCGGATGGCGCTGTTGCCAGCGGCTTTCTTCGCTCGTCGTTTTTCGGAAATAAAAAAGGGCCTCGAGGGGCCCCATGCACACCGCCTGAATTTGGATGGCCTCAGCCATCCCCGGCGGTGCGCCTGGGTACGACGACGATAAGGAGTTTGGTAATAATATTACGCATATGGCGGCTCAGACTTCCCAAAGGTTGCGCGGTTATAGCTGCCAAGGCCCAGAAGTCAAGTGAGGGCACCGCAGCGCGCGGTTAGGGGAGATTAGCGGGGTTCCGGCGGTTCGGCGAGTGTTTTTCCTCGTCATTGCGAACGAAGCGAAGCAATCCAGGGCTGCGGACTCAGAAGGACTGGATTGCTTCGTCGCTACGCTCCTCGCAATGACGGAAACACATTCTTAAGCCACCCCCTCGCCGCCTCCGGCTTCACCCACTCGAACTCCGGCAGTTGATGCCGGAACCAGGTGAACTGCCGCTTGGCGTAGTGACGGGTGTCGGCGCGGCCGATCGCGGCCGCCTGTTGCAGCGTGAGTTCGCCCTCGACGTAACGGATCAGCGCCGGCACGCCATGCGCCTTCATCGCCGGCAGCAGCGGATCGAGCTTTCGCGCCGCGAGTTTAGCGACCTCCTCCAGCGCGCCGGCCTTGAGCATCGCATCGAAGCGCGCATCGATTTGCGCGTAGAGCGCTTCGCGCTCGGGCTCAAGGAACAGCGCGCGGAATTGCCCCTGCGGCAACAAGGGCGGCAGGCCTTCGCGGTGCCAATCGGTGAGGGAGCGCCCGGTCGCTTCGACAACTTCCAGCGCGCGCGCAATGCGGGTGCGGTCGCGCGGCTTCAAACGTTCGGCGGATGCCGGATCGCGCCGCGAGAGTTCAGCATGCAACGCCTCGACGCCGTCGCGCTCGAGCCTTGCACGCACGCCGTCACGAATCTCGGGCGGAATCGGCGGCACCGCCGATAGCCCACGCGTCAGTGCCTTGAAATAGAGGCCGGTGCCACCGACAAAGATCGGCAGACGGTTTTGCGCACGCGCCTCGGCCAGCACCCGGCCCGCGTCCGCCACCCAGGCGCCGGCGGAAAAGTTCATGCCGGCGTCGACATGGCCGTAGAGCCGATGCGCTACCCGCACCTCCTCTTCCGGCGTTGGCCGCGCGGTGATGACGCGGAGATCGCGGTAGACCTGCATGGAATCGGCATTGATCACGACCCCGCCGGCTTTTTGCGCAAGCTCGAGCGCGAGCGCCGACTTGCCGCTGGCGGTCGGCCCTGCGATAAGCACGGCCTCAAAGCTCTCGGGATGCGAATTCACGATGTCTCTCGTCGCCACGCTCATCTGCAATCCCAATAACCCGGCGCTGGATTCGACCATCGTCGATGGCGCGCTCGCCGTGCTGCCTTCGCCGGGATCAGCGCACTGGCTGTTCGACGAAGTGGCGGTCGATATCCCCTTCGACGGCAGCGAGGATATAGCCGCCGTCGAAGCCCGCCTGCGCCAGGCGCGCGGCGACCTGCCGATCGACATTGTCGTGCAGCCTCGGGCCGTCAGGCGCAAGAAGCTTTTTCTGGCCGACATGGATTCCACCATGATCGGCCAGGAATGCATCGACGAACTGGCCGACTTTGCGGGGCTGAAGGCGCATGTCGCCAAAATCACCGAACGGGCGATGCGCGGCGAGATCGAGTTCGAGCCGGCGCTCCGCGAGCGCGTCGCGCTGCTCAAGGGCATGCCGGTCGGCGTGGTCGATGAAGTGCTGAAAACGCGCATCTCGCCGACGCCGGGCGGCCGCGAGCTGGTCATGACCATGCGCGCCAACGGCGCCTATACCTGCCTGATCTCCGGCGGCTTTACCCTATTCACCAACGCGGTCGCTGCGATGATCGGCTTTCAGGAGAATCGCGCCAACGAATTGATCGTCGAGAAAGGCAAGCTGACCGGCGAGGTGAGAGAGCCCATCCTGGGCCGCGCCACAAAATTGGCGACCCTGGTCGAGCTGATGGAATCCTTCGACCTCGACGATATCGACACGCTGGTGGCCGGCGACGGCGCCAACGACCTCGGCATGATCCAGCATGCTGGGTTGGGCGTCGCCTACCACGCCAAGCCCACGGTCGCCGCCGCCGCGGCGGTGCGGATCGACTATGGCGATCTCACGGCGTTGCTCTATGCGCAGGGGTATCGGCGGGACGAGTTTGCGGAGGGATGATGAGCGATGCCAACCGTTCAGTGGTGGGACCATATCGCGCATTCTTTTACTTGAACGAAGGCGGCAAACCGCCCCCATATTCACGTTCGCGCCGGCGATTTCGAAGCCAAATTCTGGCTGCACGACTTCTCGATGGCGGCCAACGCGGGATTCCCCGCTCACGAAATCGGCGCTATTATTCGGCGAAAGCAAATGGCATGAGCACTTTGGAAATTGACGTCGGCGATATCCGGCCGGTCGCAGTTGCCTTCACCCCCGCCGAGCTCATGATGACGCTCGCGGACGGAGCAAAATCGCGACGCCGCTATCCTGGTATCCGCGCCTACGCGATGCCAGCGCAGGCTCGTCAGCATTTCGAGCTCATGGCCATGGGCATTCACTGGCCTGACCTTGACGAAGACCTTGGCATCGCCGGGATGCTGCGAGGCCGCCCGGCGGCGTAAGCCCGCATTTTTGTCATCTCCCGGCGGTTCAACCCTGCTTAAGTTAAGGCGAGATGGCAGCTGGGGAGATGAACAATGAAACTTTCGCGATTCCTGGTCGTCCTCACCGCGGTCAACCTGGCGATCTTGCTGTTTGCGGCCGTGCGCGTGCTGCCGAAGATCGACGAGGTGGCGCCGGTGTTGCGGGGCCGCGGGCTGCAGATCGTCGATGAACAGGGACACGTGCGCGCTTCCATCAGCGTGCTGCCGGCGCAGACCCAGCCGAACGGCGAGACATATCCCGAAACGGTGCTGTTGCGGCTGATCACCGAACGCGGGCGTCCGTCGGTCAAGATCAGCGCGTCAGAAGAGACCGCGGGCGCTACCTTCGTCGGCCCTTCGAACACGACAAGCACCTACACGATCCTGCAAGCGAAGCGGACCGCGAGTTCGCTGAAGCTGAGGGACGAAGACGGCGGCGAGACGCTCATCAGGCCGGCGAAGTGATGGCCGGCCGCCGGTGCCGAAGCTGCTTGGACCCGTCGCCGCGGGTGACCGCAATCCCTACTGCACGCTCAGCGCCACAAATCGCAACTCGCCATCGCCGTTGGCGACCAGCAGCAGCACGGATTTCTTGCCGTCCTTTTTCAACTGCTCGATCCGCTTCTTGATGTCGGCGGCGTTCGCGACCGCTTCCTGCGCCACCTCGACGATGACGTCGCCGGCGGACAGCCGCTTGTCGGCGGCATCCGAGGTGCCGTCGACACCGGTGATGACGACGCCCTTGACGCTGTCCTTGATCTTGTAGCGGGTGCGTAAATCCTTGCTCAGCGTCGCGAGATCAAGCCCGAGCGCCTTCTGCGTGACCGGCTTCTCCGCCGGCTCGTCCTTGGTCTTGGCGGAAGCCGGTTGCGCCTTGTCGGGATCCTCCAGACGGCCGAGCGTCACTTTCTTGGTTTCTTCCTGGCCCTTGCGGATCACGACCACATCGACTTCCTTGCCGACCGCGGTGTCGGCCACGACGCGCGACAGATCCTTCGGGTCCTTGATGTCCTTGCTGTCGAACTTGACGACGACGTCGCCGGGCTCGATGCCGGCCGGTTTGGCCGGCCCCTTGTCGTCGACGCCGGCGACCAGCGCGCCGCGGGCCGGCTTGATGCTGAGGCTTTCGGCGATCTCGTCGGTGACCTGCTGGATGCGGACGCCGAGCCAGCCGCGGCGCAGTTCGCCGAACTGGCGGAGCTGATCGACGACGCCGGCGACCGTCTTCGAGGGCACCGCAAAGCCGATGCCGATCGAGCCACCGGAGGGCGAGATGATCAGCGTGTTGACGCCGATCACTTCGCCGTCGAGGTTGAACAGCGGACCGCCGGAATTGCCGCGGTTGATGGCGGCGTCGGTCTGGATATAGCTGTCATAGGGGCCGGAGGAGATGTCGCGGTTCTTCGCCGAGACGATGCCGGCGGTCACCGTGCCGCCGAGGCTGAACGGATTGCCGATCGCAACCACCCAGTCGCCGAGCCGCAGCTTGTCGGAATCGCCGAACTTGACCGCGACCAGTTGCCGCGGCGGCGCGAATTTCAAGACGGCGAGATCGGTCTTCTTGTCGATGCCGACGATCTCGGCCTTGATCTTGGTGCCGTCATTCATGATGACGTTGATTTCATCGGCGTCCGCAATGACGTGATTGTTGGTCACGACGACGCCGGAGGTGTCGACGATGAAGCCGGAACCAAGCGAATTGGTCTTGTGCGGCGCCAGATCGCCGCTGCCGCCGCCCTTGCCGCCCGGACCCCTGCGGTTCTTGAAGAAGTCATCGAAGAATTCCTCGAACGGCGAGCCCGGCGGCAGTTGCGGGACAGCGCCCCTGCCGTCGCCCTTGGCCTCGATGGTCTGAGAGGTCGAGATGTTGACCACCGCGTCGATCACCTTCTCGGCCACGTCGGCGATGCCTTCGGGTCCGCGCGCGAGCGCCGGCATGGAGACAAGCGCGCTCGAGGCGCCAAGGCAAATCGCGGCCAAGAAGGGGCGCAGGCGATGGCTCAGGGCTAGGGTCGCAGCGGTCATGTCAGCTTCTCTCCAGGAACGGAATCGGATTTTCGCAGGTTCTAGTTCCAAACGTCACAGTGCGCCCGAACAGGGTGGCGGCGCAAGCACATCGCTTTAGCACTTCTTCGTCATAAAGGCCGCCAATACGGCGAAAAGCGGACCGTCATTCGCAGCTGGCCTTCATGATGTCCCACAACTCAAACGTGGCGGCGGACCGCCCAGATCAGGATCAATCCGGCGACCGCCGAACCGATGCCGACCACACGCAGGATGTTATCCGGCGTTGCCAACGCGCTCTTCATGGCCCTGCGCATCCACGCCGGGCTTGCCGCGAACAACAATCCTTCCAACACGAACAGAATGCCCACACCGATGAGGAAGTCGGCGAACGCTATGGACCTCATCGGATTGGAACCTCCCGTTTGATCTTTTTCTGGTCTTTGGCCGGGGCGCTTCGCCCTCAGCTGTCGTGGTCTGGTTCTTAAGGCTTCGGCGCTGCGGCTGCTGGTGGCGGGCTCGACGCCGCCGCGGCCGGCTTGCCCGCGGAGCTACCGAAATATCGGAAGAAATCGGAGTCCGGCCGCAGCAGGAAGCGGGTATCGCCGCTCTTCAGCCCGTTCTCATACGCGCTCATCGAGCGGTAGAACGCGAAGAAATCCGGATCCTTGCTGTAGGCCTCGGCGAACAGGCGGTTGCGCTCGGCGTCGCCCGCGCCGCGGGTTTGCTCCGCGGTGGAGTTGGCCTCGGCCACGATCACGGTCGCCTCGCGATCGGCGTTCGAGCGGATCTCCTGCGCCTTCTGGCCGCCCTGGGCGCGGAACTCGGCGGCCTCGCGCTGCCTTTCGGTCTGCATGCGCTGGTAGACCGCCTGGCTGTTCTGCTCGGGGAGATCGGCGCGGCGGATGCGCACGTCGACCACCTGGATGCCGTAGCCGTCGGCTTCATGATCGAGCTGATCGCGGATCCGCGCCATCAGCGCCTCGCGCTCGTCACGCACCACCTGGATGAAGGTCACCTCGCCGAGCACGCGGCGCAGCGCCGCGTTCAACAGCGTGGTCAACTGCAGGTTGGCCGCCTGGATCGAGCCGACGCTCTGATAAAACCGCAGCGCGTTCTTGATGCGATAGCGAGCGAAAGCGTCGACCACCAGCCGCTTCTGGTCGGAGGCGATCACTTCCTGCGACGGATTTTCCAGATCGAGGATGCGCTTGTCGATCGAGATCACGGTGTCGATGAACGGCGCCTTGAAATTCAGGCCCGGCTCGGTGACCACTTTCACTGGCTCGCCGAGCCGCACCACCAGCGCCTGCTCGGTCTGGGCAACGGTGAAGACCGAGCTGTAGGCGACGATCAAGACCACGAACAGCAGGATCAGCGCGACAATTCCTGTAACCGGGGACCTCATCGCGTGCCCCCGCCCTGTAGCGTAACACCGCCCTGTTGTGGCTGGCCCGTCGTGGCCGGCGCCCCCGGGCGCCGCGGCGTCAGTTCGCTCAGGGGCAGATAGGGCACAACCCCCTGCCCCGAAGCACCGCCGTCATAAACGAGCTTCTCCGAACCGCCGAGCACCCGCTCCATGGTTTCGAGATAGATCCGCTCGCGCGTGACGTCGGGCGCTTTCTTGTATTCGTCGTAGACCTTGAGGAAGCGTGCACTCTGGCCCTTGGCCTCGGCGACCGCCTGCTGCTTGTAACCTTCGGCGACCTGGAGGATCTGCGCGGCGCGCCCCTTCGCATCGGGCACGACGCGGTTGGCATAGGTCTGCGCCTCGTTCTGCAAACGCTCGAGATCGGCGCGCGCGGCCTGGACGTCGCGGAACGAATCGATCACCTGCGCCGGCGGATCGACCTTCTGCATCTGAACCTGCGTCACCAGGATGCCGGAGCCGTAACTGTCCAGCGTCCTCTGCATCAACTCTTGTACGTTGGCCTCCGTGGTGGTTCGGGCGCCGGTCAGGATCGGCTGGATGTTGGCTTTGCCAACGGCCTCGCGCATCGCGCTTTCGGCGACCGCCTTCACGGTGCCTTCGGGGTTCTGGATATTGAAGAGATAGTCGCCGACGCCATCCGGCTTGATGCGCCACAGCACGGTGAAATCGACGTCGACGATGTTTTCGTCGCCGGTCAGCATCAGGCTTTCTTCCGGCACGTCGCGCATGGTGCGGCCGCGCCGCGCCGGATCGTCGATCAGCGTCATGCCGATCGAGATGGTGGAGACGCGCAGCGCCTTCGGCAGCAGCACGGTTTCGATCGGATACGGCAGATGATAGTTCAAGCCGGGTTGCACGGTGCGCACATGCTTGCCGAAGCGCAGCACGACGCCGAGTTCTTCGGACTGGACCCGGAAAAATCCCGACAGTCCCCAGATCGCCACCGCGGCGGCCAGGATCAGGCCGATGCCGAGGCCACTGAAATAGCCGCCGGGCAGAAGCTGCTGCAGCCGGTCCTGGCCGCGCCGCAGAAGGTCTTCAAGATCGGGCGGCCTCGGCCCGACCGGTTGCGGGCCGGAGCCCCACGGTCCTTTCGGACCCGAGCCCCACGGGCCACCGCCCTGATTTTTCCACGGCATTGGTACTCTCCTCCGCGGGCCCTCAAGGCCAAAAGGCCCCCAGTCCCGCAATATTGGCAGGCTTTATAGGGGACGGCTCCGGCCCTTACAACGCAAGCTTAGGTCTGAAAGCAGCTAAGCCTGAGCCGGGTTTTGTCAATGTAAACATTAGATAATGCAGTTAATGTTGCTGCCGCAGGCGATATGTCACATAGGAAAATGGCGCGCTGTCGTCGGGCCCGGCCGGATTTTGGACGCGGGCCAGCTCTTGCCATTTCGTCGGATCGATCGCGGGGAAATATGTATCGCCTTCCGGCCGGGCGTGAACTTCGGTGACTTCGAGGCGGTCGGCGACGTCAACCCATTGCGCGTAGATCTCCGCGCCGCCAATCACGACAATCTCACTGACAGAACGCCGCAGCGCGTCACCGAGCGCCACCGCGCGGGCGTCCGAAAACGAGTTCGTCACCACCGCTCCGCCGGCGCGAAAGTGGCGATCGCGCGTGAGAACGATATTGGTGCGCCCGGGAAGCGGCCGGCGTAGCGACATGAAGGTCTTGCGGCCCATCACGACCGGCTTGCCTGTCGTCATCGCCTTGAGGCGCTGCATGTCGGATTTCAGCCGCCACGGGATCGCGCCGTTGGTGCCGATCACGCCGTTGTCGGCGACCGCGACGATGAGCACGACCTCCATCAGCGCGCACCTTTCGCCAGCGCGGTGAGCGCCGCGCCATTGATCCGGCACACCGTCCACTCGTCCATCAAGACCGCGCCGAGCGATTTGTAGAAGTCGATCGAGGGCGTATTCCAGTCGAGCACCGACCATTGCAAACGCGACCAGCCGTTCGCGACGCATTGGCCGGCGAGATGCGCCAGCAACGCCTTGCCGATGCCCTTGCCGCGCAGCGCCGGGCGCACGAACAGGTCCTCCAGATAGATGCCGGAGCGGCCGGAGAAGGTCGAGAAATTGAGGAACCAGACCGCGAAGCCGGCCACTTCGCCGTTCCACTCGGCAATCTCGCAGAACAGACGCGGATTGTCGTTAAACAGCGCCGCACCGATGCTGGCTTCGGTGGCCTCGACCTCGTGCAGCAGTTTCTCGTAGGCGGCGAGTTCGCGGATCAGGGACAGGACAAGGCCTGCCTCATCGGGACGCGCGCGGCGGATCGCAAGCGACATTTCGCTCACACCGCTACTTCGGCCTTGATGTGCGGGTGCGGATCGTAGCCTTCGAGCACGAAATCCTCATAGCGGAAGGCAAAGATGTCCTTCACGTCGGGATTGATCTTCATCACCGGCAAAGTGCGCGTCCGGCGCGTCAGCTGCAACCGCGCCTGCTCGAGATGGTTGGAATAAAGATGGGCATCGCCGAGCGAGTGCACGAAATCACCGGGCTTGAGGCCCGTCACCTGGGCTACCATCATCGTGAGTAGCGCGTAGGAAGCGATGTTGAAGGGCACGCCCAGGAACACGTCGCCCGAGCGCTGATAGAGCTGGCACGACAACCTGCCGTTGGCCACATAGAACTGGAACAAGCAGTGGCACGGCGGCAGCGCCATCTTGTCGACATCGGCCGGATTCCAGGCGCTGACGATCAGCCGGCGCGAATCCGGATTGCGCTTGATCATCTCGATGACGTTTGCGATCTGGTCGATGTGGCGGCCGTCCGGCGCCGGCCACGAGCGCCATTGCGATCCGTAGACCGGCCCGAGGTCGCCATTGGCGTCGGCCCATTCGTCCCAGATCGAAACGCCGTTGTCCTTCAGATATTTGATGTTGGTATCGCCGGCAAG
>Ga0210384_10008349_pt1 | contig 10804 bp, 4 predicted proteins | sample IncBWH2MmetaG_FD_160574 | JGI IMG/M metagenome (GOLD analysis project Ga0210384, IMG submission 160574) | Forest soil microbial communities from Barre Woods Harvard Forest LTER site, Petersham, Massachusetts, United States - Inc-BW-H-2-M | ecosystem: Environmental > Terrestrial > Soil >...
TTCAGCGTCACCAGCACCGTGCTCCTTAATAGGCTGCCTTTTCCCGATCCAGATCGATTGGCTAGAGGATTTGGCAAGTTTCCTTTAAATGACCGGGCTGGTGTTTCAGCGCTGGATTTCCTCGATTATCGGCAGCAGAGCCGAAGTTTTGAGCAACTCGCGGCCAAGAGCACACAGGATCTGACTTCGAACTTAACCGAGGTTGAGAAGCCGGAGCAAGTAAGCAGCATAATTGTTTCCTGGAATTTCTTCGATGCACTCAGTGTGCGTCCAAGGTTGGGACGAAGCTTCCTTTCTACCGACGAGCAAGTTACCCGACCACAGGTTGCAATTCTAGGAAATGGAGTTTGGAGGCGCGAATTTGGCGGTGATCCGGCAATTATCGGGCGCACCCTTACACTCGATGGCCAGCAACTAACCATCGTCGGAGTTCTTCCTTCCGACCTTCCATTGCTGTCCGAGGCGCAAGTCTGGTTGCCAATGCCCATGCTCGCTCCGGAGATGAACCATCGCCATTGGCACCCTTTAAGTGTGGTGGGGCGGCTGAAACCGGGTGTGAGCCTGGCGCAGGCCCAGAGTGAACTGGATACGATCGCTCATGCCCTGGCTTTGCAATATCCGGAAAGCGACAAGGACTGGAGCTTGAATCTGGTCGGCTTGCGCGAAGTGGTCGTGGGCCCGGTGCGTCCAGTAATCCTGCTTTTATTCGGCGCGGTCGGACTTTTGCTATTAATCGCGTGCGCCAATGTAGCAAACCTCCTGCTTGCCCGAGTGACAGGACGCCGCAGAGAGATTGCAATACGGGCGGCGATGGGGGCCAGCCGCGGCCGTCTGGTTCGCCAGATCATCACGGAGGCTACGCTTTTGGCCTTGGCCGGCGGGACTCTGGGTGCGGTGGCATCGGTGTGGGGAGTCTCTCTATTACGTAGATTGGCTCCGGTCGATCTGCCCAGGTTGGAGGAGATCAGTGTAAACCCGGAAGTGCTGTTGTTTACCGCGGTGATCTCAATCCTGACTGGCATTTTATTTGGGCTGGCACCGGCATTCCAATTGTCGGCTGGCAAAGTCGCGGAGAGCCTTAAATCTGGTGGCCGCGTTTCGGGGAGCGTCGCACGTCACAAGTTGGGACGCGCATTGATGGTGGGTGAGATAGCGCTTTCATTTGCGCTGTTGGTCGGAGCTGGCTTGCTGGTGAAGAGCGTTTGGCACCTGATTCACGTGGATCCCGGTTTCCGAACCGAACACGTCGTGAGTGCCCGGGTCAGCCTCGGGGAAGGAGGTTACAAAGAAGAAGCACAACGAGCTACGTTCTTCCGCAGACTGGAGCAACGATTGTCGGAATTGCCCGGGGTGGAGAGTGCCGGAGCTATTTCCGAGTTGCCGCTTAGCCAACAACTCAACGACGACTTTTTTCGTATCCAGGGCCGCACCTATGGGCCGGATGAAAATGAAGACGCTGATTTTCGTCGAGCTACGCCCGGCTATCTCAAAGCGATGGGAATTCCGCTACGGTCGGGAAGATGGATTGACGAACGGGATGTTCTTTCATCGCCGGGGGTGGTGGTGGTCAACCAACCATTTGTGCAGCGTTACTTCAGTGGAAAAAACCCAATCGGTGAAAGTCTGTTAGTCGAAGGTTTCGCAAAACCGTGGCAGATTGTGGGCGTCATCGGCGGCGTGAATCACTTTGCGCTCAATGCACCGCAGCCTGAAGAAATGTATGTGCCAGAGGCGCAGGCCCCGTCGGGCGTCATGAATCTGGTGGTGCGCTCCGGTTCTGATCCCCAAATGCTTGGCTCTGCGATGCTGGACGCGGTCAGTGCTCTCGATCGAAACGAAACGATATCCTCGGTGCGTTCCATGGACCAGATCGTGCAGACTTCCATCGCGCAGCCAAGGTTCTCGGCACAGCTGTTGATGTTGTTCGCCGCCCTCGCGCTTTTGTTGGCGGCAATCGGCCTCTACGGACTCATCGCGTACGCAGTCTCACAGCGCACTCAGGAAATTGGAATTCGCCGGGCCTTGGGAGCCCAGCGGGGCGACGTGTTGCGCCTCATTGTTGGAGAAGGAATAAGGTTGGCGCTGAAAGGCTCGGTGATCGGCTTGGTGGCCGCGTTGGCGCTGAATCGCTTGTTAGCAGGGTTACTTTACGGCGTTACGCCTACGGATCCCGCGACATTTTTCGCAGTGGGAATTCTTTTGACTGGTGTTGCTCTCCTTGCTTGCTACATTCCTGCACATCGGGCAAGCAGAGTCGATCCCATGGTGGCGTTGAGAGACGAATAGGGTGCTTATGGAAACTCTGATCCAGGATGTTCGGTATGGCTTGCGCATGTTGCGGAAGTCGCCTGGATTTACTGCCGTTGCCGTCATCACTCTGGCGTTGGGAATTGGCGCTAACACAACTATGTTTAGCGTGATTAATTCAGTATTGCTGCGCGGCCTGCCCTTTCGCGATGCCAGCCGCGTGATGCTGGTATGGAAGACCATGTCAAACGGGGCCCCCAACGCGTTCTCCACGCCAGCGTTTTTGGAGCTGAAGCAGCAAGGCGAAGGGTTGGACCACGTCGGAGCATTTTCCGGAGTGACCTTTAACTGGTCGGGAAATGCCTTACCGGAGCGAATCGCAGGCGGCAAGGCCAACTACGACTTATTCCAAATACTGGGAGTGCAACCGATCCTCGGCCGGACGTTTTCCGCGGACGAGGATCATCCTGGGGCTGGACACGTCGTGATTTTGAGTCACGTTTTGTGGAGTACGCGTTTTGCGTCGCGATCGGACATCCTGGGGACTGCGGTGACGCTCGAGGGAGCGCCTTATACCGTAGTCGGAATCATGCCGGCTGGGTTTCACGTTCTTTTTGACACAGAATTATTCTGGGTCCCCCTGCAACTCGAAGCGGCCAATGAGCAAGCATCCGCGAAAAGCCTTCACTGGTTGTTTGGTTTTATGCGACTGGCTCCGGGTTCGACGCAAGCTCAGGTTCAAAGCCACATGGATGCCATAGCAGCACGCCTGAAGGCACAGGACCCTTCGGGAGAGGGCGGATTCGGAACGACCGTGCAGCCCTTCGGTGAGTACATAAATGGCAATGTGAAGCCGGCTTTGCTCCTCTTGATGGGTTCTGTTGTGTTTGTGCTGCTGATCGCGTGCTCCAACGTAGCCAATCTTCTTCTGGCACGAGGAAGTGCACGACGCCGGGAAATTTCCGTGCGCACCGCACTCGGAGCGGCCCGGGCTCGAGTGGTGCGCCAACTCTTGACGGAAAGCATTGTTCTGGCAGCCATGGGTGGAGTGTTCGGTCTGGGCCTAGCATGGCTCGCCATCAAAGTTCTGCTGATCGTTCATCCTTCGAGCATTCCTTCGGTGGACACGATTGCGATTGATGTCAGCGTGTTGGGCTACACGGCCCTGTTGTGCGGAGCGGTGGGATTGCTTTTTGGCATTGCTCCGGCGCTAGAGGCATCGCGAATCAACGTTAGCGAAGCCTTGAAAGAAGGTTCGCGCGGCAGCAGCAGCGGTTTCGGGAAGCATCGGGTTGTACTGATTATTGCGGAGACGGCGTTGGCTTCGATTCTTCTGATCGGTGCCGGACTCTCACTGAAGAGTCTGTGGCAGACGGAGAAGGTTGCTCCGGGATTCAGTCCGGCGGGGGTGATCACATTCCGGGTGGCGGCGCCTCAGCAGTTTTCGGGCGAGCGCATTCCGCTTTTTTACCAGCAAGTGTTGAACCGGATTCGCGCGCTTCCAGGGGTTCAGTCCGCAGTGTTGGCGAGAAATTTGCCGATGAGCGGAGTGGATCCGTCCATGCCGATCGTCATCGAAGGCGCGCCTCCACCACCCTCGCAAGTGCCCGTCGTGAGCCGCTTTCGTGCCGTTGGTGCGGGCTATTTTGCCGGATTGCAGACTTCGCTTTTGGGTGGACGGGAATTCGATGACCACGATACGGCCGCATCACCCCGAGTGGCGGTGGTCAGCGAAAGTCTGGCCAAGCTGTACTGGCCCAAAGAGAACGCAATCGGGAAGCGCTTGAAACCGGAGTTGACGGGAGGAGATTGGTGCACAGTGGTCGGAGTGACCAACGATGTCCGACACTGGGCCGCCGATGTTACCGACGTGGAGCCTACGGTCTATTATCCCTACACCCAGGTGCCCACCGCTTTCTTGCCGGTGCTTGAGGGCAGCATGGCCATCGCGGTGCGCAGCAGCAATCCTTCCGGGCTTCTGACTTCGATTCGAGCCGCAGTTGGGGAGATTGACCGCGGGGTTCCGGTGTTCGATGTGAAGACCATGGATGAGATGGTTTCCGACGCCGGCTCTCTCCGCCGCTTTGACATGTGGCTGATCGGCGCTTTCGCGGCGCTGGCGCTGATGCTGGCTTCCATAGGTATCTACGGTGTGATGGCGTATTCGGTATCGCAGCGGACTCGCGAGATTGGTATTCGCATTGCCCTGGGCGCGCAACGGAATAGTGTCCTGGGTTTGATTCTGAGGCAGGGTGCGTGGCTGGCGGCGGCAGGCGTTGCGGTGGGCCTGGCGGGTGCGGTGGTCCTTACCCAGTTGATGGCAAGCCTGCTGTTTGGAGTGAGTCCGCGGGACCTTGGAACCTTCTGCGTCGTACCACCAATCGTGCTTGCGATGACTCTTGCCGGCTGTTATGTCCCTGCCTATCGCGCCACGCGCCTCGATCCCGTGGTGGCGTTGAGGGAGGAATGAAGAGGATGGAGAATTTTTTCCAGGACGTGCGGTACGGACTCCGTGGGTTCGGCAGCACACCTGCGTTTACGCTGATCGTCGTGCTCACCCTCGCTCTCGGCATCGGCGCGACTACTGCCGTGTTCAGCGTGGCGGACCTGGCATTGTTCCGTGGCCTTCCCTATCCCCACCAGGAACGTTTGGTGTCGGTGGGTATGGTGGCGCCGATCGAGCACGGTGAGTTCATGCTCGGAACCGACTATTTGGAATGGCGCTCGCACCAGACTGCGTTCGAGGCCTTCACCTCCATGATGCCCAACCTTGCGGATTGTGACATTACGGAACAAAATCCGGCACGTTTGAGTTGTGCCCTGGTCGAGTCCACGTTCTTGCCGACGTTCGGAGTGGAGCCGGTGATAGGACGCAATTTTAGTCACGACGAGGACCAGCCGGACGCCCCCAAGGTCGCGCTCCTTTCTTATGCGACTTGGCGGGGACGCTACGGCGCTGATCCCGGCATCGTGGGTAAGACCATTTCCGTGGACAGCCAGCCGACCCGAATCGTAGGAATTCTGCCTGCGAACTTTGAGTTTCCGACGCTGGCGCACGCTGATCTTTTGATGCCGCAGGCACTGCCTGAAGCCAAGCAACTCCGCCCCAACCCGGGAAGAGTGTTGAGAGCGTTTGCCCGATTGAAACCGGACGTCACGATTGCTCAAGCGGAAGCGGCATTGCAACCGTTGATGGAAGAGTCGTTGAAATGGGTACCGCCGCAGTTTCGCAAAGAGGTGTCGTTGCGCGTACGTTCTCTTCGCGACCGGCAAATCGGCGATGCGCGGCTGGCTTTCTGGATTCTGCTGGCCGCAGTTACTGCCGTACTACTGATTGCTTGCGCTAACGTCGCCGGCCTTCTGATGGCACGAGGCGCAACCCGGCAGCGCGAGCTCGCGGTCCGTGCGGCGCTGGGAGCGACCCGATCCAGACTGGTTCGACAAGCCCTCACGGAGAGTCTTCTCCTCGGCCTTTCAGGAGGTGTGGCGGGCTGCGTTCTGGCTCAGTTGCTCCTGCGGTTGTTTGTTGCCATCGCGCCGGAGGGAATTCCGCGCTTGCAAGACGCGCGGCTCGATTTGCGCGCATTGTCGTTCGCACTGTTGATTTCGATGGTGTCGGGGATTGTGTTTGGACTCGTGCCTGCTTTCCAAGTTCCGAGGTTGGAGGATTTGACAGGACGCATTGTCATCGGATTTTCGGGAAACCGGTTTCGCCAGTTCCTGGCAGGGGCCCAGATCGCGGTCTCCCTGGTGCTGTTGGCGGGGGCCAGTCTTTTACTAAGAAGCTTGTGGAACCTGGAGCGCCAACCGCTGGGGCTGCGCTCCGAGAGCGTCATGACAGCCAACGTAACGCTTGGGAAAAACTATGCTCAACCGGCGCAACAGTTGGCCTTCTTCGATCGGATGGAAGAGAAACTGCGGCGCCTGCCCGGGGTGACCGCGGTTGGTTTGACCGACTCACTGCCTCCTGGCGGCCCGCAGCATTTCACATTATTCGCGGCGATCCGCGTGGATGGACGTCCTCTACCTGCCGAAGGTACGGGGGGCCAAGTAGCCTGGCGTTCCGTCACGCCGGGATACTTCACCGCACTAGGGATTCCGATCCTGCGAGGGCGAGGATTTCTGGATGAGGACCGCAATCCCACAGCGTATTCGGTGATCTTGAGCGACGCTTTGGCTCGCCTCATGTTTCCGGGTGAGAACCCCATCGGCCAACGCTTGCAGCCGGGTTTGGATGGACCGTGGTTCACAGTGGTTGGCGTGGCGGCAGATGTGAAGAACAACGGTCTGGATGTCGCCGCGAATCCGGAGTTCTATTACACGCGCCGGCATACACCGGACGACGCATGGAGTTCTTCCGTTGCGATCGTGCGGACACCGATGGACCCGAAAGGGATGGCGGCCTGGGTCCGCTCGCAGGTGGCAGAACTCGATCCAAATCTGCCGGTTTCCATTGAGAGCATGGGTCAGCACGTGAGCAAGTTTGCGGAGCGCCCGCGCTTTGATGCGGCGTTGCTGGGTTTATTTGCGGTCATTGGCGTGGTGCTCGCGGGGACAGGAATCTACGGCGTTATTTCGTTTCTGATTTCGCAACGTACCCAGGAAATCGGAGTGCGCATGGCCTTGGGAGCAAGGCCGGGCGACATCGTCCACTGGGTGGCCGGGAACGGGATCACGCCGATGACGCTGGGCGCTGGTGTGGGGCTGATTGGGGGGCTGGCTGCTTCCCGAGTGCTTACGTCACTGCTGTTCGGAGTGCAGCCGCATGATCCTCTGACATTCGGCGTGGCGGCCGTAGTGGTGGTGCTGATTGGCCTTCTGGCGAGTTACATCCCGGCGCGCCGCGCAGTGAAAGTTGATCCCATGATGGCGCTGAGAACGCAATAGAAAAGAGGAAAAATATGGAGAGCCTGATTCAGGATGTTCGCTACGGAATACGCATGCTGCTCAAGAGCCCGGCGTTCACGGCCATTGCCGTCATTACGCTGGCGCTTGGTATTGGCGCGAACACGGCGGTTTTCAGCGCGGTGTATGGGGTGCTACTACGGCCGTTGCCTTATGCCGAGAGTGGGCGACTTGTGGCGATGAATCACAACCAGTCACGCGTGGATCTTGATGACGTGAGGGATCGCAGTCGTTTGCTGGAGGCGGGCACCGCGGTGACGGTGCAACCCATGGATTTTACCGGTGGACGGGAGCCGGTCCGGCTGGACGCAGGCCTGATTGACGGGGAGTTCTTTTCCCTGCTCGGAATCAAACCCGCGCTGGGCCGTGGAATTACTCCTCAGGAAGATCAGCTGGGCGGTCCGAAGGTGGTTGTCCTGAGCCATGAGTTCTGGCAACAGCAGTTGGGCTCAGACCCGCAGGTGTTAGGGAAGGCAATTCCGCTGAGCGGAGAACCTTATACGGTCATTGGTGTGATGCCTGCGGATTTTGTGATGCCGAAGAGCAAAGCGGACGTCTGGGTGTCGCTGCGAGTGGTTTATCCCGAGGCAGCTCCGTATCGCGGCGTCCATTTTATGAACTCGTATTGGCGCTTGAAACAAGGGACCACATTGGCTGCCGCGCAGTCTGAGATGGCGGTCATTGACCAATCTCTGGCGAAGCTTTATCCCGACGAGGACAAGGAGCGGCAAACGATACTGATTCCGCTGCAGCGGTGGATGGTCGGCGACACTCGCACGTCTTTGCTGGTGCTGTTTGGAGCTGTCGGATTCGTATTGCTGGTGGCCTGCGCCAACTTCGCCAACCTGTTGCTGGCCCGGGCGCTGGCGCGGCGTCCGGAGATGGTGGTTCGTGCGGCTTTGGGGGCTGGCCGAGTACGGCTAGTTCGGCAATTGCTTACAGAGGGAATGCTGTTGTCGGTATTGGGCGGTGTGGCTGGCCTTGTAGTCGCGAGAATCGGAGTCTATTGGTTGCTTGCGTTGAAACCGAAAAGTCTTCCACGGCTCTCGGCAATTACGGTGGACTGGCCGGTGTTCCTGTTCGCCCTGGCGGCTGCGATGGGCACCGGGCTGGTTTTCGCCTTGTTGCCCGCCTGGAGCACAGCGCAGGCAGATTCTGCGGACAGCCTGAAGGAAGCCGGGCGCGGCGGTTCAGCCGGCACACATCGTCATCGTCTGCGCAGTGTGCTGGTGGTAGGCGAACTGGCTCTGGCTTTGCTTCTCCTGACTGGAGCCGGACTGCTGATCAAAGGATTCTGGCGCATGCGTTCGGTGGAGCCGGGGTTCAATCCACAAAACGTTGTGACCATGCAAATTCAGTTACCTGAGTCGAGATACAAAGAAGTCCCTGAGCAAACGGAGTTCCGCCAGCGGGTGCTGGAAGGGCTGAACGCATTGCCCGGCACGCAGGCTGCAATGGTGAGCGAGGTGCCGATGAGCGGGGCGTGGGTGTATCACAACTTTGCCATCGAGGGTCGTCCGCCGCTCCCGCAGGGTGAAGAACCTGAGATTGATTCACGCAGCGTGATGGGGGACTACTTCCAGACCATGCAAATTCCGCTTCGTGCCGGGCGCGACTTTACTTCACAAGACCATGAAGGCACGCAATTGGTTGGAGTTGTAAATGAGGCTGCCGTGCGCAAGTTTTTCCCCAAAGAAAATCCGGTCGGGCAGCGTGTTCGATGGGCCCGAGAGCCGGGCGAGTTTAAGTGGATCACAATTGTGGGAGTGGTAGGGGACGTACATCACTTCGGCCTGGACGAGCAGGAAGACGTGGCCTTATACACACTGTATTCGCAGTCGTTTCAGCCTTGGAAGCGATGGATGTCGCTGGTAATCCGCTCTGGGCAAGAGCCAGCGGCATTAGTGAAAGCGGCGAAGAATGTGGTGTGGTCGGCGGATGCCGGCATTCCGGTCAGCAAGATCCAAAGCATGTCGGACGTGATGGCATCGTCCATGGAGGAGCGCCGATTCAATATGCAACTTCTCGCACTGTTTGCGGGACTCGCACTAGCGTTGGCCGCGGTGGGAATCTACGGATTGATTTCATACGCTGTGGCCCAGAGGACGCACGAGATCGGAGTACGCATGGCGCTGGGGGCGGAAACCAGGCATGTCCTCGCACTGGTTGTCGGAGAAGGCTTCCGGCTGACTCTGATTGGTGCAGCAATTGGCGTGGCTGCTGCAGTTGGATTGACCCGGCTCATGGCCAGCATGCTATTTGAGGTTAAGCCTACCGATGTGACGACCTATGTTGCCGTAGCGGGGCTTTTGGGTTGCGTTTCGCTGCTGGCCAGTTACGTACCGGCACGGCGTGCGGCCAAAGTGGACCCGATGGTTGCGCTTCGCGATCAGTAGGGGTTGGCCAGAACGAGGGCAAAGAATGAGGAAATCATGATTCAACTGCGAAACATCGAACGGACTTACAAAACCGGCGCCGGAGTGACCTATGTTCTCCGCCGCATTAATCTGGACATCAAAGACGGCGAGTTTATCACCGTGATGGGGCCTTCCGGGTCCGGCAAGTCCACGCTGATGAGCATCATTGGCATGCTCGATGACAGCTGGAAGGGCGAGTATTTTCTGCTGGAACATGCGGTTCACAAGCTCGACCGCAAGCAGCGGTCTGATTTGAACCGCAAATATATCGGCTTCGTCTTCCAGAGCTATCACCTGCTCGACAATCTGACCGTGTACGAAAACCTAGATGTTCCACTTTCCTACCGCAACATTTCACGCAATCAGCGGGCCAGCATGGTGGCGGAGATTCTCGACCGCTTTCAGATCGTGGGCAAGAAAGACCTCTTTCCCAATCAGTTATCCGGAGGACAGCAGCAGTTGGTGGGAGTAGCGCGGGCAGTGGTGGGAAATCCGAAACTGATTCTGGCGGATGAACCCACTGGCAACCTGCACTCCAGCCAGGCCAAGGAAATCATGGAGTTATTTAAGAAACTGAATGACCAGGGAACCACGATCATTCAGGTTACGCACTCGGAGGCAAATGCTGAGTACGGAGACAGGACGATCCGTCTTTTCGATGGCTGGATCGAGAACGATCCTACGAATCCAAAGTCGGCGTTACCTGCGGTGGTCGAAGGGTAGAAATGGAAACGCTTCTACAAGATATTCGCGGCGGCCTGCGCATGCTGGTCAAGAACCCCGGTTTCACGGCGGTGGCCGTGATTACCCTGGCCCTGGGCATCGGCGCGAATACTGCGATCTTCAGCGTGATTCACGCGGTACTGCTGCAAAAACTCCCTTACCCCGATGCGGAGCATCTGGTGTTGCTGTGGGGAGATACACAAACCAGCGGCAACCATCGCGGACAGGTTTCGTATCCAGACGTTGAGGACTGGAGGCGACAGAGCGGTGCCTTCGAAGATGTTGGTGCCTACGGACGTTGGAGTGCGATTCTTTCCGGCGGCGGTTTAGCTCAGCGTGTACCGGCAATTCAGGTTTCGGATGCATTCTTCCACGTGTTGCAGGCCAAACCGCTGCTCGGGCGACTGCTGATTCCGCAGGATCAGATCGATGGTAAAGACCAGGTTGTGGTCATAGCCAATGATCTGTGGCGTACACGCTTTGGTTCTGACCCGAATATCGTGGGCCGGAGC
>Ga0210384_10008350_pt1 | contig 10803 bp, 10 predicted proteins | sample IncBWH2MmetaG_FD_160574 | JGI IMG/M metagenome (GOLD analysis project Ga0210384, IMG submission 160574) | Forest soil microbial communities from Barre Woods Harvard Forest LTER site, Petersham, Massachusetts, United States - Inc-BW-H-2-M | ecosystem: Environmental > Terrestrial > Soil >...
GATACAGTTCGAAGATGACAGAATCAAAACATGAACTAAAACAGTGACAGTGTTACCGATGTCCTGACCCATAAGTGTTACCGATGTCCTGACTGCGCCGCTGAACGCCGAACGCTGAACGCCGAACGCCGAACGCCGAACGCTTTTGCGATTGGTATTGGACAAAAGTGGAGTTCATGACGGATGTAGACCACATGAATTACCGACACCTGGGAAAGACTGGCGTGAAGGTCAGTGAACTCTGTCTAGGGGCAATGACATTTGGGCGGGAGAATGAAGCTACTGAGGAAGAGAGCTTTCAGATGATGGACCGTTTTGTGGCGGCCGGCGGCAATTTCATCGATACGGCCAACGTTTATTCCACCGGCATTTCGGAAGAGATTGTCGGTCGCTGGTTGAAGCAGCGGCGACGGGACGATTTGGTGATAGCAACGAAAGTCAGGTTCCCTATGGGAGAGGGACCGAACGATCTTGGTCTGAGCCGTAAACACATTTTGAGTTCTGTAGAGGCCAGTTTGCGGCGATTACAGACCGATTACATCGATCTGTATCAGGTTCACTGTTGGGACCCTAAAACGCCATTGGAAGAAACATTGTCAACGCTGAATGATCTGGTGAGGAAGGGTGTAGTTCGCTACGTCGGAGCGAGCAACTTCGCTGGCTGGCAGCTGCAACGTGCGATAGATATCAGCCGGGAGAACCGGTGGGAGGGCTTTGTGTGTCTTCAACCGCAGTACAACCTCTTGTGCCGGAGCACCGAATGGGAATTAATTCCGCTGGCAGTGCGGGAAGGTTTGGGGGTCATTCCCTGGAGTCCGCTTCGCGGCGGTTGGCTCTCAGGGAAGTTCAAGCGCGGCATGATTGCACCGCCGGAGGGCTCACGTGTCGAACTCGCGGAGCAAAAGAATTGGGGCGAAAAATGGAGTGCCTACAATAACGAGCAGACGTGGCATGCATTGGATGGTTTGCACGAAGTTGCGGGAGCCTTGAAGCGGCACCCTGCCCAGGTGGCAATTAACTGGCTCCTGCAGAAGCCAGGTGTAACCGCACCGATCATCGGGGCGCGACGCATGGAGCAGCTCGAAAATAACCTTGGCTCGGTCGGATGGTCGCTTCCGCCAGATCAAGTCGCGAAGCTCGACGCTGCCAGCGAACTGCAGGCGCCGTACCCATACGACTTTATTGCGAAGTTGGCGCGGGAGTAGAGATGGGCGTGCGGCGCGATCCGGATGTGCGCGGCAAGTCCCCGCGTGTGGCGCGGTAGGGATGCGCTCCTGCGCGTCCGGCGTCGCGCGTCATACGAACATGAATACACATGTATAGATAGAACTTGAACAAAACGCGCTAGAAGGCGGGAACCAAGATTAAAGGGGCTGCGACGGTTTCCAGACGTGCAACGCCGGACGCGCGGGAGCGCATCCCTACCGTGCCACACGCACGCTACCAGAGTTCGAGCTGCGCTGGTGCAGCTTCGGATTCCTCCTCGCCAAAACGCACCCCCAATCCCAGGAGCCGGACCCCTAAGTGTTTACGCTGCAATCCTTCGCGCAACAGCACGAGGAAACTTTCGATTTCCAGAGGCAAACTCGCCCGTTCGACGGTGGTTCGAGAAAAATCAGCAAATCGGATTTTAACAAAGACTGCCTTAACCCGACTTTCGCCGCCGGTTTTTTTCAGGTCGGCAATCAACTCTTCGAACAGGTCCGGTATTCGAGCTTCACATTGCGCGACTGAGGTGAGGTCGATCGTGAACGTTCGTTCGTTGCTGAGCGACTTTCGTTCCCGGTCCGGCGTGACCTCCCGTCGATCATCGCCTCGGCACAAAAGGTAAAGTTCGAGTCCAAATTTTCCGAACCATTCGTGCAGTTGAATGCGCGAACATCGTTGAAGTTCTCCACACGTCCGAATCCCGAGGCGTGCGAATTTCTCTGCGGATTTCGTGCCGATGCCCCAGAGTTTTTGTACGGGCAGCTCTTGCATGAACCCGGCGATATCTTCCGGCCGGATTTCGAATTGGCCATTAGGCTTATTCCAATCGCTCGCGATTTTGGCCAGCATCTTGTTTGGAGCGATCCCTGCGGAAGCGGTCAAGCGGGTATTTTGAAGAATCAATTGGCGAATGATCTGCGCAAGCGCGGCCGGATCCCCATCGTGCCGCGAAACGTCTAGAAATGCTTCATCAAGTGAGAGCGGTTCGACAAGCGGAGTGAATCTCAGCAGGATTTCTCGGATCTTTGCAGATTCGCGTCGATAAACTTCAAAACGGGTCGGCATGACGATCAAGTCGGGACAACGCTGCAAAGCTTTAAAGGTCGGCATCGCCGAGCGCAGGCCAAATTTGCGAGCCTCGTAATTGCACGTCGTTAGAACGCCGCGTTGATCGCGAGCACCACCCACTGCGACCGGTTTACCGGCAAGCTCAGGCTTGTCCCGGACCTCGATGGCAGCATAGAAACAATCCATATCCAGATGGATGATGCGGCGCACCAGTATAAATAAGCAGCAAAGTGGCATGAGTAAATGGAGCGCGTCGGCGTTTGATTCTGCGGCATTCTTGAAGGAAAAGGAACAGTTCCTTCGAATCCCCTTTTTCGAAAACAGGCCGTTAAACTGACGCGCGAGCGTCTGTTTAACGGCTTTCTAGCCCGCAATGTGCGCGCCGCTTCTTATGGCGAAGGATTTTCGCGGGCTAGGACCAGTTCTCGCGTCCTCTGAAACAGCAGTGCCTCAGGCTGCGCCAAAGCCTCTGCAATCGAGGTTTTTCCCGAAACAAGGGCGGTGAGCTTCTGGAAATGAGGTGACACGAGGTCGCGGTCTTCGATGATCGCGGCAACCGCCCAGATCGCTTTATTCAGCTTTCTTGCGATCGTAGCCACCCCAATAGGGCCCTTTCCCTGTAGGGATTGAGAATCAATCTTTCCTTCTCCGGTGATCACCACATCGGCCTTCTGCATTCGTTCTGCGAGCCCGAGTCTCTCGGCAACCACCTGGAAACCGGAGACCAACCTCCCTTTGAGAAAAGTTTGGATACCATACCCAAAGCCACCCGCCGCTCCAGAGCTGATCGAATCGGAAAAGTTGGATCCCAGATCATGCTCCAGTCGCTTGACGAGTGCCTGCAAATCGGAATCAAGCTGCCGGACCTCGGCCGGGCCCAATCCTTTCTGGGGACCGAACGTGTAAATCGCACCTCCGGGTCCGGTCAACCGGGTCTCGACGTCGGCCAACCCAATCACATCAGGCCACCGTGTCATAATCGGTGGGGTGACACTTCTTATATCGGAGAAACGCGTGGGAAACGGATCGACCGGTCGGCCTCGCTCATCCTGGAACCGATACCCGAGCGCCGCTGCCATTCCGAGTCCGGCGTCCACTGTTGCGCTCCCGCCGAGACCGATAAGGATTCGCTCGATACCACTCTCGATCAGATGCCACAGGATCATCCCGGTTCCGTAGGTGTTGGATTTCAGGGGCAATCGTTGGGCAGCTTCGACGCGCCAAAGCCCGGATGAAGCGCTCATTTCAACGATTGCTTCGGACCCGTGAACGAAGTACTCGGCTTCAATCGGGCGTCCGATCGGATCGATGGTCTCGATGGCAAGTCGTTGAGCGTTCGCGTGATGAGCTAATAAGGCTGCAGTTCCCTCGCCGCCATCGGCAATCGGGAGCAGCTCAATTTCTGCGGTTGGATCTACAGACTGAATTGCGGAGCCCACCACGCCGGCAACTTCAGCAGCCGAAAGCGATCCCTTGAATTTATCTGGGGCAACAAGGTAGCGCATGGGGGAGGTCTTTCCTTTTCATAGGCTTCTTGAACGCGCGATCCCGGACGCGCAGGAGCGCGTCCTCATGAGCGTTAACTTAGGCGGATTTCGAGCTTTGCGTGCGCGTAATATTGTGGTGAATGCTGCTTTCTAGGTTCGGACCGGCAAAGGCTGGAGCCTTCGCTTACGACCACAGCGTGCCGTAAGCGAAAGCTCCGGCTTTCGGAAGGCAAAGGCTGGAGCCTTCGCTTACGACGTCTTCAGTTAACGCCTTGGGGCACGTCCCTACCACTAGCCGGATCGCGTTTCTACCAGCGTCCCTCAGTAACGCCTTCGCACTTGTGGCGGCGGTGGTTCAATGTTTTCCAGGTCTATGCCGCTTTCTTGCAGTGTGCGCAAGATGTTGTCCAGGAGCAATGGAATCCCGTCCGTATGGTTTTCGCGATTTAAAGTCTGAAAATTGACGATTTGTTCGCGGAGCCTGAGCGTCAGCAAGGCCTTATATTGTTCGACAGGATCTGTCACTGGCGCTTCGGTGTCAGCCTTCCGACTCACGGCTTGATCGAAGTTTTGACTCGCGAGGTCGTTCAGGGTTTCGCGCAACGCCCTGACGGTTTCCGTCAATCGTGCGTTTTCCTCGCGCAATTTTCCAAGCTCTTTGCCTGTTTCGGGCGAGTGCGTGTCGGCCGGTTTCGCAGGGAGATGGGATTGCCGGAGCTGATTCTTAGCGGTCTGCAGCTCTTCTCGAAGATAGTTGAAATTTGCCTCCACCTCTCTCAGAAGATCCGAAAGATCCGGCATCGGTCTCTGATGGTTTGGTAGCGGTTTTTCCGGCCTTTGCCGGTATGACTTTTCGGATTGATTTGGATTGACGGCCAACGACTGAGGTTTGCCCGGTTGATGCGTCTGCGAATGCCGCGGATGCTGCCTAGGGTGTTGCACCGGTTCTTGCGATTGGGACCGAGCAGGGGCGGTTCTCTGGTCCGGGAGCTGGTTCGGATCCTTGGCCAGTTTTGCCTGAATGAGTTCGCTCAGGATGGGCGGCAAATCCTGCACTGCGAGCTGTTTCTGCCATCGAGAACTCCATTTTCCGAAAGTCTTGGCCAACTCTTGTTGTACCGGTTCCGGGATCGTATTGAGCGGCTGAAAAGGTTTGGCCCATTCAATCACCGCTATGACCGAAGGTGGGTTGGCGCCGGTCGAACACTCAATTGCGGTCAGCGCCAGCAGCTGCGCCTCGGATGGTTTCAAAGATTTGAGATCGAGCTGTAACAACCACGGTTTGTTCTTCCCTACGAGAACGCTAAAGAATATTTGCCGATCCTTTGGCTCCAAACCATTTTCAGTTCGCAAAGTTTGGAGGGTGGCAACGATAAGCCTGAGCGCAGAAGAAGCGTCTATCTTGTGAAGGCCACGGGCAATGCTGAGGCGCATTCGCCTGGAGGCATCCGACTCCAGCGGCCTCAAAGCAGCGAGGAAATTGCGTTGTTTGATAGGACTGAGTTGGGGCCAGGCTTCCAAGGCGCCGTTAACCGGGACAAACCATGGAAGATCTCCCAGGAGTTCGAGCGCACCCGAAAGCGCCTTTCCTCCTGACATGACCAATTCCTTAAACAACGCTGCACCCTTTTGCTCATCGGCAGGAGAGAGTCGTCCGTTTCTCGAATTTTCAATGATGGTCCGAAGCTCGTCGATGAGAGGTTGAAAATTTTTCGGCATAGAAATGCGAGTCTGAATGCCCTGGCTAACTACGGCAGGAGTCGCTTCGCTTTTTTCGCGATAAGTGCCGCCATCACTTTTTCACTACTCCCTGAGGAATTGAAGCCCGGCATTTTGCTGATCCAGCGAAAAACCGGTTCGGTTAATTCATTCGAAATGGTGGGCGCCGATTGGCTGAGCAACTCCAGTCCCTTGACGGCTTCCAGGGCGACTTGCTCTACTAGATTTTGACCTGCTTGGACAGGAGACATGCCTAGGCTGAGCGACTTCTTGTACAGCTCCATACTATTCAGGCAAAGCGTCTGCGTTCGCGGGTAAAAGCTAACCATGAGATTCCAAGGATCGTCTCCCTGATCGCCGCCGCGGCGGAAATCAGTTCGCAAAAGAAGGGAAGGAATATCTGCGAACTTTGCAAAGAAAAATTCCGCGACAGTACCGGAATCCAGTTCCGGGCCGTCAAAATTGAATATGGCCAAGTCACAGCCGATCAAGGTAACGATATCCTGATCGCGGATATCGTGAGCGGACATATTCCGTTCTTCCAACGCTTGGGGCAGCACGCAGATGAAATTCAGGTTTGACGCTTTCGCTATGGCATCCGCCAATGCAGCATTGCCTACCAAGTGTTTCGAAGAGAAAAGCTCGCCCGCAAAATATACCAAAAACATTCCGATCGGGCGAAAGCATTCAGCTTCGTAGGCAATTAATCAAGCTGATTTCCTGGCGCGTTCCCTGTTGAGAGGCGGCAAAGGCTGGAGCCTTCGCTTACAACCACCTTGCCCGTCAGATACTTCAACGGCGCAGGATAGAATCTCAGAAGCTCAAAAAGCGTACTCGAAATCTTCGGATGCAACACTGCGAGTCTGGCCAACTGATTTACCCACAACCGGTCCCGGTAAATCCGCGCGTGCGAGGCGCTATAAAAAGCCGCAGGGTCTGAAGAATTGGTCGTTGCCTGGCAAATGGCGTTGGCGGCCAATGCTCCAGTTCGCAGTGCATACAGTATTCCCTCTCCGGTAAACGGTTCTACCACACGCGCTGCATCGCCGATGTACATCAGGTTGCGACGCGTCACTCGAAGGTCCAACCGCGTCAAAGGGGTTATCGATAGCCACTTGTGGTCGGGGGCAAGTCCGAACTTTTCCGTCGCCTCATGCCGAAAACGGCCGGCGTGTTGCGGCCGACAGACCAAGCACAAGTTAGTGAGGTTTTCTCCAACAGAGGCCAGACCAAGATAACCGTAGGGATACAGCTGCAACGCCACATGGGGCTCAGCATCAGTCGAAAAATGGGTCTGAAGACCAACGCGATCCGCGTGCGTTTTCGGGTAATCCGCCAGGAGCCGGGCGACCGACGAATTGCGACCGTCCGCGGCAATGAGGAACCTGGTCTGCACGGTTTCGTCTTTGGTGGAGACTTGCCAGGCCGAACCGTTGCGAACCTTCAGCACCGGTTCTCCGAATCTAACCTCGGCGCCTAACGAGATGGCATGCTTTATCAGAGCTTCATCGAAGAGTTTTCTACGGATCCCGCGCTCTCCCCTGGCTTCGTCTGATAATTCAAATCGGATAGAGTGTCCTGCGATGTTACGGAAATCGACCCAGCGCAATTTCGCCGATGGCAAACGATCAATCATTTCACTGACGCCCAGTTGATCTAGAATCTTCCAGGCACCGGGATTCAAACAATCCCCGCAAACTTTCTCTCTGGGAAACCTGGTTCGCTCAATGACCAGGGTCGAAAGCCCGGCGCGCGCGGCAAGAGCCGCGGCGGTTGCGCCAGCCGGGCCACCGCCAACGACTAGCACGTCGTAGGTCATCATACGAACAGTTCGGCGATGGAGTCAGCGACCATTCGGCCTTTCGCGGTCAATCGAATCCGAGCATTCTCTTCCTGGATGTATCCTTCTTGCCGAAGGGCGTCCAGTTCGCTGGTCCAGCGGGTCATCTCCGATGCAGAAACCCCGATCGCGGTACGCAACCCGAATGCGATCCCTTCGGCTTTTCGCATCTGGTCACTGACGTGCTCTTTGAAATTGATCGGCTCGATCGAGGAACGAAGTTGTTCGATGTACCGGCTGGTATCTGGAGTGTTTTGCCATCGCCTTTCGCCGATCGTTGAAAAAGCGCTGGGTCCCAAACCGAGGTAGTTCCGGCCGAGCCAGTATGCGAGGTTATGGAGACATTCATAACCCGGTTTCGCGTAGTTGGAGATCTCGTACTGGCTGTAACCTGCGGTTGCAAGGTTGGCCATCGTGAATTCATAAAAGCTCGCGTCCTGCTCGGCGTCTTGAGTCATCTCGCCGCTCTGGAATCGCCTAAAAAATTCTGTGTCCTCTTCGAATGTCAGGCAGTATGCCGAGATATGTTCGGGAGCCAGGCTGACGGTCTTTTCCACAGTCCGCTGCCATGTCTCGATGGACTGCCCAGGCACTCCAAAAATCAAATCGAGGTTCAAATTCGTGAATCCCGCCTCCCTCACGATGTGAAAGGAACGCTCGGCTTGCTGGGCCGAATGAACCCGGCCCAGCCGATTCAGCATCTCTGGATCCCAGGATTGCACGCCTATGCTGATTCGATTCACTCCGAAATCACGCAACATTAGCGCCTTTTCCAAGGACACCGTTGCAGGATTCATTTCGAGCGTCCATTCGCGCAACCGTGAAAGATCGAGACGCCGATGGAGCCCGGAGAGAAGAAAATCCAGCTGTTTGACTGAAAGCGCGGATGGAGTGCCACCGCCGAAAAAAATGGTTTCCAAGCGGCAACCGGGCATTTCGCGAAGGCGCCGCTCGAGGTCCAGCAGGATTGAATCCAGGAAGTCCTGAGTCTTATTTCGGTCGGAAGCTTCTTTGTAAAAGCTACAATACGGGCAAACCTTCGGACAAAAAGGAATGTGGACGTAGAGGTGATGCAATTGAGCCTCAATTCCGTTTTGGATTTGCATGAAGGTGAATATAATGCAGCCTCGTGTTCCGAGCAGTAGTCACGTTATTGATTTGTGGACTTGTTGCCGATCCGATCTGGTTGGGAGGACAGTCGTCGCAACCGTCTCCGGTGTCTAACGCTTTACCGGAATCCCCCCAGGAAGCGGTCGAGCCGCAGCCAACACCAGCGCGGGTCTTGGCGCGATCGGTCGTTTACCGCGTCGAGAACTCGCAAGCGATCGCAGACTATGAACCAAACCCCGGGACGGTTCGGCGAATGGTCGACGATCTCGTTATGGCTATAACCGGCCAGCAGACGGTATCATCCGCCTGGGAGACACTGGTCAAGCCGTCGGACATTGTCGGGATCAAAGTCTGTGCGAACGGTGCGCCCCTTTTCAGCACTCATCCTGCCGTAGTAAATGCAATCGTTGCGGGCTTGACGGACGCTGGAATACCGCCGCAAAACATCGTGGTCTGGGATCGTGAAGAGAATCTGTTAAAGCTTGCTGGTTTCCGCTCAAAGGCTGGCGGCTATCGTCTGATGTGGAGTGAGGGAAACTACGATCCAAAAGCCGTAATCACCTCTCCGATTAGCGGAAAGCTAATATACGGTGACCTTCTTTTTGTCAGCAAACCGCCGGATATTTTGAAGGGAGAAGAGACGCCTGATCGACAAGAAAACGAGAAGAAAAGACCTCGGAACCTGGACAATCTCAGTGACGAGAGCCACCTCAGTAGGATTTTGACCCACGCTGTCACAAAAGTGATCAACGTGCCGGTCTTGTCTGATCATTTCCTCTGCGGCCTTTCCGGCGCGCTGTTCAACATGACGATCCAGAACCTCGATAACTGGCGCAGGCTGGTTCAGGATCCTGTCAACGGCGATCCCTCGATTCCGGAGGCTTACGCGGACCCGCGGGTGGGCGATAAAGTCGTTTTGAATGTCATGGACGGTCTGATCGCACTCTACGCGGGCGCACCGATCGGAGATGCGAATTATGCCATCCATTACGGAACATTGTACGCCAGCAAGGACCCAGTGGCTTTAGATGCGATCGCGTTAAAGATGATTGATCAATGGCGAATTGAGGCTCAGATGGAGCCTGCTTCGAAAATAGCGAAATATCTCCCAACCGCCTTTACGTACGGATTAGGGAACGCCGATCTCAACAGGATTGAGGTAGTCGATGTCAGGTGAAGCCGAGCTATTCGCTCTTCTCAAAGAGGTCTCTCGTTCTTTCTATATCAGCGTGCGATTCCTTCCGAAACGGATTCGCCTCACGATAGCCCTAGGCTATCTGCTTGCGCGTGGGTCGGACACGATCGCGGACACAAATCGTTTGCCGCCGTCAGAACGAATCCGGGTTCTGGAGCGGCTTCTTGAATGCATTACGAACCGCCAAATGCGAGGCACCTTAGATGTTGCAGCTTGCGTGACTGCGCAGGCGGACGGCCCGGAAAAGATGCTCTTAAGCAACATTCAGCGAGTCTTGAAATCTCTTTCCGCAATTCCACTGGAGCACCGTGAGCTTTTAAGCGATGCCCTGACGAAAATCATCCACGGCCAGACCCTTGATATCGAAAGATTTGAGTCTGAGGCGGGAGTTCATGGGTTGACGGATGATTCGGCGCTTGAGGAGTATACGTATCTGGTGGCGGGCTGTGTCGGCGAGTTCTGGACTAAGGTTTGCTATTTGGAGTGGCCAGCTTACGCGCGGTTGCCAGAGACGGAATTGCTCGGCCTCGGAAGAGATTTTGGTAAGGGTCTTCAACTGATCAACATCCTGCGGGACTATCCTGTCGATCTTCAGGCGGGGAGATCGTATCTGCCGATCTCGAATCTGACGGAAGTCGCCTCGAATCTTGCGCTAGCCCGGCCGGAGTGGGAGCGATGGCGAAGGCGCGCGTTAGTTTATCTGGAAGCGGCTTGGAAATATGTTACTGCGGTCCGACCGCCACGGATTAGGTTCGCTTGCGCGGTTCCTCTGTTCATCGGCGTTCGGACCCTGCTTCTTCTGGGCGATGAGCCCGAAATTCGGCCGGGGATCAAAGTCCCGCGCAACGTAGTGCGGCAGCTGATGGCCTGGGCCGCGGGTGTTGCCCTATTTCCCTTCTTGGAACCGTATGCCTGTCGAAAGATCTTCCGTTCGTGAACAGTGGCTAGTGGCTGGTGGCTGGTGGCTGGTGGCTGGTGGCTGGTGGCTGGTGGCTGGTGGCTGGTGCCCGGGTGTACAAATGACTGCGTTTTAAGGCTTGGGCAAGGAACTGGTGGGTGTTCGGTACTCGTCAGGAGGCGGGCCAAACAAATGTCCGGGTCGCACCAGTCCCAAATAAGTGGCCCGCTTCTAGCCACTAGCCACTAGCCACTCCGCTTATTTCACCCTGAAAACG
>Ga0210384_10008351_pt1 | contig 10803 bp, 9 predicted proteins | sample IncBWH2MmetaG_FD_160574 | JGI IMG/M metagenome (GOLD analysis project Ga0210384, IMG submission 160574) | Forest soil microbial communities from Barre Woods Harvard Forest LTER site, Petersham, Massachusetts, United States - Inc-BW-H-2-M | ecosystem: Environmental > Terrestrial > Soil >...
CTCGTCACGTTCCTGGGCACCTTGCATCCCCCAGGGCAAGCTCCCGCACACGACGCCTCGCGCGATTTAGCGCTGGGGGATGCGCAAGAAAAAACAGGCGCTGTAAAGCCATAGGATTGGTATGACTCCTTTCGAAACCGCGCTCGGCTCTTGGTCGCCGCCAGTTTTTCCCTCCGTGGCCGTAGTCTTCGCGGCGCTCGTGTACTTGCGCGGTTGGCGTCATCTCCACTTGCCATCGCCGCAAGTCATCCCACCCTGGCGCGCTGCTAGTTTTGTTTTCGGACTGGTCGCGATCTGGGTCGCCCTAGCCTCGCCACTCGCGGCTCTCGACGAGCAATTGCTGACCATCCACATGTGTCAGCACTTGCTGCTCATGACGATAGCTCCCGCGTTGATTCTCCTCGCGGCGCCGGTCATGCCGCTGATGCATGGTCTACCTCGCCAATTCGTGCGATCCGTTCTGGGTCCGATTTTCCGCTGGACTCCCGTGGAACGCCTCGGTCACCTGTTTTCGCAGCCAATCTTCTGCTGGATCGTCGCCGCTGCTGCGCTAGTGGGCTGGCATATTCCCGCCGTGTTCACGTTCGCTCTGAAGTCCGAAGGCTGGCACATGTTCGAGCACGCGTCTTTCCTAGGCGCCGGTTTCCTCTTTTGGTGGCCCGTTATTCAGCCGTGGCCCAGCGTTCCCGTGTGGTCGCGATGGTCGCTGCTGCTCTATCTTTTTCTCGCAACGCTTCCGTGCGACATTCTCTCCGGCTTCCTGGTTTTCTCCGATCGCGTTGTTTACCCCATGTATTTCTCGGCACCGCATCGTTTCGCAATGTCCGTTCTCGGGGACCAGCAACTCGCCGGAGCGCTCATGTGGACCTGCATCACGGTTGTCTATATCGTACCTGCCACGATTCTCACGACACAGTTATTGGAGCCGATTCACTCACACCCGAGTGAATCGGTGCAATCAAATCGAATCACAGTTCCTCCCAGCGATCCGCAAAATGTGGAGCTTGGGTAAGAACCAGGACATTACCGCTTCTTACGTTGCCCCCTACGCGAAGCGAAGCGGTTACAGCGAATGCCTGTTGACCACCAAGCGCTTCTATCGCGTACCCTGTATTGGATCATCAGGAGGAATCGCCCATGAACATCAAATGGACGCACCTGGCCCTGCACGTCAAAAGTCTGGAAGCCAGCATCGAATTCTACCGGCGCTTTACGAACCTGCGGGTCGTTGATAAACACTCCGACGCCTCCAGCACTGGCATGGAAGTGGTTTGGCTGAGCGACAAACCCGCCGGAGATCCAAACGCTTTTGTGCTGGTTCTGCAGGAAGGCACGCCAAAAAATATTCCAGACTCCAAGCCGCAGCAGCCGCTCGGACCATTAAGCCACTTGGGTTTCGCTCTCGAATCTCGCGAAGAGGTCGACAAACTCGCGCTCGGCGCAAAGAATGACGGCCTGCTGCGCTTCGGACCCACATTTCTGAATCGCTACGCCGGCTATCTCTGCATCATCAGCGATCCCGACGGCCACAACGTGGAATTCTCGCACGGCCAGAGCCTGGGAAATTCCTTATCAACAGCGGAACAATCTTCCGCGAAATTCGCAAGGTCCTGAGAACCTTCTAACAAAACTTTCTCTTGAATAGAGCACATCCTCTTCGGTCTACTAAGTAGACCCTTGCCTCTCCGTGTCCCTGGCAACGGACCGAGTCCCACACATAGTCAGCAACGCTCACGACCTGGAGGATTGATGACGACGAAAAAAGGGAACTGGTCCAGACGTAGCTTCCTTAGAAGCGCCGCATGCTTGCCGGCGGCTGCTTGGTTGCCGCTGCCCTTGCTGGAAGCTCGCGCAGCAAAAAAGATACCCGTCGGCCTGGAACTTTACTCCGTCAGGGAATCGCTGAAGAAGGATCCGCAAGGTACCGTGCGTGCCGTGGCGGAAATGGGCTACGAGTGCGTGGAATTTTACGCGCCGTATTTCGACTGGAGCGAATCCGAAACCAAGGACATGCGCAAGCTGCTCGACGACCTCCACCTGCGTTGCTCCTCGACACACAACAATGCCGCATATTTCGCACCGGAAGCTCTCCCACACCTCCTGGAGCGTAACCAGATCCTTGGCGCGAACTACTCCGTCATGGCTTCCTCCGCACCCATCCAGGACGCCGCCGGATGGAAGGCTGTCGCCGACGTTCTGAATCGCTCCGCCGAACAGCTCGAGCCAAAAGGTTTGAAGGTCGGCTACCACAATCACCAGGTTGAATTCCAACCCAAGGACGGTGTGCGTCCTATAGAAATTCTGGCAAAAAACACCAAGCCCTCGGTAATGCTGCAACTCGACGTCGGCACGTGTCTCGAAGCCGGCTCCGATCCCGTCAAATGGATTCAAGCCAATCCTGGCAGAATCCGCTCACTTCACCTCAAGGATTGGTCTCCCAAGGATGGCTACGGCGTAACCTGGGGCCAGGGCGTTGCGGACTGGAAAGCCATCTTCGCCGCCGCCGAATCCGTCGGTGGCGTGGAGTTCTACTTAATTGAACAAGAAGTCGTGCACGCCTCAGAACTCCAGGACGCTAAAGCCTGCCTGTCCACGTTCCGCAAGATTCGCGAAAGCTGAGCTGAGACCGCTTCGTCGTCGAGCAAGCCCAAAATCTCCACGCAAAATCCCTTGACACGGGAAACACTTCTATTGTATTTAACCAATAGGTTAAATACGAATGGCCTCTGACCACCTCACTTCCACTTTTGCCGCTCTCGCCGATCCCACCCGGCGCGCGATCCTTGCGCGTCTCTCCACCGGCGAAGCCTCGGTAACCCAGCTCGCCGAACCCTTCGAGATGAGCATGCCGGCCATTTCCAAACACCTGAAGGTCCTCGAGCGGGCCGGGCTGATCGCACGGAGCCGCGAGGCCCAGTGGCGTCCTTGCCGGTTGCATGCCGCACCGTTAAGGGGTGTTGCCGATTGGGTCGAACAGTATCGCCGCTTCTACGAAGAGAGCCTCGATCGCCTCGACGAATATCTTCTCGATATTCAATCCAAAAAAAAGTTAGGAAAAAAACATGGACAAACAAAGTAGCAGTGCCGCCGCAACCGCAAGGCCTGAACGCGAAATCATCATCACCCGCGTTTACGACGCACCCCGGGAACTCGTTTTTAGTGCCTGGATCGAACCGCAGCGCCTGGCGCGATGGTGGGGTCCGAAGGTATTTACCAATCCCGTCTGCGAAGTGGACGCGCGCGTGGGCGGCGCCTGGCGAATCGTCATGCGCGGCCCGGACGGCTCGGACTATCCGTGCGGCGGCGTGTATCGCGAAATCGTCAAGCCGGAGCGGCTCGTCTTCACCAATGTCGCTGTAGATAAGGCTGGCAACCCGATCATCGATGGGCTCACCATCGTCACCTTTGCCGAAGAAAACGGCAAGACCAAGCTCACACTAAAAACGCGCGGCACCGCGATGGTCGATTACGCCGCTGCCTACCTGCAAGGCATGGAAGCTGGCTGGACGCAGAGCCTCGAGAAACTCACAGATCTGTTGGCAACCTCCAATAGCACCGATCGGGAGATCGTCATCACTCGCGTCGTGGATGCTCCGCGCGAACTGGTCTGGCAAGCGATGACCGATCCCCAGCAAGTCATCCATTGGTGGGGACCAAAGGGATTCACCACCACCATCCAAGAAATGGACGTTCGCCCCGGCGGCACCTGGAAGCAGGTTATGCATGGGCCCGACGGCACCGACTATCCCAATGAACACACTTTCAAGGAAGTCGCCAAACCTAGTCGCCTCGTGTATTCGCACGCCGGCGGGAAAAAGGGTGCGCCCAGAGTCCAGTCCGAAGCCACCTGGACCTTCGACCCGGTAGAAAGTGACAAGACCAAGGTAACCATTCACATGGTCTTCCCAACCGCGGCGGAACGCGACGACGTGATCAAGACCTACAACGCCGTTGAAGGAGCAAAGCAAACCTTGCAGCGTCTGTCAGAACACCTGCCGAAAATGAACTCATCCCCCGCCCAGGCGTTTGGCGCCTAGCAATCTAATCAAGCTGGCGAACATACGGGTTCGCCAGCTTGAGAAGGTCACCTGGTGCACTCACTCCAGATGCGCACTCGGGTTTCTTATCCTGCTAGAGCGTTGGCGTCCGAAAACCTCACAATTTTGCGCGGAATGTGCGCAAAAATTATTAAACAAAAGTACCAACGCAACTGGGACTTTTCTCTGCAATAGTCATTGAATTTTTTTCATCCCGAGTTTCTTCTTTCGTCAAAATCTGTTCGCAGGTAAGCATTTGCATTGTTTACTTGAACTTACGAAGCATCCTTTCTCTCTGCGGAAATTTCTGTTTCCGCTTTCCTCGAAACTTCCGTAACTGTCCTCGTAGGAACCCAGGCCGGGCGGCCAGCCACTGCTCTCAACCAGTACCTTCGTCCAGTTGTTCCCGCACGCTCCGTCCGGTTAACTCTACCGTTGGAGGCATGTTCTGTGGCCCGGGTGTAGTCGCCACGAACTTAGCCGCAAGTTCTCAGCCTCTCCTGGAGAGGCCCAGGTAGTCGGCAACTGTGCCAGAGGAATCTCGAATGGAGTCAGCAATGAAGAGTAAGACGAAACGTCAGCGAGGTTTCACGCTACTCGAAACCTTGGTGTCCGTCGCCCTAATCATGACGGTGATGGGAATCCTGGTGGTCAAGAGCTTTGGCAGCATGGAAAGTTACAAAGCCAATTCCGCCATGGATGTTGTCGTCAGCCAATTCCGAGTGGCGCGCCAACTGGCTATCAGCCAGCGTCGCACCGTCTTTGTTTGGGTGGACACCACCTTTACAGGTGCCGGCGCCGGTTCGCAGCACATCAACTATCAGATTCAACCTGCTCCCAAGAGTGGTGAGGTGGCCGGCCCTCTGGTCAAGGTGGCACTTCCTGGACAAACTCAATTCCTCCTTCCGGTAGGTGTTCCGGACACACCGATGGCCTTCGGGACTTGCAGCCAAAGTGCGGTTTGCATCGGCAATGTCAATGGTGGACCACCGATCATGCAATTCAATTCCACCGGCACCTTCACCGATGGAACCGGTTTATCCCCGCTTAACGGAACCGTATTCGTGAGCATTCCTACCCAGCCGCTTACTACGCGCGCGGTGACCATCATGGGCGGTACGGGTCGCGTTCGTCCATACACTTTCCTCGGTCCCAGCGGCGGCTGGATTGAATAGGAGCTATCCATGAAAAAAATCTTCCAGCCAAAAAGAAAACAATCGGGTTTCACGTTGGTTGAAACTGTCATTGCCATGGCCGTCTTGAGTTTCGGTGTGCTGTCACTCTCGGCTATCTACACGCAGGGGCTCAGAGCATCGGCTCAGACGCAGATCCAATTCATCGCGCAGCAGAAAGCACAAGAAGCTTTGGAAACGCTGTTTACAGCGCGTGACACGAAACTGCTTACTTGGGCTCAGATCGCGAATGTTAGCCAGGGTGGTGTCTTCAAGGATGGTCCTCAAGCACTTTTGGCAGCCGGACCCGACGGCTTGATCGGCACAGCAGACGATGACGCCGCAAATCCGAACACCATCGTGATCGGGCCAGGCGCGGACAATGTTCTTGGCACGTCGGACGACGTAACCATCAACCTCAATCCCTGGATGACTCGCACCATCGCAATCACCCCCGATGCCACGATTCCCAATTTGAATCACGTCACCATCACCATTAACTACACTTTTGAAGGACAAGCCGGTCAATTCGTACTCAACAGCTATCTGTCGGCGTTCTCGTGAGGCATCCGATGCGAAATACTAGGTCACGCAAAAGTACAGGTTTCACGATGGTCGAGCTTCTTGTGGCGATGGGAATAACCATGGTCATTCTCTACGCAGCCGTCGCAGCCTTTCGCGACGCTTCCCAGACCAATCAGCTCGTCACCTCTACGGCGGACATGACGGACAACCTTCGTGCCGGCTTAAGTCTCATTCAGCAGGACCTGCAGCAAACCGGGACCGGCATCCCCGTAAACGGAATCCCGGTTCCCTTCACTTCCAACGGTTCCGCTTCCGCGCCTTGTGGTACCACACCGGCCATCAATCGTCCGATTCTCGGCGGTACTTCCACTTTTCCGAAGTGCAACTCCACCTTGCCAGCGATTGAACCGGGTCAGGCCATGGGTCCGCTGATTACCGCTCCGGACGCGATCGCCGGGAATCCCTCGAATCCCAGCAGCTTTACCGACGAAATTACGATTCTCTACGCCGATAACAGCGCTAGCCTGGACGCTAAGCCCGTAAACAAACCGGCAACGGCCATACCAGCCGATCCCGGTTGTCCTGCCGGCAAATTGAATCTTGCGGGCAACACTCTGAACGTCACCTTTGACGCGACCTGCGTCAACCTGACAAACGCCGGCATTCAAGTTCTACCCGGCGACCTCATTATGTTCACGAATACAAACGGAAGCGCCTTGCTGACTGTAACGAGCGTCGCTGGCCAGGTTCTGACATTCTCTCCTGGTGACGCGTTCGGTTTGAACGGACGCACCGAATCTGGTGGCACCATAAACTACCTAATGACTAGTACAGCTTGCGCAGGTGGCCCGGCTTGCTTTCCTCCGACGCTGGCGACTCGCATTTGGATGGTTTCTTATTACCTGGACAACGTCAGTAGCCCGCCTTTCGTTCGCCTGATCCGTCAAGTCAATTTCAATGCGCCCACTCCAGTGGGCGAAACGCTTGAGAATATGCAGTTCACCTACAACTACGTCGACGGCGCCACCAATCCTTCCAATCAACCTGGAATTCCTGCCGGGAACAACGAATCGCAGATTCGCGCCGTTAACGTGTTTCTCGGAGCGCGCTCGAGTTACATGACTCATCAGGGCAATAAGTCCATTTACGCTCGCAACAATTTGGTCACGCAGATCAGCCTTCGCAGTATGGCCTATAGAGACAGGTACAACTAAGAGGACATGCAATGATCAAGCAAATGTTCAAATTCAAAAAAACTTTGCGTCAAGACGCGGGTGTCGCCCTTCTTACCACCATGCTCTTGCTTTTCCTCATGTCCAGCATGCTCGTTGGATTTGCCCTACTGCTTATTTCCAACCAGCAGCTTTCTGGCTCCAACAACGATCAGGTCCAGGCCTTCTACGGCGCGGAAGCGGGCATGGAACAGATGACCGCCAGCCTCGGCAATCTGTTCACCCAGACCTACTCTCCAACTGCGGGACAGATCAACGCGATTCAGAACAATCCTCCTTCCGCGGTTCCTGGAATCACGTATCTGACCGGAGACGGAAAGAATGGTTACACCATCACGCCACAGGCCGTAGATGCGTTGGGAAATCCTGCACCTACAATTTCGACCATTAAGGCCGGCCCATACGTCGGCATGACCGCGATGGCAACCGAATACACCCTCGTCGTGAATGCCCGCACCATCGATGGCCGCGAAGTAAAACTGCAACGCACCACGCAAACCGTCGGCATCCCGATGTTTCAGTTCGGAATTTTTTCCGACACCGACCTCGACTTCTTCCCCGGTCCTGTTTTCAATTTCGGCGGCCGCACACACACCAATGGGAATCTCTTCCTGGCTGCGGGGTCCACTCTCACGCTGTCGGATAAAGTGGACGCTTACAAAGATATCATCCGCATGAACCTAGAGAATGGTCATCCCGTTTCTTCTGGTTATCCTGGGACCGTCAATGTCACGACCCAACCCGGCAGCAGCAACGTCCGAGCTTTGGGCACGTCCGAAGGCAGCCTTACCGGCACTATTGGCTCCAGCGGAAACGTCAGTTGGCCAAACATTTCCAAGGTTCTTTATAGCGGCAATCTCATCAATGGCCAGGGCAGCGCCTATCCATCTCTCTCGACCGGCGCACAAAAGCTGAATCTTGGCATTGTAACCATTGGAAACGGTGCGACCCAATCCGTTGACCTGCTTCGCAGGCCCCTCAGCGGCGAGGCGAGCAACGTTACTGGTGAGCGTTATTTCGCACAGGCCAGCTTGCGTGTACTCGTCTCCGATGACCCCAGCGACATCATGAACCTGCCCTGCATCGACGGCAGCAACACACCTCTCGATCTTAGCAAGCTCACGACCGACCCAACGACTTGGTCGAACAAAGCGTTGCCGACCTATTACCTCCCCGCAGACAACCTCTACAAATTGATGGTCGCGAAAAAGATCACTCCTCTTCCGCTAGCCGCTTCAGGCGCCGCCAATCCTGCGACACCGGCAGGCGGGGCGGTCTGGAACTCTGTGGATGGCTACTTCCAGCCGAAGAACTACCCCGTAATCACTGGCTTTATCAAGATCGAGGAACAAGTCGCCTATGGCGACCCATGCGGTACCTGGAAAGACGTAACCCTGGAAGTTCTCAGTTACGGTTATGTCGGCAGAAACATCAATCCGGTTCCGCAGTCTTTGGATGCCGCGACGATTAATCCTCAGTGGCAGGCCAGCCAGACTGCCGGTGTCATGGAAGCAGGACAATCTCCGGCCGTCACCAACGTCCCCATGAACGGGACCAACGCGGTTCAATTGGCCTATCAGAATGGGCCGGCCTGGATCAACGGCGGCACCTTGGTTACCGCGCTCAATACCAATGCGGCTCCCACCGGTACTTGCCTGGACCCGCATCCTCTGGCAATCATTCGCTTGGAACGCGTTCGTGATAACCCCTCCTCCGTGGCCGTGAAAACAGGGGCCTACAGTAACAAGAAGCCGTTCAATCTTCCGTTACAGTCCACGGTGGCTCAGGTCTGTGGTATCGATCCCAGTGCGGTCCCCCCAGGCCCGGTAGCCGGTTGGAACTTCAACGACCCCACTCAATATTGGCCTAACAACCTGTTTGACCCGCGCGAGGGAACTTTGCGCGACACCGCGATGGACAGTGCCACACCTCCTCGGCCTACCCTCAACGGCGTTATGCACTACGTTGAACTCGATGCCGCCAATCTGGCTAGCTGGTTCGGTGGCAAGCTCGGGACCCTCACGACGTCGGGACAGGGCACCAAGGATCCTGCCGTGGCTCCGAACAATTATCTCTTCTACTTTTCGGATCGTCGCGGCAATAACGTCACGTCTCAATCCATCGCCGGTGGCTGGCCTCCGCTCTCCTACACAAAGAATGAAACGGGTGAATACGGTTGGACCGATATCGTCAACAGCCCGGCCAACCCGGCTAGCGGCTGCCCCAATAACTCGTTGGATACCGGTGAAGATCCGGATGGCACCGCTGCTCTCTATACCTACGGCGCCAGCCAATCGTCTGTTCACGCAGCAGGCGTTCTGTACAATCCCCCTGCCAATTATTTGGGCCCTGGTCAATTGGGACTCTTCAAGAATCTGGTGGGCAGCAATGCCATCAGAAACAATATTCTTTGCGCTGCGGTTCCTTCGTACGTCACGGACGGTATCTGGCCCATGATGATTGCGGCTAGTGCGACCGTCGCGCGCGAAAACCCTCCACTCTTTTTCCGTCGTGCGCTGAAAATCGTCAACGGTAACCTGTTAACCGCCGTAGGCCCCTGCCCCGGTGGCTTTAGCTGCGGCTTGGCAATCGCCGCGGAAAACCCGGTTTATATGCAAGGCGACTACAATGCGAACTTCGGTGGGAACGGCTGGAATGACCCTTCGATCGCAGCTTCGGTTGCTGGCGACGCAGTCACTCTCCTATCGGTCAACTGGAACGACGAAAACTCATTTTCCAGTCCTTACAGTACCGGCGCTCGCAACGGCATCACCACCTTCTATCGTGCCGCCATCATCGGTGGCTCCACCATCTACTTCCCGCAGCCTTCGGGAATGGGCCAGGATTACGGTACCGATGGTGGTGTGCACAACTTCCTGCGATACATCGAGGCGTGGGGCGGAACATTGAACTACGAAGGTTCGATCATAAACCTTTTCTATAGCCGTCAGGCCAACGGCACCTTCAAGTGCTGCAACACGGTCTACGCTCCGCCAACCCGCGGCTATAACTTCGACACCAACTTCCTCACTCCTGCGTTGTTGCCGCCGCGGACTCCGCTGTTCCGCGACATCAACACCACCGGTTGGACGCGCCTGATGTTGCCCAGCCAGTGAGACCCTAATCTCTCAATTTGTCTTTCTCCAACGTCCCGGCTTCGGCCGGGACGTTGTTTTTTTGTCACACCTGTTCCGTGCTATCTTTGCATCTGCCGCCCTGCTCGCACGGGAATACCAGCCATGAATCCTCTCGAAACAATCAGCTTGGTCCTTGGCGCCGGTTTCTCCTCGGGTCTTAATCTCTACGCCACTGTCGCCACTCTCGGCCTCCTCGAGCGCTTTGGCGTCATTCACCTTCCTGCGCAGCTTCACGTACTCTCCAACCCCATCGTCCTTGGCGTAGCTGCGATCCTCTATGTGATTGAGTTCCTCGCCGACAAAGTACCCTACATCGATTCCGTCTGGCAGGCCGTGCACACCTTCATTCGCCCTCCAGCCGCCGCCCTGCTGGCCTTCAGCGCCACTGCGTCCGCGTCCGAGCCCTGGCGTTGGGCTGCCGCGCTGCTTGCCGGCGGTATCGCTTTAACCTCCCACGGCACAAAAGCCAGCGCCCGCGCCGCTGCCAACATGTCTCCCGAGCCGCTCAGCAATTGGGCGCTCAGTCTCGGTGAAGATCTCCTGGCTATCTGGCTTGCCTGGTTTTCTTCCGCGCATCCCACCATCGCCATCATAGTGACCGCCATCCTCGTCGTAATTTCCCTCTTCCTTCTCTACCACCTCTTCCGCTTTCTCCGCCGAACCATTCAAAAACTAGCCGCCCCCCGATCCGCCGATCTAC
>Ga0210384_10008352_pt1 | contig 10802 bp, 5 predicted proteins | sample IncBWH2MmetaG_FD_160574 | JGI IMG/M metagenome (GOLD analysis project Ga0210384, IMG submission 160574) | Forest soil microbial communities from Barre Woods Harvard Forest LTER site, Petersham, Massachusetts, United States - Inc-BW-H-2-M | ecosystem: Environmental > Terrestrial > Soil >...
GGGTGGTCAGCGCGACGGCGTGCAGCAGCCCGCGCTCGAGGTTGCGGCCGATGCCGACGAACTCGCCGTCCACGGTCGCCACGGTGCTCTCGACCAGCTTCTGCAGGGGGCTCGCATCGACCAGGCCACGGACGGAGGCGGACACCGCCGAGCCGCCGGTCGAGAGGCGGGTGACCCAGCGGGTGAATTGCCTGGCGAGCGACGGCGTGTCGACGCGGAAGACGTCGGCGGTCTCGAGCCGCCGCCAGACCTCCGCCAGGGTGCGGGACGCCTCGCCCAGGGGAGCCGGATGGGCGGCGATGACGACGGTGTTGATGCCGCCCGCGGAGACGCCGACCAGGATGGGCACGCGCACCTCCGGCAGCAGCCGGCCGATGCCGCGCAGCACCCCCGCCTGGTAAGCGCCGCGGGCGCCGCCGCCGGAGAGCACCAGGGCGAGATCGGGCGGCGGCGCCGCCGGACCGGTGAGAGTGGCATCAGCTGGCACTGAAAGGAGCACGCGAGATGAGATCGATCCGCATCCTGATCGCTGTGATTGTACTCCTCGCCGCCGCCGCGGCCGGCTTCGCATACTCGGGGATCTTCGACGTCTCCGCCGCCACCGCGGAGCCGGCCTGGCGGGCGCGGTTGTTCGACACCGTCAAGGACCGCTCGATCGATCGGCGTGTCGCGGCGCTGCCGGCGGCGCCGCCGCTCGGCGATCCGCAGCTGATCCGGACCGGGCTCATCCACTTCAGCGAGATGTGCGTGGTCTGCCACGGCGCTCCCGGGGTCCCGAAGTCGGAGATCGGCATGGGGCTGAACCCCGATCCGCCGGACCTCGCGCACGAGGGCGCCGAGCAGGCGCCGGCCCGCCTTTTCTGGGTGGTCAAGAACGGCATCAAGATGACCGGCATGCCCGCCTTCGGCATGACACATACCGACGAGCAGATCTGGTCCATGGTAGCCTTTCTCAAGCAACTGCCGAAGCTGACCCCGCAGCAGTACGCGGCGATGGCGCAGGAGGCCGGGGTCCACCCGTCTCCGGCCGGCCGCCAGTAAGCTCGGCGTCGGGCGTGGCCGGGCCCTGGGGCGGGGGAGTTCCTCCGGCCTTCCGGCCCCCTGCCGTGCCCGCGCCGGAGCGCGTCTTTCATCTCATTGCCGGCTTTGCATTTTCGTGAACCGAGCTGCTGCTAAAAAGTCCCCGTGCAGGTTTGCAAATTCTCGACCAATGTGACACCCTCTGTCAGTTCTTCGCACAGCGTGCGTGCCGCGCGGCGCGTCGATTTCATCACGCAGTAACTGCGCAGCAGCACCAGTCATGGATTGAGCTCGCAGTGCCCTTGGCGGTATCCAGGGGCCGGGGCGATTGAGGAGGCAGGTTAACCCATGCGTTTTGGTCTTCGCTCTCTACAGGCTTGCGTCCTCTTGGCCTCCGCGGCGGTGGCCGCCTTCGCCGACACCCCCTCGCGGTCCGCCGCTTCCGGCCCCGGCGCTGTCCAGGGACAGGAAGCGGTGGCTCCGGCCGCGGACGCCACTGGGAAGACCGGCCATGCAACGCCGGTCGCTCCCGCCAGGCGGCCGCCCAGCGGCAAGACCGGTCACCCGAGGGCACACGCTCCCGGCAAGCGGCAGCCGGCCGGTCCAAGTTCGAACGCCTACTTCACGGTGACGCCATGCCGGGTCTTCGACACTCGGGCGGCAGACGCGCCGGCGCTCCAGGCGGGCGTCGCCAGGACGATCCAGGTCACGGGAAACTGCGGGATTCCGACCTCGGCCAAGATGGTGGCGGTCAACGCGACGGTGACGCAGCAGACCGCTGCCGGCTCGATCGAGCTCTATCCCGGCGACGGCACGCCGACCGGCCTGCAGCTGAACGATTTCTCGGCAACCAAGACGCGCGCCAACAACGCCGTAGTGCAGCTGGCGCTGAACGGCAACGGCACCATCGACGTGCTCCTCACGGCGGCCGCGAGCCAGAGCGCCCATTTCATCCTGGACCTGAGCGGCTACTTCGAGAACGCCACCCCGGTCGCCGTCGACGACAGCTACAGCACGACCCTGAACACGACCCTCAACCAGGCCGCGCCCGGTGTGCTTGCCAACGACACGCTCAACGGCGCGGCGATCTTCAGCTACGGCGCGACCACGGGTGCCGAGCAGACCACGATCGGTGCCGCCACGCCCACCTCGGCGGGCGGCTCGATCACCCTCAATGCCGACGGCAGCTTCACCTTCATCCCCGCCACCGGCTTCATCGGCGACGATACGTTCAAGTATGTCATCAAGAATAGCGCCGGCAGCTCGACGGCCACGGTGACCATCGCCGTGGGCAAGGCCAACCAGACGATCACCTTCACCTCGACGGCCCCTGGCGGAGCGACGGTCGGCGGGCCGACCTACAACGTGACGGCGACGGCGTCGTCGGGCCTGACGGTGGCCTTCACCATCGACGCCTCGGCGAGCTCGGTGTGCTCGATCTCGGGCTCGACGGTGTCGTTCATCGGCGTCGGGACCTGCGTGATCGACGCCAATCAGGCCGGCGACTCCAACTACAACCCGGCGCCGCAGGTGAAGCAGATGTTCGCGGTGGGGATGGGCAGCCAGACGATCACCTTCACCTCGACGGCCCCGGCGGGTGCGACGGTCGGGGGGCCGACCTATACCGTGACGGCGACGGCGTCGTCGGGCCTGACGGTGGCGTTCACGATCGACGCGGCGGCGGCCTCGGTGTGCTCGATCTCGGGCTCGACGGTGTCGTTCACCGCCGTCGGCACCTGCGTGATCGACGCCAACCAGGCCGGCAACGCCAACTACAACGCGGCGCCGCAGGTGCAGCAGTCGTTCGCCGTGGGCATGGGCAACCAGACGATCACCTTCACCTCGACACCGCCGTCGAACGCGCAGGTCGGCGGGCCGACCTACACCGTGACGGCGACCGCGTCGTCCGGCCTCACGGTGACGTTCACGATCGATGCCGCGGCCACCTCGGTCTGCTCGATCTCGGGCTCGACGGTGTCGTTCACCGCCACCGGCACGTGCGTGATCGACGCGAACCAGGCCGGCAACGCCAACTACAACGCGGCGCCCCAGGCACAGCAGTCGTTCGGGGTGGGCAAGTCCGACCAGACCATCACTTTCACCTCGACGGCTCCGGCCGGGGCCAAGGTGGGCGGTCCGACCTACACCGTGACGGCGACCGCCTCGTCGGGCCTGACGGTGACGTTCACCATCGACGCCACGGCGGCTTCCTTCTGTTCGATCTCGGGCTCGACGGTGTCGTTCATCGGTGCCGGAACGTGCGTCATCGATGCCAACCAGGCGGGCAACGCCAACTACAACGCCGCGCCGCAGGTGCAGCAGTCGTTCGCGGTGGCGAAGGGCGACCAGACGATCACCTTCACCTCGACGGCTCCTGCAGCGAAGGTCGGGGGGCCGAAGTACAACGTGACGGCGACCGCGTCATCAGGCCTGACGGTAACGATCACCATTGACGCCGCGTCGGCCTCGGTCTGCTCGATCTCGGGCTCAATGGTGATGTTCAACGGCGTCGGCACCTGCATTATCGACGCCAGCCAGGCCGGCGACGCCAACTGGAACCCCGCGCCGCAGGTGCAGCAGTCGATCGCGGTGGCGAAGGGGGACCAGACGATCACCTTCACCTCGACGGCTCCTGCCGGGGCGAAGGTGGGCGGACCGACCTATACCGTGACCGCGACCGCCTCGTCGGGCCTGACGGTGGCGTTCACCATCGACGCGGCGGCGGCCTCGGTGTGCTCGATCTCGGGCTCGACGGTGTCGTTCACCGCCGTCGGAACTTGCATCATCGACGCCAACCAGGCGGGCAACGCCAACTACAACGCGGCGCCGCAGGCGCAGCAGTCGTTCGCTGTCGCGAAGGGCGACCAGACCATCACCTTCACCTCGACGGCCCCTGCCGGCGCGAAGGTGGGCGGGCCGACCTACACCGTGACGGCGACCTCCTCGGCGGGCCTGACGGTGGCGTTCACCATCGACGCCGCGGCGAGCGCGGTGTGCTCGATCTCGGGCTCGACGGTGTCGTTCATCGGCGCCGGCACCTGCGTGATCGACGCCAACCAGGCGGGCAACGCCAACTACAACGCGGCGCCGCAGGCGCAGCAGTCGTTCGCGGTGGCCAAGGGCGACCAGACGATCACGTTCACGTCGACGGCTCCGGCCGGCGCGAAGGTGGGCGGGCCCACCTACACCGTGACGGCGACCGCCTCGTCGGGCCTGACGGTGGCGTTCACCATCGACGCGTCGGCGAGCTCGGTCTGCTCGATCTCGGGCTCGACGGTGTCGTTCATCGGCGTCGGCACGTGCGTGATCGACGCCAACCAGGCGGGCAACGCCAACTACAACGCCGCGCCGCAGGTGCAGCAGTCGTTCGCGGTGGCCAAGGGCGACCAGACCATCACCTTCACCTCGACGGCCCCCGCCGGGGCGAAGGTGGGTGGACCGACCTACACCGTCACGGCGACCGCCTCGTCGGGCCTCGCGGTGTCGTTCACCATCGACGCCTCGGCCTCCTCCGTGTGCTCGATCTCGGGCTCGACGGTGTCGTTCATCGGCGTCGGCACCTGCGTGATCGACGCCAACCAGGCCGGCAACGTCAACTACAACGCGGCGCCGCAGGCGCAGCAGTCGTTCGCGGTGGCCAAGGGCGACCAGACCATCACCTTCACCTCGACGCCGCCTGCCGGGGCCAAGTTCGGCGGGCCGACCTACACGGTGTCGGCGACCGCGTCGTCGGGCCTCACCGTGACGTTCACCATCGACGCGTCGGCGAGCTCGGTGTGCTCGATCTCGGGCTCGACGGTGTCGTTCATCGGCGCGGGCACCTGCGTGATCGACGCCAACCAGGCGGGCAACGCCAACTACAACGCGGCGCCGCAGGCGCAGCAGTCCTTCGCGGTGGCCAAGGCCGACCAGACCATCACCTTCACCTCGACCGCCCCGACGATGGCGACGCCCGGCGGGCCGACCTATACCGTGACGGCGACCGCGACCTCGGGCCTCGCGGTGACGTTCACCATCGACGCCACGGCGACCTCGTTCTGCTCGATCTCGGGCTCGACGGTGTCGTTTACCGCCGACGGCACGTGCGTGATCGACGCCAACCAGGCCGGCAACGCCAACTACAACGCTGCACCGCAGATCCAGCAGTCGTTCGTGGTCGACACGCCGCCGACGGTGACCAGCACCAGCCCGGCCAACAACGCCACCAGCGTGCCGCCCGCGAGCACCATCTCGATCACCTTCAGCAAGTCGGTCACCGTTACCGGCTCGCCCTTCAGCCTGTCCTGCTCGCCCGGCTCGGCGCCGACCTTCACGGTGACGCCGGCCTCTCCCGCGGCCACCTACGTGCTGCATCCGTCGGCCAACCTGCCGTTCGACAGCAGCTGCACGGTGACCGTCGTCGCCGCTGACGTCACCGACGCCGCCGGCAGGAACATGGTGTCGAACTACATGTTCAGCTTCGGCGTCCCGCCGATCGCGGTTGCCGACACCTATCCCGAGACCCTCATCGGCAACGTCTCGATCAACTCCTCGGTGATCGCCTTCAGCGTCACGGCCAACGACCAGCACAACTCGCCGATCACGATCACCGCCTTCGACGCGACGAGCGCCCACCTCGGCACCGTCTCGATGACCACCTCGGGCACCGGCATCGGGCAGTTCACCTACAACCCGAAGGCCGGCTACGTGGGCCCCGACTCCTTCACCTACACGATCAGCGACGCCAACGGCAGCTCGACCGCCACGGTGAGCCTCACCCTCTCCGGCATCATCTGGTTCATCAATAACAACGCCGGCGCCGGCGACGGCAGGTTGTCCTCGCCGTTCAACACCCTGGCCGCCTTCCAGGCAGTCAACGACGGCGTCGGCACCCACCCGGCGGCCAACGCCAACATCTTCCTCTACGACAGCTCCACCGGCTACACCGGCCCGGTCACCCTGCTGATCGGCCAGAAGCTGATCGGTCAGGACGCCACCTCGAGCCTCTCGGCGATCACCGGCCTCACCCCGGGCACCAGCAGCGCCGCGCTGCCCGCGACCGGCGGCGGCAGCCCGAACAAGGTCTCGATCACCGCCACCGGCAACGACGTGACCCTCGGCTCGGGCAACACCGTCTGGGGCATGACGCTCGGCAACGCCACCAGCGGCATCGCCCTCTCCGGCTCCAGCGTCGGCAGCCTGAAGATCCGCGACCTGACCATCAACACCACCGGCGGCGCAGTGAGCCTCGCCAGCGGAGCGCTCGATGCGATCATCAAGTCCGTCACCTCGGGCGGCGGCACGCACGGCATCTCGCTGACCACGACCACCGGCTCCTTCGACGTCGAGGGCGACGGCGCCTCCGATCCGGCGAACACGACGAAGGGCCGCACCACCGCCAAGAACGGCGGCGGCATCCTGACCCTCGGCTCCGGCGGCACCATCCAGAACGCCACCAGCGCCGGCGTCCTGCTGTCCACCGCCACCAACGTGACGCTGCGCAACGTGGTGATCCAGAACAACGGCGGCAGCAGCGGCACCTGCGCCGGCAGCGGCGTTTGTACCGGCGGCGACGGGATCAACGCCACCAATGGCTCGTCGCTGACGCTCGACAACGACCTGATCCAGGGGCAGACGATCAACAACGGCGTGCATGCGACCGGCGTCGCCGGCGTCAATTTCCAGCACACCGAGGCCACCAACAACGCCTCGAACGCCTCGACCAGCGGGACCCACGTCTGGGATGTGCGGTTCGACAATTGCACCGGTACCTCGACGGCTGCGAACTCGCTGTTCCACAACTCGCTCGAGAACATCTTTGGCCTCAACAACGCCCTCACCACTTCGCTGACGCTGACGGTCACCAACTCTCAGTTCAGTGACACCGCCACCGCCGCGCCGGGCAACGTCGGCCTGCAGGTGAACCTCGACAACACCGCCAACGTGACTCTGTCCGTCGACGGCAGCGTCTTCCTGCGCGACTTCGCCAACGGCATCCAGTGGGTCGGCGACACCAGCAGCGGCGGCAGCTTTACCGTCACCAACAGCACCTTCGATCAGAACGCGCACGCCATCAGCCTCGCTCACCAGGGCCTCGGCCATACCGTCAGCTTCAACATCACCGGCAACAACGTCAACGAAACGGTGGGCGGCTTGAGCAACGCCATCGCCGTCACCCTGGGCACGAGCTCGAACGCCACCACGGTGCTGCAGGGCACGATCAAGAGCAACACGGTCGGCAACACCGGGGTTGCCGACTCCGGCTCGATGCAGGGCAGCGGCATCTCCATCACCGCCGGCGGCGCCGGCACCCTGACCACTCTGATCGATAGCAACACCGTGCGGCAGGTGGACAACGAGGGACTGAACGTCACCGCCGGACAGGCGACGGGCCAGGTCAACGTCACGGTGACCAACAACCACTTCTCCGTGGACGCGGCGTCCCCGAACAGCGACTTCGGCATGCTCGTCGTAGCGGGCGCGATTGGCGGCGACACGGTGACGATGTGCGCCCACATCAACGGCAACACGGATACCGGCAATGCCGCGAACGGCGGCAGCGGCATCGGCCTGGCGACGGAGGGTGGAACTCCAACGCTCAACCTCCAGGGATACGGCGGCGCTGCCAACAACACCGGGCAGATCGCCACCTTCCTCGACGGCGCGAACACGGATAGCCCGACCCCCGCCTTCGTGTCTGCCGGAGCAGGGACCATCAAGGCCGCGCCCAGCAACTGCGCGACGCCGCCCTGAGATCGGGGGCGCCGCCAACTAGACGCCGGCACGGGCGGGCCTCGCGGAGGATCCGGCCGTGCCCTTCGCAGCCTCAGCAGGTTGCATTCAGGGAGGAGAAGAATGTCGGAACCGTTCCTGTCGGAGATCAAGATCATGTCGTTCGGCTTCCCGCCCAAGGGCTGGGCCCTCTGCAACGGCCAGCTGCTGCCGATCAACCAGAACCAGGCTCTGTTCTCTCTGCTCGGCACCACCTACGGCGGTGATGGACGGGTGAACTTCGGCTTGCCGGATCTGCAGGCCAGGACGCCGATGCACATGGGCAACAGCCACACCCTCGGCGAGAGAGGCGGCGAGCAGAACCACACCCTCTCCATTTCCGAGATCCCGACCCATGTTCACACCGCCAACGCCTCGCAGTCGTCGACACCCCTGGTCGACCCCGGCGCCAACAACGTGCTTGCCGCTCCGGCGACCCAGCTCTACAGCTCGAATCTGACCAACCTGACGTCGATGCTGCCGTCGACCCTCGCCAACGTCGGCGGCAGCCAGCCGCATCCGAACATGCAACCCTTCCTGACCCTGAGCTGCTGCATCGCGCTCCAGGGCATCTTCCCGTCGCAGACCTGAGGAGGAGCCATGTCCCAACCTTATGTTGGCGAGATCCGCATGTTCGCGGGCAACTTCGCTCCCGCCGGCTGGATGTTCTGCGAGGGGCAGCTGCTGCCTATCTCGGAATACGAGACGCTGTTCAACCTGATCGGCACCACCTACGGCGGCGACGGGCAGAGCACCTTCGCGCTGCCGGACCTGCGCGGCCGGCTGCCGATCCACCAGGGCGGCGGCTTCACGCTGGCCGAAAACGGCGGCGTCGAGGAGGTCACCCTGAGCACGTCGCAGATGCCGGCCCACAGCCATCCGTTCCTAGCCACGATCAACCTCATCAACGTGACCGATCCGACGGGCTCCCTGCTCGCCCAGCAGAGCGGCGGAGTGAAGATCTATTCCGGCGCTGCCGGTAACGCGGCGATGTCACCGAACACGATCGGCAGCACCGGCGGCAGCCAGCCGCACTCCAACTTCCAGCCGTATCTGTGCATCGACTTCATCATCTCTCTCTTCGGCGTCTTCCCGTCGCAGACTTGAGGAGACCTGCATGGCCAACCCATTCGTAGCAGAGATCCGGATCTTCCCCTTCAACTTCCCGCCCAAGGGCTGGGCGTTTTGCGACGGTCAGATCCTGCCGCTCTCCCAGAACACCGCCCTCTTCTCGCTGCTCGGCACCACCTACGGCGGGGACGGCAAATCGAACTTCGCGCTGCCGAACATGCAGGGGAACGCCCCGATGCATCCGGGGCAGGGGCCGGGGCTCAGCCTGCACGACCTCGGCGAGACCGGAGGCTCGGACACCGTCACCCTTCTCGAGTCGGAGATGCCGTCGCACAGCCACTCCTTGATGGTCGAGCCCCTTCCGGCGACGCTGACGACACCGTCGCCCGCCACCGGCCTCGGCAAGTCCGCCGGTGTGGCCGCGTACTCCGCGACCACAAGCCCCCTCGTCCAGCTGTCCGACAACGCCGTCGCCCCGGCCGGCGGTGACCAGCCGCACAACAACCTGATGCCCTACCTGACCCTCAACTTCTGCATCGCGTTGCAGGGGGTCTACCCGCCGCGGACGTAACACTTCGATCCACGGACCCCCCGGGGCCGGCCGCCGCGATCCCGCGCGGGCGGCCCCGGAGATTGCTCCTTCCGGTCCCGCAAACGGAGGGCCCCTCGGGAGGCAGATCTCCTCTCCGCCGCCGTTTGGGCGAGGCCACCGAAGTCCGATCCACCCGCATCCAGGACCCTCGCCCAAACGGAGGCGGAGAGGAGATCTGCCTCCCCCAGGGCCCGGCCACGCCGTCGCTATCGCCCGCCGCGACTCCTACGGTTTCGCCGCGGCGATCGGCTGCGAGACGTGCGCCGGCGGTTCCGCGGGCGGCGCTGCCACCGGCGTCTGGGTCCCGGGCTCGCCGAGCCCGAGCCGGCGCAGCAGCTCGCCCCGCACCGCGAGGAGCTGGACGCGCGCGTTGAGCAGGTTGGCGGTGGCCTTGATCTCCTCCTCGCGGGCGTCGGCGAGGGCAGCCTGGCGGCTGTCGAGGGCGTCGGCCTCGGCACGGCCCTCGGCGGCCAGGGCCTCGGCGATGCGCAGGTCTTCCTCGGCGACGGCCGCGGATTGGCGGGCGAGGTCGGCGGCGCCCAGGGCCTGGTCGAGCGTGGCCGCGGCGCGATGGACCTCGATCTCGAGCTGCTCCTCCCGGGCGCGCTGCTGCTGCTTCTGGCGGTCGAGGGCGGCCGCGGCCTGGGCGCCGGCGTCGCGCAGCCGGCCGCCGCTCCACAGCGGCACGGCGACGGCGACGGCGACGCTCCAGTCGTCTTCGCGGAACTTGACGTAGAACTGGTCGATGCCGTTGGCGCGCGACAGGCGCGAGTACTGGGCGTCGGCGTCGAGGGTGACCTGCGCCAGGAAGCCGCGGCGGAGCTCGATGGCGCGCTCGAGCAGCTCGATGGAGCGTGCCGCGGCGGCGAGGTCGGGATCGGCGGCGCGCGCCGCCGCGAGAGCGCCCTGCCCTGGCTCGGGATGGCCGCCGGGCTCGCCCCGATCGCCCTGCCGGAGATCGCCGAGATCGATCTCGCGCGCCGGCTCGGGTGTCCCCGCTAGCGGGTCCTCCGGCAGCGCCAGCGGCGCGTCGGCGGCCAGGCCGAGCCGCCGCCTCAGCTCCCAGAGATCGGCATCGCGAGCCGCGGCGATCTCCAGGCGGCGCAGCCGGGCCTTGGCCTCGCGCAGCCGCGCCTGCGCCAGGTCGAGATCGGTCGCCCGCGCCTCGGCGTGGAGGGCGGCGGCGCGGCCCGACATCGCCTGGTAGGCGGCGAGGCGGCGCTCGGCCCCCGCCAGCAGCTGCTGGTCGGTCCAGCAGCGCGCGTAGAGGTCGGCGATCTCGCGCACCACCTGCACCCGCGCCCGCTCCCAGGCCGCCTGCGTGGTGGCGCTCCTGGCGCGGGCCTGCAGTCCCTGGGCACGCTGCTCG
>Ga0210384_10008353_pt1 | contig 10802 bp, 6 predicted proteins | sample IncBWH2MmetaG_FD_160574 | JGI IMG/M metagenome (GOLD analysis project Ga0210384, IMG submission 160574) | Forest soil microbial communities from Barre Woods Harvard Forest LTER site, Petersham, Massachusetts, United States - Inc-BW-H-2-M | ecosystem: Environmental > Terrestrial > Soil >...
GCCGATTACCAGCGCCTAACGGCCGCGGGCAGGCTTGGCGAAGCCGGGCTGAAGCGCGATGCGCTCAAGAGCATACTGGACAAACTAAATACGCATCTGAAGTAAACTCCTTTAGGGAATGGAGCGATGTTGGAGACCAAACGCCGCGTGATCGGCCAGATGATCGTTTGCGAGGGTTGCTCCTGCGGAGCGACCCATAGGGACGAAGGTGGGACTAGAACCTGCGGCTTTGGGCGATGACCCTCAACCAACAGCAGCAGGGAAATGCAATTCCCTGATATGTGAGTGATAAATCCCTGCTCCATGCAGCGCCTGATCGAGATCTTGCTCCGATAAATGTCCTGAATTCAGAGCGGTAGAAGGATTCTCCGCTGGCGCGTCTAAGCCAAAATCAAGAAAATCCCTGTATTAATTCCCTGTTATCGGGAATCAATCGCAGAGAGCGGTTCGCCACTGACTGGATCCACCGCCATTTCGTCTTCTGATCCATTCTCTCTTCCTCCACAAACTGGAAACGGCTGAAAATCCCCGCGAATCTCCCCTTCTTAGACGCACACTCTTGTCATACAGAGAACCGCGCCGCCGACGTATCGTCCCGGGATTTGGTGTTTTTCTCCAAGGGCAATTTCGGCAGGCATCGGGGGTTCGATCCTTCCTCTGGCCAGCAACAAGCGCAGATCGAGCGAAGCGCGGAGGACGGGGCACTCCTTGCGCGCGCCAGGAACGGAGTCCCTCAGGAGGGCTCGGTTTATTGATACGTTGAAGGAGCGTCGATTGTAGACGTTTGCATTTCGGGTTGATCGACACCTGATGGACTGTCGCGCGTGTCCACGGGCGCCCATGTTCTCCCGGGATGCCGCACCCATTCAGCAATTCCATGATCTCCCGTTCCCTGTTTCCTTTAGTGACGAACAAATCGTAAGTCTGGCGGACAGCCTCAATTTCTCGTTCCGGTCCAGGGACCAGGTTGACCCTATCGGTCTGCAGACTTTTTCGCTCGTACCGGCTCAGCATGTCCTTTGATCAACAGCCGTCTTGGGTCATATCCGCTGGCCCTCCTTGGCGGAATCCCAGTTCGATGAGGCGGCATTGACCCGCGAGTACCTTGAGCAATAGCTCCCGGCTGTATTCGGCGCCCATTGAGCGCTGAAACGTCTTGAGGATGGAAGACGACATGCTGCCGTCGTTCTCAAATTACTCCGCACAATAGTGGACGCGGATGGCCGCCCTCTTGAGGACATATTCGTAATAGGCGCTCTCATCTACGTCTTGCAACCGTCCCCCAAACGGCTTACGTCGTAGACAAGCAGGGCAGAAAAGTTTGCCACCTTTTTTTCCATGTCTGGCATCAATTGATTTAGGCCTTCGCGGCCCGAAATATTCAGGCTGCTCCTGTCGTGTTCCTGGGCGCAGGGGACGCCTTCTCCATTCGGATGCCACCAATTTGTTGAAAAACCGAAAATCAATATGCTGCTCGGCACCTCAAGAGACTCCATTTGATTAGTGGCAAAGCGACGCTCTCTTCGCGACAAACTTGGCAAAAAATAATTGTGGGAATCTGGCTGGGAGATTTGAAGACAGCACTTGTTACTGTTCGACGCCGCGTTATCTGTGACTGCGCGTATCGACACGGTAATGCCTGAATCTAAATTTGGGAAGTCCTTTGGTGCCAATGCCCAGGATGACGGTGACCGATTCCATATATTTGCGCCGATGGTAAGAGGTCGTCAGCGGTTTCCCTTTGGCGGCAGTGATGCAGGCCGATCGGAAAGTGGTCAGGGTGTTCGAGGTCTTGGTTGGTTTTTCTTTTCGAGGATCGAGTTGAACTGCGCGCGGGACATCTTCAACTTCTCGGGATGTTCGTCGATCCACCTGGCGAGGGCGTCGTACTTAGCCGGAGTCCAACCTCCTTCGAATTCGGCGCCGTTCTTCCCCAGGCGATTGAGTTCGAAGTTGAAGGCATCTTCGAGGTTGGTGAATTCCGCGGAGACGATTGCCTGCTCTGCGAGGATCGCGGGAATAAAGATGACGCCGTCGGTTTTGGCGAGGACGAGGTCGCCGGGAAGGACCGTGGCGCGACCGATGCGAATGGGAGCGTTGATGGAGGTGAGCGTCATCTGGGCCCAGGCGGAGGGATCGTAGCCGCGATAGAAGCCGTTGAAGTTGGGGATTTCGCGGTTCTCTTCGGCGTCGCGGATGCCGGCGTCAAAGACAAAGCCGGTGTGGGTATGGGCCGCGATGCCGTTGCCGAGATTCGAGCCAATCAGGGTTCCTTCGACGATCTTGCCGAAGCCGTCGGCAACATAGACGTCTCCGATTTGAAGCTCATTGATGGGCCAGCTGTTATTTCCACTGACGCGGCCTTCGGCGTTGCCCTCGGCGGTGATCGCCTTGATCATGTCGGGGCGCAACGGCATGTACTGCGCAGTCAGAGCGCGGCCGGCGAAGGGCTTTTCCGGATGCAGGGCCTGGAAGCCGCCGTCAAACTGGCTCTTGTAGCCAAGTTTGCCGAGATACTCCCACACATCTTCGATGGAGACGTCGAGGGCCCGCTTGAGGAGGTCGTCAGGAATCTTCGGGCGGCCGTCGGGGAAGCGATCTCCTTTCCAATCCGACGTGTAGAACAAGATCTGTTCCTTCGTCATCTTTACCTGAGACGAAGCGGGGACGACGGTGGCAAATGCGCAGGCCAGGACGGTCGCGCCGATCAGTTTTCGCATAGGTTGGGTCTCTCCAAAAAAGTTGTGCGAACGTGTGAGAAGCTGGCGAGAATGATACGAGCCTTCCCCGCCCGGCAGATTAGCTGAATAATTGATCGTCGAAGGATTGCTTGGTGTCCCACATGGGCGTTGGTTCGAAGTATCCCACACCGGGTGCGAGGTGCTGTTTCATTACATCGTCGTTGAGTGTGACGCCAAGACCCGGGGTGTCGGGAACGGCGATGTAACCTCGGTTAATGATGGGTTTATCGACTTCATTGACAAGGTCCTGCCACCAGGGCACATCGAGCGAGTGGTTTTCGAGCGCAAGGAAGTTTCGTGTGGCTGCCGCACAGTGCACGTTGGCCATGCAGGCGACCGGTGTGCCGGCAAAGTGCATCGCCATGGGCACGCCATACTTATAAGCCATATCGCCGATCTTATGGGTGCGAAGGATGCCGCCGGAGGTGGACAGGTCCGGATGGATCTTGTCGACAGCATGGTTACTGCAGAGCTTTTCAAAGTCGGCGATCTCGTAGATGTCTTCCCCGGTAAGGGTGGGTGTCGGGCTTGCGTCGGTGATCTGCTTCAACAGGTCGGTGTACCACCAGGGGATGACGTCCTCCATCCACTCGAGGTTATATTTTTCGTATGCTCGGCCCAGACGGATAATCGACTTTACGCCGAGGTGGCCGAGATGATCCGTGGAGAGCGGGGTGTCGTACCCGATGGCCTCGCGGATAGCTGCAATATATTCGCAGTAAACTGCGATGCCCTTGTCGGTCAGCTCGTTTCCCGTGAACGGGTGTGGCAAGCGCTTGTCGTACTCGATGGAGTGCTGGTCAGCGGGTTCCATGATGGTGCCTGGCTTGCCCTTAAGCAGATCGGTGCCGACATCTACCTTGATCCATGTGAGACCACGGTCCTTGCGTTCCTTGGCGATGGCCGCAAACTCCCGTGGCGTGTCGGCCTCGGGCGTGTCGGCGTAGATGCGGATCTTGTCGCGCCACTTGCCGCCCAGCAGTTGGTAGATGGGGATGTTGTAGACCTTTCCGACGATGTCCCAGAGCGCCATCTCCACTGCGACGACGCCGCCGGCCTGGCGTGAGATGCCGCCGAACTGCGCGATTTTCTCAAAGAGGAAGTCGACGTTGAGCGGATTCTCGCCCATGATGCGACTCTTGAGGACCATGGCGTATTGATAGTTGGCGACATCGCGGACTTCGCCGAGACCGGACACGCCTTGATTGGTATCGATGCGAATGATGGGGCAAGGACTCGGCCCTGGTTTCTTGACGACGGTGTAGCGCATGTCGGTGATCTTCAACTGGGAAGGGTTGCTATTACGGTTTACGTGTTGCAGTGCGGGCTGGGCTTCGGCCTTATCGGCCAGCGGTCCGATGAGACCACCGGCTAGAAGGCCGAGGGTGGACTTGAGGACGCCGCGGCGGTTGTACTTGGAGTTATTGCTGATGTTCATGCTGACTTGCTCCGATCTGAATAAATTGGTTTAGCCTGGCTTGTCATGTGAGCAATTATGCAATCAGAAAGAGTTTGTCTACCCCCACCAAGTCTCTCCCGGGGCCAGGTGAGCTTTGGCTACGTCGGGGTTCAGCTCGACTCCCAGGCCGGGCTTGTCTTCGATGGTGAAGTAGCCATCCTTCCAGAATGGGCCTTCATGGGTGACGAGGTCGGGCCACCAGTCGATCCATTTTGCGAGTTCGTGGATGCGGAAGCCGCGCATGGAGGCGGCGGCGTGGGCCGATGCGATGGTGCCGACAGGGCTTGCCGGATTGTGAGCCGCGGTCCAGATCTCCCACATGTCGGCGAGATCGGAGATACGTTTGGACTCGAGCAGGCCGCCGGATTTTGGGATGTCGATGTGAACGCCTGCGCAGGCCTGGCTCTCGATCAGCGTCCTGAAGCCATGGACACCGTAGAGGTTTTCGCCGGTGCAGATTGGGGTTCGTGTGGCGCGGGCCAGCCTTGCCATGGCATCAGTATTTTCCGGAGGAAGCGGGTCCTCAACCCACATTGGTTGAAGATGCTCAAGTGCGTTCAGTAAAGTGATGGCGTCGCTGGTGTCGTATTTCCAGTGATTCTCGATCGCGAAGTCGATCACCGGGCCTAATTCCGTGCGTACTGCTTCCATCTTGGTAACGATGCGGTTGATGTCTCGGTTGGTGAGGGCCTTGTTGTAAAAGTCATGTCCCGGCTCAGAGTATGTTGGGTCGGCGCTGACGGGAATGTTGTCGCCTTGAAATTTGAAGGCGGTAAAACCGTATTTGTTGTTTGTCTTTGCTTCGGCGGCCTGGTCGCGCCAGGATGAAAGTTCCTTGGGATTCGAAGGGGCCTGCAGGGTGCGGTAGAAGCGGACGCGATCGCGAAAGCGTCCTCCGAGAAGATTGCAGACGGGGGTTTGAAGGATGCGACCGGCCAGGTCCCAGAGTGCGATTTCGATGCCGCTCGCTGCTGTGATGGTGATTCCGCTGATTGCACCGACACCACCGCTCATCAGCAGCATCTTGTGGTACAGCTTATCGACGTTCAGCGGATCTTCACCGATGACGAGCGGCTTCAGTTGGGTCAGGACGAGGTCCTTGACCCCGGGGCCCCAGTAGGCTTCGCCGATACCGGAGATGCCGGCGTCTGTTTCGATCTTGATGAGGTTCCAGTCCCACGTTCCTCGCACGATCATGCATTTGACGTCGGTGATTTTGACCTTTTTGCGGAGGGATTGCGCGACCGTGCGGTACGGTTCGGCAAACAGGCAGGCGCCGGCGACGAGATGCTTGAGGAAGTTCCTGCGGTTACTCGGCAATGTTAGACTCCGCTTCGTCTGATGGTGAATGGTGCAGGGCGCGAACCGATATCCGGAGATTTCGGTATGAGTAGTGGGTGAGCCTTACGTCTCCGGAGGCCCACCCGTTAGCTAAAAGGTGAACGTTGCCGAGAGCTGCAGGTCTCGGTTGTCGTTAACCGTTCCAGTAATCTGGCCGGCAGACGAGGAGCCTAATGCAGCGTTCGGGGTGGAGAAGTTTGGGGTATTGAAAGCATTGAAGGCGTCAAATCTGAGGCTGATGGCCATGTTTTCGTAAATTTTGAACTTGCGTTGAAGCCCAAGATCCCAGTTCTTAGTACTTGGGCCGTACAGGATCGAACGGCCGGAGTTGCCATAGTTGTTTGCGACAGGAATTTGGAAGGCGCAGGGCGTACCGTCCGCAAGAACCGTCGTGTTGACGGGGCAGAGAGTCGTATTGAAGAACCGCACTGGATTGCCATGATCAATCTTGCCGCGCGATCCGATTCGATTCGGCCAACTGGGCGAGCCGCTGTTAACTCCGCTGTTCAAGGTTGGGGTAAAGGGAACGCCGGAGCCGTAAAGGGTGATTAGATCGAGCTCAAAACCGCCAACGATGTGTGAGGCGAAACCCTGGTTGACAAACTTTCTCCCGCCTCCGAATGGGAGCTCGTATGTGGCGCTCGCAACGAGCCGGTGCTTCTGATCGAAACCCGAGGCGCCATAACCGGCGCGAAGATTGGTGACCGTCTGTGGATTGCCGGCAGAGCCGCCGCCCGATGCGGCCGAACCGCCGTAGTCGAGCGATTTGCTGTAGGTGTAGCTGATGAGCGCAGTCAGGCCATGCGAGTACCGCTTGTTGTAACTACCTTGGAAGCTGTTATAGTTCGACGCGTTAATCGGGTCTTCCTGGGCCCAGGTGGAGATGTTGTTGAGGGGCTGGATGAGCCGCCGAAGGGTCGTCGAAGTTGGGCCTCCGGGTTGGATCAGACCTATTTCATTCGGGTTGTAGAGATAGACAAGATGTACGTTGTGGCTGCCGGCGTATGCCAGTTCTACGACGCCGCCGAGGGCCTGACGCTCAATTCCAAAGGCGTAGGTCTGCATGTTCGGCGTTGCATTATGCATGGAATGAGCGACGATCGCCGGTGCTGCTGCATTGAGCAACGCGGTGTTCGTTAGAGTTGCGATGGAGAGTGGTGTCGCCCCCTGGGGAAAAGGGTTTGCGAGTACGGGTTGGCAGGTTGCCGAAATATTTGCCGCAGTACACTGGTTCGCTGGAGCAAAGGAGGCCGGCAATGGGAAGGTTGCGGGACTCGAAAAGGTCTGTGAGATGGTGAAGGGCGGGTTTTGTCCCAATTCATCGGACGCCGAGAATGGATCCAGAAAGTAGGAGATACCAAAGCCTGCACGAAGCACCGTCGTTCCCTTGCCTGAGAGGTCATAGGCTAGCCCGACACGCGGTCCAACGTTTCCGTAGCGGGTCTGTATGCCGGCGCTGCGGCTCACCCCATTCTGACCGGCAAAGACGAAGACCAACCTTACGGGATCGAAGTTCGCAAGCTTGTTGTTCTTTTCAGTGTCGGCCGTGAAGACGTCGTAGCGAAGACCAACATTGAGAGTTAGGCGCGGGGTAGCCTTCCAGTCGTCCTGAATAAAGCCCGCGTATTGCATGTTGGTGATGTAGTAAGGGACTATCAAAAAATTTCGGCTTCCGGCGTTGGGGAAACCCAGCAGAATGGATGCCAGGCCGGCGCCTCCGACGGCTGCGGTCCCGCTGTTGGTGAAGTTGTCGTTGAAAGTGAGCCCACCTCGGGTGGTCGTGTTCGTGAACGGTGAAGCATACACCTTGATGAAACGGAAGCCGGTCTTTAGTTGATGGCGTCCTTTGGTTAGAGAAATTGTGTCCTCGAACTGAATGTTGGTCTGCACCGGATGCGCGGGCAGGAAGGCGGTGCCGCCCTGGAGGCAGGTGAATTCGTTTCCGCATGCGCTGCCGATCGTGAAGTTCGGCAAGCCCGTAGTGAACTGGGAGATGTTAAGCCCGGCGATGCCGAGCGAAGTTGAGGAGTTGTGGCCGAAGTCGGACTGTGTGGTGAAGGGGTTCGTCCGTGCGTATCCCATCCGAAACTCATTGAGAAAGGTTGGGCTGAAGAGGTGCGTCTCATCGAACGACAGGCCCTGTGCGGCCAGTGAAGTGTTTTGAATGCCCGCCACGTAGGGGCCGAGATCGAATTTGGATGCTGCGAAGGATGGCGTTGGGAGGCAGCACGTTCCCTGGCCACCGGTGAGCGGGTTCGGAGAAGTTTGGATGAACTTTTCGTAACTGAACCGGCCGAAGAGCGAATCCTTGCTGCTAAGGTGGTAATCAATACGCGCGTTGCCGCCGTTATCATCAATGATCTGGTTTGCCGTTGATGTGTAGTTGTTGAAGCTGCCGGGAGTCTGAGGCAGGGGATAGATGCTGGCAACGTTAAGACCCACCTGGGTAAGACGATTGGAGCAAATTACGTTGGGATGTAGCCCGTCGCATCCCATAAATTGCGTTCTAGTGACAACCGAGCCGGTCTGTACGGTGGTCAAAGGATCATAAATTGGAATTAACGCACCTGCCGCGTTCCTGTAATCGCTGAAGTCGCCCGTGCGCTCAGCGGAAGTCGGAACGCTGTTCAGGTTGGTGATCCCTTTCAACGAGCTTTGGCCGTAGTAGTCCGCGAAGTAGAAGAGCTTGTCTTTCTTGATCGCTCCCGAGATGGCGCCACCATACTGACCGCGGCGGAGGGCCGGCTTTTGGGTGCTGGAGCCCACACGAGCGAAGTAGTTGCGCGCGTCAACGGCGCTGTTGCGAATGTAGGCAAAGACTTCGCCATGAATACCGTTTGCCCCAGAGCGGGTGGATACAGAGACAACGCCGGCGCCTCCCCCGAAATCCGCAGAGTACACTCCCGTGAGAACCTTGAACTCGCCGATGGATTGGACGGAGGGTTGTACCATCACGGTGTTGAAGGTCCACTCGTTGTCGACGATGCCATCGACCAGCCACGCGTTCGTATTTGCCTGGCTGCCCAGCGCGTTGAAGTTTGAGGCCGCACGAGGATTGAAGGAACTCGAGCCGGAGAGATTTTCGCCAGCTTGTCCAGCCGTGACGCCAGGAACAAGATAAACGAGGGAAGCAAAATTCCGCCCGTTGAGCGGCAGGTTTTGCACTTGCTGCTTGCCTACGACCTCGCCAAGCTCTGAACTATCAAGACGCAGTAGAGGGGGAGCAGTGTTGACTTGAACGGTTTCCGTCGCCCCACCGGCTTCAAGATCGAAGTCCACGCGGGCCTTCTGGTCGATGTCCAGAACGATGTTGCTGGAAACGCTGCGTTTGAAACCCGGCATTTCAACGGACACCGTGTAAGTTCCTGGGATGAGAAAGGAAACGTTATAGTCGCCGCTGGCATCGGTCTGCTTCGTGGAGACAGTTCCTTTGGCGACATCTGTAATCGTGACAGTGGCGTTGGGTACGACGGCCCCCGTGGAGTCGTGTATCGTGCCCAGGATGCTCCCTGTCGTAACTTGCGCGATGGTTGGCGTGCTGGCGAAAGAAAGGAAGAGGAACGATACAACAAATGCGGATGCGAAGTTCCCTGTTTTGTGTTTAGGCATGGATCTAACCTCCGAAATATCGAATGGTTGAACTCGGCCCATGGAGTCCCTTTCGTGAAACGGCCCCGCGAGTGAAAAGATCGACGCGAAACTTATAGGCGCAGAATGTACTTCTGTCAAAAGAAATTGAAGATCTCTCCTTTCTGAAACGTTTACGGGCAGCCGAGTTTGCGTAAAACGAATCGTTTTCCCCGTTCTGTGTCGATATCAGTCGGGCGATTTGGCCTGACACACAGTGGATGACGATAATTCGCGCACGAATCCCGATCATGTGCCTTGTGGCTTGACACACTCAGGGCGAGTTTACCTGGAGCTTGCTTAGCTGTTATCTTCTGTCGAACGAAAATACCCTGTTACCCGCGAAGCAAGGAGAGGGAAGTGGTCGAATCGCGTTACCGTGACTGGAGTCGCAGGAGATTCATGAGGCTGGCAGTCATGCTGCCAATGAGCGCGAGTTTGGCCCGCTTTCGTCTACTCGCCCAAGACCACGCGAAGAAGATAAAGATCACTGGAATTTCCGCGATGGCGCTCAACAATATTGCCGGGAATTCCCTGATTCGCGTTGACACCGATAGCGGTCTTACCGGCTACGGAGAGGCTGGCGCAACAGGGCCAATGGCGCGAGCACGCATCGAAACCATAAAGCCACTGCTGGTTGGCAAGGACCCGCTTGAGATAGAGGTTCATTTTCAGCAGATGAGTTCGATGATGTACAACTACATGGCTCACATCCCAACAGTGAGCGGTATCGATATTGCCTTGTGGGATCTGGCAGGCAAAGCCTTAAACCGGTCGGTAAGCGAACTGCTAGGCGGCGGATTTCGCGAAGAGATCGCGATGTACTCCCATGGTATCGGAGTGGACCTTCTGGATAAGGGCTCTTGCCGCGCGTGGGCTCAACGTATTCGGAGTATGCCGGAAGGATTTACCGTGTTCAAGTGCGACGCACATAACGTGGTTCGATTGCCGTCAGGTGTATACGCAAACACGCTGACTACTAGTCAGCTGCGCGACATGCGGACTGCATACGAGAACGCGCGTGAAGCCGTGGGGGATGACATCGACATAGCAGTGCATTGTCACGGCGAGTTTGACACTCTGAGTTCGATTGGCATTGCAAAGGCCGTTGCGCCGATGAATCCGTTATGGGTTGAGGACCCTATGCCTCCAGTGTTTTCGGAGGGTTGGGTAGCGCTTCGGAGATCGACCAACCTGACGCTGCTGACCGGCGAAAAGCTTGAGCTTGTTCGTGGCTTTCGTCCGTTTCTCGACAATCAAGTGGTCGACATCATCCATCCAGACCTCGCCTTTGCGGGCGGCATTACCGGCACAAAGAAAATCGCGGACTTCGCTGCGCTTAGCAGAACTCCAGTTGCCTTACACAATGTCGGGTCGCTGATCTTAACCTACGCGAACGCGCACTTTGCAGCGTCGATTCAAAATTTTTATAAGTCGGAGAGCGCACTTGGGCGCGAAGGCCATCGTCTCGAAGGAATGGCCGCGACGAATCCGCCAGTGGTGCGCGGCGGAATGCTAAAGGTTCCCGGTGGACCCGGCCTCGGGCTTAGTTTGTCGGAAGACTTTCTACGGAAGAACATGATGCCGGGCGAGACATATTGGAGCTAGCGTGAATTCGTTGCCACGCCAGATCA
>Ga0210384_10008355_pt1 | contig 10800 bp, 8 predicted proteins | sample IncBWH2MmetaG_FD_160574 | JGI IMG/M metagenome (GOLD analysis project Ga0210384, IMG submission 160574) | Forest soil microbial communities from Barre Woods Harvard Forest LTER site, Petersham, Massachusetts, United States - Inc-BW-H-2-M | ecosystem: Environmental > Terrestrial > Soil >...
GAACTGCACACCGGGGAGCTTGCGCGCCTCCTCCTCGAACACCTCGATAAAAGTGCGGCCGATGATCTTGCGCTTGACCTCCGGGTCGGTGGTGCCCGCCAGCGCCTTCAGGAAACGTGCTTCCGCGTCGACCCGGATCACGCGCACCCCGAGGTGCTGCGCGAAGGTGCTCATCACCTGGTCGCCCTCGGCGAGGCGCAGGAGCCCATGGTCGACGAACACGCACACCAGCTGCTCGCCGATAGCGCGATGCAGGAGGGCGGCGACGACCGAGGAGTCGACCCCGCCAGACAAGCCGAGCAGCACCTTGCCCTTGCCAACCTGCGCGCGCACGCGCGAGATGGCATCTGCGATGATGTTGCCGACACTCCACAGCGCGTCGCTCCCGCAGATCTCGCGCACGAAGCGCTCGAGCAGCCGCGCGCCCTGCGGGGTGTGGGTGACTTCCGGGTGGAACTGCACGCCGTAGAAGCGCCGGCGCTCGTCGCTCATCGCCGCGAACGGGATGTTGGTGGTGGCGGCGGTGGCCGCGAACCCAGCCGGCAGCGCGGCCACGCGATCGCCGTGGCTCATCCACACGTCGAGCACCGCCGCACCGGCCGGATTGCGGCGGTCCGCGAGGTGATCGAGCAGGCGCGAGCTGCCGGTCACGGTCACTTCCGCGTAACCGAACTCGCGCTCGGTGGAAGGCGCGACCCGGCCGCCGAGTTGCTGCGCCATGGTCTGCATGCCGTAGCAGATGCCGAGTACCGGCACGCCGAGCTCGTAGACCGCCGACGGCGCCCGCGGCGGGTCCTTGTCGGTCACCGACTCCGGTCCCCCGGAGAGGATCACGCCGCGTGGCCGGAAGGCGCGCACTTCGGCGTCGCTCACGTCGTGAGGGTGGATCTCGCAGTAAACACCCAGTTCACGCACGCGCCGGGCGATGAGCTGCGTGTACTGCGCCCCAAAGTCCAGGATCAGGATGCGGTGCGCGTGGATGTCTCGGTGCGCAGCGCTGCCGGGCTCACGGGCACCGGCAGGTCGGGGAACACTCGCCATGGGCGTGGGACTTCAGGACACCCGGTAGTTGGGTGCGTCCTTGGTGATGCTGACATCGTGCACGTGGCTCTCGCGAATGCCGGCGGTGGTGATGCGCACGAACACCGGTCGCGTGCGCATCTCGCCGATGTCGCGGCTGCCGGTGTAGCCCATCGCCGCGCGCAGGCCGCCGGAGAGCTGCTGCAGGATGGTGACCACGCTGCCCTTGTACGGCACGCGGCCTTCCACGCCCTCGGGCACGAGCTTCTCGAGCTCGCTGGCGGCGTCCTGGAAGTAACGATCCGCCGAACCATGGCGCTCGCCCATGGCTCCCAGGGAGCCCATGCCGCGGTAGGACTTGTAGGAGGCGCCCTGGTACAGCTCGACCTCTCCGGGGGATTCCTCGGTGCCGGCAAACAGGCCGCCGATCATGACGGCATGCGCGCCGGCGACGAGCGCCTTGGCGATGTCGCCGGAGAAGCGAATGCCGCCATCGGAGATCACCGGCACTTCTGCGTCCCGCAGTGCCTCGGCGACGTTGGCGACCGCGGAGATCTGCGGCACACCCACACCGGCGACGATGCGCGTGGTGCAGATCGAGCCCGGACCGATGCCGACCTTGACGGCGTCCGCGCCCGCATCGACGAGCGCCTGCGCGGCTTGCGCCGTGGCGATGTTGCCGGCGATTACCTGGCTATCCGCCCACTTCGCCTTGATGCGCCCCACCGTCTCGATCACACCCTTGGAATGGCCGTGCGCGGTATCCACCACCACCAGGTCCACGCCCGCTTCGCGCAGCGCCGCGACGCGATCGAGGGTATCGGGAGTGGTGCCGACCGCGGCGCCCACGCGCAGCCGTCCGCCCTCGTCCTTGCAGGCGCGCGGGAACTCGGTGGCCTTCTGGAAGTCCTTGACGGTGATCATTCCGACGAGCTCATGGGCGCCGTTCACCACCAGGAGCTTCTCGATGCGGTGCTTGTGCAATAGCGCCAGCACCTCATCCTTCGGCGCATCTTCGCGCACCGTGACCAGGCGCTCCTTGGGCGTCATGACCGACGACACCGGCGCGTCGAACTTGTCCTCGAAACGCAGGTCGCGGTGGGTCACGATGCCGACCGCCTTCTTGCCCACCACCACCGGTACTCCGGAAATGCCGCGTGAGCGTGTCAGGTCGAGCACCTCGCGGATGCTCATGTTGGGGGAAACGGTGATCGGATCCTTGATGACGCCACTTTCGAACTTCTTCACCCGGCCGACCTCGCGGGCCTGTGCCTCGATGGTCATGCTCTTGTGGATGATACCCATGCCGCCTTCCTGAGCGATGGTGATCGCCAGGCGCGCTTCGGTGACGGTGTCCATAGCCGCGGACAGCAGCGGCACATTCAGGCGGATACGGCGCGTGACGCGCGTGGAAAGATCGACCTCGCGTGGCAGAATTTCCGAGTAGGCCGGAACCAGCAGGACGTCGTCGAAGGTGAGAGCTTCTTCGAGGATGCGCATGCGTAATTATAAGCAGCGGGCCCCGGGCGGTAAACCTCATGTTATGGTGCCCTGATGCGGTCAGGTCATGAGATGGGCATAGGCCCCGCGCCGACCCGGGACGTATACAGCGTGTCGCGCCTCAACCACGAGGTGCGCGTACTCCTCGAGCGCGGGCTCGGGGTGCTGTGGGTGGAAGGGGAGCTGTCGAACTTCTCGCAGCCCGCATCGGGCCACTGGTACTTCTCGCTCAAGGATCGCGAGGCGCAGCTGCGCTGCGCGATGTTCCGCACCAAGAACGTGCTGGTAGGTTTCACGCCGCGCGCCGGAACGCAGCTGCTGGTGCGCGGCCGCATCAGCGTGTACGAGGCGCGGGGCGAATATCAGCTGATCGTCGAGCATCTGGAAGAAGCAGGCGTCGGCGCGCTGCGGCGCGAGTTCGAGCGCCTCAGGACGCGGCTCTCCGCCGAGGGGCTCTTTGCCCTGGAGCGCAAGCGCGCCCTGCCGCGTTTCCCGCAGCGCATCGGCGTCATCACCTCCCCCTCGGGCGCGGCGCTGCACGATATCCTGCAGATCCTCGCGCGGCGCTATCCGCCCGCGGCGGTGCTGATATACCCGAGCCCGGTGCAGGGCCCGGCCGCGGCGCCGGCGCTGGTCGCGGCGATCCGGACCGCCTCCGCGCGCGCCGAATGCGACGTGCTCATCCTGGCGCGTGGCGGCGGGTCGCTCGAGGACCTGTGGGCGTTCAACGATGAGCGCGTGGCGCGCGCCATCCACGCGTGTGCGCTGCCGCTGGTCTCGGCGGTGGGGCACGAGATCGATTTCACCATCGCCGACTTCGTGGCGGATGCGCGCGCGCCGACGCCCTCGGCGGCCGCCGAGCTGGTCGTGCCGGATGGCGCCGCCTGCCGAGAGGCGCTGCAGCGCATCGCGCTTCGCCTCGGCGCCGGCATGCGCCGCGAGCTACGCGTCAACGGCACACGCCTCGCGGGGACGGAGCGGCGGCTGCAGCTGGCGCACCCGGGAGTACGCCTGCATCAGCAGATGCAGCGCCTCGATGACCTTGTGCAGCGCCTCGGCGCAGCTGCGCGCAGCGCCCTGCAGCGTGACGGCCGACGCTTCGCGGAGGCGCACGGGCGGCTGCTGCGCCGCTCGCCGCTGCAAGCCTTGAGCGAATGGCGTGCGCGCCACCAGAGCCTGCATGCGCGGCTCCATCATGCCGCGGTCGATAGTGTGGCGCGCGCCGCGCACCGTCTGGCGCTGACACAGCGCGGGCTCGATGCCGTCAGCCCGCTCGCCACGCTCACGCGTGGGTTCGCCATCGTGACACGTGCCGATGGTGCGCTGCTGACCGACGCCGGGTCGGTGAGTCCGGGCGAGGACATTGAGGCGCGACTCGCCCGCGGGACCCTCACAGCGCGGGTGACCGGCAGGAAATGACGGGCGCGGCGCGCGATCGCAGCAGGCACACGACGGGGGCCTTGGCGGCCGCGGCGATCGCGCTCGCGCTCGCGGCACTGATCTGCTGTCTCGCCCCGGCGCGTGCAACGGCGGCGCCGCCCGAGCCGACAGCGCAGCCCGCGCCGAGCGCCTGGCCCGAGGAGGAGCGGGTGCCCGGCGGAGTTGCGCTGGTGAGCCTCGAGGCGCCGGCCGCCGTGGCCCCGCTGGTAACCTTCGATGGGCAGCGCGTGCTTGTTCTGCGCAGGGATGGAGAATGGCTGGCCGTGGTCGGCATCCCGCTATCGCAGAGTCCCGGGCATGCGTTGCTGCGGGTGCAGGACGGCACGCCCGGGGGCAGGGCCATCGGTTTCGAACTCGGCGACAAGCAATACGCCGTGCAGCGCCTCACCGTCCCCCCGCGCCAGGTGAACCTCTCGGCGAAGGATCTGGCGCGCTACAAACGCGAGCAGCCGCGTCTTCACAAGGATTACGCCACGTTCTCGGAGAATGGCCCCGCCACGCTGCGATTGCTGCAGCCCGTGCCGGGCGTGCGCTCGAGCTCCTACGGTTCACGTCGGGTCTTCAACGACGAGACACGCAGTCCCCACAGCGGCATGGACATCGCCGCGCAGGCCGGCACGCCCGTGCAGGCGGCCGCCGACGGGCGCGTGCTGGACACCGGCAACTTCTTCTTCAATGGCAATACGGTAATCCTCGATCACGGCGCCGGGCTCATCACTCTGTATTGCCATCTGAGCGCCATCGGCGTGCAGCCGGGCAAACAGGTGCGCGCCGGGGAAACCATCGGCGCAGTGGGCTCGACCGGGCGCGCGACCGGTCCGCACCTGCATTTCGGTGTGGCGCTGAACGCCGCCTTCGTCGACCCTGCGCTGTTCCTCCCGCCCTTGCCCGAGCCCGAGCCGCATGACGGACCGCGGTGAGGGAGGGCACGATGCCGCGTTCATGCGCGTCGCGCTGGCGCACGCCGCAGCCGCGGGGGCCAGCGGCGAGGTGCCGGTGGGTGCCGTGCTGGTGCGCGGCGAGGAGATCATCGCGGCAGGCGCCAACTCACCCATTGCGAGCCACGATGCGAGTGCGCACGCCGAAATCGCCGCGCTGCGCGCCGGCGGACAGGTGCTGCGCAGTTACCGCCTCACCGACACCACGCTGTACGTGACACTCGAGCCGTGCGTCATGTGCGCCGCCGCCATCGTGCACGCGCGCGTGCGCCGCGTGGTCTTCGGAGCCTGGGACCCGCGTGCCGGCGCTGCCGGGAGCATCGCCAATGTGTTCGCCCTGCCGAGCCTCAATCATCGCGTCGACCTGTTCGGTGGCGTGTTGATGGACGAGTGCGCGCGGTTGCTACAGGAATTCTTCGCGCAGCGACGCGGGTGACGTGGTACGCGCGGCGGCGCGGCCGCCCGGCTGCGCCCTCAGGCGCCGGGAGTGCTGCCGTGCGCGATCGGAGCGGACGCGCCGGGGCCTGCGGCATGAGAAGTCGAGGCAGGCGCGGTGGTGGGATGCGTGGTGGCGTCGGGTGCTCCCTGCACCGAAAGCTGCGCGCCGCCGCTGTCGCCGGGCTGCCATTCGAGGAGCCTCAGGAAACGCTGAATGCGATCGACAAACTGCACGGGCTCCCAGCCGCGGGCGTAACCGCGCCTGGCGCGCGTGTACCAGCGCGGCTGCGCGAGCAGCGGCAACCGCTCGCGTACCTCCGCCCACGAGTCGGGATTCCGGCCGAGCGCCTGCGTGATGATGCGCGCGTCCTCAAGATGCCCGAAGCCGACGTTGTAGGCGGCGACGGTGAGCCAGGTGCGGTCGGGTTCCGCGATGCGCTCCGGGATCATCTCCCGCACCTGCGCGAGGTAGCGCGCCCCGGCAAAGATGCTCTGCTCGGGGTTGGCACGGTCGCGAATCCCCAGGGCCCGCGCGGTGTCCGCAGTGAGCATCATGACCCCGAGCGCCCCGTCACCGGAGGCGGCATGCGGGTCCCATTTCGACTCCTGGTAGCCGATGGCCGCGAGCAGCCGCCAGTCGACGCCGGATTGCGCCGCAGCCTGCTCAAACCAGGAACGATAGCCGGGCAGCCGCTCGCCGACGTGCGTCTGAAACTCGCGCGACTCTTCGTATTCGAACGTGCGCGTGTCTCCGGAGGACTGCTCGACGAGCTGAGTGAGGCGGCCCGAAGCGCTCAGATCGTGGAAGAAGGCGTTGACACTTGCGAGCAGTTGCGGCGCGCCGCGGCGCACGATCCATTGCACCGGCCGCTCTTCGGGCAGCGCAAAGCCCACCAGCACCTTCGGATACAGGTGCCGGGCGAAGGAGAACTCGCGCGCATCGCTGATGGCGTACTGCGCTTCGCCGGCGTCGACATCTTCTACCGGGTCGGCGGAGCTCGGCGCTGTCTCCACCCACTGCAGAGCGGGTGCCGTGGTGCTCTTCAGCCGCTCGAGGATGCGCTCCTGCGGACTGCCGGCACGCACCGCGAGCTTTGCCGACTCCAGCTGCAACGTGTCGCGTGGACGCACGCCGCTTCGCTGGTAGACGACCAGCTGCGGGATGCGCGCATACACCTCGGCCGCGTCCCCGGCGCGGCTCCACTCGGGCGTGTTGGTGAGGGAGGCGGCCGCAATGTCGGCGCGTCCGGCGGCAATCTCGCCCTGCATCGCTCGCTCGTTGGCGACGGTGTACATCGTGAGCTTCACGCGCAGCCGCGTGGCAAAGGCGCTGGCCAGCTCGAATTCCAGGCCCTCGGTACGCTGCGCGCCGAGGTAGTAGCAGGTCGGCAGGTTCAGCGTCACCACGCGCAGCTCGCCGCTTGAGCGAATCGTATCGGTGGACGAGGGCGTGAGCTTGCCGCAGCCGGCAAGTGCGGCAAGCACAGCGGCGGCGGCGACAGTCCATGTGCGCAACGTGAGCAACCTTCGCGCTCAGCGGCTTTCCGCTAGAATACCGGCGCCGCGAAACGGGCGTGCCCGCGGAGAGGTACCGAAGCGGTCACAACGGCGCCGACTCGAAATCGGATGGTCGGGTAAAACCGGCACGTGGGTTCGAATCCCACCCTCTCCGCCATCTTCCTTGCCATGAGCATCCCGCCGAAAGTTGCGCCGCGGGTATTATAGGCGCCCAGGGCCGGAGCGCTCGCTGCCAGCGCAGCCGCCCGTACTCGCGCCTCACCCCGGTGGTTTCTTCAATGCCTCGCGATACGCGGCTGCGAAGGCCTCCACGAATGTGTGTGGCAGGTGATCGGCCGGCATCTCGATGAGATTGCGGTAGAAAGTCGTGAACAACTCCCAGTACTGCGCCTTGTCTGCGGAGCGCACCTTGCCGCGGCGCGCGGCGCGCTCGAAGCGCGCTTCGAGCTCGGCTGGATCCAGCCGGTCGAGGAATTCGATGAAGGCGGCGCGCGTCGCCTGAGCGGCGGCATGCTCGTGCCGCTTGGCCTCGGCGACCATCTCGCGCAACCATTGCACCGAGTCGAGCCGGCGTCCCTCGTGCTGCACGAACAGCGCGATCAGCAGATCCTCCACCATGGAGTTGGCGAGTGACGGACGCGGATCGTCGTGCTCGGCAGGCGGCAACTCGATGCGATAGCGATTGCGCGTGTCGCCGCGGCTGCGCTCCAGATCCTTGAAGCCGACCAGGGCCTCGCGCAGCAGGCGGCCCGCCAGATGGAGCAACCGTCCCTGCGCATCCGCGGGCAGCTGCTCCGGAGCGATGCCCGCGCCGCGGCAGAAGGCGTCGAGGCCGGTATGCACGTCCTCGAGCGCCATGATCCCGCCGGCGCCTTTCGGCTCGCGGCCCACCGCCTCGGCGAGGCGCAGCATGCGGTCGGCGAGCGACTGCGCATCCGCAGGCTCCGCGGCCGGGGAGACCTGCTCAGTGAGTTCGACGGCGGGCGACGGCTCCTGCGCCTGCGCGAGCGCCTGTACGCGCCCGGAGTCGACCGCCTGGCCATAGGCGCCGACCGGGAGAACAGGGTCCATGTCGATGACCGGCACCAGCAATTCCTCGACATTGAGCTTCGCGCCGATGTCGCGGTCGCTCGCGCGTCGTCCGAAAGCGTGCAGCGCATGGATACTGGTCGGTACCGCAGCGTCCTCCCCCTCGCCCTGCGCAGCCGACTCGAGCGCGGCGACGATGTGATAGTCGCCCATGCGCAGAACGTCGCCGTTGGTGAGCCGGTAGCCGCTCGAGCCACGCTTGGCGAGGGGCTCCATGTCGTCATTGACGTACACGCCGTTGGTGCTTACGTCCTGCAGGTAGAAGTGGCCTTCGCGGAACTGCACGCGCGCGTGATGCGCTGAGACGTAGCGCATCGGATCGGGCAACACCCAGTCGTTGTCGGCGGAGCGGCCGATGGTGCCACCCTCCACCGAGAAAATGGCGCTGCTGCGTTCCGCGAGCGAGCGCCGTTGATCACTCACGATGCGCAGTTTGAGCATGATTCCCCGACTCAAAGAGTCATCCGTCCGTTGTGCGTTGGGCCTGTGGCTTACGTTCCAGCCGGGCGCGGCAGCTTCCCCGGTGCGCCCGGACATATAATGTCGGGGTCAAAGTAGCAGCGAGCCCCATTTAAGCCATGGCAGCCAGTCACATTTTCCGCATTATGTTCGTGAATCAGGGCAAGATTTACGAGGTCTACGCCCGGCGCGTGAGCCATGGGGAGCTGTTCGGATTCATCGAGGTGGAGGAGCTGCTCTTTGGCGAGCGCTCCTCGGTGGTGCTGGATCCTTCCGAGGAGCGTATCAAGGGTGAGTTCTCGGGGGTGAAGCGCACCTTCCTGCCCATGCACTCGATCCTGCGCATCGACGAGGTGAAGAAGCACGGGGTGAGCAAGATCACCGTACTGGAAAGCGGCGCCACGGTGGCCCAGTTCCCCATGCCCATGTATTCGACGCCGCCGGGCGAGAAGAAGTGAGGCGCGCCTAAGCACCATGCTGCAGGTACCCGGTCCGCCGGCACTGTCCGCATTCCGCCTCGCGAAGCTCCTCGAACGCCTCACGGCTCTCGACTCCGCCATCAGCGGGCTCGAGGCGCGCTTCACGCATTTCGCCGACCTCACGCGGCCGCTGGGCGCCGACGAGCAGCGCGTGCTGATACAGCTTCTCACCTACGGGCCGCGCTCGACCCCGCCGGCCGTCTCGCACGCGCAGGAGTGCATCCTGGTCGTGCCGCGTCCCGGCACCATCTCGTCCTGGTCGAGCAAGGCGACCGACATCGCGCAGGTCTGCGGGCTCGCCGCGCTGCGGCGCATCGAACGCGGCATCGAGTATCGGTTGCGCGCCGCGCGGCTCCTGGGGAAAGAGCGGTTGCTGCGCCTCGCGCCGGTGCTGCACGACCGCATGACGGAGGCGGCACTGCTCGATCCGGCCCAGGCGGCGCGAATGTTCGAGCATCCAACAGCGCGGCCGCTGGCGCGCGTGCCGCTGGCCGCGGGCCGCGTGGCGCTCGAGGAGGCGGATCGGGAGCTGGGGTTGGCGCTGTCGGCTGATGAGATGGACTACCTGCTCGAGAGCTTTCGCCGCCTGGGGCGCGATCCGACCGACGTCGAGCTCATGATGTTCGCCCAGGCGAACTCCGAGCATTGCCGTCATAAGATCTTCAACGCCGCCTGGATCATCGACGGACGGCCGCGCGATGAATCGCTGTTCGCCATGATCCGTCACACCACCGCGCGCAACCCCACCGGGGTGTTATCCGCCTACCGTGACAACGCCGCGGTCATCAGCGGCACCGACGGCACGCGCTTTTTCCCCGACCCGGAGAGCGGCATCTACCGCGCCAGCCTCGAGCCGATCGACATCGTCATGAAGGTCGAGACCCACAACCATCCGACGGCCATCTCACCGTTTCCCGGGGCGGCCACCGGTTCCGGCGGCGAGATCCGCGATGAGGGTGCGACCGGGCGGGGCGCCAAGCCCAAGGCGGGGCTCACCGGCTTTTCCGTGTCCAACCTGCGCATTCCCGGCTACGAGCGGCCCTGGGAGTGCGAATTCGGCGCCCCCGCACGCATCGCCTCCGCGCTCGACATCATGATCGAGGGGCCGATCGGCGCCGCCTCCTTCAACAATGAATTCGGCCGGCCCGCATTATGCGGTTACTTCCGTACCTTCGAGCAGCAGGCAGCCGGGGACTCCCCGCAACGCCGGCGCGGCTACCACAAGCCCATCATGATCGCCGGGGGCGTCGGGAACGTGCGCCGCGCGCACGTCGAGAAAGCCGTGGCGCCGGTCGGCGCACCGCTGATCGTGCTCGGAGGACCTGCGATGCTCATCGGCCTGGGGGGCGGTGCCGCTTCCTCAGTCGGCAGCGGCAGCTCCAGCGCCGACCTCGACTTCGCCTCCGTGCAGCGCGGCAATCCCGAGATGCAGCGCCGCGCCCAGGAAGTGATCGATCGCTGCTGCTCGCTCGGTGAGGACAATCCGATCGCACTCATCCACGATGTCGGCGCCGGGGGCCTTTCCAACGCGGTGCCCGAGGCCGCAGCCCCCAGCCGCCGCGGGGCGCGCATCGACCTGCGCGCCATCCCGAGCGCCGAAGGCGCCCTGTCGCCGCTGGAACTTTGGTGCAACGAGGCGCAGGAGCGCTACGTGCTCGTCATCGAGCGCGGCGCCCTGGAGAAGTTTGCCGCCATCGCGACGCGCGAGCGTTGTCCCTTTGCGGTGATCGGCGAGATCGACGCCAGCGGACAGCTCACGGTGCGCGATGCGCTGTTCGATGACATGCCGGTCGACATTCCCATCGATGTGCTGCTCGGCAAGCCGCCGCGCCTGACGCGCGATGTGAAGACGATCGTCGCTGCGCGCCGGCGCTTCGATAGCTCACGCATCGATCTGAGCGAGGCAGAGTAACGCGTGC
>Ga0210384_10008356_pt1 | contig 10798 bp, 9 predicted proteins | sample IncBWH2MmetaG_FD_160574 | JGI IMG/M metagenome (GOLD analysis project Ga0210384, IMG submission 160574) | Forest soil microbial communities from Barre Woods Harvard Forest LTER site, Petersham, Massachusetts, United States - Inc-BW-H-2-M | ecosystem: Environmental > Terrestrial > Soil >...
CGCCGACGGCCTTGCCATGAGCTCGCGCAACCAGTATCTGACCGTGGCGGAGCGGGCCCTGGCGCCGAAGATCTACGCGACACTGCAGGCGGCCGCGCAGCGCGTACGCTCGGGTGAAGGGGACTTTACCAGTATCGAGCGCTCCGGGTTCCAGGCGCTGGAGAGTGCGGGGTTTCGTCCCGACTACTTCTCGGTGCGGCAGGCGGCGGACCTGGCGCCCGCGACGCCCGCAGCGCGCGAGCTGGTGGTACTCACGGCTGCGAGGCTCGGCAGATCCCGCCTCATCGACAATGTGCAGGTCACGCGCGCGTAACCGGTTTCGCCAGTTCAGGCCGCCTGCCGGTGCCGCTGCAGTGCCCACTGCACGTGCTCGCGCACCAGTGCCGAGGCGTCCTCGCGGCGCGCCTCGAGCGCGCGGATGACCTCGGCGGTGGTCGGCGCGTTGCCGAGCGCGACTGCGATGTTGCGCGACCAGCGCTCGTAGCCGATGCGGTAGATGGCCGAGCCCCGCAGGCGCGCGGCGAACTCGGCCGCCGTCCAGCGAAACAGCTGCGGGAGCGCTGCGGCGTCGAGGCCGTGGCGGACCCTGAAGTCGGGATGCGCCGCCGCGCGCGCAAACTTATTCCACGGACACACCAGCTGGCAGTCGTCGCACCCATAGATGCGGTTGCCGATGGCAGGGCGCAGCTCGGGCGGGATGGCGCTGTGGTGCTCGATGGTGAGATAGGAAATGCAGCGCCGCGCGTCGAGCCGGTAAGGAGCCACGATCGCGCCGGTGGGGCAGGCCGGGATACAGGCCCGGCAGCTGCCGCAATGGGCGCTGGCGCGCTCATCCAGCGGCAGCGGCAGGTCGGTGAGGATCTCGCCGAGAAAGAACCACGAGCCGGCATCGCGGGCGATCAGATTAGTGTGCTTGCCGATCCATCCCAGTCCGGCGTCGCGCGCGAGCGCCTTCTCCAGCACCGGCGCGCTGTCGACACATACGCGGTAGCCGAACGGCCCGATGCGCTGCTGCAGCTCGCGGGCGAGCATGGCGAGGCCGCGCCGCAGCACCTTGTGATAGTCGCGCCCGAGCGCGTAGCGCGATACGTAGCCGAGCGCGCCCTCGGCAAGCACCGACGGCGCCGCCCGCGCGGCGGCGGGCCAGTAGTCCATGCGTGCGCTCACGACGCGTACCGTGCCGGGCGCCAGCTGCTGCGGGCGGCTGCGCATGACACCGTGGCGTTGCATGTAGTGCATCTCGCCGTGGAAGTCGGCCGCGAGCCAACGCAGCAGATGCCGCTCGTCCTCGGGGATCTCGATGCCCGCCACGCCCAGGGCGCCGAAGCCGAGCGCGCGGGCGCGCGTGGCCAACTCGCGTTTGAGCGCGTGCAGATCGAGCGACACCTGAGCGGTCATGGCGGCACCACGCCTCTCAGTATAATGGCCTCATGGCGTTGCCGATCGCCTTGTACTCCACGGCGCAGGTGCGTGCGCTCGATGCGCACGCCATCGACGAGCTCAGGATCCCCGGCTACGCGCTCATGAAGCGCGCTGGCGAAGCGGCGCTGCGCTATCTGCGCACGCGCTACCCCGTGGCGCACCGCATCGTCATCGTCTGCGGTAGCGGCAACAACGGCGGCGACGGCTACGTGCTGGCGCGCTTTGCCCAGGCGGCGGGCCTGACCGTGAGCGTGCTGAGCGCGGCCGAGCCCGAGGTGCTGCGCGGGGATGCGCGCCAGGCCTGGGCAGACTTCAGGGCGAGCGGGGGCACGGTACGAGCGTTCGCCGCCGGGCACCTCGGAGCGGGTGAAGTCATCGTGGACGCACTGCTCGGCACCGGCCTCACCGGGAGCGTGCGCGCCGAGCTCGTGCCCGTGATCCGCGCCATCAACGCCAGCGGCCTGCCGGTGTTCGCGCTCGATGTGCCTTCGGGACTCGACTCTGACACCGGAGCGGTGCGGGGAGAGGCGATCCGTGCCGAGGCGACCGTGACGTTCGTGGGCCTGAAGACCGGGCTGTTCCTCGGCGAGGGTCCGGAGTGCTCCGGCACGGTGTTCTTCGACGATCTGGAGCTCAACGCCGCGCCCACCCAGCAGCCGCGCCTCACGCGCATCGTGGAGGCGGAGATCCACGCCGCGCTCCCCCGCAGGCCGCGCGCGGCGAACAAGGGTGACTTCGGACGCGTGCTGATCGTCGGCAGCGGCAGCGCCATGCCCGGTGCGACGCGACTCGCGGGCGAGGCGTGCCTGCGGGTCGGGGCGGGCCTGGTGACGGTGGCCGTGGCCCCGGACAACGTTGCCGCGATTGCCGCCGGACGGCCCGAGCTGATCTGCGTGGCGCTGACCGGCGAGGCGGCGCTTGCCGACACCATGGCGCGCGCCGATGTCGTCGCGGTGGGGCCCGGCCTCGGGCGCTCAGCGTGGGCACGCGCCGCCCTGACGGCGGTGCTCGGCAGCGGCAAGCCGCTGGTGGTCGATGCGGATGCGCTCAACCTGCTCGCCGAAGTCGGTGCGCCGGCGCGCACCGGGTGGATTCTGACGCCGCACCCCGGGGAGGCGGGGCGTCTGCTCGGCGTTTCGGCTGCGGACATCCAGCGCGATCGCCTGGCAGCCCTCGACCGGCTGCTCGAGCGTTTCGACGGCACGATCGTGTTGAAAGGCGCCGGTACGCTCGTCGGCACGCGCGGCCGTACCCCGGGGCTATGTGAGCGCGGCAACCCCGGCATGGCGACTGCCGGCACGGGCGATGTGCTCACCGGGGCGATCGCCGGGATCCTGGCCCAGTGCGGCGACCCCTCGGCGGCGGCGCGCGTCGGGGTGTTGGTGCACGCTATGGCCGGGGATGCCGCCGCCCGCAGCGGTGAGCGCGGCGTGCTGGCGAGCGACCTGCTGCGCGAGTTGCAGCATTGCGTGAATCTGTAGAGCGCGTGCATACCCATACCAACACGGCACAGGACACCGAGGACTTCGGCTGGCAGCTCGCGTGTGCCCGCCGCGGCGCGGATACCTCGTTTGCCGCCCTCTACCTCAGCGGCGAGCTCGGCTCCGGCAAGACCACCTTCGCACGCGGCTTCCTGCGAGCACTCGGCGTGGCAACGCCGGTGCGCAGCCCGACGTACACTCTCCTCGAGCTCTATCCGCTCGCGGCCGTGACGCTTCTGCACGTGGACCTTTACCGCCTGCGTGAGGCTTCCGAGGTCGACTCCCTCGGCCTGCGCGAGTGGGCCCGCGAGGGGTGCGTATGGCTCATCGAGTGGCCCGAGAGAGCGCCGGGCCGGCTGCCGCCGCCTGACCTGCAGGTCAACTTCACGGTCGGTGCCGCGGGGCATGACATCGAGGTCGCGCCGCAGACCGCACTCGGGGGCGCCTGGCTGGCCCAACTCACTGGCGACAACTGTAACGCCGCCGGCGGTTGAAAAGCGGCCGGCAACTCCGTAGATTACGCGGCAGTTAGTGCTGCGAACATAATGATTACAAAGGTGTTTCGCTCGGGGATGGTGGCCGGCGTGCTCGGACTCGCGGCTATTTCCCCGGGCTCCGCCGCGGAACTGCGGGGTGTCTCGCTCGCCTCGGATACCGCTTCCGCTCGGGTGACGCTCGATCTGACCGAGGGGACCCCCCAGAAGGTTTTCACGCTCGACCACCCTGACCGGGTGGTGATCGATCTGCCGCAGACATCCCTGGCAAGCGGCGCGCATCTGCCCGCGGCGGCGGGAGTGGTGACGGAGGTACGCGTGGGCGCGCAGCCGCACGGCACGCTGCGTGTGGTCGTGCAACTGAAGAGCGCGCTGCCCGTGCAGAGCAGCTGGGGGGGAGCCGCGGAGGGACGGCGGCTGGTGCTGAGCCTCGGCGAGCCGGTGGTCGCCCCCGCGGTGCTCGCAAGCCCACGCGTGGTGCGCGCCATGCACGCCCCGGGGGATGGCGACCGTGACGTCGTCATTGCCGTGGATGCCGGGCACGGGGGCGTCGATCCGGGCGCCATCGGGCGCGGCAGGACGCGCGAGAAGGACGTGACGCTGGCGATCGCACGGGGGCTCGCGAAAGCGCTCAATGCTGAACCAGGGATGCGCGGCGTCCTGACGCGCGACCGCGACGAGTTCCTCGAGCTGCGCGAGCGCATTGCGCGCGCGCGCGCTGCGCGCGCGGACATGTTCGTTTCCGTGCACGCCGACTCGATCGCCGACCGCAGCGTGACCGGCGCCTCCGTCTACGTACTGTCGGTGCACGGTGCTTCCAGCGAAGCGGCCCGAGTCCTGGCAGAGCGTGAGAATGCGGCCGATCTGATGGGTGGCGTGCCGCTCGATGACAAGGGGGCACTCGCCCCGGTGCTGCTCGATGCCACGCAGAGCGAAATCATCGGCGTGAGCGCGGGTGCGGCCGAGCGCGTCGTGAGTGCGCTCGAGGGTGTGGGCGAGCTGCGCAAAGCGCAGGTGCAGCGCGCCGGCTTCGTGGTGCTGAAATCGCTGGCGATCCCCTCGATGCTCATCGAGACCGCCTACATTTCCAATCCCGCCGAGGAACGCCGCCTGCGCAGCTCCGCGCAGCAGGCGCGGCTCGCGGGTGCCATTGCGAGCGGCCTGCGCAGTTACTTCCTGCAGAACCCCCCGGATGGGACGCGTTTGAAACAGGAGCGCCGCACGCTCGCGAGCGCCGCCGACACCGCAACCGCCACCACCACACCCTGAAGCGGCGCCGCCCACACCGCGGCGTCCCGGCATCGCCCGCCCGGCTGATGCGCGCCGCCGCTGGCCTGTACACTGCCCCTGCCATGCCTATCCGCGTTCTGCCCGACGAGCTCGTCGATCAGATTGCCGCCGGCGAAGTGATCGAACGGCCGGCGTCGGTCGTCAAGGAGCTCATCGAGAACAGCCTGGATGCGGGCGCGACCCGCATCGAGATCGACATCGAGCGTGGCGGCGTGGGGCTGGTGCGCGTGCGCGATGACGGCCGTGGCATCAGCGCAGGGGAGCTGCTGCTGGCGCTGGCGCGACATGCGACCAGCAAGATTGCCTCCCTCGATGACCTCGAGGCGGTGACCACACTCGGCTTCCGCGGCGAGGCGCTGCCTTCGATCGGCTCAGTCTCACGCCTGCGCGTCGCCTCGCGTGCCGCAGGCGCCGATCAGGGTGCGGAAGTCTCGCTCGACGGGGGGGCGCAGACGCCGGCTCGTCCCGCCGCCCATCCGCCCGGCACCACGGTCGAGGTGCGCGACCTGTTCTTCAACGTGCCGGCAAGGCGCAAGTTCGTAAAGAGCGACGCCACCGAGCTCGGGCACATCGCACGGCTGGTCGAGCGACTCGCGTTGTCGCGCTTCGACGTGAGCTTTCGCCTGAGGTCCGGCACGCGTGTGCTGCTCGATGTGCCCGCGGTCGCGGACGCGAGCGCGGAGCGCACCCGCCTCGGGCGGGTGCTGGGGGAGGACTTCCTGGAGAGTGCGATCAGCGTCCGGCACGCCGCCGGACCGGTGATGCTCTCGGGCTGGGCGGCGCTCCCGACGCGTTCGCGCGCGCAGCCGGACCAGCAGTTCTGGTTTGTCAACGGCAGGAGCGTGCGTGACCGGCTGCTGATGAACGCAGGCCGGCTGGCGTATCGCGACGTGCTCTATCACGGCCGTCACGCCGCCTATGCACTGTACCTGACACTCGATCCGAAACTCGTGGACGTCAACGCCCACCCCGGGAAACTTGAGGTCCGCTTTCGCGACAGCCGCCAGATTCATGACTTTGTTTATCGGGCCCTGGAGCGCGCCCTGGCCGATACGCGGCCGCAAGGCCCCGCTGAGGGAGCAGCGGCAGCCGCGGGATTCGGGGCGGAGACGCGCTCGGCGGCCGCAGCGCTCGGGCGAGCGTGGGACACTGGAGCCGGACAGGCGGTGGTGCTGCCGTTACTGGAGCCGGGGCGCGATCCGTGGGCGATCGCGGAGGCGATTGCCGAAACTTCCGGGGCCGAACCCTCGCTCTTTGCGCAATCCGCGCAGGAGCATCCCCTCGGCAGCGCCCTCGGGCAGCTGCACGGGATATACATCCTCGCGCAAAGTCGCGCCGGCCTGGTGCTGGTAGACATGCACGCGGCACACGAGCGCGTGCTGTACGAGCGGATGAAGGCCGAGCGCGCCGCCGGCAGCCCCGTCTCCCAGCACCTGCTCGAGCCGCTCGTCATCACGCTGCGGGCGCACGAGCTGGCGGGGTTGCTCGAGCAGCGCGCACAGTGGGAGCAGGCCGGCTTCGAGCTCGATGCGCTGTCGGACACGCAGCTGGTGTTGCGGTGCGTGCCGGCGTTTCTCAAGGCGGCGGACATCCCGGAGATCGTGCGCTCGCTGGTGCGGGACCTAGGGGTCGATGCCGACACGCATCATCTCGAGAGTGCGGCCGACAGGTTCCTCGGCACGCTCGCCTGCCGCACGGCGGTCCATGCGCACCGCCGGCTCACGCTCCCGGAGATGAACGCACTGCTGCGGCAGATGGAGGCGACCGAGCGCGCCAACCAGTGCAATCACGGGCGCCCGACCTGGACGCGCCTCTCGCTGCAGCAGCTCGACCAGCTGTTCTTGCGGGGGCGGTGAGTGTCCGCTGCTTCCGGCGTTCCCGGCGAGGTGGCACGCGAGGGGTCGGTCTCCTGCACGCCCGCGTTGCAGCCCAAGCTGCCGGTATTCGTGCTCACCGGTCCCACGGGAGCCGGGAAGACGGAGTGGGCCGTGCGCCTCGCAGAGCGTGCTCCGGTGGAGATCGTGAGCGTGGACTCTGCGCTCGTGTACCGCGGCCTCGATATCGGCACGGCCAAGCCCTCGCGGGCGCTGCGCGAGCGCATCCCGCACCACCTGATCGACATCTGCGAACCCACCGAGAGCTATTCCGCCGGCCGCTTCCTCACGGATGCGCTCGAGTGCATCCGCGATATCCACGCTCGCCGTCGCGTGCCGCTGCTGGTGGGTGGCACGATGCTCTATCTGCGCTCGCTCCTGCACGGGCTCGCCGTTCTGCCGCATGCCGCACCCGCACTGCGGGCGCAGCTCGACGCGCGCGCCGCGCAGCGCGGCTGGCCGGCGCTGCACGTGGAGCTTGCTGCGCTCGACCCGGAGGCGGCCGCCCGGATTGCGCCCACCGACAGCCAGCGGATTCAGCGAGCGCTCGAGGTGTATCTCAGCTCGGGACGGCCGATTTCCGAGCTGCAACGGGCAACCTCGAGCCCGCTCGCCGATACACCGCTGCGCTACTGGATCCTGGCGCCGCGGGAGCGGGCGTTGCTGCACGAGCGGCTGGCGCGGCGCTTCGAGGGCATGATGGCGGCGGGCTTTCTGGAGGAGGTGCGTCGTCTGCACCGCGGCGGCGGTCTCACCGCGCGGCATCCGGCGATACGCGCCGTCGGCTACCGGCAGTTGTGGGCGCACCTCGAGGGCGAGTATGGCCTCGAGGAGGCGGTGCGTCGGGCCGTTGCGGCGACGCGCCAGCTGGCCAGGCGGCAGCTGACCTGGATGCGTGCGGAAAGCCGCGGCGAATGGCTTGATGCGGACACGGCCGAGCTGTCGTGGAACCGAGACAGATGTCACGAGTTGGGGGCTCTTGGGCTTTGAAGGAATCCGCGTGTTAAGATGTTTCGGTCGGTTCCTCGCCGCGGCGCGAGGTGCGTTAGCTTGCCCGGATCGCAGAACAACGGAAGTTCAGCTGCGCTCCGTTTGTGCTGTCGAAAAACACGAAGCTGCAACAATAAGGAGAACCCGATGGCCAAAGGCCAGTCCCTCCAAGACCCTTTTTTGAACGCCTTGCGCAAGGAACGGGTGCCCGTTTCCATCTACCTAGTGAACGGCATCAAATTGCAGGGTCAGATCGATTCCTTTGACCAGTTCGTGGTGCTGCTGAAGAACAGCGTGAGCCAGATGGTTTACAAGCACGCGATTTCCACCGTCGTCCCAGCGCGCAACGTACGGCTTACGACCGACGAGGGCGCAGCCCCGGAGCCGTCCGCCGAATAATGCCTCGCGCCGCAGGAAGCCTGAGTGTTCGAGCGCCCCCGGTCCGGTGAGCGTGCCGTACTGGTGCGCATTGGCGTGGGCGCCCAGGTCGATCCGGAGGAGCTGCAGGAGTTCAGGCAGCTGGCGGTTTCCGCTGGCGCCGTGCCGGTCGCCACCGTCACCGGGCGCCGTGCGCGCCCCGATGCGCGCTACTTTCTCGGCAGCGGCAAGGCCGAGGAGCTCAGGCGCATCGCCCGCACGAGCGAGGCGGACCTGATCCTCGTCGACCACGCGCTCTCGCCGAGCCAGGAGCGCAATCTCGAGAAGCTCATCGAGCGGCGCGTACTCGATCGCAACGGGCTGATTCTCGACATCTTCGCGCAGCGCGCGCGCAGCTTTGAAGGCAAGCTCGAAGTGGAGCTGGCGCAGCTGCGGCACATCGGCAGCCGCCTGGTGCGCGGCTGGACGCACCTCGAGCGGCAGAAGGGAGGCATCGGCCTGCGCGGTCCCGGCGAGACGCAGCTGGAGAGCGACCGGCGCATCATCGCACAGCGCGTGCGGGTGCTCACGCGGCGGCTGACGAAGATCAAGCAGCAGCGCGAGACCGGCCGGCAGATGCGCGCGGAGATCCCGGTGCCCTCGCTGGCGCTCGTCGGCTACACCAATGCCGGCAAGTCGACGCTGTTCGGCGCCCTCACCGGAGCGCAAGCCTACGTAGCGGACCAGCTGTTCGCCACGCTCGATCCGACCGTGCGCCGCATCAGGCTTGCCGGCGGCACGAACGTCGTCGTCGCGGACACGGTGGGCTTCATTCGTGCGCTGCCGCACGAACTGGTGGCCGCCTTCCAGTCGACGCTCACCGAGGCGCGTGCCGCCACGATGCTGCTGCACGTGGTCGACGCCAGCACCCCGCGCCGCGATGAGCAGATCGCGCACGTGGATGCGGTGCTTGCCGAGATCGGCGCGAGCGCGATCCCGCAGATTCTCGTTTACAACAAGATTGATCGCATGCAGTGCGCGCCGCGCATCGATCGCGACGCCGACGGACGCGCCAGCGCGGTGTGGGTCTCGGCCGAGCAGCGCGTCGGGCTTGCGCTGCTGACCGACGCCGTGGCCGAACGGCTGGCGCGCTTCGCGCGCCGGGCGCGCGTCAAGGTGCCGGCGAGCGCCGGGGCGTTGCGCTCCCGGCTGTACGCGGCGCAGGCGGTGCGCGGGGAAACTTCCGCAGATGACGGCTCGATCGAGTTGGCAGTGGAGCTCCCCGACATCGAGCTGCTGCAGCTGGCCCGCACCGCCGGTGTGCAGATTCTCGAGGTGCAGGCCAGCGCGGCGCCTTGTGCCCCCGGAAGCGCCTCCCTACAATCGACCGCCGTCTCGCGCGCTACCAAACTGCGCTGAGCTCGCGTCCTCCTTATGGCCTGGAACCAACCTGGCGGTTCGAATAATCAGTGGGGACGCCGCCCGGGGCAGGGCGGGCCCGACCTCGACGAGCGCCTGAAGAGCTGGCAGCGCAAGCTCGAATCGCTGCTGCGCCCGGGCGGGCGCGGTGGCGACAGCGGCTCGCTGCTGCTGCTCGGGGTGGCGGCGGTGTTTCTCATCTGGTTGTGGAGCGGCGTCTACCAGGTGAAGCAACCCGAGCGCGGCGTGGTGCAGCGTTTTGGCAAGCTGGTGGAGGTGACTCCGCCCGGCCTGCACTTCCGCCTGCCCTGGCCGATAGAGAGCGTCAGCGTGGTAAATGTGGCGAACGTCAACTCGAGCGATTTCAAGTCGCGCGTGCTCACCTCCGACGTCAATCTCGTCGAACTGCATTTCGCCGTGCAATACCAGTTCGCCGACCCGGTAAAGAAGCTGTTCCGGGTGCGCGAGCCGCAAGCCACGCTGAGCGAGGTTTCCGAGAGCGCGATTCGCGAGATCGTCGGCCGCAGCACCCTCGATGACCTGCTGGTCGGCTCGACGCGCTCGGAGATCACGCGGCGCAGCAAGGAGCTGATCCAGGGGGTGCTCGACTATTACAACTCCGGGATCACCGTCACTACCGTCAATCTCGAGGATGTACAGGTGCCCGATGCGGTGATCCCCTCGCAGCGGGACGCCAACAAGGCGCAGGCAGACAAAGAGCGTTTCATCCTCGAGTCCGAGGCCTACGTCAACGGCATCATTCCCGTGGCACAGGGCGCTGCCGCACGCATGCAGCAGGATGCCCAGGCCTACAAGGCGCAGGTCACGGCCATCGCCGAAGGCGAAGCGTCGCGCTTCGCGCAGCTCGAAGCCGTCTACGAGCAGGCGCCGGAAGTGACGCGCCGGCGCATGTACACCGATACGATCGAAAGCGTATTGGCGCGGGCGCACAAGGTGCTGATCGACGGCCGCGCCGGCAACAATCTGCTGTACCTGCCGATCGAGAAGCTGCTGGAGAAGAGCGCGGCACGCGAGGAACAAGGGGGCGAGCCCTCTGCCAGCAGTGGCGCGAAGGAGCCCGAGTCGGTCACGATCGAGGCGCGCGGGCGGGGACAGCGCTGATGAGCTCGCGGCTGTTTCCGTTGTTCATCGCCGCCGGCGTGCTGCTGGTGTTTGCGGCCTTCTCGCTGTTCGCGGTGAGCGAGACCGAATACGCTATCCGCACTCGTTTCGGGGCCATCATCGACACCCGCTACGCGCCCGGATTGCACCTTAAGTGGCCGTGGGACATGGTCACCAGGTTCGATCGGCGCATTCTTTCCGAGTCCTACACCGGCGAAACCTTCCTCACCAACGACGGCCGCGGCCTGATCGTGGACTTCTACGTCAAGTGGCGCGTCAAGGACTCCTCGGTCTACTACACCGCCGCGGCCGGCAGCGAAGCGCTGGCCGGCGAGCGCCTGGCCGAGAT
>Ga0210384_10008357_pt1 | contig 10796 bp, 8 predicted proteins | sample IncBWH2MmetaG_FD_160574 | JGI IMG/M metagenome (GOLD analysis project Ga0210384, IMG submission 160574) | Forest soil microbial communities from Barre Woods Harvard Forest LTER site, Petersham, Massachusetts, United States - Inc-BW-H-2-M | ecosystem: Environmental > Terrestrial > Soil >...
GCCTCCGGCCCAGCCGGCCAGCCTCAGCGGGGCCGCCGCGCCCGCCGCGCCGGCCGCGCGGAGCCCCTTCGTCAAGCGGGCGTAGGGCGCGGTGCCAGGGCGCCGCACCCGCCGTCCCGGGGCGCCGCGCCCGCAGCCGACGCTCGACGAGAAGGCCGCCAGACTGGCGGCCTTCGATCTGCTCGCCCGCAAGTCCTGGAGCGGGCGGGAGCTGACCCGCCGCCTTCGCCGTCGCGGCGCGCCCCCCGACGTGGCCCAGGCCGTCGTGGCCGATCTCACCACCCGCGGTTACGTCGACGACCATGCCTTCGCGCGCTGGTGGGCCGAAGCGCGGGCCCGCGGGCGACGCATCGGCAGCCGCCGGCTCCGCCAGGAGCTCGCGGCCAAGGGGATCCCGCGCGAGATGGCGGACGCGGCGATCGCGGCCGCCTTCGAGGAGGTCGGCGAGTCCGACCGGGCCCTGGAGGCGGCGCGCCGGCGCCTGCCCGGGCTCTTGCGGGGCTCGAGGGCCCGCGCGGCCCCGCGCCTCGCCGACTACCTGCTCCGGCGCGGCTACCCGGCGTCGGCGGTGCGCCAGGCGGTGCGCACGCTGCTGGCCGAGCAAGCCGGCGACCTCCCGGCCGCCGAGGAGGACGACGGCGGCGTATAATACCGCTCCTATGACCGGGAGCGAGATTCGTACACGATTCCTCGAATATTTCCGCCGCCGCGGGCACACCGTGGTGCGCTCGTCCCCCCTCGTCCCGGCCCAGGACCCCACCCTCCTGTTCACCAACGCGGGCATGGTGCAGTTCAAGTCGGTCTTCCTGGGCGACGAGCGGCGGGAGTACGTCCGGGCCACCACCGCCCAGAAGTGCGTGCGGGCGGGGGGCAAGCACAACGACCTCGAGAACGTGGGCCGGACCGCCCGCCACCACACGTTCTTCGAGATGCTGGGCAACTTCTCGTTCGGCGACTACTTCAAGGAAGACGCGATCCGCTTCTGCTGGGAGCTGCTCACCGAGGAGTTCGGGCTGCCCAAGGATCGGCTGAAGGCCACCGTCTTCACCGACGACGACGCCGCGTTCGCGCTCTGGAAGTCGGTGGCCGGCCTCGGCGAGGACCGCATCCTGCGGCTGGGCGAGGAGGACAACTTCTGGGCCATGGGCGACACCGGCCCGTGCGGGCCCTGCTCGGAGGTCCACTTCCACCAGGGCGATCACCTGCCGTGCGCGGAGGAGCAGGCCGGGCGGGCGTGCCTGGGCCCGGCGTGCGACTGCGATCGCTGGCTCGAGATCTGGAACCTGGTGTTCATGCAGTTCAACCGCGACACGAGCGGCGCGATGACGCCGCTGCCGAAGCCCTCGATCGACACCGGCATGGGGCTCGAGCGGGTGGCCGCGGTGCTGCAGGGCAAGCAGTCGAGCTACGACACCGACCTGTTTCGGCCGCTGATCACGCGGGTGGAGGCGCTCTGCGGCAAGACCTACGGCCGCGACGAGGACGCCGACGTCTCGATGCGGGTCATCGCCGACCACGCGCGCACCGCCGCGTTTCTCATCACCGACGGGGTGACGCCGTCCAACGAGTGGCGCGGCTACGTGCTGCGGCGGATCATGCGGCGGGCCATGCGCCACGGCCGGATGCTCGGGCTCGAGGCGCCCTTCCTCTGGGACATGACCGCCACCGTGGTGACGGTGATGGGCGACGCCTACCCGGAGATCCGCGACGCGCAGGCGCGGGTGGCCGAGACGGTGCGCCAGGAGGAGGAGCGCTTCGCGGAGACGCTCGACCTCGGCACCGCCAAGATCCGCGAGTACGTGGAGGCCCATCGGGGCGACGCGAGCCGGGTGGTGGACGGCCGCTTCCTGTTCACCCTCTACGACACCCACGGCTTCCCGTTCGACCTGGCCCAGGAGGTTTTGCAGGACGCGGGCTTCACCGTGAACGAGGCGACCCAGCGGACGTTCGACGCCGAGATGGAAGCGCAGCGCGAGCGCGCCCGCGCGGGGGCCTCGTTCGGCGCCGGCGACACCGGCGATCCGACGGTGGCGATCTACCAGCAACTCTCCCGCGAGCTCGCCAAGCCCCAGTTCCTCGGCTACGGCTCGCTCGCCGCGCCGGCGCGCGTCCTCGCCATGGTCCGCGACGGGCAGCGGCGGCGCGAGGCGCGACAGGGCGAGACCGTCGAGATCATCCTCGACCGCACGCCCGCCTACGCGGAGTCGGGCGGCCAGCAGGGCGACACCGGCCTGATGGCGGGGCGCGAGGGGCAGGGCACCATCGAGGACACCTACTATCGCGGCAGCCAGCTCATCGTGCACCGGGTGGCGGTCACCCAGGGGCACCTCCGGGAAGGGGAGGAGGTGGCGGTGAGCGTGGAGTCGCAGCGACGGCAGGGGCTGCGCCAGCACCACACCGGCACCCACCTGCTGCACGCGGCCCTCCGCAAGGTGCTCGGCACGCACGTCGCCCAGGCCGGCTCGCTGGTGGCGCCCGACCACCTGCGCTTCGACTTCTCCCACGGCGCGTCGGTCAAGGACCGCGAGGTGGAGGACGTCGAGGGCCTGGTCAACGAGCAGGTGCAGGCCAACATCGTGGTGAGCCCGGCCGAGATGGACCTGCAGGAGGCGCTCAAGAGCGGCGCGATGGCCCTCTTCGGCGAGAAGTACGGCGACCGGGTGCGGGTCATCCGCATCGGTGACTTCTCGACCGAGCTCTGCGGCGGCACACACCTCGACGCCACCGGACAGATCGGCCTCTTCAAGGTCACCAACGAGGGCGCGGTGGCCTCCGGGGTGCGACGCATCGAGGCGGTCACCGGCGCGCCCGCACTCGCCCACGTGGGCCGCGAGGAGGCGGCGCTCCGCGAGTCGGCGAGCCTGCTCAAGATCCCGCCGCTCGAGCTGCCGCGCCGCCTCGCCGCGCTGCTCGAGGACCAGAAGCGCCTCGAGAAGCAGCTGGCCCAGCTCGAGTCGAAGCTCGCCCGCGGCCAGGCGCAGGACCTCGTGACCTCCGCGCGCCAAGTCGCGGGGGTGCCGGTGCTGGCCGCGCGCCTCGACGGGCTCGACCCCGACGGGCTGCGCTCGGTGATGGACACCCTGCGGGACCGGCTGCCGTCGGGGGTGATCGTGCTCGGCAGCGCCGTCGACGGCAAGGTGAGCCTCGTCGCGGCGGTGTCGAAGGACCTCATGAAGCGCTTCCCGGCCGGGCGGCTCGTGCAGGAGGTCGCCAAGGTGGTGGGCGGCGGCGGCGGCGGGCGGCCGGATCTGGCCCAGGCCGGCGGCAAGGACCCATCCAAGCTCGACGACGCCCTGGCCACGGTGGCCGGCTGGGTGGAGCGGGCGGCCCAGGCCTGAGAGCCGGGGCGCGGCGTGCCCTCGGGCGCGCGCCACCAGGGAGATCGAGGCATGGCCGAGCACCGCGACCCGACCGCGCGCCGCGTGGTCCGCACGATGTGCCCGATGAACTGCCATCCCACCCTCTGCGGCATGCTCGTCACCGTCGAGGACGGGCGCCTGGTGGAGGTCGCGGGCGATCCCGACAACCCGGACAGCCGCGGGTTCCTGTGCGTGCGCGGACGGGCCTCGCGCGAGATCCTGGACAACCCGAAGCGCCTGCTCCAGCCGCTCATGCGCGATCGCCGGGACGGGCCGCTGCGGGAAGTCGGCTGGAACGAGGCGCTCGACCGCATCGTCGGCAGCATGCGGGCGGTGGGGCGCGAGGCGGTCGGCCTCTGGTCGGGCCACGGCTTCTTCGCCACCAACTACGGCGTCCGCGTGAACTCGGAGCTGCTGCGCCGCTTCGCCAACCTCTGGGGCTGCCAGTGGTGGGCGCCCACCATGATCTGCTGGGGGCTCGGCGGCTTCGGCATCGGCCTCACCGGGCCGCTCGAGACCAACACCAAGGAGGACATGGGGGCCCACGCGAACCTGATCGTGCTGTGGGGGGCCAACCTCGCGAGCCAGCCGAACACCGCGCGGTACCTGGTGGAGGCTCGCCGCCGCGGCGCGCACGTGGTCACCATCGACGTGCGGCGCACCGAGGCGGCGGCCCAGTCCGACGAGGTGCTGCTCCTGCGACCCGGCACCGACGCGGCCCTCGCGCTCGGAATCATGCACGTGCTGATCGCGGAGGGCCTCCACGACCGCGAGTTCGTGGCGCGGCACACCGTCGGTTTCGACGCGCTCGCCGCCCACGTCGCGCCCCACACTCCCGAGTGGGCCGCCGCGGTGACCGGCGTCGACGCGGGCGCGATCGCGGCCCTCGCCCGGCGCTACGCGGCGAGCCGGCCCGCCATGATCGTGCTCGGCGGCTCGAGCATGCACAAGGGCGCCAACGGCTGGCAGGGCGCGCGGGCGGTCGCGTGCCTGCCCGCCCTCACCGGCAACCTGGGCATCGCGGGCGGCGGCCTCGGGCCGCGGCACGGCAGCAAGGGGCACGGCCACGGCCTGGCCGACATCGCGGAGGCGGGCCGGCGGCCGCCCGGCCGGTACGTGCCGAACCAGATGCCGCGCATCACCGAGGCCCTCGAGAGCGGTCACGTGCGCGCGCTCCTCCTCTTCGGCACCGACCTGCTTTCCTCGTTCGCGGACAGCGGGCGGGTGGAGCGCGCGCTCGCGGGGACGGACCTGATCGTCACCCACGATCTCTTCCTCAACGACACCGCCCGCCGCTTCGCGGACGTGGTGCTGCCCGGCACCGCGTGGGTCGAGGAGCTGGGCTGCAAGGCCACCAACACCCACCTCTACCTGATGGAGCCCGCCCTGCCGCCGGCGGGGGAAGCGCGCAACGGGCCGCGCGTGCTGCGCGACCTCGCGCGGCGGCTCGAGATCGCCGACTTCTTTCCGTGGGCGAGCGAGGCGGGCCCCATCGACGCCATCCTCGATCATCCCGCCACCGGCCACGCCACGGTGGCCGCGCTGCGCGCGGAGGGCGGCATGCGCGCGCTCCGGGTCTCCCACGTGGGCCATCCGGACCTCGTCTTTCCCACCCCGTCGGGGAAGGTCGAGCTCTACTCGTCGCGCGCGCGCGAGCTCGGCCTGCCTCCGCTGCCGGTGTACGAGCCGCTGCCCGCGTCGTCGTATCCCCTCGTGCTGCGCCAGGGGCGGACCCTCGCGCACTTCCACGGCTTCTACGACCACGGGCAGGCGCTGCCCTCGCTGGCCGCGCTCGAGCCGGAGCCGGTGCTGTGGATCTCGCCCGCCGACGCGGGCGCGCGCGGGGTCGGCGACGGCGCGCGCATCCGCGTGTTCAACCAGCGCGGGGAGATGGCGGCGCGCGCGCGCGTCACCGACCGGGTGCCCGCGCAAACCGTGTGGATGCGCGACGGCTGGGACGGCCTGAACCGGCTCACCGCCGGCGAGGCGTGCCTGCCGGACGGCGCGGTCGACGTGTTCGGCTTCTCGGCGGGCCAGGCCGCCTTCGACGCGGCGGTGGAGGTGGCGCCTGCCTGATCGACCGCGCGCGGTGCTGCTCGACTTCGGCGGCACGCTCGACGCCGACGGGCTCACCTGGAAAGAGCGCTTCTTTCGCCTGTGGGACGCGGAGGGCGTGGCGGGCTCGCGCGCCGCGTTCGACCCCGTGTTCTACGCGGCCGACGACGCCCTCGTCGGCGCGATCCCGCGCACCCTCTCGTTCGAGGACACGGTGCGGCGCCTCACCGCGGGCCTCGCCCGCGGTCTCGACGTCCGCGACGCGGCCGCGATCGAGCGCGTGGCCGGGCGCTTCCTCGCCGACGCGCACCGGCACCTGCGCCGCAACCAGGCGCTGCTCGAGCGGCTGCGGCCGCGCTATCGCCTCGGCGTGGTGTCCAACTTCTATGGCAACCTCGATACCGTGTGCCATAATGTAGCGATTCTGCCGTTCTTTGGCGTCATCGTCGACTCCGAGCAAGTGGGATGCTCGAAGCCCGATCCGCGCATCTTCTGGACGGCGCTGGAGCGGCTCGGGGTGGCCCCCGCGGACGCCACATTCGTGGGCGATTCGGCGACCCGGGACATGGCGGGCGCGCGGGCGCTCGGCATGCGGCACATCTGGCTGACCGGAGAGCCCGCGCCGCTCGATGGGCCGTGTTGCCCAGGTGACGCGATGATCCGTTCGCTGGCGGACGTGGAGGCATTGCTGCTCTGATGGCGGCACCGGCCCGGGGAGGCATCATCGCAGCGGGCGCGGGGAGCCGCCTGCGCGCGGACGGCTGGCGGGTCGCCAAGCCGCTCGTGGAGGTCGCGGGACTGCCGCTCATCGGCGCGGTCCTGCGCAATTTCACGACAGCCGGGATCACCGCGATCACGATCATCGTGAACGAGGAGGAGCTCGACTGCATCCAATGGGTGCGGGCTCGACGCCCGGACCTCGACGTCGAGTTCATCGTGAAGACCACCGCCTCCTCGCTGGAGAGCTTCCGCGAGGTGACCGCGCGGGGGCCCGAGGGGCCGATGCTCGTGTCCACGGTGGACGCGTGGTGCGCGCCGGAGGACTTCGCGCGGTTCGCCCGGCAGGCCGCCGCGCGGCCCGACGAGGCCACCGTGCTCGCGGTGACGCCGCTGGTCGACGACGAGAAGCCGCTGTGGGTGACGCTCGGCGCGGACGGGCGGGTGGACGCGATCGGCGAGCCGGGCGGCGGCCTCGTCACCGCGGGGGTGTATCGTGTCTCGGCGCGGGCGCGACGGGTCGCGGCCGCGCCGCGACTCGGGCGGCTGCGCGACTACCTCGCGTGGCTGCACGGGAGCGGCGAGCCGCTCTACGGCGAGATCATCGAGACGGTGGTGGACGTGGACCGGGGACTGGACGTGGCGACCGCGGAAGCGCTCGCGCGAGGCGAACGGCGCGCATGAGCGAGAGGAGGAGCGGGGTGAGCGAGCGGACGTACTGGGGCCTGTTTCGAGAGCGGGAGCACTCGCCCGGACGCGAGAGCGACGACGCGGAGATCCTGCGCCTGACCGGCAAGCACCTGGAGGGCCTGGGGGTGCAGGTGGAGCTGCGGGCGCCCGAGGACCTGACCGCCGCCGAGACGCCGCCCGACGGGATCTTCCTCATGTGCGAGCGCATGGAGGCGCTGCGCGTGCTGCTCGCCTGGCAGGAGCGCGGGGTGCGACAGGTCAACGCTCCGCTCGCGGTGCTCAACACCTATCGCGAGCGCATGATCGCCCAGCTCCGTGAGGCCAACGTGCCGTTCATCGAGAGCCGCGTGGTGAGCACCCAGGGCGACGAGGCGGGTCTGCGCGCGCCGATCTGGGTGAAGCGGCCCGACGTGCACAACACCCAGGAGGGCGACGTCGTCTTCGCCCGCACGCGCGACGAGGCGGCGGCGGCCCTCGCCGCCCTCGCCGCGCGCGGCTTCGAGCGCGCGGTGCTCCAGCCGCCGGTCGAGGGCGACCTGATCAAGTTCTACGGGGTGGGCGCGGGCGGCGGCACCGACGGCGGGCCCGCGTGGTTCCGCTGGTTCTACCACCGGGACCAGCGGGTGGCCGGCCATCCGTTCGACCCGGCCCGGCTGGCCCGCCTGGTGCGCGCGGCCGCGACCGCGCTCGGGCTCGAGGTCTACGGCGGCGACGCGATCGCCTCCGCCGACGGCGGGCTCGTCCTCCTCGACGTCAACGCGTGGCCGAGCTTCGCGCTCTACCGGGACGAGGCCGCGCCGGTGATCGCCGCGTACCTGGCCCTGCGCTTCGCCCCGCGGGCGGCGGGAGCCGGGCCGGGAGCCGGACAGTGACCGTGCCGCGCGAGCCAGGCCCCCGGTCGCGCGAGATCGTGGCCCGCGAGGCGCGCCACATCGCGCCCGGCTATCAGTCCTTCGCCCTCTACTCGGGGCTGGCCATGGCCCGCGGCAGCGGCAGCCGGTTGTGGGACGAGGACGGCAACGAGTACATCGACTTCATCGCGGGGATCGCGGTGGGCAGCATCGGCCACTGCCACCCGCACTACGTCGAGGCCCTCAAGCGCCAGGCGGAGCGCCTCACCTTCGGCAGCTTCACCACCGAGACCCGCGCGCGCTTCCTCGAGCTGATGGCGAAGGTGACGCCGGAAGGCCTCACCCGCATCCAGCTCTTCTCGGGCGGCGCGGAGGCGGTGGAGGCCGGGCTGCGCCTGGCCAAGGCCGCGACCGGGCGCCACGAGGTGGTCGGGTTCTGGGGCGGCTTCCACGGCAAGACCGGCGGGGTGCTGGGTCTGCTCGGCAGCGACTTCAAGCACCACCAGGGGCCGTTCCTGCCCGGCCAGTACTCGACGCCCTACGCGGACTGCTACCGCTGCCCGCTGCGCCTGCGCTACCCGGACTGCGGCATCGCGTGCGCGGAGTACGTGCGCGACGTCATCCGCTTCCAGACCGGGGGCGAGATCGCCGCGATCATCGTGGAGCCGATCCAGGGCACCGCGGGCAACGTGATCCCGCCCGACGGGTTCCTCCGCGCCATCCAGTCGGTGGCCCGCGACCACGGAGCCCTGCTCTTCGCCGACGAGATGATCACCGGCTTCGGCCGCACCGGCGCCATGTGGGGCGCGGCCCACGAGGGCGTGGTGCCCGACATCATGACGGTGGGCAAGGGAGTCGGCGGCGGCTTTCCGCTCGCCGGCGTGGTCTCCACCGACAAGCTGACCGCGGCCAAGCCCTGGTCGAACCCGAGCTTCAGCTCGTCCAGCTACGGCGGCAACCCGCTCGCCTCCGCGGCGGGGCTCGCCGCGCTCGAGGTCATCCTCAACGAAGACCTGGTCAAGAACGCGGACCGGGTGGGGGCGATCATGCTCGGGGAGCTCGAGCGGCTCAAGGAGAAGTACCGCACCATCGGCGAGGTGCGCGGCCGCGGCCTCCTGCTCGGCATCGAGCTGGTCGAGGACCGGGTGACCCGCAAGCCGATCGGCAAGGAGATCACGCGCGATCTCTACCAGGAGTGCCTGCGGCGCGGGCTCGTGGCGATGACCTACTCGCCCACCATCCGGATCAACCCGCCGCTGCTCATCACCGAGGACCTCGCGCGCGAGGGGCTGGCCATCCTGGACGAGGCGCTCGCAGTGGTGTTGCCACGTCATGGGCGAGACTAGGCGCCGCCGGGGCGCCCTCGTCGGCCTCGGCAACGTGGCGGTGCACGGCCACCTGCCGGGCTGGCGGGCGCGGCGGGACTGCGAGATCGTGGCCGCCACCGACGCGAGCCCGGCGCGCCGGACCGAGTGCCGCACCGAGCTGCCCGCCGCGCGCTGGCACGACTCGGTCGAGTCACTGCTGGCCGGCGAGACTCTCGACTTCGTCGACATCTGCACGCCGCCGTCGAGCCACGCGGCCCTCATCGAGGTGGCGCTCGCGCGCGGCCTGCACGTGCTGTGCGAGAAGCCGCTGGTGGGCGCCCCCGACGAGCTCGCGCGCCTCGCCGGGCTCGCCCGCGCGGCCGGCGTGGTGCTCCACACCGTGCACAACTGGCACCACGCGCCGCTCGTGCGGGCGACCGACGCAGCGATCCGCGCCGGGCGGATCGGGCAGGTCCGCGAGGTGGTCTGGCAGACCCTGCGCACCCAGCCCGCGGCGGCCGTGGCCGGCGACGCGTGGCGCGTTGATCCCGCGATCGCGGGCGGCGGCGTGCTGACCGACCACGGCTGGCACGTCTCTTACGTGATCCCGCGCTGGGTCGGCGAGGCCCCCGCCGCGGTGAGCGCGCGGCTCGAGACGCGGCGGCATCATCGCTTCGCGGTGGAGGACACCGCGACGGTGCGGCTCCACTTCGAGCGGGCGGTCGCCGACGTCCTGCTCACCTGGGCCGCCGACACGCGCGAGAACCGGGCCCGGGTGATCGGCACCGACGGCCGCATCGAGATCGAGGACGACACTCTGGTAGTGATCAGGGACGGGACCGCGGAGCGGCGGCCCTGCCCGCCCGCGCTCTCCGACGGCTCGCAGCATCCCGACTGGTTCGGCGCGGTCGCGGAGGAATTCCTCGGGCGCCTCGAGGCCGGGGAGGGAGGCGCCGCGAGCTCCAACCTGGACGAGGCCGCGCTCTGCGTGGCCATCGAGTGCCTCGCGCGCGAGTCGAGCCGGCGCGGCGGGGAGCGCGTGGCCCTCCACGGGCACCCGTCGAGCCCGGTGCCCGCCGGGAGCGCGGGATGAGCGTCCTGGCCGCGCCCGCGCTCGACACCCCGAGCGTGCTGGTGGTGCTGCCCGCGCCGGTGGGCGCGGAGGCGCCGCCGCCCGAGACCATGATCGCGGGGCTGCCGCTGCTCCGTCGCATCGTGCTGGCCGCGGAGCGGGCCGGCTTCGACCGCGTGCTCGTGCACCCGCGCGCGTGCTCCCGCCCCGGGCTGCTCGACGGCACCGGTGCCGCCCTGCTCGGCGCCGACCCGGTCACGCGCGCCCCCGGGCGGCTCGTGCTCCTGCCGGTCAACGTGCTGCCCCAGGCGCGCTGGCTCCGCCTGCTGCGCGAGATGCCGCTCGAGCCCGGCCCGCCCGCCGTCGATCCCTCGGGGGCGGCCACCGTGGAGGGCGTGGAGGGCGGCGCGCTACTGCGCTCGGCGGAGAACGGAGGGCCGGCCCTGGTCGAGGAGCTGGCCCGCCGCCGTCCGCGCGTCGCGGCCGCGGGCGATCCGGCCGGCCGCTTTCCGCTCGTGGGCGCCGACGGGCCGCGGGCCGCGGAGGCGTGGCTGCTGCAGAGCCTGATCAAGGACACCGAGGGCTTCATGTCCCGGCACGTCGAGCGGCGGATCTCGCTCGCGATCACGCGCCGCCTGGTGGGGACCTCGATCACCCCGAACGCGATGACCCTCGTGAGCTTGGCGATGGGCCTGCTGGGCGCGCCCTTCTTCCTCTCGAGCGATCCGCTCCTGCAGGTGGCGGG
>Ga0210384_10008358_pt1 | contig 10795 bp, 9 predicted proteins | sample IncBWH2MmetaG_FD_160574 | JGI IMG/M metagenome (GOLD analysis project Ga0210384, IMG submission 160574) | Forest soil microbial communities from Barre Woods Harvard Forest LTER site, Petersham, Massachusetts, United States - Inc-BW-H-2-M | ecosystem: Environmental > Terrestrial > Soil >...
ACCGTCAACACCGCGCAAGCCGGCCCAAACGCGGGAAAATGCCGCTGCAGCAAACGCACCGCAGCCAGCGAGCAAGCCAGTACCAGCCATATCAGGCGCAACAGGAAGCCATAGCGGTCCAGATATCTCTGCACAGAAGCGAGCCAGTATCCCGGCACCGACTGCGGCAACAACTCCAGCAGGTACTGCAACAGCACGATACCGTAGTCGACGGCGAGCATGGTGGCCGTCAGCATGATCGCCACCGTCAGCAAGGCCTGCGGCCGCCGCCAGCAGGCGGTCAGTCCCCACGCGGCCAACAGGATGACGGGCACGTTCAGCAGCAAACCGCCGAGGCCGTAGACGACGAACACGCCGCCGCTGCCGACCTGCGCATAGTCGCTCGCAAATTGCAGCAGCATGCCGAACAACACCAGCAACAGCAGCTGCGCCGGGCTGGCGTGGATGCTGTCGGGAGCCACGCGCAGGAAGCAGGCGGCGCGCAGGCCCGCCTTCACATTGTGAAAAAACGCAAAGGGGCGGTAGCTAAGCGGCGTAGGCGGCGTATGGTCAAATACCGATGACGGCATGTGGATATTCCAATAAAAAATGGTGTATAGCAGCACGGCTAGTCTAACCCGCAAAGCCCATCTTCACATCGGCTTGCAGCAGCGCGGAAAAAAACCCGGGTACGCCAGCGCGCGCCCGGGTTTTCCTTAGCCCTGTGTTGCTTAAGTTGCTTAAGCGCGCTTGCCCAGCCGGGCGCCGATCTCGCCGACGATGCCGCGCCGGAAAGCCAGCACGCAGACAATGAAGATCAGGCCGGTGACTATCGTGATGGATTCGCCCAGCGAATGGAACCAATCCACCGTCGTCAGCCGCGCCAGCAGGTCGCCCAGGTCGCCCAGCTTGTTCTCCAGCGCGATAATGATGATCGCTCCCACGATGGGGCCGACGACCGTGCCCAGGCCGCCTACCAGCGTCATCAGCACCACCAGGCCGGACATGGTCCAGTGGACGTCGGTCAGCGTCTCAAAGCCCAGTACCAGGGTCTTGGTGGCGCCTGCCAGGCCTGCCAGCGCCGCCGACAGCACGAAGGCCAGCAGCTTGTATTTATCCACGTCGTAGCCCAGCGACACGGCGCGCGGTTCATTTTCCTTGATGGCCTTCAGCACCTGGCCGAAAGGAGAATGGATGGTGCGCACGATCAGCACAAAGCCGGCTATCGCGATCGCCAACACCACATAGTACAGGCTGAGGTCCGATTCCAGGTTCAGCACGCCCAGCAATTTGCCGCGCGGTACGCCCTGCAGGCCGTCTTCGCCGCCGGTGAACTTCGCTTGCAGGAACACGAAGTACAGCATCTGCGCCAGCGCCAGCGTGATCATCGTGAAGTAGATGCCCTGCCTGCGTATCGCCAGGCTGCCCATCACCAGGCCGATGCCGGCGCCGGCCAGCATCCCCAGGATCAGCCCCAGTTCGGTCGGCAGGCCGGCCGATTTCAGCGCCCAGCCGGCGACGTAGCCGGCGCCGCCGAAAAAGGCCGCATGGCCGAACGACAGCAAGCCGGTAAACCCGATCAGCAGGTTGAAGGCGCAGGCAAACAAGGCAAAGCACAGCAGCTTCATCAGGAACACCGGATACATCAGCTGCGGTGCGACCAGCAGCGCCAGCAGCGCAATGCCATATCCAATTTTCTTATTCATAGTGGGCGCCATTCAGATTAGCTATTTCTCTTTGCCGAACAAGCCGGCCGGACGGATGATCAGCACAATGGCCATCACGACAAACACCACGGTGGCCGAGCCCTCGGGATAAAACACGCGGGTCAGGCCCTCGATGATGCCCAGTCCCAGCCCGGTCAGGATGGAACCCAGGATGGAGCCCATGCCGCCTATCACCACCACCGCAAACACCGTGATGATCAGGTTGGAGCCCATCAACGGCGACACCTGTATCACCGGCGCCGCCAGCACGCCGGCAAAGGCCGCCAGCGCCACGCCGAAGCCGTAGGTCAGCGTAACCATCAAGGGCACGTTGACGCCGAAGGCTTCCACCAGCTTGGGGTTCTCGGTGCCGGCGCGCAGATAGGCGCCGAGCTTGGTCTTCTCGATCACGAACCAGGTCGCAAAGCACACCACCAGCGAAGCGGCGACAACCCAGGCGCGATAATTCGGCAAGATCATGAAACCCAGGTTGGTCGCGCCCGACAACGCATCCGGCACCGAATAAGGCTGGCCGGACACGCCGTAGAAAGAGCGGAACAGCCCTTCCAGCAACAGCGTAATGCCAAAGGTCAGCAGCAGGCCGTACACGTGGTCCAGCTTGTACAGCCAGCGCAGCATGGTCTTCTCGATCACGATGCCGAACAGGCCGACCAGCAAAGGCGCCGCCACCAGCATCACCCAGTAATTCAAGCCCAGGTAGTTCAGCCCCATCCAGGCCAGGAACGCACCCATCATATACAGGGCGCCGTGGGCAAAATTAATCACGTTCAACAAGCCGAAAATAACGGCCAGGCCCAGCGACAGCATCGCGTAGAACGAGCCGTTCACCAATCCCAGCAGCAACTGGCTCAACATCGCTTGCAGCGGTATACCAAATATTTCCATGGCGACTTCATGAAAAAAATCACCCTGGCGGGTGAAAAATCAGAGAGCTGGCGCACTGCCCTGCGACGAGATTCCAGTGCAGCGCGCCAGGTGTTAGGACAAATTATTAAAGCTTATTTCCACAAAGAGCACTTGCTTTCAGCCTTGGTGGTGAAAGCCTGTTCGCCGGGAATAGCCTGCACCACCTTGTAGTAATCCCAAGGGTATTTGGAATCGGCCTGGTTCTTCACCTGCATCAGGTACATGTCATGGATCATGCTGCCGTCGCCGCGGATGTAGCCGTTCTTCGCATACATGTCATTGATCTTCATCGAACGCAGCTTCGCCAATACCTTGTCGGTATCGTCGGAACCGGCCGCTTTTACCGCATTCAGGTACTGGATGGTGGCGGAGTAGTCGGCTGCCTGCAAACTGGAAGGCATCTTTTTCATCTTGCCGAAATAGCGGCGCGCCCAGGTGCGGGTTTCTTCATTCTGGTCCCAGTACCAGCTATCGGTCAGGTACATGCCGTGGGTCAGGTTCAGCGTCAGCGAATGCACGTCGTTGATGAACATCAGCAAGCCGGCCAGCTTCATGGTCTTGGTGATGCCGAACTCATTCGCGGCCTTGATCGCATTGATGGTGTCGCCGCCGGCATTGGCCAGGCCGAGTATCTGCGCCTTGGACGATTGCGCCTGCAGCAGGAAGGATGAGAAGTCGGAAGCCGACAACGGATGCCTGACCGAGCCCACCACCGTGCCGCCGGAGGCTTTGACCACCGCCGAAGTATCGCCTTCCAGCGACGCGCCGAAGGCGTAATCGGCGGTCAGAAAGAACCAGCTCTTGCCGCCTTGTTTGACCACCGCTGAGCCTGTGCCCTTGGCCAGCGCCACCGTGTCGTACGCATAGTGGAGAGTGTAAGGCGTGCATTCTTCATTGGTCAGGCGGGCTGTGCCGGCGCCGATGGAGATGAAGGCCTTTTTCTTTTCTGCCGCCACCTTCGACATCGACAGGCCGGTGCCGGAGTTGGTGCCGCCGATCAGCATGTCCACGCCGTCGCGGTCGAACCATTCGCGCGCCTTGCTGGCGGCGATATCCGCCTTGTTTTGATGGTCGGCGGTCACCACTTCAATTTTCTTGCCGAGCACGGTGCCGCCGAAATCGGCAACCGCCATCTTGATCGCCTCTACCCCGCCCTGGCCGTCGATATCGGAATACAGGCCGGACAGATCAGTGATGAAGCCGATCTTGACCACGTCGCCGGAAATTTGCGCAGAAGCCGGACCTGCCAACCCGACCAGGGCAGCAGACACAGCAAGAGTCAGGGCTTTGAGTTTTGTTTTCATTTGTCATCTCCGTTCATTATTAAACAGCTTGTTTTAAGACCAGCTTCTTCGTGACCAGTTACTTATTCAGCTACCTGCCCGGCTCCATGAGCCGTCAACTACACACCCAATAATTCATTCAGCACCGACATCTTGTCGTTCAGTTCCGAAGCGCCGAAAGTTTCGACGATCTGCCCATGCTCCATCACATAAAACCGGTCCGCCAGCGGTGCGGCAAAGCGGAAATTCTGTTCCACCATCACGATCGTATAGCCCTTTTGTTTCAGCATCGTGATCATTCTCGCCAGCACCTGCACGATCACCGGCGCCAGGCCTTCGGATATTTCATCCAGCAGCAGCAGGCGCGCGCCGGTGCGCAGGATGCGGGCCACCGCCAGCATTTGCTGCTCGCCGCCGGACAGGCGCGTGCCCTGGCTGGTTTTGCGCTCGGCCAGGTTGGGAAACATCGCATAGATCTCGTCGATGGACATGCCCTTGTCGGTGCTGGATACCGACGGCGGCAACATCAGGTTTTCTTCGGTGGACAAGGAGGAAAATATGCCGCGCTCTTCCGGGCAATAGCCCACGCCCAGATGCGCCACCTTATAGGTAGGCAGATGGATGGCTTCGGTGCCGTTGATCTTGATCGAACCCTTGCGCGCGCCGGTCAGGCCCATGATCGCGCGCATGGTCGTGGTGCGGCCGGCGCCGTTGCGGCCCAGCAGGGTCACCACTTCGCCCGGATTCACCACCAGGTTCACGTCATGCAGGATATGGGACTCGCCGTACCAGGCTTGCAAATGGCTGATTTCCAGCGCCGGGGTCTGGCCGCCGCTCATGCGTGGGCTCCTTCCAGCGCACCCGATGTCGTTCCCATATAGGCTTCCATCACTTTAGGATTTTGCGATACTTCTTCATAGCAGCCTTCGGCCAGCATCGCACCGCGCTGCAATACCGAAATCTTGTCGCAGATGCCGGACACCACGTTCATATTATGTTCCACCATCAGGATGGTGCGCCCGGCGGAGACCTTCTTGATCAGCTCCGTGACGCGGTGCACGTCTTCGTGCCCCATGCCCTGCGTCGGTTCATCCAGCAGCATCAATTCCGGCTCCATCGCCAGCGTAGTGGCGATTTCCAGCGCGCGCTTGCGGCCATACGGCAAATCGACGGTGACGGTATCGGCAAACTCGGTCAGGTCGACCTGGGCCAGCAATTCCATCGCCTGGTCATTCAGGCGCGACAGGCTGCGCTCGCTTTTCCAGAAATAAAAAGAAGTGCCCAGGCTGCGCTGCAAACCTATGCGCACGTTTTCCATCACGGTCAGGTGCGGGAACACGGCGGAAATCTGGAAGGAGCGGATGATGCCCTGGCGCGCGATCTGCGCAGGCTTGGCCGCGGTAATATCGCGGCCATTGAATAGTATCTGTCCCGAGGTGGGGACCAGGAACTTGGTCAGCAGGTTGAAGCACGTGGTCTTGCCGGCTCCGTTGGGGCCGATCAACGCATGTATATGCCCGCGCTGCACCCGCAAGTTAACCTCGCTGACAGCGGTAAAGCCCTTGAACTCTTTGGTCAGGTTCTTGGTCTCCAGAATGACATCGGCCATCTGCTCTCCTTGTTTTGAATCTGGAAGCGCTGACCGCCGGCGGGCGCCAACGATCATCTGCATCCCGACATTGCTTATTGCTGCAATTGTTTACTCAGTTCGCCGCTCTTGGTCGACGATTTCTTGAGGATATACTTTTTACCAAGCTTTTTATAGTACACAGCGCTTGGAGTTTTCAACAATACGGTATAACTACTGTAAGTAGTAACCACAAGTGTCAGGCAATCCAAGCACATTTCCTATGCATTCCGGCGCCGCGCATGATTGAAGAATGCGTGGCCGGCCAGCCGGAAAACCGTCTTATTAAAACACAATTTAGCGAGGTGTTGACAACATAAATGCGGCGGCCTTTTCCGCGATCATGATCGTCGGCGAATTGGTATTGCCGGAGGTGATGGTCGGCATCACGGAGGCATCCGCCACCCGCAGCCCGCGTATGCCGCGTACCCGCAGCTGGCTGTCCACCACCGCCGCCGCATCGTCGGCGCGCCCCATCTTGCAGGTGCCGACCGGATGGAAGATCGTCGTGCCTATGTCGCCGGCGGCCCTGGCCAACTCTTCTTCGGTGCGGAACTGGGCGCCCGGCTTCATTTCTTCCGGCGCGTATTTCTGCATCGCCGGCGCCGCGACGATGCTGCGGGTCAGCGTCAGCGAAGCGGCGGCGATCTTGCGGTCCTCCGGCGTGCTCAGGTAATTCGGCGTGATCTTCGGCGCCGCCAGCGGGTCGCTGCCGGCGATGCGCACGTGGCCGCGCGAGGTCGGCCGCAGGTTGCAGACGCTGGCCGTAAAGGCCGGGAAATCATGCAGGGGATCGCCGAATTTTTCCAGCGACAAGGGCTGCACGTGGTACTGCAGATTGGGCGTCTGCTGCGACGCGTCGGACCGGGTAAACGCGCCCAGCTGCGACGGCGCCATCGACATCGGCCCGCTTTGCAGCAGCATGTACTCCAGGCCTATGCGGGCCTTGCCCAGCCAGCTGTTGGCCATCTTGTTCAGCGTCCTGGCGCCGCTGATCTTGAACGCGGAACGGATCTGCAAATGGTCCTGCAGGTTTTCGCCGACGCCGGGCAAGTCATGCTGCACTTCCACGCCGACGCTGTGCAGGTGCGCCGCCGCGCCTATGCCGGATTGCTGCAGGATGGCCGGCGAGCCTATCGCCCCCGCGGCCAGCACCGTTTCCCGTTCGGACTCGGCAAACCAGTGCTTGCCGCCGCCGATAAATTCCACCCCGGTGCAGCGCTTGCCCTGCTCCGTGCTTTCCATCCGCAAGCGCTGCACCTGGCAGCCGGTCATGATGGTCAGGTTGTGCCTTGCGGCCGCCGGCCGCAGGAAAGCCTTGGAAGCATTCCAGCGTATGCCGCGCTTCTGGTTCACGTCAAAATAGCCGCAGCCCTCGTTATCGCCGCGGTTGAAATCCTCGCTCTGCGGTATGCCGACCTGCGCTGCCGCCGCCCGGAACGCATCCAGGATTTCCCACGACAGCCGCTGCTTCTCCACCCGCCACTCGCCGCCGGCGCCGTGAAAGGCGTCGCCGCCGCCGTAATGGTCTTCGCTCTTTTTAAACACCGGCAACACCTGCTCCCAGCGCCAGCCGGGGTCACCGCTCAACTCCGCCCACAAGTCATAGTCACGCTGCTGGCCGCGCATATAGATCATGCCGTTGATCGACGAGCTGCCGCCCAGCACCTTGCCGCGCGGATAAATCAGGCTGCGCCCGTTCAGCCCAGGCTCGGACTCGGTCTTGAACATCCAGTCGGTGCGCGGATTATTGATGCAGTACAGGTAGCCGACCGGGATATGGATCCACACATAGTCATCCTTGCCGCCGGCTTCCAGCAATAGCACATTGACCTTGCTGTCGGCGCTAAGCCGATTGGCCAGCACGCAACCGGCAGTACCCGCACCGATGATGACGTAATCAAACTTGCCGGCTGATTCCATGTGTGTTTTCTTTCAATTGTATGCATTGAATGTTGAGCCAGAATACGCGTGGGCACAGGTGCCCACCCTACCGCCCAAATTGAGATATCCTGATGCTGACGTTGGGGTTGTCTTTGACCTTTACCGCTGGGGACGCTGCATTTTGTGCATGGCAGAAAATGGATCAGAAACAGACGTTGTCTGAGCGCAGCGAGTTTCGTCTGTTTCCCATTTTTTGCCACGCACAAAATGTGATGGCGCTTGCGTCATCACCCGAAGGGCAAGTCTGCGGTCGCCTTTCTTTGCTTACTTTCTTTGGCGAAGCAAAGAAAGTGAGTGGCCGCCGGGCCACTCCCGGCCAGCAATCTCAAAAACCAGACGACCGCAAACGATAAGAGCTACTTCGCCACCGGCATAGTAAACTCCGCCCCCTTATCAATGCTATCCGGCCACCGCTGCATAATAGACTTGTAACGCGTATAAAAGCGCACGCCCTCCTCACCGTAAGCATGCACATCGCCAAACAGCGAACGCTTCCAGCCGCCGAAAGAATGCCAGGCCATAGGCACCGGAATAGGCACATTGATGCCGACCATGCCCACCTGTATGCGGCGCGAGAATTCGCGCGCGGTATTGCCGTCCGACGTGAACAGCGACACGCCGTTGCCGAACTCATGCGCATTGATCAGGTTCACCGCCGCGGCAAAATCCGGCACCCGCACCACGCATAATACCGGCCCGAAAATTTCTTCCCGGTGGATCTTCATACCCTGTTTCACGTGGTCGAACAAGCTGCCGCCCAGGAAGAAGCCGCCTTCGTGCCCCGCCACTTTCAAGCCGCGCCCATCCACCAGCAACGTGGCGCCCTCTTCTATGCCGTCGGCGATATAGCCCTCGATCTTGGCCTTGTGCACCGCAGTGACCACCGGGCCCATCTCGGCATCGGGCTCCATGCCGTTCTTGATCTTCAGCGCCTGCACGCGCGGCACCAGCGCCTGCACCAGCTTGTCGGCGACGTTGCCGACCGCGACCGCCACCGAGATCGCCATGCAGCGTTCGCCGGCAGAACCGTAGGCGGCGCCCATCAGCGCATCGACCGCCTGTTCCAGGTTGGCGTCCGGCATCACGACCAGGTGGTTTTTCGCGCCGCCCAGCGCCTGCACGCGCTTGCCGTGGCGGGTGCCTTCGCTATAGATGTATTCCGCGATAGGGGTGGAGCCGACGAAGGAGATGGCCGCGACATCCGGATGATGCAGCAAGGCATCCACCGCGACCTTGTCGCCCTGCACCACGTTGAATACGCCGTCCGGCAGGCCCGCCTGCCTGAACAGCTCGGCAATCAGCAAGGCCGCCGAAGGATCGCGTTCGGACGGTTTCAGGATAAAGGTGTTGCCGGTCGCGATCGCCAGCGGCGCCATCCACATCGGCACCATGAAGGGGAAATTGAACGGCGTGATGCCGGCGGTGACGCCCAGCGGCTGGCGCAGGTTGAAATTGTCTATGCCGCCGCCGATATTGTCGGAAAACTGGGTCTTCAGCAATTGCGGCATGCCGCAGGCAAATTCCACCACTTCGATCCCGCGCGTCACTTCGCCCATCGCATCCGACAAGACCTTGCCGTGTTCGCGCGTGATGGTCGCGGCAATTTCCTTGTGGTGCCGGTCCAGCAATTCCTTGAACTTGAACATGACCCGGGCGCGTTTCAGCGGCGCGGTTTCAGCCCAGGCCGGCGCTGCCGCCTTGGCCGCCGCTACCGCCGCATCCACTTCCGCCGCGCTGGCCAGGACCACCCTGCCGGACACTTCGCCGGTGGCGGGATTGAACACGTCCTGCTCGCGGCCGCTGTCGGAAGGGCTGCGCTGGCCGTTGATATAGTGCGGGATCAACGCGGGAGAAGTGGCGGATGACATAAGGAAACCTTTGGGATGGATAGGGACGTCTCCAAGAATAATCCAGCGCACAGGGCTAATCCAATGAGTTATTATCAATAGCAATATAAGACCTGCTTATAATGAAAATACAATAAGCGGAACTAGAACCCGGGATGCAATGCAATGGATCTGACCCAGCTACGCGCTTTTGTAACCGTCGCCAAGGAGGGCAACCTGACGCGCGCGGCCGAGCGCCTGCACGTGACCCAGCCCGCGGTCAGCCTGCAGATCAAGTCGCTGCAGGATGAGCTGAAGCTGCAATTATTCAACCGCAGCGCCGCCGGCATGAGCCTCAGCAGTGACGGCGCCAAGCTGTTGCCGTATGCAGAGCGGGTGCTGGCCAACGTCGCCGAGTTCAGGCAGGCCTCCGATACGCTGCATAGCACGCTGTCCGGCGAACTGGCGGTCGGCACCATACTCGATCCCGAGTTCACCCGCCTCGGCATCTTCCTGAAACGCCTGGTGGAAACTTATCCACAGCTGTCCACCAAGCTGCAGCACGGCATGTCCGGCTCGGTACTGCAAAGGGTGCGCAGCGGCGAACTGGATGTGGGCTTCTACCTGGGCCGCCCGCCGGACGACGGCAAAATCGCCTGCCACGCGCTGAGCCTGACCAGCTTCAGCTATCGGGTGGTGGCGCCCAGCGGCTGGAAAAGCCGGGTCAGCGGCAAAGGCTGGGCGGCGCTGGCGCAATTGCCGTGGATATGGACACCGCCGGAGTCCGCCCACCACCGCCTGCTGAGCAAGGTATTTGCCGAATACAACGTCAGCCCGAACAAGGTCGCGCTGGTCGACCAGGAACCATCGATGCTGGACCTGGTGAAATCCGGGGTCGGCCTCAGCCTGCTGCGCGATTCGATCGCGATACGCGAAGCGCACGCGCACGGTCTGGTGATCGCCGATGCCGTCAGCTTATCCACGGAGCTCAGCTTCATCACGCTGGAAAAGCGCAAGAACGAGGCGATGATCGCCGCCGTCTTCAGCCTGCTCAAACAATGCTGGGGCCTGGAAGACGGCTGATCCTGCCGGGCCGGCTTATCTTTTGCCCCGGCGCCGTTGCTTGCATGGCAAAATAATGCTCGAATGTAACAACAAGAGTATATTGCTACATTTCAATTTTTGCATTGCGGAGTACACGGTGATCAAATCCTGTGCCTTAAGCCTGCTCATGTGCACGCCCCTGATGGCGCAGGCGAACAGCCTCAAGCTGCTGATACAAGAATTCGCGCCTTTTACGCATACCGATTTCCAGAGCACCGAGATACACGGTTTCGTCGCCGACAAGGTCGCCGAAATCATGAAACGCGCCGGCGAGAGCTACACCGTCACCAGCACTTCGCTGGCACGCGCCTACCAGGCCGCGCTGACCGAAGAGAATACCTGCATGTTCGCGTTTCGCCGCACCCCGGACCGGGAAAAGTATTTCAAATGGGTGGGGCC
>Ga0210384_10008359_pt1 | contig 10795 bp, 6 predicted proteins | sample IncBWH2MmetaG_FD_160574 | JGI IMG/M metagenome (GOLD analysis project Ga0210384, IMG submission 160574) | Forest soil microbial communities from Barre Woods Harvard Forest LTER site, Petersham, Massachusetts, United States - Inc-BW-H-2-M | ecosystem: Environmental > Terrestrial > Soil >...
TAACTGCCTAGATGAAATAATTTGTACATTCGGTCAAATCGGCCTTCGGGCGTGGGATCCGGAGTCGGCGTCTGCGCTGGCTCGTCCGATGTGACCTCCGCTTGAGTGGCAGGTCGCTCGTCAGACACTTTGCCGGCGTGAGAGGTTGTGTTGTTCAACAAGAGCAGAGTGAAAATCACTACGGACCAGGTCGCGTAAGCGAACGTCGTAAAACAGCAAAGTGGCCGATCAGCTTGCACATGCCAAGCGACAGCGTACGGGAAAATAGAAGATCTTGCCAAGCCAAGCACTCATTGGCTTGCGCCAATCCTCGCTAAGGCTCATCGGACGACCGTCGAAACCATCAAAACGTTGGCGGGAATGGCCCGGTTCGTTATTGTGGACCTTACGGACGACTATGGGCCACACCGAACGCCGATTTTGGGGCGACCTTCCAGTTCATGTTGCAGGCGCGCACCCAAAGGGCAGGCGGCTGAGAGCTGGCGACGTTGGCCCCACCGGCAAAGAGCCGATTGCCCGGGAACTGCACCGGCGCAGCTGCCGGAAGGATAAGCCTTTTGTCCGGCTAACTTACGCAGCTGGAGACCCCGTGTGATCGACCTGTCGCGATATGTCTTCGAGGCACTGAGGAAAGATGACGAGTTTATCCTCTATCGGGGCCGGAATGAGGACGAGATATCTCAGGTCCTTGTGCTGGTGCCGGCTACGGAGGAACCCGGGTCGAAGATTCTAAAACGATTGGAGCATGAATATTCTCTCAAAGAGGACCTTGAGCCGGCGTGGAGCGCCCGACCGATTGAAGTTACGTTCCACTGGGACCGTCCCGTACTCGTGCTGGAAGATCCTGGCGGCATCCCCCTTGATCAACTGCTTGGTCGGGCCTCAGACTTAGGGTCTTCCTTGCCTCGGGCGATCAGCGTTGCGACTGCGATCGGGAATTTGCATCGGCGCGGCCTGGTCCATAAGGACGTTAAGCCCGCCAATATCCTAGTGGATCCCGGGACTGGCAACGCCTGGCTGATGGGCTTTGGGATCGCATCGCGGCTCCCACGTGAGCGCCAATCCCCCGACGCTCCCGAGTTTATCGCGGGCACGCTGGCCTACATGGCGCCCGAGCAGACTGGACGGATGAATCGTTCCACCGACTCCCGCAGTGATCTCTACTCCTATGGAGTGACGCTCTATGAAATGCTCACGGGCTGCCTGCCGTTTGCCGCTTCTGACGCCATGGAGTGGGTCCACTGCCACGTTGCCAGGCGGCCAGTGCCACCGGATCAACGCAATAGGGGGATCCCCTCGACCGTATCGTCCGTCGTGATGAAGCTGCTGGCCAAGACCGCCGAAGAACGCTATCAGACGGCGGCGGGCGTTGAATCCGACCTGAAAAGATGCTTGGCGGAGTGGGTAAGACTAGGACGCGTCGATTCGTTTTCTTTAGGAAAGAACGATGCATCGGATAGTCTCTGGATTCCTGAAAGGTTGTACGGTCGCGACCAGGAGGTCAAAGTGCTACTCGATGCCTTCGAACGCGTCGTCGCCGGCGAAATCTCCAGATTGGCGTTGGTTTCCGGCTATTCCGGCATTGGCAAATCCTCGGTTGTCAACGAGCTGCAAAAAGCAATCGTTCTGCCGCGCGGGATTTTCATTGCCGGAAAATTTGACCAACACCGGAGAGACGTGCCGTACGCCACTCTAGCGCAGGCGTTCCAGACTTTAGTTCGCCAGATCTTGGGCAAGAGCGAGGACGAGGTGGACCAATGGCGGAAGGGTATCCGGGAAGCAGTCGGCCCGAACGGGCAGCTCATCACTAACCTCATCCCCGAGCTTGAGCTGATTATCGGTAAACAACCGCCAGTTCCTGAGCTGCCTCCTCAGGAAACCCAGAACCGGTTTCAAGCGGTGTTCAGACGGTTCCTCTGCGTATTTGCTCAGAAGGAACATCCGCTGACCCTTTTTCTTGATGACCTTCAGTGGCTGGATGTCGCGACTCTAAGCTTCATCGAACATCTCCTCAGTCATCCTGAGGTTAAACACCTACTGATCGTCGGCGCATATCGAGACAACGAGGTGAGCCCATCTCATCCTCTCATGCTGACGCTGGGCTCGATTCGCAAAGCCGGAGTCATGGTGGACGAGATCGTTCTCAAGCCTCTGTCGTTCAAGGATGTGAACCACTTTATCGCAGACGCTCTCCGTTGTGAGCCGGAACGTTCCGAAGCCCTGGCGGAGCTCGTGCACGAAAAAACTGCGGGCAACCCTTTCTTTGCAATCCAATTCCTCACTGCCCTCGCCGAGGAACACCTGGTGGAATTCGACGATCGCAAAACGGCCTGGCAATGGGATCTGACCCAGATTCACACTCGGGGTTTCACCGACAACGTGGTGGAGCTCATGATTAGCAAACTGAGACGCTTGCCCGCCGCAACCCAGGAAGCGCTAAAACAGCTGGCTTGCCTTGGAGACAACGCGAGGATGGCGACGCTGGCGATCGTAAACGGAAGAGATGAAAATGCGATCCATGCGCCTCTGTGGGAAGCCGTGCGCGCCGGACTCATTCTTAGACTTCCCGGCTCTTACAAATTCCTTCACGATCGGGTTCAGGAGGCCGCCTATTCCCTCATTCCGCAGCAGCTGCGAGCCAAGGTTCACCTGCGCATAGGCCGGATGCTCATCGAGAGAATGAGCCAAAAACAGATAAATGAGTCCATTTTTGACGTAGTCAATCAGTTAAACCGAGCGGCTGATCTAATCGAGGCCCCCGAAGAAAGATTGTCATTAGTTCACCTGAACGTTATCGCCGGAATGAAGGCTAGGGCTGCGATAGCGTACGCTTCTGCCCGCAATTATTTTGTGTTGGCCGAGGCGCTGCTGTCGCCGGACGCCTGGGGTCAACGTTACCAGGAGACCTTCGATCTCTATCTCGCGTTCTCCGAGTGCGAGTATCTCGTCGGCAACTTCGCAGCGGCTGATAATTTGTTTGATTTGATCCTCAGTCGAGCGGTCTCGAATCTGGATTGCGCCAAGGTTTACGGGTTGCGGATGAAGCTGTACCAGGTTGCAGGCAAATATGACGACGGCGTCACCGTTGCGCTGGAGGCTCTTCGCCTCTTCGGTGTCACATTTCCGGAGTCGGACGAGGAAATTCAAGTGGCTGCTGCTGCTGAGTTGGCAGACGTTTCGATCAACTTGCGAGGCCGTCCCATTAGCGAACTGGTCGAATCACCATTGGCGGACGACCCGACCGTGCAGGCAATTATTACCCTCCTGGTCGAGGCGATGCCCTGCGCCTACATCGGACGGCCGAAGCTCTTTCCGCTGATCACTTCGAAGGCGGTTAATTTCTCTCTCCGCTATGGCCATACCAACCAATCCAGCTTCGCCTACGCCGTTTTCGGACTCATGATGGTTTCGACCGTAGGTGACCTGGCGACCGGGTTCCAATACTCCGAAATGTCGCTGCGGCTAAACGAGAAGCTGGAAAATCCTCGGCTGCGCGGAACACTGCTTCACCTGTACGGCGATCATATCAATTTTTGGCGACGGCATTTTTCGACGGGTATGCCGATTCTGGAGCAGGCGTTCCTCGCTTGTCTGGAGGTCGGCGACCTGGTCTACGCAGGTTTCCTTGCTTTCGAGACTGTCTGGCAGGCGATTGAGAAGGGCGATACGCTCCAGGACGTGCTGGCGCTGTCGATAAAATATGCGGCGTTCGCGCAGGAGAGCCACAACGGTGCTATCTACGAGACGATCAGGCTTGAGCAACAATTCATTGCCAGCCTGCAGGGAAAGACCAGGGACCCGCTGAGCTTCGAGGACAGCATGTTTAGCGAAGAGGCCTGTTTCGCGGCGATCGTAAAGGCAACCTTCGGCTGCGGAATTGTCTTCTATCGCATCATGCAACAGCTCCTGGCCTTCGTTCATGGGCGGCATACTGAAGCGTTGGAGGCTGCTGTTCTGGCAGAACCGATGCTGAGCGCCGCCATGGCCATGCCGATCGAGGCCACCTATCATTTCTGCCATGCCCTGACCTTGACGGCCCTCTATCCAGGTGCTGCGCCCGCGCAACAGGCAGAGTATCGACGCATCCTTGGGGATAAACTGAACAAGCTCCAGCTTTGGGCAGAGAACTGTCCCGAGAACTATCGCAATCGCCAAGCGCTGGTATTGGCGGAGGTCGCTCGCATCGAGGGTCGCGATCTGGATGCCATGCACCTCTATGAGGAGGCCATCCAATCGGCACGCCAGAACGGATTCATCCAAAACGAGGCGATCGCCCACGAGGTCGCTGCGCGGTTCTACGCCGGGCGCGGCTTCGAGACCATTGCCCAAACTTACATCAGAAGCGCGCGCTACTGCTATCTTCACTGGGGCGCTCTCGGTAAGGTGCGGCAGATCGATCAGGATTACCCTCTGCCGCACGAGGAGCGAAGTCTTTCTGCCGCCGCTACCATCGAAACGCCCGTTGAGCAGCTGGACCTAGGGACGGTAATGAAGGTTTCGCAAGCCGTCTCCGGCGAGATTGTGCTGGAGCAATTGGTCCAGACGCTGATGGTCATCGCGGTCGAGCATGCTGGAGCCGAGCGCGGCCTGCTGATTCTGCCGTATGGGGAAGAATTCCGGATTGCTGCGGAAGCCAGGACCGGTCAGAACCAGGTGGAGGTCCAGCTGCAACAGGCGGCGGTGACCCCCTCCGACCTGCCCGACTCGCTCCTTCGCTACGTAATCCGAACCCACGAAAGCGTGATTCTGGATGACGCCTCGGTCCAGAACCTGTTCTCGGAGGACGAATATCTTCGCCGGGAACACCCTAGATCCATTCTCTGTGTGCCTCTGGTAAAGCAGGCAAGACTGATGGGTGTGCTCTATTTAGAGAATAACTTGGCGCCCGGAGTGTTCACGCCCAATCGGCTGGCCATATTGGAGCTGCTGGCCTCCCAGGCGGCTATCTCGTTGGATCACGCCCGACTGTACGCTGACCTGATTCAGGAAAATAACGAACGCAGGAAGGCGGAAGAAGCGCTGCGTGCGAGCGAGGAGCGGTGGAGCGTGTTGGCTGAGAATTCATCAGCCGGCATTGCATTGATTGCTCCGAACGGCCGCTTCATTGCAGCAAACTTGGCTCTTCAGGAAATGCTCGGTTATACTGAATCCGAACTCCAAGGGCGCACGGCTGCTGACATCAGCCATCAAGAGGATCGAGCTTCCACCGAAGCTCGCATCGCTGATGTCCATGCCGGGCGGCGCCGAGTTTATCGTCTGGAGAAGCGCTACCTTCGCAAAAATGGCAATGTAATGTGGGCGGATGTCAGTTCGGTGTTAGTCCCTGCCAGTGGAAGCGTTTCTGCGTTTTTCTCGGTGATTATCGTCGACATAACCAAGCGCAAACAGGCAGAGGAGAAGTTGCATCAAAAGGAAATTTCGTTGCGGGAAGCTCAAAGCGAACTGGCTCATGTTAGCCGCGTAACGACTATGGGCGAATTGGCGGCTTCGATCGCCCATGAGGTCAACCAGCCGCTAGCGGGCATCTTAACGAACGCCAATGCCAGCCTCCGATGGCTGCTAAGGAATTCGCCGAACATTACCGAAGCCTGCGAAGCAATTCGCCGCATCATTCGCGATGGGAGCCGGGCTGGCGATGTGATCACCCGCATTCGGGCTCTCTTCAAAAAGGCTTCGGCCGCGAGAGAACCGGTCGATATAAACCAGATCATCCAAGAGGTTCTCATCCTTACCCAGTCCGAAATACAAAAGAAGCGCATATCACTGCGGACCCAATTCGCGAATGATCTACCAGTCGTGTTAGGGGATAAAATCCAGTTACAACAAGTGATTCTCAATCTGGTACTAAACGGAATCGAAGCCATGAGCGGAGTTGCCGATGGTGCGCGAGAGCTGAGCGTAAGCTCGCAGAAAGTTACTAAAATCCTTCGTGAAGCCGGTAAAGAAATGGTTTCGGATAACGCTTTAACCGAACCGGAATCAGCCTCGCTATTGATCGCGGTGCGAGATACGGGACCGGGGTTAGACGCGACGGAGTTGCAACAGGTTTTCGCACCCTTCTATACCACTAAGTCGCAAGGGATGGGCATGGGCCTTCCCATCAGCCGTTCGATTGTCGAAGCTCATCAAGGACATTTGTGGGCGACGGCCAACGTGCCCCAAGGCGCGATTTTTCAGTTCACGTTGCCAATTCAGTCCACTGGAATTCAGTAAAAGATAAGCGGTGGGACGAGCGCGGACTTAATGTACCGAGACAGCGGCCTAACGGGCGCGCACTCGATGATTTTGGATGGAATATGCGTAAGAGACTGTTGCCGTTTTGCCAAAAGCATCCGATTACCAGGTTTGAAGTCTTCGGCTCGGTTGCAGACGGAACCGCAAAACCAGGCAGTGACGTGGACTTGATGCTAACGTTTCGGCAAAACTCAGCTCGAATGGCTGAGAGCTATCGGTTTTGAGGACGAGCAGAATCTGACGACACGCGGTGAGGCTCAAGCATTAGGTCGAGTAATTCGCGAATTATCCGGCCGGCTTCGTTCCCGCGACTGGGCATAGACCGGCGGATTTTCAAGTTCAGGCCGCAAGCGAGCGTACGAAAGGCGAGCGAAAGGGAACGCGGATCAAGCGGAGGCTTGCGTCCTGCCTTAGCGAACCGTTCGGCGAGGATGTCGGCATAGAATTTGGTGAGTCGCTCTTCCAGTGCGTAAAAGCGCTCCGCAAACTCCGGATTGCGTCGGGCATGGAGTTGAAGCTCCATGTTCACAACATCCCAATCGACATCGGCGTTCATCGTGTCGAGCCACAGGTTGATGGCGTCTCGCGTCGCTGCGGGATCGAGTTTCATGATGGCCTTGAAGTCGCTGATCTGCTCCTCGGCATACCGCTCGAGCAACTCGAACAGGATCGCTTCCTTGGTTTCGAAGTTCGAGTAGATAGCCCCTTTGGAGTAGCCAGCTTCAGCGGCGATCATGTCAACGGACGCGCCGCCAAAACCATGCCGGGCGAAAACCTGTCGCGCAGCGAGGAGCAACCGCTCGCGAGTCTGAGCGTGGCTTTCTGCGCGGGTGAGCCTGATCCGCTTGTCCATGATACTCGTTGTAATTTCAATATCATAATTACTCAAGAACCGAATGGGCGCCTGGGCGAGAATCTGTGTCCATCCAGCTCTCGATTCCAAACTAGTGATCGATGTCTATCTTGGCCGGCTGCGTCGAAGGCCAATAGACGGGGATAAGAGGGCCTGCGCCATCGGCCAGGAGTAACTCGATGCAATTCGCTTCGCGGTTAAGCTCTCACTTTCCTCACTCCACTGCAGTTTTTCCCCGCTCGTTCAGAATTGTTAGTGCTGCGAGATTAACTGCTTCTACTAGTGGGTACGAACAGAACCATCTCGGGCCGATTTAGCCTGGCTCAGAAATTGACTCGGCCTCGCCGGGAGGGGCGTTCCAAAAGACATTGAAATACTGGTTGATATTTGAAAGTCATACGGTATGTGTAATGCCCAATAGACGTAACCTGGAACTCTAACATGACCACGATTCTCGACACCCCATTGAACCTGCCTTGCGGCGCAACCTTACCCAACCGCCTGGCCAAGGCCGCCATGAGCGAAGGGCTAGCCGACTCGGCCAATCAGGCAACTCCGCGCCTCGAGGCGCTCTATCGGCGGTGGGCGAATTCCGGCGCTGGCCTCCTATTCAGTGGCAACCTTCAAGTGGACCGCCGGCATCTGGAGCGGCCAAGCAATGTCGTGCTCGACCAGGAGGCCGATTTGCCCGCTCTAGCGGCTGTGGCTGCTGCCGGGAAAGCGCGAGGGAACCACTTCTGGGCTCAGCTCAGTCACACCGGACGCCAGGTCAGCGACGCAATCAACCCGGCGCCGCTCTCCCCATCCTCGGTCGAGATCGAGGTGCCGCGCGGTCTTGGGTATGCCTTCGCCAAGCCCCGTGAGATGACGGAAGCGGAGATCGACCACACCATCCCTCAGTTTGCTTTCGCCGCCCAATATGCCCAGCGTGCAGGCTTCACTGGTGTTCAGTTGCATGCCGCCCACGGATATCTGATCTCGCAATTCCTTAGCCCGCTCTCTAATCGTCGAATCGACCGCTGGGGCGGATCGCTAGAGAACCGATCGCGGTTTCTGCTCGCGATCATAGACGCAGTTCGCGACGCAGTAGGTTCTGATTTTCCAATCGGCATCAAATTGAATTCCTCTGATTTCCAAAAGGGCGGTTTCACTAACGCCGAATGCATCGAGCTGGTTCGCAGGTTAAATGACTCGACCCTCGATTTGCTGGAATTATCTGGAGGCTCGCTCGAACAGCCCAAGGTCGTGGGCATCTCTGTCAAGGACGAAGGCGAAGACAAACTGCCGGAGAGCACCATCAAGCGGGAAGCTTACTTCGTCGAGTTCGCTGGCGCTGTCCGCGCCGTCGCCCGCATGCCGGTCATGGTCACAGGCGGCTTCAGAACGGCGAGTGGGATGGTCGAAGCCCTGGAGGCAGAAGACCTCGACCTCATTGGAATTGGCCGCCCGCTCATCGCCGATCCTTCGATAGCCAGGCGGCTGATTGCCGGCGAGGTTGAAAAGGCGCCCACACCCGAAGCGACCCTCGACGTTTTTCATCTCCTGCCATGGTGCTATATGCAGATCGAGCGCATGGGCGACGGTTTGGAGCCGGATCTTACTCTATCAGGACAGGCGGCGGCCGAGCAATTCATGGTTCTCGAGACAGCCTATATGGCGCGACTCTTGGAAAGACGTGGAGCAGACCAGGTCGGCGCTCATTGAGGTCCCGGTTTAGTGGCGGCTGCGCCTGCCATCTTCACTCGATTTAGCCACTCGAGGCCTCGCTGCGGAGACTGAAAGCCGCTCGGTCAAAACAACGGACACCACAGCAGCGCCAAAAAAATCGCTGGTCACTAAGCTTTGATGTTAATGCTTTTAACTTCGTCGATAAGGTAAGAATTATAATGAACTATCCGCACAAGGAAGCAAACTGAGGATGGCAACTGGTGCGCGGTAAGCAGTTCTGCTATGGTCCCTTCTTTCGATCATGTTTTCAGTTGAAGCCAGCGATGCCGAACGTCTGATCAAGATCAATTGGTCGGGCCGAGTGGATTCGGACGAGATGCGCAGGTGCGCTGAGGAGATCGGCGTTACGATCTCAAAGATACGGCCCGGTTTTCGAGTCTTGGCTGATATGACTGACCTCGAGTCGATGGATTATGCCGGCGCTCCTTATATTGCCTCAGTCATGGATCTCTGTGTGACCAAGCAGGTCGAACACGTCGTCAGAGTCATTCCCGATCCGCGTAAGGACATCGGTTTGAATATTTTGTCCTATTTTCACTTCGGCTCGAAGATACGGGTCACAAATTGCGAAAATCGGGCTGACGCCATGCGGCGACTTGCCGAATGAAAGATCGATGCCTGGTCTCGTTCTGTCATCACTGGACAGCTACGGTGCTGACACCCTCCGCGCGATCCGCCGTATGCCAGCCTACGCGAGCGACAAGTCCGACGAGGAAACGAACTGGGAGCAGATAACATTTCGCGAGCGTCACACAAAGATGCTTGAGACCTTTAAGCAAAGTCTGGATGGGATTACGCTTAACAATTCCGCGTTTGACTCGTTGTCACATGTCCCAGCTGAGGAAGACGGCGAGCGTTACCGGTTGGTCATAGTGCAAGGGAAAACTACCCATCAATTGCCCATTATCCTGAGCGCTTGCCCCGACCGCTTTGCTTATGCAGATGCGGCCGCTTACGTCGGCTATCCGTTTCGCACGCGGGTGCAATCCTGGAACAATTCGTTGGGTCCACTGGATATCATTCTCTTCTTCCGAACCATCACCGATTCGCAGATCAGACGACACCTTGGGAATCCGGACATTCACGTCACGCGAGAGGGGTGGGGCTATTTCGCCGCTGACCCTGAGCGATATATTCAAGCTGCCTACTTGCTCAACTGCACCAGTTCGCGGGATTTGGAACGAAAGATTCGACAGTTTCTGACCTGGCTGGATGAAGATGAACAGGTCGGGAATTTGATCGCCGCGTGCAAGGGTCCGAGGGCGAATACTACAGTTCAATAAAGCCAGCTCAGTAAGGTGTGGGAGCGTGACACTTGAATTATCGCTTTCTTGAACTTCTCAGCTTCGTCGCAAACTCGTAAAAATTTCTGCTCGTATTCTAAATCGTACTCGTTAAGAGCACCGTCTTGCACATTAGTTTTGGAAAGCAATCCGGAAGGAACGCGGATGCCCGTCGTCGCAGTTCAGATGCCGCCCCCCGGCACCCAAGTTGAGCGCGGCCTTTATGAAGAACTGCTGGTTACCCTAATAGACGCCTTCACCAGCTCGGCTGCCTGGCTTGCCGAGAGGATTGGTTGAGCGGCTACATGGCCAGGTTGATCGTGAGCAACGACCCAAAGATACGTTTGGCTCGGGTACACGGCACCGTTGCCAGCGGAAAATTGCACACAGCTGCCCGTGATCCTGGAAAATTGTGAGCCTTGATTGAATGCCAGATTACACCCGGTTACGAACTGTTGCAGATTGGCTGCCGGAACCACGGTGAACGTCTGCATAAGCTGGTAGAGGCCAACGATTTGCTGGTAGGACCCTTGGGTTACCGGGAGGGTGCGCGTGTCTGTCTGTTGGGTGGAAACGGTGATACTGTGTGAGAACGATTGACTCAACTGCGCTGAGATCTAACTTTCTGACTTTTCGTGTCTTCGTCTAATAGTTCCTTTGTGTTCAAATGCTCGTGTACCAGAATCACCTGTTGACC
>Ga0210384_10008360_pt1 | contig 10794 bp, 15 predicted proteins | sample IncBWH2MmetaG_FD_160574 | JGI IMG/M metagenome (GOLD analysis project Ga0210384, IMG submission 160574) | Forest soil microbial communities from Barre Woods Harvard Forest LTER site, Petersham, Massachusetts, United States - Inc-BW-H-2-M | ecosystem: Environmental > Terrestrial > Soil >...
AAAGCCGGCGTTTATGGCAGGGCGCGCGCGACCTGCGGCCATCCGGCCTTCAACAAATGGCTGGTCGGAGACCAGCAAGGCGGCAAGATTCATCTGGTCGACGATACCGCGTTCACCGAAGACGGCTCGCCGCTGCTGTTTCGGCTGGAATCAGGACCCGTCAAAGGCTTTCCGCAGCAGGTCTCGATCGCGCGCGCGGATTTCGATTTCGATTTCGGCACGGCGCAGATCGTCGGCAACTATCAGATGACCGTACTGGGCGCTGCGGCTGGTACGGCGGGCGTGGTGCGGCTCACGGTCAACTCGACGTCGCAAGCCCAAACCGGGCATGAAGTGCAGGTGGCGAATGTCGGCGGGACAGTCGAAGCCAACGGCACCTTCCCGATGGTGGTGGTCGATGCCAACCATATCGAATTGACCGGCACGGTTTTCGTTCATGCGTACACGTCAGGCGGGACCGCGACCGATATCACGGCCGCGCCTGGCGCGATTAGTCCGAACTGCGCGATCTCCTGTTCGAAGAACGGCGGGCAGACTTTCGACAATCCGTCGATCCGCTCGCTCGCGCCACAGGGCAAGGTCAAGCGAAGCCGCGCGAGCGTGAAGAACAGAGGGCAGGCGGGACCATCGGGCGTCAGGTGGCGGATCGATATTACCGATCCGGTCTATCGTGGCTTGATGGGCGCGACCATGTCGGGTGATCCGCGTGAGGTGATGCCGCGATGACGTTGCCGGTCAAAAGCAGGTTCGATCCGCAGTTCGCGCTGGTGGATTCGCAAGGCCGCGCGACGCAACAGTTTCGGGATTACCTGTTGAAGCTCGATGCGCTGGTGAGTGCGCTGACGACGTCGGCAAGCACGTCGCTGACGAACGCGGTCAATGATGCTGCCGCTGCCGCCGCTGGTGTGCCGATCGGGTCTCTCTATCGCAACGGTTCTGTCATTCAAACGAGGGTCGTCTGATGGCACACGCAAAACCGAGAACCGCCGACGAACTAGTGAGAGAAGGCCAGCGCCTCAGTAAGGCCGGCAACTTCGTCGTGTTTCTGTATCCCTCGCAAGAGTGGCTGGCGGTTCAGGAGCAAATTCCGTTTCTGCGTTATGGAAAAATCCCGATGGAGACTGTCTGATGGGCCTCTTCGACTCTTTCTCAAATCAAGACGCGCAGGACGCGGCCAACGCGCAGAAGGCCGGCATTCAGTCCGGGCTAACGCAAGCCACGGGCCAGATCAACCAGGGCAACCAGGCGCTCACGACAAATTACACGCAGGCGCTGCAGCCTTTCCTGCAGAACTACGGCACGGCGAATGCTGGCGTCAACCAGCTGACGAATTTGCTGGGCATCACGGCACCGACGACCGGCACGGTCGGCACCTCGCCTTCGGGCGCGCCGGCGTCTCCGGTTGCGCCGATGATGCCGGCGATCGGCGGCGCAGGTGGCGTCGGAGGTGCCGCGACTTCGGCCGGGCCTGGCGGCGTTCCGGGTTCGTCGCAACCGGGTCCAAGCACGGCGAACTCTATCCTGCAGACGTTGCAGAACACCCCCGGCTATCAGTTCCAGCTTCAGCAGGGCAATAACGCGATCAACGCCAAGGCCGCGGCGACCGGCTCGCTCGACTCCGGAAACACGCTGCTGGACCTGTCGAAGTTCAACCAGGGCCTTGCCGGCACGACCTATCAGAACGCGGTCAGCAATCTGATGCCGTTCCTGCAGTCGTCTAACGCGAATGCGGGTGGGATTGCCAGCACCTACGGTGCGATGGGGCAGGGTCTCAACAGCAACTTCGGCTCGCTCGCCAATCTCGACTACACGGCGGCGACGGGACAGGGCAACGCGCAAGCCAATGCTGATCTGGCGAACTATCAGGCCAGCGGAAATCTGTGGAATATGTTCGGAAATGCAGCATCGTCCGCGGCGAAGATTTGGTCCGACTTCAACCTGAAGGAGGATATCGAGCCGGTCGGCGAGTTGTTCGATGGCACCAATGTTTATCGCTATCGCTACAAGGGCGATTCAACCCCGCGCATCGGCGTGATGGCGCAGGAGGTCGAACAGACGAGACCTGACGCGGTTGTCGAGATCGGCGGGTTCAAGGCGGTTGATTATGGTCGCGCAACCGATCTCGCAGCCGCGCTTGGAAAGTTCATCGAAGGCGGCGACAACGTGGTGAAGCTGGACAATGCCCGCTCGGCAACTCCCGTCGATACGTTCTCCCGGTTTCTTGAGGCGGCTTGATGGTCACGTTTGAGCAATCCGTGAATGCGCCACAAGCGGCGTCTATGACGCCGCCGAAGGTCAGCTCGGACTGGATTGGCCAGTTGTACAATGATTTCGTAAATTCGCAATTCGATCAGCAGCGGAAGAAGATCAACGATCAATCGATCACGCAGAACCAGCAGCACATTCAACAAGGTCAATATCAGCTCGATGCCGCCCGTTCATTGCAGGGCGGTGTGCCGATGAGCAATGGCGCGCCGGATGTGATGGCGCTGTTTCAAAAATTCCTTGGTGCCGGAGACGTCGACTCCGCGATGAAATTGCTGCCGCAGATCCAGCAGCAGCAGGGCCAGAACATCCCGACCTGGCCGCAACAGGGGCAGTCGCAGCAAGGGCAACCTGCTCCGCAACAGGGTGGACAACCGCAATCGATCCCGGCGAAGCCGCTTCCCCCGGTCGCTGCGAACTCCCCGCAGGGGGATAACGGCCAGAACACGCTTACGAGCTTAGTGACTGATCGGCTACCCGCTCAAAATCAAACGACAGGCGCGACGATCGGAAAAATCGCTGAGGTGATGGGCGGGATTGATCCTAATCAGCCGCTGACGCCTGGCCAGATCACGCGCGCGCAAGGTTTGTTGAAAAAATACGCGCCTGAAGTTGCTGGCATGGCGGCAGGTGGTGGAAGTGGAAATCTTCCGCCGTCGGCTGTGGCGCAGGCTCCCGCGCCGCCTGCCGCTACTCCATCTCCGCAGGGTGCGCCAAATGGCGCAGGCTCTGGCGCGCAACCGACGATCAATCCATCGTCGGTTCTGCCGAATGATCCGCGCACCGGCAAGCCGATTCAGGATGTGCAGCAAGCGCGTTCCGCGATCGATGAGATCAACAAGCGCATCGATGTGCTTGCAAAATATCCGAACCAAAAGGGGCGGGTCCAAAACCTCGAACATCAGCGCGACCAGATCGAAGAAGCGATCAAGCCGATCGCAATGCGTCAGGGTGAAACGCTGCTCGATCCGAGCACGCGCCAGCCGATTTATAGCGCTCCTACTACATCCGGTGGCCAAGCTGGCCAGCTAGTTCGTAAGGAGAACGCTGAACGCGCAGAGCGTGGTGAACCTGCGATGACGGCGCAGGAGGAAATCTCCTTCATTCAGGGTATCCATCCGCCGCGATCGGCGCCTGCGATGGCGGTCGAAGCGTTCCGGAAAGATTTTCAGGAAAAGAACGGCCGCGCGCCTACGGGCGATGAGATCAAGAAGTTTGCTGCAAGCTACGCCGGCGAGCAGGCCTATCAGCGAACCGCCGGATCGTCCGGAGCGCGCGTCGAAAACGCCGGCAATGAGGTCGAGCAGTTAATCCCGCAGGCGGTCGATGCGTCCCGCAACTACATTCGCGAAGGTGGCAAGTGGGTCAAACTGAACGAGATTTACCAGGCTTGGGACCGCGGTCAGAGCGATGAAAAATACAACGACTTCATGTTGGCGAATTTCGGGTTGATCAACGCCTATACCCGCGCGATGAATCCGCAGGGCATCCCGCGCATTCAGGAGCGGTTGGAACAGCACGCGCTCGGAGTGCTCTCAACTGCAACCAGCGAAAAAACTTACGAGACGCAAATTCGCCGGTTGTGGAAGGAAGTGCAGGCCAGCAAAACCGCGACCGCAAAGACTGCTCAAGGCCGCAGCCCGGGCGATATTAACTCGCCAGTGCCGGGACTCGATCCTCCGGCCAGCGCAGCCGGCCAAGCTCCGCCTACATCTGCAAGCGGTAACGTCGTTAAATGGGGACGCGGCCCTGATGGCACGCCGCAGCCAGTGCAATGAGCAAATTCATCGAACTTGACGGCGTCAAGCACGAATTTCCGGACGATTTTTCGGACACGGAAATTCGCTCCGCACTAATGAGTCATGAGCCGCAAAACGCGCCGCCGCCTCCCAAGACCGTTGGCGACCGTCTTCAAAATGCATGGGACAAGGCGACGCCAGGCGGTCCGCTCTGGCTTGCGAAGCAAGCAGTCGAAGCGGTCAAGGGCTCGGTAGATTCTGCGAAGGTCGCAAACATGACCCCGCAGACCGAAGACGAAGCGGCGGCAGTCAATCAGGCGCGTGACGCTTTGCCGGGGTATGCGATGCAGGCGGCTTCTGTGTTTGCGCCTGGCGCGCCGGGCGGTACAGGTGGAATGCTGGCGGCTCCGATGTTGAGGAAGGAACCGTCGGCTGTCGCGCAGGCAGCACCTGCTTCTGCAGCTCAGACGGTTATGCCGAAGGCTGCGGCAAAACCGCCGACGATCGAACAACTCGACGCCGCGGCCACAGCGGGGTTTGAGCACGCTGATGTAAAAAATCTGTCGATCCATCCGAAAGCGCTGCAAGATTGGGCGACTGAATTTCGCTCGAAGATGAATGAAGACGGCTTTGACGACAATGTCGCGCCGAAAACCTTTGCAATCTTGAAGCGCATCGACAGCGCGCCGCCGAACTCGGTAGTCACCGGCCAGAATTTGCAGTCTCTTCGACGGACGTTCTCGCGTGCGGCGGGCACGACCGACCGCACTGAGGTCGCGGCCGCGACCAAGGCAATCGATTTGCTCGATGAGTTTGTCGAAGGCGGCGTGTCGCCCAAGATGGTGTTGCGCGGAGATCCGTCGTTGGCCGCATCTGTGTGGGCTGATGCTCGCGGGAACTACGCTGCCGCTAGGCGGAGCGAGCGCGTCGGGGAGGCGGTCGAGGGTGCGGAGTTGCAGGCTGGATCGTCTCACAGCGGGCAGAACATTGACAACAGCACGCGCGCGCAACTCAAAGGCATTCTGAAAAGTGAGAAACAGCGCCGTGGCTTCTCTGGCGAAGAACTACGCCAGATGAAGCGCGTCGTGATGGGAACGTATCCGGGTGACGCGGCGCGATTCATAGGAAAAATGTTCGGCGGCGGAGGCGGATTAGGAACGACGGCGACCGCTGCGATGGGCTATAGTGCAGCTGGGGGATTGACCCAAGGCCCTGTTGGATTGCTCGGTGCCGCAATCCCCATCGTTGGTTTTGCCTTTACGAAGATCGGCAACGCGATCACCAATCAAGGCGTAACGAAGCTAGACGCTCTTATTCGGTCCCGCTCGCCGCTCGCGACGCAAATGATCCGGCCGTTGCAAAAATATGGCGAAGCCGTTCAAAAGCTAGAAGGGGAGCGTTCGCCGCGCAACAGAGCCTTGCTCATGATTGCTGCGCGCAACTTGGCGACCAACCTGAAGGATGCGGGGATTGTGACGACGGCGGAAAAGTTAATTGGGTCGTTGCAGTCGCCGGGCGAAGCAACCGCCGATAAAGATGAAAAATAAGTTCCACGGCGAATACAAGAGGTAGATCGCAAAGAAAAAATACGCGGTCCATCCTATTCGTCGTCTGGTACGTCGAACAGTTTCAGCGGCGGTTTCTTCGGCTCTTGTCGCGCCATCCACTTCATCATGGCGGCCAACTTGGACTTGATATCCTCTAAGCCGACGATAAGCAACGTCGCGATAACGATCGAGCAAAGGTATACGTCCGTCGCGTGCACCGGTTCGCGCAGATAGTCGTTCATTCGAGCCCCGGAAGATGAGAGCGGGTTTAATCATGGGAGCACGCAATGACTAATTCAGATCGCGACGAGACTCCGGAGGGTGAAGCGCCTGCTGCAACTGCGCAAGCAGATGCTCCGCGTCGGGCCTCAACATGGTCAGAGTGCAAAACGACGCAGATGGTCGACGGGGACCTGGTGGTGGTGTCGCTATCTCCAGAACGCATCGCATGGCTTGACCACCACTTCCCGGATGGACCTGGGCGTTCATGACGTCGTAGACGACCTCCGTTACCATTCACCCCTCCCGCTGCCATGGCGATCATGCCTTCCTGATTGGGGGAGTGTCCATCGCTACTTCAAGTAGTTGTTCTTTTTGAGGTAATCCGTCAACAGCTTCTCAAGAAGGGAAGAAAGCGAACGGGTATCGTCCTTCGCCGCCTTTTCGGCAGCGGTCTTAACGTGTTCTGGTAGCCGAAAGGAGACGGGTAGGGTTTTCTGTGGCATTGTAGTTATGTGTAGTTGACAAGGGCGAATCTATTCGCTACATGTAACTACACTAGCAGGCTGACCGGGCGCTAGCAACACCCGATCAGCCCTAACCCACAGCAAGGATTGAGCCCATGCCGCAGGCTGCCCTCAGAACTATCACGAATCGGCGCACCGTTCTCACTGGAACAGCTGCCCTTGTAGTTACCGCTTCCGGCGCGTCGGGCCGCACACCCGACCCGATCTTCGCGGCGATCGAGGCGCACAACAAATCCGCGCTCCGGTTCAACGCGGCCATCAAGCGACACTACAAGCTCGAACAGGAGCTTCCGCGCGATCAACGCAAGACGCTTCATGCCGATGAGGTTGTCGAGACCGATGATCCGCGCTGGATCGAGACAATGCAGGCGCTCGATGACGCCAACTTGGAAATGTTCGATTTCGCCCGCGACCTTTTGCAGACCGATATCACGACGACGGCCGGCGTCATTGCGTTCCTCGATCATGTTGCCGGCTCTGCAGACGGCCGAAGATTTCATGTTCCCCGATTATCTCGATGATGAGGAGAAGGACAAGTTCATCGGCGCGGCGTTGCGGCATGTCTCCGCTTCGCTCTCAAACATCGCGGCTTGATCGTCATGGCGAAAGCACCGGCAAAGGCACAGGTCGGCATCGAGATGCCGGCCCTTGACCTGAAATTGATGGACGTGACGTTGATCGGCGATGCGCCTTTGATCGTCCACGCGTGGAGCTTCAAGGCGAAGAGCGAAATGCTGGACAAACAACTCAAGCGCGCAAAAGGAGCGAAGGAGGCGAAGGACCCGAAGGCCGACTACGAAGCTTCGATGTATCGGCTCGCGGATGGCGGCCATGGGTTTCCCTCCGTGGCTTTCAAAAATGCAGCGGTGACAGCGGGAACCTCGGTCGCAGGCCTGACGAAGATCGCGGCGCGGCAGGCGTTCCAGATCATCGGCGAAGATGTTGACGTTGCTGGTGCGTTCGACGGGTCGATGTCGCGGCTCAATCTCGCGCGCATCATCGGCGAGCCGCAGATGCGAGAGGATATGGTCAAGGTCGGAATGGGCGCGGCCGATCTTCGCTACCGCGCAGAGTTTCCGATCTGGCACACACACATTCTGGTGCGCTTCAACGCCAACGTGTTGTCGGAATCTCAAATCCTGAACTTGCTCAACACGGCAGGTTTCGCCGTTGGCTGCGGAGAATGGAGACCGGAGCGCGACGGCCAATATGGTTTGTTTCACGTCGCTACCGAAGCCGATCTCGGCAAGATCGGGGGTGCGTGATGCGTGTCGCAAAATACGAGTTCACCGAGGGCGCGCGCTTCCAATCGGGAGCCAAGACAGACGACGCCGACGCGATCGGCCAGCATCTCAACGATTTGCGCGAACGCTACAAGGGCGAGCTGACACCTGCCGATGTTGTCGAAGATGCACGCTCGCACAATTCGCCGCTGCACTCGTTCTTTGAGTGGAGCGACACGAAGGCGGCCCAACAGTATCGCCTGCAACAGGCGCGCGGCTTGATCCGTGCCGTGGTCGCAGTGGTCGTCAGTGCAGGCGCGCCAGCACAACGCGTGCAGGCGTTCGTTCACGTCCCGGAGTCCGGCGCGCCGCACTATCGCGCGACCGATCACGCGATGAGCCAAGAGCGGACGCGCGAGATGGTGCTGCAGCAGGCGTGGCGGGAGTTTCAGGCGTGGCGCAAGCGCTGGGAACATCTCGACGAGCTTGCGGATTTGTTCAAGGCAGGTCAGCAACTGTTCGAACGCAACCCGCGTTTGAAGGAGTGATCCTTCGGGAGTTACGGCGAGAGTTCTCCTAATCAACCTCGCGCCGTCGCAAGACGGTTACATGGCAGGCGTGGCGGGTCGTGTTGGGGCGAGGCTGGGCCGGGCCCGGCGAGTTGAGGCAGGGCAGGCGAGGCGCGGCGCGTCGCGGTGCGGCGAGGCGGGTCGGGGCAGGTCTTGTCAAGGCGAGGCCACGGGGCGGTTCGGAAACGAGCCGCCCTTCGCTTTAGGTAAGCAGGATTTTCAAAATCATGATGAAGCGACTAACAGCGGCGCTTGCCGCAGCGATGATGCTCGCGACCGTGTCGGCGAATGCGGCTGGCACAATCCCGCTTGCCATGGCGCAGCAAGTTGATGTGAATGGCGCGCCTTTAGCAGGGTGCTTGCTTTCGTTTTACGTCGCCGGCACACCCGCTTCGCCGCAGAACGCGTTCTCTGATTTCGGATTGACGCAAGCGCTGCCGAACCCGATGAGTTGCGATCAGACCGGGCGCATCCCGATGTTCTGGCTCGCGGACGGGTTGATCCATGTCCGGCTGACAGACTCAACCGGCCTGCAGATCATCGACACCACGATGCAGGTGTTGGGCCCGTCCTCAGGCGGCGGAGGTGGCGGGGGTACCGTCGATCCGACCACGATCCTTGCGACCGGCGATCTCAAGGTCAAATACGGCACCGGTCCGCTCGCTGGCTTCGTCCGCGCCAATGGACTCACGATCGGCAACGGGACGTGCGGCTGTTCGGAGCGCGCTAATTCAGATGCGCAAAGCTTGTTCGTCTATCTCTATAACGCCGATCCGAATTTGGCCGTCAGCGGCGGACGCACTGGCAACGCGCTCAACGATTTCAATTCGTCGAAACAGTTGACCCTGCCGGACTGGCGAGGCCGCGCGCTCGCCGCGCTCGATGACATGGGCAATTCCGCGGCTGGGCGATTGACCGCAACCTATTTCGGCACCAGCGCGACCGTGCTTGGCGCAGCCGGCGGAAATCAGAACCATACGCAGACTATCGGGGAGATGCCCGCGCACAGCCATGCGAACACCCTGACCGATCCCGGCCATACGCATACCGGGGGTGGACTTGGAGTGCCGTCCTTCTCAGGCCAACCCGTCAGCGTCGGGTCCGGAGCTGCGGGGCAGGGCGTCAATGGCATCACGACGCTGTCGACGAACACAACTGGCGTCACGATTAACAACGTCAGCGCGGGCGGCGGCGCGGCCTTCCCGACCGTGCCTCCGATGATGCTTGCCACCGTCTACGTGAAGCTCTGATCATGTACGCCTGGCCCGTTCTCTTCCCCGAACAGACCAACCGTGAGGACCTTCTCACGACGGTCGCGCTGTTCGACGACGACACCGGACAGGCGATCGATCTGTCGGGGCGGACGCTGGCTGCACCCGGCGACTTCACCACAAATGTGTGGACTGTCACCTCTGGCAATGTGGTGACGGCGTCCGCCTCCAACATCACGATCAAGGACTATCCGTTCGGCAACGAGATGCAGGCGATTGCGCTGACCGTGGGGTTGAACCTCGCAATTGCCGCAGGCGCGCCGGTGACGATCGCCGATACCGCAACCGGCAAGAACACGCTGACGGGATACGTCACCTCCTATGCGCCGGCGACGGGTGCAATGGTGGTGCAGATTGGGGTGGCGTTTGACTTCGAAATTCGCAGCAAGGGCCGCCACGAGTTTGACGGCGGCTACGGCATGTCGTCCTCGGACATCGGAACGGTTGGCGACGGCGGGCCGATCATCCAGGCGCAACTCGGCAGCGGCGTCACCGTTATCGACATTGGTAAGGTGCAGGTGCGGATTCCCGCTTCCACCATGCAGATGCTTCGCCACAAGACCTATTCGGCGGCGATGGTCATGTATGACGGCCAAGACACGCGCCAGGTGTTCGTGGGTGAGTTGCCTATCCTGCAAGGCCGCGTCTCGACCGCGCCGTTCTCTTCTCCCGCCTCCAACCCCTACGGGCTGCCATGACGCTTCCAGCCAACATTCGCGTCAACATCGGAGCGCCGTTCCCATCGCTGGTGAAGGGCGGCGGGCTTGTCTCGATTCAGAAGGCGAACGGCATCTGGACCGTGAGCCTGAATTTCGCGGCGGTCCAGAAGTCTGCGACCGTTCCCGATCCCGCCAACACTTACGTTTTGGTGTGGAATGCGCTCACGAGTGTGTTCACGCTGATGCCGATGGGCAACGTCTCGACCAACAAGAGCGTTCGCATTATCGCCACGCCGGGACCGCAAGCCGCGCAACCGGCCGATGACGTGATCATCATCAAGCAGGCGGTCGCCGCGCCCTTCGTGCTCACGGTCGACTGGTCGCAGCGTACCAAGCCGTTGATGGTGGTCGACGGCAAGGGCGACGCTGGAGTGAACAACATCACGATCACGCCGGCAGCGGGACAGACGCAGCTTGCGACCGTGAACTTCTCCTACGTCATCGCCGGCAACGGCGGCAACGTTGTGCTGACCCCGCTGCCCGACGGTTCTGGCGCGTACTAACTCAAAGATCATCGGAAAATCCTGACATGCTGAAACTCCGCAACTGGTTTGCGGCAGCCTTCGTGCTGTACGCAGCTTGCGCCTACGCGCAGGTGCAGCCTGGCACGTCGCTGGTGCCGGTCATCAATCAGGCCTGTTCGGTTGCACCGACCGCCTGTGCTGCGCTGTTCGGCTACGCCAATGCGGCATGGTACGGCGTCAAGTGCGATGGC